>Ga0163151_10008554_pt1 | contig 11497 bp, 9 predicted proteins | sample OliLakLV19MP5IB2_FD_145596 | JGI IMG/M metagenome (GOLD analysis project Ga0163151, IMG submission 145596) | Freshwater microbial mat bacterial communities from Lake Vanda, McMurdo Dry Valleys, Antarctica - Oligotrophic Lake LV.19.MP5.IB-2 | ecosystem: Environmental > Aquatic > Freshwater > Lake...
ATAAAGTGTCCGTTATAATTTGGCTTTTCTTATTTGAATTATGAAAGAGGTCTAATATATAATAGTCCAAAAGAAAGGGACTAATCCCGAATGCTTTCGGGATGTAGTTCGGCATTACCATTCTAAAAACTAAATCCGCCACAGGCGGAGAACTATTTTATACCGAAACTCAATATATAATAGTCCAAAAGAAAGGGACTAATCCCCCCGCATCCCGATAATTATCGGGATTAAGCGGGGCTTTCGGGATGTAGTTCGGTATTACCATTCTACAAACCAAATCCGCCACAGGCGGAGAACCATTATAGTTTAAGAATTGGTATTAAATCTGTGCCGGCTTCAAGTAAGTTTGTTGCAGAACTATGCTTGGGCATGTGCAGGTTAAAAGAGTGGTCGGTCGTAGGACATGGCCACGGGCAAATCTAAAGTATAGTCGGTCATATTACAATACCACAGGCAAGCCAAAGTATTCACCAATTCATCTTTTTACGATGACCTAAATGCGATGGGATGTGTATGTTTTTTATGTGGGCCTAAAAACAATCTTGCATATATGCGTAGTACTGAAATTTCTATCAACAGAAAACTAATTGTGGTAAAAATTACCAATAAATACTCATGTTTGTGAATGTGGTTAAACATTAAATCAATACCTATAAAAGAGGGCGAAAAAGGCAAACCAGCAAAACCTAAGCAGGCCAATAGAAATATAAATCCAGTTTTTGGATATTCGAATACATGACCGTGAAAACTATTGAGGTCAAGATTCTTTTCTAACTTTTTTATTTTTTGCAAACATATAAAACCCGCAATAGCTGATATCAATAGGCCACTCACATATATCAATATTTCGGTATATTCATATTTATCATTGAGCAATGCTATGGAAAGTATATTGAAGAATTGACTTGCAATAATTAAGAACCAGGCCATTTTTGCATCCTTTTTTTCGGTGAACGATACCAATATTAACAGCATCCCGATTAATGCAAAAACCAAATGCAAAATATCATCCAGTTGCTTGGGTATTTTATCTTCAAATATAAAACACAATAGCCCCACTATATATATTAAAACCAATAATGAAATAGCAGCTTTGCTTTTTATGCAACTTAATTTTCGACCCATCCATTTGAATGGCGACCATAAAAACCGGAATAAAAAGGCATCCATATTCCATTCTTTTATACTCAGTAAATATATACTGTTACTAAATTTGTTGCTGAACGATTTTTTAGTGCCGTACTGCTTCGGCGTATAACTAAAAAATTGGTCGTGTATCAAATAATTCAACACCGATGGCGACACCAGTAACTGGTATGTACGCAAAAATGCGTTTCCTGTAAAATGTAGCAAGGCCAATATATGCCAACCCATAGCCACTTCTATAAACATAATGCCTATTTGAGCAATGGCTGCATAAGCAATTTGTGTTTTTACCGTACTCTGCACTTTGGCAATAAGAGAAGCAATAATGGCAGTACTTATTCCAATAAATATAATAAACATTTTAATTATAAATATACTTTGCCAATAAGGGTAAGTTCTTAAAAGTAAAAAAACACCTAAGTGTACCGAGAGCGAACCATAAAAGACCGCACTCGATGTGGTAGGACCTTCCATTGCCCTAGGTAACCATGACGAAAATGGAATTTGTGCCGATTTGATGCAGGCAGCCATCACGATCATTAATAAAATAAAGATTACAAAATAATTGTACTCCTCAATATGCAAGTTTACCAACTGCAAATCATTCAATTTTATAAAGGTAATATTCTCGTGCCATAAGTGATGACTCATCCATAATGCAAGGATAAGAAATATATCACCGAGCCTATATAATGATATAGTTTTTAAGCCATTTTTTACGGGCAAATATCTGTCTCTGTAAAATGCAATTAATAAAAATGAAGTAATTCCTATAAATTCCCATCCAATAAATAATGTTTCAAAATTGCCAGAAAAAACTATCAAGTGGTACCCAAAGTAAAAAAGTAAAATGGTGTTAAAAAACCGCTTAAAACCGCTATCTCGGTGCAGGTAAAATCTGCTAAACACAATAACCAAAGAAGATATAAGTGCACCTACTACTGCAAAAACCGCGGTAATATTATCAAAATAGAAATCAATAAATATTTCTATATTGCCTTCTTTGTATAATGTAATATGTTTTAAGTCTATGATACCGATATCATTTAGCAGCCAATAGCAGACATAAGAAAGCAATGCAATTAAATGCATACATACCGTGCCAATGGCAACAGCAAAAATAATGGTTTCTTTTTTTCTAGGTATAAACAGGCTTACTATAAAGCCAAGGAGGGGTATAAATATAAAAATTTGAAGTAAATTCTGCATATAAATCAATTATATAAATAAACCGGTAAATTTTCTTGCGTAGCATCTATGATATGATTAGTTTCCATTTTTTTAGAATCTTCTAAAAGTGCGTGTACATCTTTAAAAAAGTGAATTTCGGTTGCCAGTGTTTTGTACGGAACAAATGCACCTTGCTTAAAATAAAATATTTCGTGGGTCTCAGGATTTATTGCAGCTAAGTGCACCCATTCGTTGATAAACCATTCATACATTTCGGGGGTTGATTGTACTGTTTTTAATACCACCTCTGGAAAATGTTCTACTATTATTAACAGGCGTACGGGGTCGTGCACTTCTATCATTTGCCACGGCAATCCTGGGCGTAAGTCGCCATCGCTACTATTTGCCACACCAAATAAACCCATTACATTGTGCGGTAATTTTGTGCCTGCTCCAAGCTTATAATTATCGACCCGAGAAAAATAATATTCTAAATTAATTCCACCACAAACTGGCCCCAGCGGTTTCATTATACCAGTCAAAAAAATTCCGTTTGGATCTGTATTATAATCATAAGAATTTAAGAATGCCCTGCGGTCTAAAAACAATCCTTTGGTTAAATCTCTTTTACCTACTATGCAAAGTGTGTTGGTGCCATGTCCCAGTTCAGGTCGTGGCTCGAATAAAGATACTGAACGCTCTTTGATGGCCTGTCTTATTTTTCGTATATCATTTTTTGTATTGATGGAGGCAAAACGCCTTGATCGTTCTTTTGCATTTAGGTCTAACGCATTTTCAAATACAACAGCATTTTGTTGATGGTATTGTGTATTTGTGGAACTTAAAATATCCAAATCGTAAAATTCAATTTCATCTGCTGCCGTATCGTGCAATCCACCCACAAACTGAGTTTTATTGCTTATATCAATTCCCTTTTCCAATAATAAAGCTCTAACTTTAATATTATTTGCCATCGATGAAAACACCCGGGCATTTACCGAGCCGGGTCGCCCGCTGCATGCCCCGCAATCGTGTGCCCCATGATGCGGATTGTTGGCACTGCTGCTACCGTGTGCTATTACATATACTATGGGTGCAAAATTTTTGGTAAGTCCAATTCCATTTAGTAAACTTGCTACTCTTGTGGCCATTTCGTCGATTGTAAATCCAATTTGCAAATCATTTTCACGGTCATTACTGTTTTTGTTTTCAACCGTTAGCATGCCTTTATTATTCATGTGCGAAAATGCATTTGAAATAGCGGGGCTCATTTTTGGTTTAAATATATTTTGAATCATACGAATACCAGCCCAAAAACCAAGTGTGAGTGTACTTATATATCCAGTAAATAATGAATGTGTTTTATTGGTATATATCAGGTCGTGCTTTCTTATTTCGGTTACCTCAAATTCTTTAATTAAATATTTAGGGGTAACTGGTGCGGGACAAAGCTTATCGTAAAATTTTGCGTTTTGTGCCTGAAAGTAAAATTCTACGCTAAAAAATCCAGGAGTTCCAAAGGTTTCGCAGTTTTTATCTGAATTTTCAACATGCCTTCTTATACTGCATTCTCTCTCATCAATACAAAACATTGCCTGAAAACTTTTGGAATCACTTTTCACATCAGCCGAGTTTAATTGTTGTGATATACTTAATTGTTTTATTCCTGCCAATACTTCATCATAATAACTCCACTCAAATGCATCTTGCCATATAATAAATACGTCGCTTAATTCTGTGTGAGGAGTAGCAGCAAATAAATCGAGTGGTGCTTGCTCTATATTCGTACCTAGTGGTTCCCAATTCCTTCCCAATTCATTATCCAAATTGTCAATTTCGAGCAGCAGCTCAAACACAATTAAATCATTTAACGAAATGTTCTTTGGAGATAAAAGTGTTTCAGGCATAACCTCAACGGTAGCAACCATACCGCTCCACCCGCTGTGACTCATTTGTTGATCGAAGATATATTGCTCAAAATAATTTTCGTCTCCGACTACAAGTTTCAATAATTCAGTAATCGAGATATTTTCTTGCAGCAATAATTTTTTTGCCCTCGATGTTTTAAACAAACTAATGTAACTATTTTGCTCCAATTCTATGATGGCTTCTAAGAATCCTTTATTGCCAATTGGGAAATCCCAAATCGCAATACCTTGATCTAAATAACTACATAAAACTCTAAACAAAAGTGGCTGCACTAAATTGTTTAAATCAATTTTATATTTTATTTTCCAATGTGCCCGTAATAAGCCAATACGTTCTGAATTGTGCTCATCATATTTTTTAGAAAGTACCTTGTTTTTCCATTCGGCTATATTTTCACTCCCCTTCCTATCGACTATAATTTTTTCCAAAACCTCATTTCTAATTCTGCCAATATCATACAATTTTCTAAAATCGTTTAAAGGCATAGTAGCTTGGTATCCGAATATTTTTGATGCTTTAAAAATGGCATCATAAAATTTCATATCCTGAAAAGCATGCAGTGTATTGTGGTGTATAAAATCTTTAAGCGGAGTTTGTGTTGGCAAATAATGTTTCAGTTCATGTATGATATGTTCTTCGTTAAAATTTACAACTTTCATATATTATATATTTACTGTTGGTTTTAAATGTCAAACTGATAAATGGTATGCAGATCTTCCAGTTCCCTGCAGGTAACATCGAGGTCTTTTATAATACCATCGTGTATATCGTATACCCAACCGTGTACATGCAGTGGTTGATTGTTTCTCCACGCATTTTGTACTATGGTTGTTTTGCCAAGGTCAAGCACTTGTTCCATTACATTAACTTCTACAAATCTTCGAGCTCTTTGTACTTCATTTTCTATAGCATCTAACTCCGTATGGTACATTCTATATACATCTTTAATATGACGTAACCAGTTATCAATTAATCCATATTGTTTATTACCCATTGCTGCCAGTACCCCGCCACATGAATAATGCCCGCATACTATAATATGCTTTACTTTTAAAACTTCTACTGCATAAGATAAAACGCTGAGCATATTCATATCGGAATGCACCACCATATTGGCAATATTGCGGTGTACAAAGATCTCTCCCGGTTTTGTCCCTGTTATTTCGTTTGCGGGTACACGGCTGTCGCTGCAGCCTATCCATAAGTATTCAGGGGTTTGCCCTTTTGCTAAATTTTCAAAATATTGGGGGTCAATGCTTAGTTGTTTCAGCACCCATTCTTTATTATTCTTTAATAATCTGTTATATGATTTTTCCATTCTTTTATATGCTATTAATGACTCGGTACCGAATCGTAACTATTATGTATTTTATATTCTGCCTTGAAGTGCTCAAATTTACAATGTATCTTTTTTATCGGGGCTGTCACATCTCTAAATTCTTTGATGATTTCTAATACATCAAAGTCGATATAGTGTGAATTTGACGCATCAAAAATTATCGAAGTGTTCTCGGGTATTTGATCCAATGTTTTTTTAATACTTGCTTTATTGAAAAATGAAACTTGGTTAGGGAATTCTATCCTTACAGTGTCCCCCATATTCTCTTTTACGATTATAAATGGATTTTTGAAATTGCTTTTCAATAAATAAAAGATACTCGTTATCGAACCTATTATTATTCCAATTAATAAATCAGTAAAAACAATGGCAACAATGGTTACCACAAAGGGGATAAATTGATTTAATCCCTTTTTGTACATATCAATAAACAATGATGCTTTGGCCAACTTGTATCCGGTAACCAATAAAATGGTAGCCAATGATGCCAAAGGAATTAAATTTAAAATAGAGCTTATAAAAATAATGCTCACCAGTAAAAAAAGACCATGTAATATAGCGGCCATTTTGGTCTTTGCTCCCGCATTTATATTAACCGAACCTCTCACAATAACTGAGGTAATAGGAATACCCCCTATCATACCTGCAAATATATTTCCAACCCCTTGGGCAACAAGTTCTCTATTGGGCGATGCTTGTCGTTTGTTAGGGTCAATATTTTGCACTGCTTCCAAATTTAAAAGTGTTTCGAGAGAAGCTATGATGGCAATAGTAAATGCGGCTATCCATACTTCATAATTTGTGATAGCCGAAAATGAAGGCATCGTAATAACAGACGAGATATTGGTAATTTTTGGAATGCTCACCAAATGCTCTCTACCTATATACAAATCGGGGAAGTAATTTTGAAAAACGGTGTTTATAATTACACCTAGAATTACCACAAATAATGATGCAGGAAAAAACTTAACTCTCTTTAGTGGCGTCTTGTCCCAGAATATAAATATAATAAGCGAAATTCCAGAAACAATAACCGCCCCCCAGCTAAAGTAGGTAAATATATTCAACAGTTCTGATATAGTATTTTCACCATCTTTTTGGAAAAATGAAAAATCATCTTCTGGGTCTCTGTCGAAGCCTACAATATGTGGAATTTGTTTTAAGATAAGGATAATACCAATTGCTGCCAACAGACCTTTTATTACATTACTGGGAATATAATTGGCAATAAACCCTGCCTTGGCTATTCCACTAATTAACTGAATTACTCCAGCAATTACCACTGCCAGTAAAAAGGTATCGTAACTATTCAGTTCACTAATTGCTGAAAACACGACGGCTGCTAAACCTGCTGCCGGGCCACTCACACTTGTATGAGACCCACTTATAAACCCTACAACTATACCGCCTATAATACCTGAAATAAGCCCTGACAATAATGGGGCACCACTTGCCAGTGCAATACCTAAGCACAGTGGCAACGCTACAAGAAATACAACCATGGATGCTGGTAAGTCGTATTTTAAATATTTAAATGTTAATCCGTTTGTTTTTTTTTCAATGGTGTTCATAAAATGAAAATAATATATTTTAAAATAACTTAAATCTATGATAGATTTAAAAGTATAAAAAAATCGCTAAAGCGAAATTATACTAAAAGGGGATAGGCCAATCTCAACGCTATGGTGAAGTATAGGGCATAAAAGGTTGCTTATAATACCTCGGGAGGCGAATATACCTCTATTCCATAGTCGGATGTCGGAAAGCTATGATATTGCCTTGAACCTAAATTTACAAATCCCAATAGATGAGGTATGATGTTGTGAGGATATTTAGTATTTACATAAAAATCATCAGTAAAATTAAAATCTTCATCTGCAGTACCTTCAGATTTGGAATTGTCTTCTTCACATTCAAAATTGTCAACCCAAATTATAGAATCAGAGACTATTGTTTTTGAATAATACCCAATTGTTTCATAGCTATATGCTAAGGAAGCAATAATAAATAATATATAGGTAAATAAGTTCTTCAAAAACAGGATTTCTAAATGAGGGCAAAAATACAATACTAAATCTATAGTTTTGGTAATTTTTTCATCATAAATTTATAAGGGTATGAAGCAAGCGATCAATCACTTGGGCCATTCTTCTTAAATCTAATGCCTCTAAAATATCAGTTTTCTCATGATAGCTTTTGTTGCGATAAAATGCGGTATCGGTAATCATCAATGCACTGTACCCATACTTCCAATAGTTCAAATGGTCAGAAAAATCGATGCCAGGCATCGCGGCAGGGCCAGTAAATTTCTTGGTTTTGATGGTATGTGTCGATTTATATGATCGACAGAACTTGCGTGCAAACTTTCCAGCACCAATTTTATTGACCAATTATATAATTACCTTTATTGCCATATACGAGTGAGATGCAGCCGATAGGGTAGGATTGAGATTTTTTTTCATCCTTAAAATAACCGATCATCTCCAGCGAAATCATTCCATATACTTTTGCCTTTACATCACTCAGCGATTTTGCGTGTACACAACTTCCCATATATTCCGTTCTGAAATAAGGAGGCTCCTCCAATGAATATGCAACCAAATCGATTCTGTAATTTGTCTTTTTCTCTTTCAGTAATCGTGCTAATTCAAGTAAGCCAGTTACGCCGCTAGCATTGTCATCGGCTCCTTGCTGATTTCCGCATACATTATAATGGGCACCCACCACTATTCGTTTGGTATGCTCAGTTCCAAAAGAACAGATTATATTTTTATATATATTACCATCCACCACGAATTCTTGAACAATAATACTATCAGAATATAATTTAAAAATGGACTTTATAAAATCCGCTGTTTTGTTAAGTTGCGAAATATTATCATAACTTCTAGCGGTGTCGGTTTTAGTTAATATAGTTAAATGTGATTTGATAATAGTAGTATCTGATTGAGAGGAGGCCTCATAAATATTCAAGATAAAAAACAAGAGTATAAGCTTAAAAAACGACATCATATTGTAATAGGCCATTGTAACTAATTAAGCAATTCTACCATGCATCTCATATCTGTTTCGCTCAAATACCATTCAAGACAATAACCCTCGGGGTTTATGCAGGGATAAGCAATAAGTTCTTGAAATGCTTTGCCAATGTTCTGCATGTTTTTCATATAATCGGTTATCGTAATACTTATATAACTTCCACTTTTTATGGTAAATTTTCCCATATTTTTTTTTAATAATATTTGCAATAATACATAAACAAGCACAGTTTGCAAAAAATAATAATGCCAATGCCTATAAAAAGAAAACCACCCCAATTGGGGTGGCTTCTTAGTTTACAGGGAACTCACTTACTTGTTGCTTAATATAGGTTTTGTGAATTATATCATGATGATGAGCCTTAAGCTATTGTCGCATTTAATTTTTAATAAATTCAGTGGTATTACAAACCCCAGAGTCATTTAATATATGCATAAAATATACACCAGGAGGATAGGTGCCCATATCAATGGTGAGCAAGTTATTTCCTTTAGTTAGGCTCACGTATTTTGTACATACCACCTTGCCCGTGATGTCGTTCACTATAATTGAAATATCACTATTGTAATTTAAGGTAACAGACAAGGCGGCCACATCAATAACAGGGTTAGGGTATAATATTACACTATTAATTGTTTGCTCCTCCGATTGCATTATTTTTATTATTTTTGAATATTCTTCATTGCCATTGTAGTCCACTTGCTTAATACGATAATAATATATAGCTTCCACAGCCTGCTTGTGGATAAAGGAATAATCGCGTGTGATGTTAGAATTACCTGACCCTTCAACTCTACCAATTGAATTAAAATTTTTGCCATCGGTCGATGATTCAATGGCAAAATATTCATTGTTTATTTCTCCAGCAGTTGTCCAATGTATTTGGTTATCATCTTTAATATGTTCCCCAAAAACTTTTACCCAGGTTACGGGCAATGCATCCACATTGGCAATGCCAAATGGCGAGAAGCTTGTAAACCCTGACCGTGACACTGAATAAGGATTTGATCCCGATGCAGCAATCGATGTATAACCATAGTCCCACATCCCAGCAGTAAAGTGTGCTAAACGACAATTTAGGTTAGAGAATCCTGTCAGTTCCATTGAACTCGGCCATTGCAAGGTAACTGTTGCATTGGAGCCTCCAGTTGTTTCTTCGCTAATAAACCAAGTGGCATTAACTACATGTGAGTTTATTAAATCGCCAGTGGTAGCACCAACCCTTATTTCGTTAACTAACCTCACACTAAAATTATCGGTTGTGGAGCCTGCCGTTAGTGTTACCATGGCAGGTAAATACGTGCTTGATGTTCCCACTGCAAATGTTTTATTGTCATTTTTTACCACCTGTTGCACCAAGCTGCCTGAGCTAGTTGCAATAATATAATTCGAAGACGAGGCACCGCTTATAGTTGCATTATTCCCTAAGGTTAAATTGTATGCTCCCAAAGATATTTTGCCCGTTGAAAGTGTCAAAGTTCCATTCACTGATGTATTACTTCCCAAATTAATATTGTTGGAATTATTTATAGTTACATTATTGAAAACCCCAGTGCTGCTTATAGTTTGTGCTGCATTTCCGTTAAAAGTAATCGTGGTGCCGGTATTGGTAAATGTACCACTTGTCATACTCCAGTTCCCACCAATACTATGGGTATAACTTCCACCTACAAATGTACCATTGCTTAATGTGAAATCTTTTGCTACAGTAAGATTCGATCTAGCAGTTTTGGTGCCCGATGTGGAAATATAAAGATATCCATAACTTGTATTATATATTGATTGTGTTGTGCCAGTATATTCAACTGTGCTATTCGAATTTATGCTTATTGTATTATAATTAGTAGGTATAGAATTGATTCCACCAATTTTAATTGTTGCACCAGTTGCTATACTAAATGTGCCACCTGTAGAAGAAGTTCCTCTAGTTGCTGTATAGGACGACAAGTCAAATGTGCCGCTATTTATATAGATGTTTCCGTAGGATGCTGATGAGGAAACAAGAGAGGGAAGATTCCCACTCAAAGATTTTGTGCCAGTTCCACTTATAGTTAAAGTTGAATAGGTAATACTATTGCTTACTGTTTGGTTTGTAGTAGTTGATGCGTAGTCTATAATACTTCCAGCACTAATAGTAGCTGTGCCAGAAAGTGAATAATTGCCAGCAAAAGTAGAAACATTTACTATTAAAGTTCCTCCACTATATACGGTGTAAGCACCAGTTCCCGAAACAGCATAGGATGAGGGATCGAGAGTTCCATAGATATATAAATTGCTACTGGTGCCAGTTACACTTATATTAGAATTAAGTGTTACAGCAGTGCCAGAGTTTATAGTTAATTTTCGAAATGCTGTGGTCGAACTTCCTTCGATGGTTTGCGAAGTCCCTGCAAAAACAACTGCTGCATCTCCGCTTGTGCTGGTATAAGTACCTGAGTTGCTCCAGTTGCCACTTAAAGTAAATGTATTTCCACTGTGCGAAATATTTCCATTCGAATTAATGGTAACACCTTCTGGAATAGTAAAATCTTGAGCAAGCGATAAAGTAGCACTTACTGCTCCTCCAATAGTTAATGATTTACAAGCGGATGAACCATTTGTGGTAGGTTGGTTACGCCCGGTAAAATTGTCATCACCGATAATTGCATCAACTGTTGAGGAGGGAACTCCATTGGTCCAGTTATTTTTGTTGCTCCATGTTGAATTTGAGGTTCCTTTCCAACTTGTTTGCGAAAACGCGTCTGAAATATTAATCACGAAAATTAATAACAGCAAATAATACGATTTTTTCATTTTAATTATTGTTTTTTGTTTTAATTATGATAGAAGTTTTTCCTTCCATATTTATACTGCAAAGAAACCGTATTGTGC
>Ga0163151_10008559_pt1 | contig 11488 bp, 10 predicted proteins | sample OliLakLV19MP5IB2_FD_145596 | JGI IMG/M metagenome (GOLD analysis project Ga0163151, IMG submission 145596) | Freshwater microbial mat bacterial communities from Lake Vanda, McMurdo Dry Valleys, Antarctica - Oligotrophic Lake LV.19.MP5.IB-2 | ecosystem: Environmental > Aquatic > Freshwater >...
CCGTGGCGGTGGGTGCTGCCGTCGCCTCTTTCTAGTTTTTCCCACCTATGCCAATTCGCATCAATTTGCTGGCTGAGGCGCACGCGGCAGAAGAAGCGCGCCGGAAGGATCCAGTCAAGCGCGGCGCTTACGCCGGAGCTTTCGTCATCTTCTGTGTCGTTCTCTGGGCGGCAACGCTGCAGATGAAGATCATGAGCGCCAAGAGCGATCTGGGCAGCGTAAAGTTAAGGTGGAGTTCCATTGAGAAAAGTCACCAGGCCGCAGTGGATGCGCAGAAGATGAGCGCGGATGTGGAGAGGCAGTTGACGGCTCTTCAACGGATGTCCACGAACCGCTTTTTGTGGGGCAATGCCCTGAACGCCCTTCAGCAGACATTGGGTTCGGCGGATGGCATCCAAGTTGTAAAAATGAAATCGGAGCAGACGTATGTGGTCAACGAGGGAACGCCCAACCGGACCAATGGGACGAGCGTCGTGGCCGGAAAGCCGTCCACCGCGACGGAACGAATCTCGATGTTGATCGATGCGATGGATGCCGGTTCGCAGCCGGGCAATAACATCAGCCCCTTCCGGGAGGCGATCGCGAAGGTTCCGTTTTTCAAGGAGAACCTCAATCCGACAAACGGGGTCATGCTGATCAACCGCTCTGCTCCCCAGAACAGCCCGAACGGGGATCGGACTTTTGTCCTGTTCACCTTGAAGGCGGCCTTTCCGGAAAAGACCCGTTAAGATGAAAAATTTGCCAAAAGAAAAGCGTGACCGCCTGATTCTTGTGGGCCTCGGCACCTTGGTAGCCGTGGCCGGACTTTACTTTGGACTGATCACCGTCCAGCAAAAAGCAATGCTGAACACCGCCAAGGCAAAGGCTGAACTGGAAGAAAAGTTTGGGAACGGCCAGAGGCTGGTCGGGAATACCACGACGATCCAGAAAGGTCTGGAATCGGCCACCGCCAAGCTCAAGTCGATTGAGGCGACGATGCCTTCAGGTGACATGTATTCCTGGATCATTTCTACCGTCAACGCATTCAAGGAGAACTACGAGGTGGACATCCCTCAGTTCAACCGGGAGGTGCCCTCGGACATTGGGATTTCCGCGAAATTTCCCTACAAGGCGGCGACTTTCATTTTGCGAGGCAGCGCTCATTACCACGAATTTGGACGGTTCGTTTCTGATTTTGAGAACACGTTTCCCTACATGCGAATCCAGAACGTCGAGCTGGAACCGGGCATCGCCAGCACTGGCGCAACTCCTGCGGATTCCGAGAAGCTGCTGTTCAAGATCGAGGTCGTCACGCCGGTCAATGTCCCTAACTGAACCCAAGGAACCATGATGAACCAGGCACATGCATTAATCTTGTCGGGGATTCTGGCTGCTGGATGCGCCCAGAGTCACGGCGCTGCGAACACCATATCCGACGGCTCTCCTGTCGCGCCTCCCGGTGCTCCCCATTCCACGTTTGTCAGCCTTCCGGGCGAAGATGGGTTTGGAAAAGATCCGTTCCATCCGCGAACCACCCGCTTCATCAAGCAGTCGGTCAAAGTGGAGAATCCAACGCGGACTAGACCGACCGTTCCGGAGTCAATTGTTCTCAAGGGCATTTCCTTCGTTGCAGGCAGAAAGCTCGCCATCATCAACAACTACACGGTCGCAGAGGGAGAGGGTTTCTCGCTGCGAATTGATGGGAGTCTGATCAAAGGCCAGTGCGTCGAAATCAAGGAAAAGGGCGTCGTGATCAAAGTGAACGGCGAAATCAAAGAAATCCCCCTGCGCTCCATTCTCCAATAGTTCTTCTGAAACACATTTTATTTAGATCCCAATCACCATCACCACTATGAACAAGAAACTCACAGCCCTCATCCTCGGTCTCGCAACCAGCAGCCTGGTCAGCCAGGCCCAAGACAACAACCCTCCGCCTCCGGTGGACGACGCCAAGCCTGCAGAAGTGCAGCCCGTGACGTCACCGGTCGTGTCACCAGTCGTCGAGGCTCCAGCGGTCACGCCGCCGGTTGCATCCACGGAGACGCAGCCCACGGCCGCGATTCCGGTGGTTGCCCGTGAAAACACCCCGGCGTCCGCCGATGGCGGCGAGAAGGGGAAGACGGAGGAGACCGTTCCGTTGATCGTCATCGACGATGTTCCCCTGACTGACGCCATTCGCAATCTCGCCCGGCAATCCGCGCTGAACTTTCAATTTGATCCCCGGGTCACGACCTCCAACCAGCCGAACGTGAGCATCCGTTTCGAGAACGTCAGCGCGCAGGAGGCGCTGCTGGCGGTTCTGGACAACTACAGCCTCGTGCTGGCCAAAGACTCGAAGTCCAAGATTGCCCGGGTAACCATCAAGGATCCGAAGGCCGAAGATCCCTTGGTCGCCCGGATCGTCCAGTTGAAATATGGCGAGCCGACCAACCTCGTCGGCATCGTCAAGACCACGCTGTCGAGCCGCAGCACGGTGGTGGCGGATTCCCGCACGAGCCAGCTCATCATCAACACGACTGAGAAGGAAGTGGACAACGTGCTGAAACTCATCGCGACACTCGATTCCGCGACCAAGCAGGTGTTGATCGAGGCGAAGCTGATCGAAACATCAAAAGCTCCGAGCACCATCAAGGGAATTGACTGGAGCGGAACACTGGCTGCCCAAAACTTCGCTCTTGGCAACAACACGCAGAGCAAGCCCCAGGGGGATGGCGACAGCGACAACAAGCCGCTGGCCACCGCATGGCCCAGGGTCATGGTGGACACCGCGAAGGGCTTCAATCCGGCGACGGCCTTCCTGGACGCGGATGGCGTGAGCGCCGTGCTGTCCTTCCTGAACAAGGACACGGATACCGAAGTGGTGGCGACTCCGCGCGCCGTTACCTTGGACAACCAGATGGCGACCCTGTCCGTCACCCGCGCGTTTCCGATCTTCCAGGTCACGCCCGGTTCAGCCAACTCTCCGGCCGGCGCCACCGTCACTTACACGAACCTCGGCGCCATCCTGTATGTCACTCCCCGCATTGCGGCGGACAACAACGTCTCCCTCAAGGTCATTCCTGAAGTGTCGAACATCGATGGCGTGGACCGTCAGATCCTGAACGGCACGGCGAACACCGCGAACATCTATGCAATCCGCCGGATTGAAACGTCGGTGATGATTCCGAGCGGCAGCACGCTGGTCATGGGCGGCATGGTCAACGACACCCGCACCAAGAGCTTCACCAAGGTGCCGATTCTCGGCGACATTCCGTTCGTCGGACTGGCCTTCCGCAAGGAGGAGAAGACTCGCAACAAGCAGAACCTGCTGATCTTCGTCACGCCCACCATCGTGGATGACGGCGACTATCAGGCGAGCACCGGCGGCCGCGTGTTCCTCCAGAGCCGTCCGCAGGAAACTCCGGAGCCGAAGGAAACCGCATGGGACAGCGGCAAGCCGCACGACTGGACCAAGCCTGGCAACTAATGGATGAGTGGTCGTGCTACAACTGATGTAACTGAAATAGCAGCTTCCAACTCGCAACAATAACCATGAACACTAACTTCATACTCAAGCGGCTGTCCTCGGTCGCAGCGCCGGTGGTGGCGCTGATGATCGGCGGTTCGGCCGTGCAAACAACGGCGGCAGCCTTTGACTCGCCGGTGGGTGACTGGGATTTCTCCTTCAGCGGCTCTGAAAAGGGCGTGGCCCAGGTCACCTTTGCGGGCGACTTCACGCTGACTGGCTTTGAAATCCTGATGCCCGGAAAGCCGAAGCCCAACAATTCGAGCGTGGATGTCAATCCACGCGGCGGCCCCTCCACGGGCGTGGACCCTCGGACCGGCCAGCCGGAAGTGGGATCGGGCACGAACACCGTGTATTCCTGGGGAGGAGTGCTGGTCGCTGGTTTCTGGGGATACGATGAGAGAGGCAAAATCGTCGGCGCTGTCACCTACACCTCCTCTTCCAGCACCAACGGAATGAGCTTCGTGGGAAGCGTCGTGCAAGGGAGACGGATGACGCTCAAAGCCTCGGATGATACTGGTAAAATGATCTACAGCGGCGTGCCCCGGGTGGTGCTTCCGGACATCTCCGGTGATTACACGGCCACCGGAAAGAAGGGCCGCACGAAGCTGACGGGATTGTTGTCCATCACTCCCTCCGGTGACCCGAATCTGTACGAAATCGAGGTCCGCGGTCCCGGCTACACCGGCACGGGCATCGGAATGCTGACCTCCAACAAGAAGCTGGGCATCTACTATGAGATCGGAGCTACCAATCCAGCCATCGTCTCGTTAAGCGGTGCGTTCAATTCGTCCAAGCTGAAGGGCACGGTGACGGGAACGGATGGAACCAACAACATCTCGCTGAACATCGTGAAGCCACAGTTGCCGTAAGCTGACGCATCGCACTCTCGAATTCCTTTCAAAGCCGCCCGATTGGGCGGCTTTGCTTTTTACTGGATGGCAAGTCCCTGGCGGATGCCGAACTTCTCCACCCGCTTCCGCAGGGTCGCCCGCGTGATGCCGAGAAGCTTCGCGGCCTGCACTTGGTTTCCCTGCGTCTCGATCAGCGCCTGGATGACCAGTTCGCGTTCCACGGCGGGAATGACCTTCAGCTTAGAATCGATCCGGGCGCGGTGGAAGAGAGCCTTGGCCAGCGTGGCAATGTCCGCGCTCCCGATTTCTGCGGCGGAACGGGTCCCGTCAGGACGCGCTTCACCAGCTGCTGCGCCACGAAGGGTGGTGAGTTCTGGCGGGAGGTCGGACGGCAGGATTGCATCCCCCTTCGTCACGACCAGCGCACGCCGCATGATGTTCTCCAGCTCACGAACATTTCCCGGCCAGTGATAGCTCTCCAGCAGCGACAAGGCGTCCTGCGAGATTGATTTCGGCGGCTGGTTTTGTTCCTGGCCAAATTTGTTGAAGAAATAGTTCACGAGCAGCCGGACGTCATCCTTCCTCTCGCGCAGCGCGGGCATGGCGATGCGGACCACGTTCAGCCGGTAGAACAGATCCTCCCGAAATTCCTTCGTTGCCACGGCTTTCTCCAACGGCTTGTTCGTCGCCGCGATCACCCGGACATCGACCTTGATCGGCTGGTTTCCGCCGACGCGCTCAAATGTTCCTGACTGGAGCACGCGCAGAATCTTGGTCTGGGTGGCCAGGGTCATGTCCCCGATTTCATCGAGGAAGATGGTTCCGTGATTGCACTGCTCGAACTTGCCGATGCGCTGAGTCGCGGCGCCCGTGAAGGCTCCGCGCTCGTGGCCGAAGAGTTCGCTTTCGAGAAGGTTCTCCGGAATGGCGGCGCAGTTGATGGCGAGGAATGCCCGGCCGGAACGCTGGCTGTGGCTGTAGATGGCGCGGGCCACCAGTTCTTTTCCCGTGCCGCTCTCACCGGTGACGAGCGCCGTGGCGTCCGAGGCCGAGAGCTGGCCGATCAGCTTGAAGACATTCTGCATCTGCTCGCAGCGCCCGACGATGCCGAGGTCGTAGTCTTCGGATTCCAGGAGCGGCTGGTAGGAGACGACCTGCTTCATCGCGCGCGCAGCCTTCAGCGCGTCGAAGACGATCTGCTTGAGCTTCGGAACATCAAACGGCTTGAGCAGGTAATCGTAGGCCCCGAGCTTCATGGCTTCGATGGCGGTCTGCGTGGTGCCGTAGGCGGTCATCATGATCACGGGCAGCTTGGCGTCGAGCTGGCGCAGGCGGCGCAGCGTTTCCAGACCGTTGATGCCGCCCATGCGGATGTCCATGATCACCAGGTTAGGCTTGAGCTTGGGGATGATGCGCAGGCCTTCTTCACCGCTGGTCGCGGTCGTCAGTTCAATCTCTGGCGAATCAAAGATCCGTCGGAACGAATATTGAACGTCAGTCTCGTCGTCGATGAGCAGCAGTTTATCCATGCCTGTGTGAATTAGTGATACGTGATGCCGGGGGGCTGGAAAGGTAATAATGGTGTGGAAGCCAGGCGCGTGGGTTGAGGCCGGTTTAAATCTGGTTCGTGTCCGGCAGGTTCATCTGCGCGATATCGCGACGGTCTTTCATCGTGAGATAGACGAGGCCGCCGACCAAGCTCCAGAGCAGGCTGCCGGCATAAGCGAGCAGGGACAGCGAAAGCGCCTCCGTGGCATCGATGTGAATTGCCGGTATCGCCAGCATTTGCACGAACAGGTTCTCGCGGATTCCAAGACTGTTTGGCGTGATCGGAACGGCGGAGATGCAGAGGATTATCGGCACCGCGAAGAACATCATCCTGGGAGCCACGGAGATGTTCATGCCTTGGGCGAGGACGATGAATTGTGCGACGCACGCCGCGTTCAGCAGCATCGAGATCGCGAGGGATTTCGCGACGAAGAACCGGCTCTGGCCGAAAAGGCGGCATGAATCCAAAGTATTCTCCAGCCACTGCCCCTTGGGCAGGCGTCGCAGCCAGACGCGTGCGCCGGACCAACGTCGGCTGACTCCGCCCCAGAACGCCATTCCCAAGATAACGGAGCCGGCGAGCATCATCGCGATGACCGCCCAGGCGAGCGGACGGGCCCAGGAATCTGCTGAAAGGAGGTCGCGATTGAAGAGCATCATGGCGCACGCGAAGAGGAGCATGGCCCAGAGACCGATCAAGCGGTCCACCACCACCGTGAGCACGGCTCCGGTTTTCTTGTTCTGCGCATCACGGGCCGCATACCAGGCTTTCATCAGGTCGCCGCCATTGGAGCCGAGGAGGACGGAGTTGAAGAAATGGGCGGTGAAGGATATCTGCGCCGTCCGTTTCCAGCTCACGTTCAATCCCTGCGCCTGCAACGCGAGCCGCCAGCGCACGACGCCAAGGAGGAGGGTGGAGCCCATGAAGACCAGCGAGAGGGCAAAATGAGACGGTGAAACTTTGCCAAGAGTCCGGGCAAGCTCACCCGGCCCGGTCGTCCAGCCGCGCCGCCATTGTTCGGTGCGGGGAAGTTTATTGAACTCCTCCTCGCCTTCCTTCAGGCGGGCTTCGTTCACGAAGATGCTGTGGAAAACCCACGCGAGCAGAATCACGCAGAGTCCGGTCCTCCAGCTCGTTTGCCACAGTTTCTTCACTCGAAAAGGCCCGGCGCTATTCCGGTCCCCACACGGACTTCAGCTTCTCGATGCCGCCCTTGGCATCCGCAGGGCTAAGGGATGGACTGAGCTCGAAGACTTTCAAGTGATCGGGCTTCACCAAGGGCTTCAGCGCCTCCCAATCAATCGTGCCTTTGCCCGGCGGACGATGATCGCGTCCCGGAAATTCCACGTCATGCACATGAAATCCGTAGAGCCTCTCGCTCATGGATTCCAAATGCGCGCGATGATTGATGAAGCCGAGGTTCTCCTTGATCTGCGCGTGGCCGGTGTCATGCCAGTAAACCACCGTGGGATCGCGCAGTTCCTTCATGAACATCACATAATCGCTCTCAAAGGGGATCTCCTCCAGCGCCTCGCGGTTCTCGATGCCGAGCTTGATGCCGCGCGGCTTGGCTTCATCCACGATGCGCCGGATCGATTCCAAGGCGTTCTCCATGTAACGCCCCTTTTTCTTTTCGCGCACCTCGCGGACTTCCTGGCAAAGCTTGTCGAACTTGGGCGTGCCTTTCTTTCCTTCGCCCACCATGTCCACCAGCGTGTCGGTATAATCCTTCATGTCCACGCAGCCGGTGTGCAGCACCACGAGTTTTGCCTTCACGCGCACGGCGGTTTCCAGCGTCTTCAAGGTGTGCTTGAAGGCGCTCTCCCTTTCCCGGCGATCTTCAGAGGAAAATTTATAGATGTTTGGCGCCGCCCGGTCCACGCCCATGGGCAGCGGACAGAAATTGTGGAGGGTGGAAATCCTGATCTCGCCGGCTTCCACGGCTTCAAAGATTCCCGGCAGCAGGCTGATCCGGATGCCGTGGCTTAGCTCGGCGTATTCAAACCCCAGATCGCGAATCTCGCGCAGCATGGCGCGGCCATCGGTGTGACGATGAGAGTTCCAGCAGGTCGATAACGAATACATAGGTAGCGGACGACGGCGGCAAGTTCAGGAAACACAGTTCCTAACGTATGGGAGCCAATCCTGAAAGTCGCGATGGAATGGCTCCGGTTTCAACAAAAATGCCGGGTGCAGTTCCATTACAGAGCGCACCCGGCTTGCGAAGTTCAAAATGAGGGAAGTGATTACAGATCGGCGTAGCGCGCAGCAAGCATCGCGGAGAAACGCGCGACCTTTTCCTTGCGGCGACGGCGTTCGCTCGGCTTTTCAAAAGTCCGATGGGCGCGAACTTCCTTCAGGGTGCCTTCCCGGTCGATTTTCTTCTTCAACCGGCGCAGCGCCCTGTCCACTGATTCACCTTTTTTTAATCTAATTTCGGTCAACTCAACTCACTTCCTCTCTCGGACGGGAAGGCCGGATCTGGCAACAATTGCCAGGCCGCCTTCGAGTCGGGTCGCGACACTAGATTTCGCACATTGCCTTGTCAACCGGCAAAACCCCGCCACCCGTGCTCAAATGGTCTGGCTCAGGAATCCGCCGTCCACGCGGAGGTCCGTGCCGGTGACGAAGCTGCTGGCCTGATGGCTGGCGAGGAAAACACACGCGCCAATCAGCTCCTGCGACTCGCCAAAACGGCCCATTGGGGTGTGGCCCCAAATGGACTTCGTGCGTGCGGTTGGCGATCCGTCATCGTTAAAGAGAAGCTTGCGGTTCTGATCTGCGGGGAAGAAGCCAGGTGTGATGCTGTTCACCCGGACACCCTTCGCCGCCCATTCGCGGGCGAGGAAGAGCGAGAGATTGAGCACCGCCGCTTTCGCGGAGGAATAGCTGACCACGCGAGAGAGCGGCAGATGCGCCGAGACGCTGGCGATGTTGATGACGCTGCCGCGTCCGCGCTTCGCCATCGAAGGTCCAAACTCCTGGCACGGCAGAAGGACGCCGCCCACGAGGTTCAGGTCAAAGTTCGCCTGCCAATCCTCCAGCTTGATCTGCTCGAATGCGTGGTCCGCCGTGACCGTCACCTTCGGATCGTTTCCGCCGGCGGCATTCACCAGAATCGTCGGTGCGCCGAGCTTCGCTTCGATCTGCTCGTGCGCTTCGCCCAGATTGCAACGGGAAATGGCGTCTGCGGCGAAGAACGCCGCCGTGCCGCCCTTCGACGTGATGGTGTTTACCCGGGCTTGGCCGCGTTCTGCGTTCCGACCGAGCACGGCGACCTTGGCTCCGGCGGCCGCGAGACCTTCCGCCAGCGCTCCGCCCAGCACGCCCGTGCCACCAATGACGACCGCCACTTCACCCTGCAAATTGAATAGGCTCATAGAAAAAGTTTGAGCGGAAGATTGTGCATAGCGACGGCAGTCGGTGAAGGAGATTTTGAACGGGAAACCGAATTGAACCGCTTATCAGCGCTGATGGGAAAAGTCTTGGACGGACGTTGCGCCAAAGACGGGCGCGATCCTCAGCCGGACCTATGCAGTAGGACAGTGCTTCCAGCCTGTCCCGCAGGCGATGGGATGGGGCTTGTCCACGATGCCCAGCACTTGGATTCTGCGCACCAAACCGGGCGGGGAATCCACCGTCGTTCGGAGACAGGCTGGAAGCCTGTCCTACTTGGGCAAAAGTCTTCTCTGGTCGTTCTTCTACTGCATCCTCCTGGCTGAGCCCGCCTTCCGGCTGAATCAGCGTCGTTGAGCGAGGATTAGCGGTTTTCGCTTCGGAGCCAGCCCGGGATCAACCGGAACCAACGAGGTGCGGACAACTCACCCCCCGAATGAGGGGGTGGATTGGAGGGGGCCGGCTCCGTCATTGTATCACCATGCAAACACTCGATACACGGAATGGGGCATTCGTCCCGCAAAAGCTGGCGGCGGGCTGCTGCCTCGAAGCGTTCTCCTGATGCGCCCTCTGCCCATGATCCCCCGAATTTGCAACGCACTGCGAAAAGCCCGTCGCCGCGCGATGACCGTGCTGATCGTTTCCCAAGCGGTGGCTTCGTCGATGGCGGCAACGGTCGATGTCTCGAAACTCCCGCCGCCTGCGACGCGAGCCATCGAATTCAACGCCGACATCCAGCCCATTTTCGCCAAGTCCTGCGTGTCCTGTCATGGCCCTGAGAAACCACTTGCCCGCCATTCATCCGGGTGACAGCGCGGGCAGTCCGCTGATTCATCTGGTCGCCGGTCTCGTGCCGGACTCGAAGATGCCCGCCAAGGGCGACCCGCTCACGACAGGGCAAATCGGCCTGTTGCGCGCGTGGATTGATCAGGGGGCGAAGTGGCCGGAAGAAGGTCAGGCCGAGATTGACCCCATCAAATCGCACTGGGCCTTTCAGCCCGTGAAACGCCCGGCTGTTCCAGCGCTCGTAAATCGCAAGTCGCAAATCGTAAATCCCATCGACGCATTCATCGCCACCAAGCTCGGCGAAAGCAAACTCACGCCCTCGCGCGAAGCCGACCGCGTGATGCTCATCCGCCGGCTTTACTTCGTGATGCTCGGCCTGCCGCCCACGCCCGAGGAAGTCGCAGCGTTCGCGGCGGACAAGAAGCCCCATGCGTTCGAGCGGCTCGTGGACAAGGTGCTCGACGATCCGCGCTACGGAGAACGCTGGGGTCGGCATTGGCTCGACGTGATTCGCTTCGCCGAGAGCAACGGCTTCGAGACCAATCGCGAGCGGCCGAACGGCTGGCGCTTCCGCGACTACGTGATTGCCGCGTTCAATGACGACAAGCCTTACAACCAGTTCGTGCGCGAACAGATCGCGGGCGACGCACTCGGCGTGGATGTCGCCACCGGGTTCCTCGTCGGTGGGCCGGTGGACATCGTGGGCAGCCCGGACATCGTGCTGACGTCTCAGCAGCGCGCGGATGAGCTCGACGACATGGTGGGCACGACAGGCACGACGTTTCTCGGGCTGACCATTGGCTGCGCACGCTGTCATTCGCACAAGTTCGATCCCATTTCGCATCGCGAGTATTACTCAATGGCGGCGGTGTTCTCCGGCGTGCGGCACGGCGACCGCGCACTGCCGCTGCCGCCAGAACGGAAGGATGAGATCGCGAAAGTCGATGGGCGCATCCAGAAGCTGGAGGCGCAGCTCGCGCGTTTCATTCCGAAGCCCGTCGTCGCCAGCACGGTGACCAATGCCACGGGCAAGACGTTGCGCCCGGCTGTCAATGCCGTGCGCAATGAGGAGGCTCTTGTTCCGGTCGAAGCGAAGTTCGTTCGCTTCACGGTCCTCGCGGCGAACGGAGGCGAGCCGTGCATCGACGAGTTGGAAGTGTGGTCCGGTGAACGCAACGTGGCGCTGGCGACCAACGGAACCAAACCGACCGCGTCTGGCTCGATTGCGGGATACGAGATTCACAAGCTGGAGCATCTCAATGACGGGCTGGCGGGGAACAGCCGTTCATGGATTTCCAGCGAATCAGGACGCGGCTGGGTGCAGTTGGAGTTCGCGAAAGCCGAGCGCATCGACCGCATCGTCTGGGGCCGGGATCGCGACGGGCAGTTCAAGGATCGGGTCGCGACGACGTATCGCAT
>Ga0163151_10008567_pt1 | contig 11480 bp, 9 predicted proteins | sample OliLakLV19MP5IB2_FD_145596 | JGI IMG/M metagenome (GOLD analysis project Ga0163151, IMG submission 145596) | Freshwater microbial mat bacterial communities from Lake Vanda, McMurdo Dry Valleys, Antarctica - Oligotrophic Lake LV.19.MP5.IB-2 | ecosystem: Environmental > Aquatic > Freshwater > Lake...
GGATGGTACCAATATCATGCACCATTATTTATTGCTAGATTTATTTTTGAAGCAAAATAACCATATTGAATATTTGGTATATAATATAGATCCCTGGTCCTTGAGTTTCAAATTAGACGACCCGAAAAGAACCTGGATATTGTTAAATAATATCAGCGATGAAAATGTGCTTGCACAATACCAATCAATTTTTGGAACCCGTGCTTATTTTTGGCGATATGCCCCATTTTGGAAATTTGCTGAATACAATTCCAGACTGGGTGTAATAGCGGCGGCAAATAGTAAATTGGGATTACTAAAGCAAGAGTATCAAGTAAAAAATGGTGACTATTTAAAACCCAATAATAATACCGTTGATACCCATAAATTTAATAAGATGACAGAAATACCAGATAGCTTTAAAGTAAACAGGCAGAACTTGTATTATTTAGAAAAGCTCATTACATTGTGTAAAATTAAAAATGTAAAGCTAGTGATGATAACCGCACCCATTTTAAAGTTGCAGGAACGGCTCACCGTAAAAATTGATGCGATAACAAAATCATATTTTCTTCCTATTCTAAACAAGAATAATATTCCCTATTTAGATTTCACCCATTTAAGCCTTGGGCACGATTATCACAATTTTTATGACTATCACCATTTAAATAGCTTGGGTAAGACAAAATATAATAGTATACTTGCAGTGGAATTGCTAAAGCAGTTTTATAAAATAGATGATTAAAGAAGACCAAGGTAAATTATACCAAGACAGGGAAGTAAGTTGGTTGGCCTTTAATGAGCGGGTATTGCAAGAGGCCGCCGACGATACAGTGCCAGTTTTAGAGCGTTTAAAGTTCTTATCTATTTTTTCTTCAAATCTCGATGAGTTTTTCAGGGTAAGAGTTGCTTCACTTCGTCGCTTACTTAAAGTAGGCAAAAAGGATTTGCTGCCCATGCAACATGCACCGGCAGTGGTTATTGATTTAATACAAAAGAAAGTTTTGCATCAGCAAATCAAGTTTAATGAGACCTATCAGAATATTATTGAAAAATTAGAAGGAGAGAATATATTCATAGTTGACGAAAAAACCCTCACTACTGAACAGACCAAAGAAGTGAGAGAATACTTTACCAATTCGGTACTTCCGTTTTTGTTCCCTATTATCATGGACGAAAAGTATGAATTGCCCTTGCTGAAGGATAAGTCATTATACCAGGTGGTGAGTATGGATACGCAAAACAATTCATCTAAGTCAATTTATGCTTTGTTCGAGTTGCCAACTGATGTAATAAGCAGGTTTTATTTAATTAAAGCGGGTGCCAAAAATGCGACCCATATCATATTGCTCGATGATGTTATTCGCTCGTCGATGGATTTATTGTTTTCTATTTTCGATTATGACGAGTTTCATTCATTTACGATAAAAATTACACGCGATGCTGAGTTGGATTTGGACAGCGACCTTACCAAATCGTTGCTTGATATTATGCAGCAAAGTTTGAAGAGTCGCAAAAAGGGTGCCCTCACCCGATTGGTTTACGACGAAAGAATACCTGTTGAGATGCTTACTTATCTTATTAATAAACTCAAAGTAAGTACCCGCAGCCTTATTCCTGGAGGCCGTTATCATAACTATAAAGATTTTTTCGATTTCCCTGTTATTAAGAACAAAGCATTATATAATCAGCCTTTGCAGCAAGCTAGGATAGAATCTATTGATAAGTCAAAAACCATGTTTGCGGCTATTAGCCAAAGAGATTATATATTATATCACCCATTTCATAGTTTCGATTACATCATTAGGTTATTGCGTGAGGCAGCTATCGATCCGAGTGTACGGGTCATTAAAATTACGTTGTACCGTGTGGCCAAACATTCCAGCATTGTGCACGCACTCATCAACGCTATTAAAAATGGTGCTAAAGTATATGCTTGGATGGAGCTGCAAGCCCGATTTGATGAAGAATCCAATATATATTGGGCCAAAAAATTGGAAGAGGCTGGAGCCAGTGTTTTTTATGGAAAGTCGGGACAAAAAATTCACTGCAAAATGTGTTTAATTTCAAGAAAGGAGGGAGAAGAAATTATTAATTATGGGCATTTGTCAACAGGGAATTACAATAGAATTACAGGAAAGTTATACTGCGATTTTGGGTTGCTCACAGTCAATCCAGAAGTAATAGCGGATATGAATGCAATGTTTAAAATGTTGCAAAAACCCGAAAAGCCTGCAAAAACTAAACATATAATGGCGGCACCCCATAATTTGAAATTGTTTTTTCTCGGTAAAATCGAACATGAAACCTTATTGGCACAAGAGGGAAAGAAAGCTTATATCACAGCCAAAATGAATAGTTTGGTTGATAAGGATATTATTGACAAATTGTACGAAGCATCGAAAGCAGGGGTGAAGATAAATTTAATAATACGCGGTATCTGCTGTCTGGTGCCAGGTATAGCAGGGCTAAGCGAGAATATCTCAGTGGTGAGTATTATAGACCGATTGCTGGAACATACACGGGTGTTTATTTTCGGCAACGATGGCAATGAGATTATATACCTTTCTAGTGCCGATTGGATGACCCGTAATTTGGAGAACAGGATAGAAGCCGCTTTCCCCATTCTCGATTCAAATTGTTGCAAAATTGTGAAAGACATTATTAACCTGCAATTGAGCGACAATGTGAAAGCTAGGATTATAGATCAAAACCTCGATAACCATTATAAAAATGGGGGCAAAAAGCCCGTTAGATCGCAGATAGCAATCGCTAAATATCTGGCCTCCTTAAAACAATGAGCAAAAAAATTTGCCTGTTTTGATGTTTACCCATAAATTTGCACTCCTAAAAAAAATTAAACAATCATGGCAGTTACTAGACTTAAAAGAAAAGACCGTTACAATAAAACCGTTTCCAGGTTGAAGCAACAACACATCAAGCTTGTTATCAAAACTGTGAGTGTAGAATCTCCCTATAAAGATAAGACAGGCATTATAGAAGACTAATGATCTTTGTTACCAAATTTACAATCACCCTGCCACAAGTGGGGTGATTTTTTTTTTATTATATGTCAGCACAATTCACTGTTTTAAATCCGAATTACAAAGAGCTAATAGTTGAAAAACTAATTGGGCAGCGGTTTATGCACCATATCGGTTTTGAGCTCGACCGCATAGAGCCTGGATTGGTAACAGCGGGGATGCTTATAGAAGAGCATATTTTGCAGCAAACAAATTTTGTACATGGCGGTGCTACTTCCACGCTAGCCGATTTAGTAATGGGCTTTGCAGCTTATACTTTGGTTGATGTGGGACAAGTAGTATTAACAGCCGACCTACGTGTATCATACTTAAATCCAGGGCAAGGCGATAAAATTACGGCCAAAGGATTTGTGATTAAAGCTGGTCGTAAAATGATATTCTGTGAGAGTGAAGTTTATTGTGAGAAGAAGGGTGTGCAAACTATCATAGCCAAGGCTTCGGCTACCATGTGTGTAGTGAACTTAATTGAGATTGGGTTGTAGGATATGATTCGCTGCGGCGAATGGGATTTGGGGGTCCAATGAAAAGAGTATTATATATATAAATATAGTTTAAGTTTTGAAAAAAATATTCCACCTATTACAAAGGATACTTGCCAAGCGTGGTCTGCATTTGGTTAAATCTCTTATATATCTGAACCGTGCAAAACGAATAGATCTGAACCGTTTGGATTATAATAGATTGGCATGCCTCGAAATGTGTGGGCACGAAATATATGCGAATAATGTATTGGGAAATGTGGCAGAACTTGGCGTGTTTCGTGGTGATTTTGCCAAAGATATTAATACCGTTTTCCCTGACAGGAAATTATATTTGTTCGATACATTTGAAGGATTTGATGAACGTGATTTAGGAACTGAAGTGGGGAAAGGATTTTCGAGTGGCGATCAAGATTTTAGTGGAACCAGTGTGGCTATGGTGCTGAGCAAAATGCCACATCCGAATAATTGTATGGTGTGCAAAGGTTATTTTCCAGCTACAGCGGAAGGCATGGAAGACAAGTTTGCATTTGTGAGTATTGATACTGATTTATATGAACCTATTTTGGCAGGCCTCAAATATTTCTACCCTAGGCTTAGTGCTGGAGGATATATATTCGTTCACGATTATAATAATGAAGGATATAAAGGTGCAAGGCAAGCAGTGTTAGCATATTGCAAAGAACAAAAAATCCCTTTCGTCCCTATTCCTGATTTAGGAGGGAGTGTGGTTATTGGGAGATAAAAAAATAGAAAGTTGTCGGTTAAGGTTGTTGTGTTATTAACAGGACTATTTTCGGTACTTTGGCAATTTAATTTAATACCAATTCTTAAACTATAATAGTTCTCCGCCTGTGGCGGATTTAGTTTTTAGATTAGTATTACCGAACTACATCCCAAAAGCCCCGCAAACTTGCGGGGGGATTAGTCCCCCTTTTTTTGGACTATTATATAGGGTCTGCTCATAAACTAAATAAACTTGTTAAACTTACTATAAATCAGTATTTTTTGCAATTAGGTCGTTGATTTTGCTGCAAGGCTTTTTAGCGAAGTTGCTCAATATCCGTGCAGAAGGTTTTGTTAACTCTAAATTAAAAGGAGAATCAACGCCTATATTTCATGTGAAAAAGAAGAATAATTATTCATTATACTATGCTTTTAATTCAAAATAGACAATTGTTTCTGGTGGCTGAGTTTTTGAGCAGACCCTATATAGTGAGTTTCGGTATAAAACGATTTATGAATTTGACCAATACCAAATGACGAGGTTTTTTCCAGATAAGAAAAAAATACTTTAAGGTTCTTAAAATGGAATCCCAAATAATTATCTGTAAATCCCTTTTTTAATAAAAATTCATTATATTTCTTATAGAATTTTGCCCAGTATTTTTTTCTTTTTCTAGCTCAATTTTGGGTGATTTTAATACGGGTCTTATTCGTAAATTAAAGGGAGATACAATCTAAACTTCTCCCACAACTCATAAAACGCCACTCACAACAATATTTCAAATCCCAGAAAAATCCCTTTAATTTGCAACCGCAAAACAATAACACTCGTGCAAAAAGTAACCCTAGCCGAAGAAGAATTGGTAGCCCTGCTAAAACAGGGAGGCCGCGAGGGTTACGATTATTTGTACAAGCACTATTCAGCCACACTCTACGGTATTGTTTTGCGTATTTTGCCTCACGAGGACCAAGCCCGCGATGCCCTGCAAGATACTTTTATTAAAATTTGGAAAAACATTAGTCAGTACGATGCCACTAAGGGCCGCCTCTATACCTGGATGGCCAATGTAGCACGCAATGTGGCTATCGATACGCTAAGGAGCAAGGCACATCAGAACTTCCAAAAAAACCAAAACATCGAAGACTCCGTACATACACTCGACACACTTAATAGCAACCAACCCAAGGTGGAGCTGATAGGAGTGAGGGACTTAGTAAAAGAACTCAAAAAAGACCAACGCGAACTTATTAACTTAGTTTACTTCGGAGGCTATACGCAAGAAGAAGCCGCTAAAGAAATAGGCATTCCCTTGGGCACCGTCAAAACCCGTATACGGGCAGCCATGCTCACTTTGCGAAACATATTTACACAAAAAGAACAATACAATTGAATATAACTAACTACATATCGTCAGGCTACATAGAGGGTTACCTCTTTGGCATGCTTACGCCCGATGAGGTGTTGCAGTTTGATACATTGTTGAAACAATCGCCCGTGCTTAAAGCCGAGTATGAAAGAGTGCAACAATCGCTGCAAGGTTATGTAGAAGCTCATGCTGTAGTACCTCCTGCAAATATGCAAGAGCAAATATGGGCGAAGTTGCAAAAACAGGAACAAAAACCGCAACCTTTAGTTGAAGAAGTAGTAGAAAAAGCTCCAGAGAAAGTAGTTGAGAAAGAATTCGTAAAACCAGTACCGCCACCACCTGCTGTTAAACAAGAACAAAAATCCGCACCACTTAAAATACATAAACTCGAGGATACAGATTCAGCGAAACCAGTAAGGCGTTTCCGTTTAGCACCTTGGTTTGCCGCAGCATCTTTTATAGGGATGATGGCAGCAAGTTATTTGGCCAATGACTATTATAATAATTGGCAGCAAGCCGAAGGCAAGATAACCGCTTACCAAAGCGAGAAAAACAAACTAGCCAGCGAAATGGAAGCTCAAAAAGCAAGTATGAAAACACTTGCCGATGAAAATGAATGGTTCCGTAAGCCTAGTTTGAAGTTTATTAAACTAGAGGGCAAAGCTATTTCACCCAAATCCGACGTTATAATATGCTGGGATCGTGAGGGCAAAGATGTAATGGTTACCTATGCCAATATGCCCAAGCCTCCCGAAGGAAAGCAATACCAATTGTGGGCCATACAGGATGGTAAGCCCATCGACTTAGGTATGATAGACATGAATGCCACCAAAAAAGGAGTCGCCCATATGAAGAGTGTAGCAAAAGCACAAGCCTTTGCCATCACACTAGAGAAAGTAGGCGGCAGTGCGTCTCCTACACTTGAACAGATGTATGTGTTCGGGAATATATAATCCATGAAAAACATAGTAATAACAGGCGGCACACGAGGCATTGGCCTCGCCACAGTTCAAATATTTGCAGCAGGCGGCTATAATATATCCTTTTGTGCCCGCAATTATATAATGGTAGAAAAGCTTGTGGAAGAATTAAGAGAAAGCTATCCCAACCAAACATTCTTTGGCTTTTCAGCCGATATCACTGTAAAAGAAGAACTACAACTATTTGCAAAAAAAATCATTGAAAAGTTCGAACACATACATTTGCTCATTAATAATGCAGGCATGTTCGAACCCGGTGGCATCAGCACCGAAGAAGAAGGTGTGTTCGAAAGGCAGATAGCCACCAATGTTGCAGCAGCTTATCATCTAACCAGAGCTATACTTCCTGTTATGCAAAATAATGAAGGCAATATCATCAATATAGGTTCAACCGCTAGCTTCACGCCCTATGTAAATGGTGGTAGTTACTGTATCAGCAAGTTTGCCTTATTGGGTTTTAGCAAAGTATTGCGTGAAGAATTAAAACCAAGAGGCATACGTGTTACCAGTGTATTGCCAGGTGCCACCCTCACCGATTCGTGGGAGGGAACTATATTGCCCCAAAGCCGCTTTATGCAAGCTACTCATGTAGCCCGTGCTCTGTGGGATGTTCACCACCTGCCAGCCACAACCGTTGTAGAGGAATTGGTCATGCGTCCGATGCAGGGCGATATATAACAAGATAGAGACAGCATCGCTAGAATTTCGTTGAACATAGTAGGGTGTCCACACCTGCAACAAGCGAGGTGACCAAAGTTGTTATTTTCGTAGCTAAATAGCTAACTCACACGCATTGAACTATAAAACCCAAAAAAGTTTTGTTTTTAAGGGGTATATGTGTTTATTTTGCAGCCCTTTTGCAATTTTGCAACAACAAACAAAAAAGAATTAAAATATAGATATGTCAATCATTAGTCGAATTAGGAACAACGCCACAGGGTTAGCAGTAGGTTTAGTGGCCTTTGCCTTGGTATCATTTATTGTATCGGATGCCATCAACAACAACATGGGCATTTTTAGGAGTCAGGATAACAGCATGGCAATCATTGCTGGTAAGAAAGTTGAGTTCAAAGAATATGACAATCGTACAGATTATGAAGCTCAATTAATGGCTTTCCGTCAAAATCCTGATAAACCAGAAACACCTACTACACAAATGCGTGACCAAGCTCAAAATGTGGTATGGAACGATATACAAGACGAATATATTTATAACAGCGAATTGGAGAGACTTGGTTTGGATAAACTAAGTGGCCAAGAGTTAGCTGAGATATTGCGTGACGAAAAAAGACCAGCCCGTGAGATGCAGCAATTGTTTGGTCAGCAATTTTCGGCTGCTATGGTTACACAGTATTACAAAATGCAGGGAAATATTCCTGAGGATAAAAATGGTAAGATTTCGAATATGCTCGAGCTTGCTAAACGTGATGTGGAAAAACGTCGCCGTATGGAAAAGTATTATAATTTGATGAAGTCGGTTGTATATGTTTCCAATTTAGAAGCAAAAGATATGTGGGCAAGTCACCAAAGGTCGGCTAACTTTAAAGTAGTGGCCTTGAAGTATAATACTGTAAGCGATAGCAGTGTTAAAATTAATGATGAGGATCGCCAGAAATGGTATAACGAAAATGCATATAAGTTTCAAAACAATGACGAGAACAGAGAAATAAAATTTGCAGCGTTCGATATTTTACCAAGTTCGGCCGACAGTGCTGAAGCCAAAAAACAATTTGACGACTTTTGGTTCAAGTTAAACAATGTCCATAATGACTCTGGCTTCAAATCATTAGCATCAACCTATAATTTGGATACCAACTATTATGGTAAAAATGCATACCCCAACCCAATGATTGCCGATTCAATGTTCAATGGCAAAATTGGGCGTACTATAGGCCCATCTTTAGAGGGTAATGCTTTTAAAGTATATAGATTAACCAATACCAAGCAAGACAGTACTTATTCTTTAAAACTAAGACATATATTAATTAATTGGAAAAAGAATAAAGATAAAATTGATACAGTGGCTACTATGAAAGTTGTTGATTCACTTATGGCTTTGTTGAAAAAGGGTGGTGACTTCGTTTTATTGGCAAATGCAAATACTGAGGATCCAGGTAATAGAGACCAACAGACAGGGGGGCAGAAAGGTGGATTTTACGATTGGACCAATGAAAAACAATATATGCCCGAGTTTTCGAAGGCGGCAAAAACTACCGCTATCGGACAAGTAGGACTTGCTAAAACTACTTACGGCGTGCACATTGTGAAACCAGAAGATAAAACAAACCACATGATACAGGTGGCCTCATACGAGGTGAGAATTGAACCTGGCAAAGAGACACAAACCACGGCGGAAAAGAAAGCAGAAGAGTTTCGCAACAGCGTAAAAACGGCAGAAGATTTTGAAAAGTCGGCAGGTAAATCAGGAGTAATTTTGCAGACGGTTCAAGTATCCTCATCACAAAGAGATATTCCCGGTGTGCCAGAGTCAAAGTCATTGTTGGGATGGACTATGAAAGGTAAAAAAGGCGATATATCAGACGTGCAATTATTTGGTAACCGTCAAGTGATAGCTATTATAATAAACATAAAAGAAAAGGGAATCCCTAAAATGGAAGATATCAAAACCATTGTTGATCAGGAAACCATTAAAATGAAAAAAGCAGAGGAATTCCGCAAGCGTATAGAAGCAGCCAAGGCAAAAACCAAAAACACAGTCGATTTGGCTATTGAACTAAAAACTGTAGACCAAAGTGCCGAAAATCAAACCTTCGATAATAACAATATTGCAGCATTAGGGCCAGAGCCTAAATTATTGGGAGCAGTTTTTGGAACTGCCGCAGGTCAGTTTACCGATGTAGTAGAAGGTAATCAAGGTGTATATATTGCCTTAGTTGAAAAATTCAATGATGGTGCCGCAGCCCCCAAAGATTTTAAAACCGAGCAGAAAGAAATTAACATGCGATTAAAGGGAAGTGCTGAGTATATGCTTAAAGCTGCCATGAAACAAAAAGCTGAAATATCAGATAGACGTTTCCTCTCCTTTTAATAGAATATAAAAACATAGTAACAAAGAGCCACGATATCAAAATGTCGTGGCTCTTTTGCTCTTATACCCAAGGTTTGATATCTTTTTAAAGTCATTCGATATTTCGGCGTTATTTTTGAAACCTTGTATAGCAGCAAACCGTATCTCATAAACAAATTACTCCAATGAAATTATTTCGCCGTTTTAAAAAGCAACTCATGTATCTCGGTATTGCCTTGGTTCTTATAGTTCCTACCGCTGCAGTATCTGATGAATACTTCGAGATATCCAAGAATTTAGATATTTTCGTTACCTTGTTCAAAGAGGTGAACACTTATTATGTTGACCCCACCGACCCTGGCAAACTAATGAGAAAGGCCATCGACGAGATGTTGAAAACATTAGATCCTTATACTGATTATATATCTGAATCGGAAATAGAAGATTATAGGTTTACCATAACTGGTGCATACGGAGGAATAGGTTCGCAAATAGGAATACGCGATAATGAGATTATTATAACCGACCCCTATGAAAATAGTCCTGCCCAGAAATCGGATCTGAGACCCGGTGATGTAATATTGGAAATAGACGGCATAAATATGATAGGAAAAAGCACCTCCGATGCTAGTAAACTATTGAAAGGGCAGCCCAAAACAAAACTGAAGATTAAGATAAAACGTGAAGGCGAGGGTAATATGATGAAAGAGGTGGAACGCGAAGAAATAAAAGTAAAGAACGTGCCCTATTATGGAATGATAAATGACAAAGTAGGTTATATAAAACTTCGAGATTTTCGCAGCGATGCTGGCAATGATGTGGCCAATGCTTTGAAAGAATTGAACGAAAAAAACCCATCAATAAAAGGGGTAATTCTCGACCTGAGAGGGAACCCCGGTGGCTTATTGATTGAGGCAGTAAATGTGGTAAATGTTTTCTCGCCCAAAAATCAATTGGTGGTGAGTACAAAAGGCAAGGTGAAAGAATGGGAAAAGGAATATAAAACCATGCAAATACCCGTTGATGAAAATATACAAGTGGTGGTATTGACCAATCGTGGCTCGGCATCAGCATCAGAAATTGTGAGCGGCACCATTCAGGATTTGGATAGAGGTATTGTAATCGGCCAACGTTCATTTGGTAAAGGCTTGGTGCAAAGTACACGCAGCCTAAGTTATAATACGCAGCTCAAAGTTACCACAGCCAAGTATTATACCCCTTCAGGTCGCTGTATACAAGCACTCGACTACAGCCATCGCAACGAGGATGGCTCAGTGGGCGAAATAGCCGATTCGCTCAAGAAAGCTTTCAAAACCAAAAATGGCCGTAAAGTGTTTGATGGTGGAGGAATTACGCCAGATATAAAGGTGGATGAAGTGAAGTACAGTGCGGTAACCCAAAGCCTTATGGCCAAACAATTAGTGTTTGACTTTGCATCGAAATATTATAAAGAACATAAAACTATTGCCCAGCCCAAAGATTTTAAAATTACAGATGTAGACTTTGAAGATTTTGTAAGTTTTGTTTCATCCAAAAATTATGATTATAAAACCAAAACGGAGAAGCAATTGGAAGAGTTGAAAAAGAAAGCCGAGGAAGAAAAGTATTTCGAATCCATTAAAGCAGAGTACGAGAAACTGAAAACGGAATTATATAATAACAAAAAATCGGATGTACTTAAATATAAAGACGAGATAAAAATATTGATAGAACGCGAAATTGTAAAACGTTATTACCATGAACGAGGCACTTACGAAAACTCTTGGGACGATGACCCAGACATTCTGCAGGCCGTTAAAGCTATCAACGACGATGCCTTGTTCAACAAACTATTGAAACCATAATATGATATTAAGAAGGAATATATTATATAGTAA
>Ga0163151_10008568_pt1 | contig 11479 bp, 11 predicted proteins | sample OliLakLV19MP5IB2_FD_145596 | JGI IMG/M metagenome (GOLD analysis project Ga0163151, IMG submission 145596) | Freshwater microbial mat bacterial communities from Lake Vanda, McMurdo Dry Valleys, Antarctica - Oligotrophic Lake LV.19.MP5.IB-2 | ecosystem: Environmental > Aquatic > Freshwater >...
GGCCAAGAACAGCTGCCGCGGCGGCGCCAAGAAGGCGGTGAGCCTCAACGCGATGCGTACCAGCGTTCGCTGTTTCGCGAAGCATCTTCACGACGCCGGTCTCGTCGCGACGAACCCGGCGCGATTGCTGCGACGCGCACGGTGCGCGCCCCCACCGCCGCGTGCGTTGCACGACGACGAACAGGAACGCCTGTTCTCGGTGCTTGCGAAGGCCAAGGGCGCCGAGGCCGCGCGCGACCGCGTGCTCGTCGAGTTGTTGCTCGGGACCGGCGTGCGCATCGGTTCGGCTCTCGCGCTCGACGTCGGCGATCTCGACTTCGCGCACGGCGAAATCACGTTGCGCACAACGAAGAACGACCGGCCGGCCAGCGTGATGGTGCCGAAGACGTTGGCCAAGGCGCTGCGGGCGTTCGTCGCGGACCGCGCGGAGGGTCCGGTGTTCCTCGCGCACGACCGCCGCGTCTCGATGCGGCACGCGCAGAGGCGGCTCGCAGGTTGGTTCGCAGCGGCGAAGATCACGGGACGGTCGGCGCACAGCCTCAGGCATTCGTTCGCGTGCGCGCTGCTCGGGCGCACGGGCGACCTGCGGCTGGTGCAGGCTGCGATGAACCACGCGAGCATCGTTTCGACCACGATCTACACTCAGGTGGACCGGGCGCGGTTGCGAGCGGTGGTTGGCGCGTGAAGAGCGACCGTCACCCTACTTCTTCTTGCTCGAAACCTCGATGATTCGAGGGAGCTCATTCGAGAACACGATCGCCACTGCCTTCAACGCCAGGACCTGAGTAGGTGAAAGGTCCTCGATGGAGGCCGTTTCTCCGAGCGCCTTCACCGCAGTGACAACCCCGTCAGCCAAGTGACGGGCATCTACCTTCTTGGCGTCGTAGTCGCGGAACTGAACGGTGATCAACCGGCGCTTCGTTTTCGAAAAGAGCACGTGCATGCGGAGCGAATCCACCTGCGTGCTCCACCACAAATCACCACCGAAGGACTCGCCAGAAGTTGCAACTTCGTATCCAAAATGGATCGTCAGTCGGCGCGCTGCCTCATCGTGATCCAGTCGAATGGTCTTGGGGAGATCCGACAGGCTCAGGAAGTAACCGCCGTCTGCCACAGAGGAGAGTGTGTGAGGCCCCTGCGCTCGCTCACGGACATCTCGTGCGATCGGTGTTTCGGCGATGGTCATACAGTTACTCCGCAGTTCTGAAACAGATGGTCCAGGGCAAGGCGAGGCATTGCCTCCGCAAGCGCTTCTAGGCACCGTCGACGCTCGATGTGGCGATCTTTCGACTTGCCGTTCAGTTTCTCAAAGTGGCCAGGGGTGTCTTCGAGCAGATTCTCGCCGCGATCGTTGTCCACCGAAAGGACGGCGATGCGCGAGTCGCCGCACCGTAGCAATACTGCGAACACGTAGAGTGGGTTCCTTCGGCAGTCCTGGTGTTGGTCGGCTGCCGCGATGAACTCGGGGCTCACGAACATGGTTGCTGCATAGCTCGGACCGTGCTGGCAAGCTTTCTCAAGTGCCCCGGCGTCCGACAGGAAGACTCGTGCGCAGACGCTCTCACACCGATCGAGGCTATTCCCCACCACGCGAAGGTGGCGAGAATGAGCTACAGGGATCCCGTCCGACCGGAGTACGGGAATCAGGTCCCACGTGCCATCACCTATTCGTCTTGGGAGGAGGATCGTGAGGCGGCACGTCGTTCCATACAGGACGTTGTTGCGAATCCTCGTCAGCGCCAGCTCGATGGATCGCCTTTGCCGTGCAATCGCCCCTTGCGCTTCTTGACGGTCGCGACGAGATCGAGCGCTCTTGATCCAATCGACGAGAAAAATGTGCGCTACGGCGATGAAGAACGCCACCAGCCAGCCTGGTGCTTCCTTCGTGGCAAAGAGCGGCGTCGATAGTCCAGCCTTGGAGGCAAACTGCGCAGCCGAACCAGAGACGACGTTCGGCAGCCCAAGTACGACGCGATCCGACGCTGCTAGCCACTCTGCGAACCACGAAGGCTTCCCTTCGCCGCGCGAGGCGTTGAGCGCATCGATGACCTTCGCAGCATCATGCTCCACGTGTTGGTAACTATGTCATCTTGTGACGGGTGGTTCAAGCGTGTCGGTCGTTGCCACCCCGAGCCAGGATCCTGACGATGCCGCAGCGGATCGCGAAAAACCTGCGGCGTAGGGTCGAGGTGAGGTTGGTCCCGGCGCGAGCGTGACGGTCGTCGTCAGACGATCAACGTCGCGGTCGATCCGGCGCACCTGCGGGCGAGCGGCGGGGCGGTAAATCGCACGGACCTGACCGTCGAATGCTGGAGGCGATGGGACGCGGCCAATCACCAGTTGGTCGCCAAGCGTTTCGCGGCGTACGGCGGCGGGGAATGTTGCCGTACTCGGAAAGGGTGCCGTTACCAGCCGATCAGACCGTCGCCAGCGTTGCTCAGCACGAAGCTGGCCGGATTCCATCCCGGAACGAGCACCGCTCCCTGCATGAACAGCCCAACGCCCAGCAGGTCGAGGTCCAGCGGAATGTCGCTGTTCCACGGAGCGACGCCGTTCTGGTTCACGCACGGCACGGTTATGGCCGGCGCGATCCACGCCTTGCATCCGACGAGTCCGAACGCATCCAAGCTCGCTGGCAACGGATTCCCGTTCCACGATCGCGCTTCGAACCCGATGAGGCCGAAGGCCGGGTTGTACTGAGACTGGGGCAAGCCCGAGAGCTGCACGTGGAACTGCTGACCGAGAACGGGCCGCGAACCGGCGACTGCTTGCAGGTTGGGGACGCCCGCGGGCCCCGCACAGCCGCTGCCATAGGTGACGAAGCTGGCTCGGTTGCCAGGCACGTACTCCCACACGTCACTGGTCTGCCACGCAAGGTACGCGACTGCGACGCCACGGGCGTCGTCGTACACGAACGGCGCAGCGACGAATGCCGGAGGGAAACCGTTCGGCGTAGTGGGGTGCCACGTCACACCGTCCCACTCCCAAGTGTCGCCTAGCGCGCCGATGCCGATACCTCCGTCGCCGCCGAACAGCACCAACCTGCCCCGGCGTGAGTCGTACGCCAGCTGCGCGCCGGCGCGCGTGGAAGGGCCGCTAGCGCTCTGGCGGCGGCTCCAAGCGACGCCGTTCCACTCCCACGTATCGCCACGCGTGATGTAGTTGCCTGCCTCGCGGCTCGCGCCGCCGAACATCACCATCACTTGCCGAGCAGCATCGAATGCCATCGATGCCCTGTGCCGAGGTGGCGGCGCCGTCCCGCCAGCTTGATTCCAGGAAGTGCCGTCCCAGATCCAGGTCTCGGCAAGGCCCTCCTGCGGGCCGTTGGGGAGTGTCCCTCCGAACAATACGACGACGCTGCGAACCGAATCGTACGCCAACGAGTAGTCGATCCGGTTGGATAGAGCCGCATTCGTGTTGACGAGCACCCACTGGTTGGCCACGTACTCCCACGTCTCAAGCAAGCCGGCGGGACTCATGCTGCTCGTAAGCACGACTCGCTGCCGATTCGAATCGTAGGTCATGCCGAGCGTGTCACGCACCGTGGGAGCAGCCGGAGGCCCGCCGGCGCCCGTCACCTGCGTCCAACCCGAGCCGCTGTACCGCCACGTGTCGCTCTGGTTGCGGCCCCCGAACAGCACCGTCACATGACGCGACGAGTCGTACGCCATCTCGGCATCAACGCGAGGCGTCAGCGGTGCAACGGGACGCTGCAGCCATATAGCTTGCTGAGCGAGTGCAACGGAACCGAACACTATCGGGACGGCGAGAAAGCGCAGCATGGAACACCTCATGCGGCCGAGACGCGGCCACGGTTCGGGAGGATACCACCGTTCAGCATCTCTGCCAGGGGTCGACCAAGAACCCAGAAGGACGCGACGTCCAGGCAACCGCGACGGCCTGACGCGCATCCTGTCCGGGGTGGCGCGCCACTCGATGGCCCTGGGCGGGCCCAGGTGCGCCGCGCACGGCAACGGCCACGGCGCCGCGATCCGGGAACACGCGCGAACCCCGGGCGCCATCCGGCTCGCCGCGTCCTCCGCCCCGGAATAGGCCGCGCAACGCGTCTCGATGCGGCACGCGCAGCGGCGGCTCGCCGGGTGGTTCGCGACGGCCGGCATCCAGGGGAAGTCGGCGCATAGCCTGCGGCACTCGTTCGCGTGCGCGCTGCTCGGGCGGACCGGCGACCTGCGGTTGGTGCAGGCCGCGATGAACCACGCAAGCATCGTCAGCACGACGATCTACACGCAGGTCGACCGCGTGAAGCTGCGGGCGGCGGTCGGCGGGTAGCTACCGCGGTGCGGCGCCGGAGGGCGCGGACTGCTGGGAATGGCGATCGTCGCCTCGCGGGACTGCGTCGGCTGCGGGTGCTTCGCCTCGGCACGAGGCTGGCGGTGTTGAGCAGGTCGAGGTTCACGCTGCTGGGCAGGGAGGATCGTGGCAATCGCGAGCGTGCAGATGCAGATCACGCGTCTCATGTTGGTCGTTCGCCGTCGCAGTTGTCGTCAACACGGATGAGGAGCCCGTAGGATCCCCGTCTCGATGGTAATCAAGAATCCAAAGCAGAGCCGCCGCACCATGACTAGCGGTCACAGGACACCAAGATGGTGATCGAATCGGTTGGCCGCGCGCTGAAGATTCTGAGTGATGCAGGACTTCGCTCATACGCATGCACGCGGCCCGCAGGTCAGTCCTTGGGGGACATCCACGGTCGCCTTCAAATGACAGCTGCCGAGTTGAACGCCGCACCGGCTCTGGACAGTCTGTACTTGTTGACCTGTCTCGCGTGCGCGTTCACCGAAGGGGAAGTGACACGCCGCACAATCCAGAGGCTCCTTGGCGAAGGGCGTGGACTCAACGGTGCGCCGCCCACGCTCCTGGATTGCATCGATGCCGCAGCCAGCGAAGTCTTCACGTGCGGTGAGCCCTACAACAGGGTCGCGATGTCGCCCGTGCGGATGGGAAGGCACTGCGGACCATCGTACTTCGAACTCGTTGGGAACATCCTGGCCGACTTCGTTCGCATCGAAGTGTCCGAACACGACCTCAATTACGCTGAGTGGCTAATGGGCGTCGACCTCGCGGAGTTGATGGCCGGGCTCCAGCACGAAATCGCCCGAACGGCGCCGGCCCTCAACGACAAGCCTCCGGCCCGGAAGAAGGCAACTCGGGATCGCTCGGAAGCCGTCGAGCAACGCAAGGAAGAGCGGCGAGCTTGGGTACTCCGAGTCTTGCGTAGCCACCGCCATCGCCCCAGCAACATTGCCCAACTGCTCGGTTGGCTTGCCGAGGACGGAGAGTTCGCGACATCGCATAAGACCCTCACGACGGACCTGCGGCACATCCTCAAGGGCGGTGAGGTGCGACGCGAGGAACTGCCTCCGATCTGAGCATTGGAATCCTGCGCATCGTGCGCCGTTGCGCACGATGCGCATCGCCGCGCTGCATCATCCGCGTACCTCGACGGGCACGAATCCCTCGAGCGCCGCGATGAGCAAATCCAATCCAAGCGATAGCCGGCGCCGCCGCAAGGCGAGCAGCGACCCGACCGACCTCCTCAGCTCACCCACAGCCCCGCTAGGCCCGAGCCTGGTCCGGAACACCGAGGACCCTGCCCATCCCACGCCCGACCTGCTCGTAGCCGCGCTGGCGTACGCACAGGCCGGCTGGGCTGTGATCCCGCTGCACAACTTGTTCGGTCCGAACAAGGAAAAGTGCACGTGTGGCAACCGCAAGGGCAAGTGCCCCGACACGAAGACCGGCAAGGACTCGTCGGGCAAGCACCCGCGCACGAAGCACGGTCTGGTCGACGCATCCCGCGATCCGAAGCAGATCTCGCTTTGGTGGAGAGCCTGGCCGCAGGCCAACGTCGGCATTGTCCTGCCGCACGACATCGCCGTGGTCGATGTCGACCCACGCAACAGTGGCGATGTGACGATGGCCGCCCTGGTGGCCGAACACGGCGAACTAGCCGGCCCCGCCGTTGACACCGGCGGCGGAGGTCAACACTTCTATGTGGCGCTGCCGCCGGGCAGCAAGCCCGTGAGCGAAGCTGGCCCCGGCATCGACGTGAAACACATCGGCGGCTACCTCGTCGCGCCGCCGTCTCAACATGCCAGCGGGCGTCGCTATGCATGGAAGTCTGGACGCAGCACCATCGACTGTGTTCCTGCGGTGCCAAACGGCGGCTGGCTCCGCGTTCTGACAAAGCAGACGCATGCGTCTGCCTCAAATCGACCCGGTGCACGAGACGTTCTCAGTTTCGCCCAAGTCGACATCGACGAACTGACTGACGCCCTGCGCTACATCGACTCCACACCACGCAGTGCTTGGTGGTCTATGGGCGCAGCCATCCACCATGCGACCAATGGGGGCGAAGATGGGTTCGCCAAGTGGGACTGCTGGTCTCGCACGACGCTGGCCCACAACTACAAGGAGGACGACCAGCGGGAAACCTGGACGGCCTACAACGCCAACCATCCTGCGCCCATCACTAAGGCCAGCATCTTTGCGAAGGCGATCCTGGCCGGCTGGTTGCCACGGCGCAGTAACTCGCCTGCGTCGGTCGCGCTCTCCGCGCGCACCAATCGGACAGAGCCGACGGAGAAGGCAGCGTCAGCGCAGTTGGAAGTGGAAACGGTGGAAGCACCCGATCCGGACGCGGTTGACAGTCCACGTCCGTTTCCTATGCACCTCGTGGATGGCGACGATCTCCTGAGTCGGGCGACGCAGTGGATCTACAAGACGGCCCGGAGGCCTCAACCCGCCCTCGCGCTGGCCAACACCATCTGCATGGTGGGCGCGGTCGCCGGCCGCCGTGTCGAGAACGAAACCAAGCTGCGCACGAATTTCTACGCGGTGGGGATCGGCGGCACGTCGTGCGGGAAGGAGCACAGCATGCAGTGCACGGTTGAGCTGCTGGAGGCCGCCGGACTTGAGAAGTGGATCGGCCCCGGCGGCTGGAAGTCGGGCAGCGCAATCGTCACCTCGATTCACTCGCATCCGATGCAGCTCTGCAACCTAGACGAACTAGGCAAGATCCTGCTCGCGAGCAGCGGCCCGCGCGCCCCGTCACATCTGCTCGATGTCCGCAAAGTCCTGCTCGAGCTGTTCGGGCGAGCCAACGGAATCTACTTCGGTGATGCCTATGCCGACGAGCGGATCAACCCTCGCAAGAAGATCCGGGAGCCGCACCTCTGTTACTACGGTGCCACGGTTCCCGAGCCCTTCTTCGATGCCTTGCAAAGTAGCTCACTCACCGATGGGTTCGTCAACCGGCACCTCGTGTTTCCAGTCGATGATGACTCACCGAAGCCCCGCCCATTGCGGGCGATCTCCAGCCTGCCGCGCGACCCAATCGTCGAATCCCTGCGCTTGTTCGAGGAAGGCACGAGGCCGCCCGGCTTGGCTGGGTGCGCGCTGCCCGAGATGGCATCGAACTGTCGCAGGATCCCGTACACCGACGAAGCTGCGGCACTCTGGGAGAAGATCGAGATCGACAACGACATGCGCGTGGCCGATCTACGTGCTCGTCAGTCGAAGGTGGCCGAAGTTTGGTGCCGATTCCCGGCGCACGTCGCCAAACTGGCGTTGCTCAAGGCGGTAGCCAGGGACCCGAGGGCTCAGTTCGTCGACGTCGCTGACGTCCTGTGGGGCAAGGAGCTCGCGACTTGGTGTACCGAGCGACTGCAGTTGATGGCCGCGAACCGGATCGCCGACAACGACACCGAGCGGAACACCCTTCGAGTTCTACGCTTCATCGTGGATGCCGGGGCAGCCGGGATCAGCCAGAGCAACCTGACCAAGAAGACGTTCTGGCTCACGAAGCGCGAGAGGGACGACATAGTCGCGACTCTCGGCTTGGCACGGCAGATCCACGCGGTCACTACCGAGAGCGAGCGCCCCGACAGAAAGGGTAAGCACAAGACGACCTTCTTCGCGGGGCCGGGAGGCGACGAGTGATTGCGCCTAGAAGTTCGAGTCGCTCAAGAAGTTCGAGTCCGAAGTTGTTCGAGAGAATCCACGCCGGCAACCAAGTGGCCATGAACTTCTTGAAGTTCTTCCGAACGGAGGCGCCGCAAATCCATGCAGATACACAACAAACAACAACTTCTAGAAGTTCGAGAAGTTCAGGACAAACCCCTGCTCGTGCTCTTCATGCCCCTATTGCCTCCTGGACTGCATCTCGCTCGAACTTCTTGAACTTCTGGGACGGGCCTGGGGCCACCCACGTCGCCAGGGGCCATGTCGCGAAGGCAGGTGGAGCGTGACGTGGTTCGCCCCCCTGCGCCTGCGCAACGAGCATCCAGCGTTCGCCAACGCACTGGAGCGCTTCAGCAACCTCGCGGAGTGGCCAGCGGCCGGCGAACACGAGCGGCGGCTCGTGAGTTACCTGCGCGCCGCCGCGAGCTTCCTCCTCTTGTGCCCCACTGTCGAGTGGGGCATCGACCACGCCGACGATCCGCAGCTGCGGCACATCGCCATCGAGGTCCTGCAAGAGAACGCTCGACGAACAGCGGCACGGCCGCGCGGGATCTGGGAGAGCGACCTGCCGCGCCGCGCCATGGATCAGCAACTGCGCAGAGCGATTCCAGCATGGGCGGCCGTCCCGCAGGGTCGCCGTCGAACAGACGTGCCCGCCTGGTGGGCGAAGTATGCACAGGCCTACCTATCACCGAGGAGGTCGACGTGACTTCGATCGACGACGCGCTCGCCCAGTTCGTCGAGCGCCTGCGCGCCCGCCTCGCAGCGGGGGCCCGCGATTGCGGCGACGCTGTGCCAGCGCCCAGCCGCCGAACTGACGACGAAGTGGCCCAGGAGACTCGGCTTGAGCGACCAAGCGGTTGCCTCGACGCCATTGGCAAAGGAGGAGAACGATGAAGAACGAAGTTCGTGTGTTGACCTACGTTCGCGGTTCGGCGGACGACGAGCGCGAGGGGTTGCTCGGATACCTGTGCGTCGCGTACGGCGCGCTCGTGCTCGACTCGATCGTGCTGCGCAGGACCGCGCGTGGTGAGCACGCGTTGAGCTTCCCGGCGCGCACCGATCGCGCCGGCCACCGCCACGCCTACGTGAGACCCGCCGACGACGAAGCGCGTCGCGAGATCGAGGCCGAGATCCTGTGGCAGCTCGGCGAGCGCGAGGACTTCGACGTCCCGGTGCGGGGAGACCGGCGATGATCGGTCACCGTGATGCCCTCGCCGACGCCAGGCAGCTCCCAGCCGCCCCGGACAGCCATGCGCCGGCCACGAAGCCAAGGGCCAAGGTGGCACTTCCTGCCGGTGCTGCTCTTCCGCAGAAGGGCCTCGCTGTTCGCGCGGCGGTGCCCCTTCATCTGAAAGCCGTGCTGACCTACGCCGAAGCTGCTGCCCTCGGAATCGCCGCGGAGCGAACGCTGCGACGACTCGTCGCAGTCGGCCGCGTCCAGAAGTCCGTCATCCGCACGGGGCGAAGCGTGCGCTTCGTGAGAGACCGGCTGATCGACGAGCTCGTGGGGGCCGAGGCGTAGGCGCCCATGGGCTCGGTCTACAAGCACCGCAGGGGCGAGACCGAGAGCCGGCTCTACTACTACACCGTCAAGATCCATGGCCGGTGGCGCGAGTTCGCCGGCTTCACCGACAAGGGCGCGACCAACACCCGGATGGCGGACCACCAGCGCCGGGTGGAACGCGGCGAGGTTGGTCTCGCGGATCCGTTCGAAGCGGGCAAGCGGGAAGCCCTCGGGAAGCTGGTCGACATCTACATCCAGCGCCCGGACGCCGCAGATCAGGCCGCTCGCCACCTCGTGGGCGAACGCGAGCGCCTGCTGCTCGCGTTCCACGAAATGGGCTCGCGCACGTTCCAGGACCTCGACATCCCGAAGGCGGAACTGTTCTTCACCAAGCTGCAGCTGGGCGAAGTGCGGCCCGGCCGGCCAACCCACAAGGGCGGCAAGCCCAAGCCCAGGAAGCCCGCCAGCGCCGCAACGGTGAAGGGCTACAAGGTGACGCTGAAGGCGTTTGGCCGCTACCTGCAGCGGCGAGGGACTTGGCCGAGCAACCCGTTCGACATGCTGCGCACGAAGAAGCTCACGGCAGCCGACCGAACGCGCGTGAACCGGGCGCTGACCCCGGAACAGATCGACGCGTTGGTGCAAGCGGCACCGCAGCGCGCGGTGCAGGAGTGGCGGCGATCGCATCCACACGCCAGCGGGGAACACCTCGAGGCCCTTCGCATCGAGGGCATCTACCGGGGCCGCATCTACCTCACGCTCGCCTACACCGGCCTGCGTGTCGGCGAGCTGAGTGCGCTGACCTGGGGCGAACTGGACCTGACGACCGGGCAGGAGATCGCCGAGATCGAAGCACGAAAGCAGAAGGGCCGAGACGACGCGCTGGTCGTGCTGCACCCGATGCTCGCCGAGATGTTGCGGCGCCACCGAAAGGAGCGCAGCACCGCCGAGGTGCGGGCCGGTCGCGGCCCCTTGCGTAACGACGACCGGGTGTTCCGCGTCTCCAGTTCGCTGCTGCGGTGGCTCAAGCTGGACGCGGAGTGGGCAGGCATCGGGCTCACCGACGCGCGGGGTCGATCCACGACCGTGCACGGCATCCGCGCCGGCTTCAACACGACCCTGCGCCGCAACTCGACGGACCCGGCGCTACGGATGCGGTTGATGCGCCACAAGTCTGCGGACCTGGGCCTGGGCACCTACGACAAGGTCGAGATCGCCGAACTGCGCCACGAATTGGAACGGCTGCCGGTCGCGACGACGCTGCGCTTGGCCGCCGGAGCGGAATGCGACCCAGCAGTGTCAGTACCTATACCAGTACACTCGGGGCCGACGGGGGCCGGTGTGGGCCGCAGTGGGCCGGAACAAGCACCCAACAGCCCCATCGCCGAATCGGCGAACGGAGGCCACGGGCGGCCTTCCTGGCCGCCTTTGGCCGAAGGGGGCCGCGTGGGGCCGGTGCCCCACGCGATTTGCGAAAGTGTAGGCCCTGCAGGACTCGAACCTGCAACCAAGCGGGTATGAGCCGCCAGCTCTGACCATTGAGCTAAGGGCCCCTCTGCCCACGGTATACCATGCGCCGCTCGCGCCCCGCATGGCATCCCTCGACCATCAGACCCTCCTGCCGCGGCTGCGCGCGCTGCAGACGCACATCCGCGGCGCGTTGCGCGCGCACATGCAGGCGCAGGAGCCGGCCGTCTGGTCGCGCACCGTGCGCGACGACGCGGGCGACACGATCTTTGGCATCGACGCGGCGGTCGAGGACATCCTGCTCGAGCACTGCCGCGACTGGGGACGCACGCAGCACTTCACGCTGCTCGCCGAAGGACTCGACCCGAACGGCATCGAGTTCGGCCGGCGCGGGCGCGGCGGGCCGCCGTTCCGGCTGCTCGCCGATCCGATCGACGGCACGCGCGGGCTGATGTTCGACAAGCGCTCGGCGTGGTGCCTGATGGGTGCCGCGCCCGATCGCGGTGCGGCGACGCGCCTGCG
>Ga0163151_10008572_pt1 | contig 11473 bp, 2 predicted proteins | sample OliLakLV19MP5IB2_FD_145596 | JGI IMG/M metagenome (GOLD analysis project Ga0163151, IMG submission 145596) | Freshwater microbial mat bacterial communities from Lake Vanda, McMurdo Dry Valleys, Antarctica - Oligotrophic Lake LV.19.MP5.IB-2 | ecosystem: Environmental > Aquatic > Freshwater > Lake...
GATCACCAACGACGCAGTGTTCGAGGCCAGCGAGACTTTCGGTCTGGTCGTGCAGCGCAACACCACCGACGCCGACGCCACCTTCCTTGCCAAGTCGACCTTTACCGTCCAGGATAACGACCCGCAGCCAACGACCTACGCGCTCTCTCCGGCCACGACCAGCGTCAGCGAAGGCGTTGGCACCGTGACCTTCACCGTGACGCGCTCAGGTGGCACGCCGGCCGAGACCATCTTTGCCTCGACGACAACGGGCGAGGGCTTTGCCAACAGCAGCGACTTCACGGCCCTAGCTGACCAGGCCATTGCCTTCGCCGCTGGCGAGTTGAGCAAGACGGTGACCGTTGCGATTACCAACGATACAGTGGTTGAGAGCACAGAGACTTTCGGCCTGGTCGTTCAGCGCAATTCCACTGATGCCGACACGACGTTCCTGTCCAAGTCGACCTTCACCATTCTGGACAACGACACCAGCGGGCCAGACACCACGGCGCCACTGCTTTCAACGACGTCACCGGCAGACAATTCGGTCAGTATCGGCACCAACGCCAACATCGTTCTCACCTTCAACGAAGCGGTGAAGGCAGGCACTGGCAACATCAGGATCGTCAATCTCAGCACCGGTGGCGCAACAGTCATTTCCGTGGTCGATACCAACCAGGTCACTTTCTCCGGCAACACCGTCACGATCAACCCAACCGCCGATCTGCTCGCCAGCAACAACTACGAAGTCCGCATTCCCAATGCCGGCACCATCAAGGACATCGCGGGCAATAACTTCGCTGCCCTGGCAAACCCAATCAACTTTACGACCGGGGAAACCGGTGCTCTCATCGCGGCATCTTCCGCCAGTGCAATCACCGGCACAGCCGGCAACGACGTCCTGATCGGCACGTCCGGCGATGACACGCTTCTGGGCGGTCAGGGCGTGGACAGGTTTGTCTGGACGACAACCAACGGCAGCGGCGATGGCATCGGCATCGATTTCGTCGATGCAACCGCCGGCGAGCGGCTTGATTTCAACATGTCGCTGCTGCAGACGTTGAAGCTGACCAACGGAAATGCACTGAGCAACGGTGACATCATACAGCATGGTGTGCTGCTCGGCGGCGGACGCCCGTCGGTGGCGATGGACCCTTCGAACAACCTGACGCTGGATTGGAACGGTGACGGCGTGATCGACCTTATGATCAAGTTTGCGGTTGCACCCGTCTCGCTCACCTATGATGCGGCAAATGGTGATTTTCTTGTTGGCTAGTTTCGTTTTTGGATAATTCGAGCGCGTGAACCCATTCCAAACCGTCGATCTCGTCAATCTGCTCGCCGATACGGACAAAGCCCAGACGCACAATCGTCGCCAGCGATGCCTTGTTATCGGGACGAACGCTCGCGAGGCAGCGGCGCGCACCGTGCGCGGCGGCCCAACTCAATAATCCACGCGCCATCTCCAGAGCGAAGCCGCGGCGCCGATGATCACTTGCAACCCTGAAGCCGATCTCGACGGTTCCGCCGGCGTTTGGCGGGCTGTGGAAGCCGGCACGGCCGACAACTGTGCTGCTGCCGCGGAGCACTGCAGCCCTATAAAGCCACGGCTCCGTTGACGAGTCGTCGGTCAGTTGTTCGTGCCGCAGGCGCAGCACATGATCGTCGTCCGAAAATGTGGAATCTGTGATTTCGTATTCCGGCGTCAGCGCCCGCATCGCTTCCAGGTCGCCTCGGACAAACGCTGCCACCGCCGCCGGCGACAAAGTGAGCAGTTCAAGACGTCTGGTCGGAACCGCCGTCACGCGTTCAATAGCAGACAATGTGGCTGCACGTTGATCTCCTCGGGAATGCCGACCCGGAGGAATTCACCATAGTCGCTGCACACTTGTCCATCTCTCAGGAAACGGGCTCCAAAGACAAAAACTGGGGTGCAACCCGGCGGGTTGCGCCCCCATGTTTCAAGACAACTTGTTACGGACCAAACTGGAAGTCGTTGATATCAACATTTGCAGCCGCAACTCCCAGAAGCAAAATAGACTCCGTCCCAATCGAGACCAACGTGCCGCCGCCACTGGCCGCAATCGTTACGCTGGCAGCGAAGTTTCCGGCGTTGATACCCAGCGACGAGTCGAGGAACAAGCGATCCTGCCCGCCTGGCGCCAAGGCGTCGAACCCCGAGATTGTGTCGTCGCCAAATGCGGTCGCAAAAATGAACGTGTCGTTTCCGGAGCCGCCGTTCATGATGTCATTGCCCGCACCACCGGTAATCGTATCGCTTCCAGCGCCGGTGTTGATCGTGTCCGCGCCGCCTTGGCCATCCACGACATTGGCACCCGGATTGAGGGTAATAGTGTCGTTGCCTTGGCTGCCGATAATGTTCTCAACGTTGTGCGAGTCGATGCCGGTCTGGGCACTGGCCGCTGCTGTCGTTGTGACGACTGCCCCGGCGGTCGTTGCCGAGAGATTGTAGGTATCCGCACCGCCGCCGCCGTTGAAATTGTCGTTGCCGTCGCCAATCGTGGCAAAGAACGTGTCGGCGCCGTTGTTGCCGGAGAAACTGTTGGCGCCAACGCCGCTGGTGAAGCTATCCGCCCCACTTCCGCCGTTGACGTTTTCAACGCCTGCAACCGTTGTGAAACCGGACGCCGTGCCCGTTGCCAAATTGACCGTCACACCGGCCGTGGTTGTGCCGTAGTTCAAGGTGTCGATCCCACCGAGAAGATCGATGGTGAAAGCCTCGACATTCGTCACCGCACCCAGCGCCACCGAGGTGATGACGGAACCGTTATAGGCAACCGTCACCGAATTGGCCGCCGCCGTTCCCACAATCGCCAACGTGTCGAAATCGGCACCGCCATCGACGGTGTCGGCACCGCTGCCGGCGATGTAGCGGATCGTGTCGTTGCCCGCGCCGCCAAGAATGGTGTCGTTGTTTGCGCCACCGTCCAGGAAGTCTGCGCCACCCTGACCGTCCACGACGTTCACGCCACCATTGACGATGATGCTGTCGTTGCCCTGGCTCCCGATGTAGTTCTGAATGCTCGACAATGTATCGGTTCCGGCTTGGGCGCTTGTGGCCAAGCCAGTCGTAACGACCGCCGCCGCAGTCGTCCCGGCCAACGTGTAAGTATCAACGCCCGCGCCGCCGATGAATGTGTTGTTGTTGTTGTCGCCGGCGAAACTGTCGGCGCCGTCGCCACCGGTTACATTTTCGATGCCCGCGACCGAGTCGAAGCCCGAGGCAGTTCCCGCCGCGAGATCGACCGTGATCCCAACCGTGGTCACAGCCGCTCCGAGTGGATCGTAAGATAACGTATCGCCGCCTGCGCCGTTGGCGTCGAGGTTGACGTTGAACGTCTCGACGTTGATGACCGAGCCGCCAGCAACGGCTGTGATGACCGAACCGTTGTACAGAACGCGCACGGTGTTGTCCGTGCCCGTACCCAGAAGGTTCATCGTGTCAGTGCCGGTGCCACCGTCGGTGGTGTCGGTTTCATGACCGGTCGTGAAGTTGATGGTGTCGTTGCCGCCGCCGCCGTTGACAATGTCATTGCCGTCGCCGCCACTGAGGATGTCGTCCTCGTCCAGGCCATTCAGCGTGTCGCTGCCCGCGCCGCCATCGATGATGTCCTGACCGGCGGTGCCGTTCAGCGTTTCGGACGCACCGTTGGCGGCAATGAAGTCGCCGGTGACAATCGTCTGCGCCGAGGTGATCGATTCAAGCGTGCCGGCGTCGTCCGTGTAGCTGACGGTCACGCGCAGCGGCCTGTTGACCTCGGTTTGCGTTGGCGTGAACGAGATATCGTCGAGGCCCACCGGCAGCCAATTGACGCCGTCAAACGCTTCCCATTGGTAAGTGAAGGAAAGGGGCAGACCGTCTGCATCGGTAAAGTTGTGAACCGCTGTGATGGGCAGAGTTTCCGTCGGCGACAGATCGCTGATGTCCACCGTTCCAACCGGGAGCGAGTTGACGAAGCCCTCAACTGGTGCCGACGCGTCTGAGAACAGTGTTTCCACTGTGCCGAAATCGTCGGTGTAGGTGGCAACTACTCTGAGAAGGAGGCCTGTTTCGGCCGCTGTTGGTGTGAACGTATCAGCGGTTGCGAGCAGAATATTGTCCCAAGCGATCCCGACGAGCGACGTCTGCCATTGATAGGTGAAGCCTGGCGCGGTCGTACCGTCTTCGTCGAAGAAGTTCGGCGTTGAGGTCAGCAATTGGCCAACCGTCGGCGTCGTGTCGTCGATATCAACGCCGCCGATCGGCAGATCGTTGAGGTTTGCGACTGCGGCGGTCGCTAGCGACGTCAGCGACTCAGCGGTGCCTTGATCGTCGGTGTAGGACACCGTGACGCGCAGGAGATTATTGACCTGGGCCTGATCGGGCATGAAGGTTTGCAAGATTCCAAGCGGAATATCGGTCCAGACACCGCCAACAAATTCCTGCCATTGATAGGTGAACACCGCCAGCGTCAGGCCGTCGGCATCGGTGAAGGCGTTCAAGGCAGAAAGAATTTGATCTTCCTGGGGCGTTGTATCGCTGATCAACAACGTACCGACTGGCGCGTTGTTTACGTTGACTACAGCGGCCGTCGGGGCCGAGATGGATTGCTCGATCACGCCGTGAGCATCCTGGTAAGTCGCTCTAACGCGCAGGACGAGACCGGCGAGGTCTGGAGTTACGACCAGGGTTTGGCCTGTCGCCTGAGCATCGCCCAGACCCGACACAATGATGATGTCCTCGAACTCGCCCGGGCGCGCTTCGAACTGCCAGACAAACTCGACCGGGCCGGTGATGGCGCCCAGCGTGAGGAAATTGTCGGCGTCTGTGACACCGGCAATCGACACCCTCAAGGTTTGACCTTCGGTCGGCGTGTTGTCGGGAAGTCCCGAAGTGTGATCGAGAATTACCAGCGCCCCTTCCGGATTGGAATTCAATCCGGGAACAAGAGTGATTGTCTGGTCGGCAAACTGAAGGCGTTCGAAGTGGGTTAGTATATCGGTGCCGTCGCGGCCGGCCACCGTGTCAGTGACGGTGACGATGTCGTCGGCAAAAACACCGGGCGTTCCATTGTCGTCGATGTCGATCGTGTAGTCCGCACGATTGCCTGTGTAGAGCGCCGTGTCGAAGTTGAACGCGGCCGTGCCGGGCAGGATTTCGCGCACGATGACAAGCTGACCGGGATTGATCTCGCCGGAGAACACGCGGGAAACCAGTTCGGTCATGCTGTTGGCTGAATCGTTGGCTGAATCGATTTCAACGCCCGTGCCGTCGCTAAACTCGCGCACGCTGATACGCACGTTGAGCGACGCGTCGCCGTCCATGACGTCGTCGCCGCCACGGCCTTCCATGAGGTCGCTGCCGTCGCCGCCCAGCATGATGTTGCCGGCACCAAAGGACGTCACGGGAGCGCCTAGCGAATTGTCCAGCAATTCCTGCAGACCGTCGATCAGTGAAATGTTCGTGAGCACGCTGCCGGTGAAGCCGGACACGGCGATTGCCGCCGCATCCAAATCATCGCCGCGCAAGATGTCGCTGAACTTCGAGCCCGACACGCCTTCGATGGATTCGTAGCGCGCGAGCACCGACACAGCCGATAACGGTATGATCGCTTCGTTAAACGCTCTCAAATTGAGATCGACGTTTGCCGCAAGCGTATCGTGTTTCAAGACCGCCCAGTCGAAGCCCGAGCCGCCGATATAGCGGTCACCGGTGCCGCCGTTGCCGGCCATGATGTCGTCGCCACCTTCGCCCAGCATGCGGTCGGAGACGGTGTCGCCGTAAAAGACGTCGTTGCCGATGACCGCATCCAGCCCGCGCGTGTCGAAATTGTCGCCCGCGCTGCCGTCGGCCATCCCGAACTCAAGCCAGTCGTCACCTTCGTTGCCGAACGCGAATTCGTCGCCGCGATCGCCCAATATGAAGTCGTTGCCCGTACCCCCGAAGGACTCGTCGGCGTCTTCACCGGTGACGATGAAGTCATTGCCGAAGCCGCCGAGGATTAGATCGATACCGTTGCCGCCGTGGATGGCGTCGTTGCCGTCTTGGCCCTGTAGGTTGTCGTCGGCGCCGCTGTCGGTGATGATGTCGTCGCCGGTGCCGCCCAGGATCATATCGACGCCCGCACCACCCTCAAGCCGGTCGTTACCGCCGTCGCCATAGAGTGTGTCGTCGCCGATGCTGGCGATCATAATGTCGTGGCCCGCCGTGCCGCCGAGAACGACGTGGTCGCCACCGGTGTACTGCAGATAATAGGAATCCGGATCTGGCGTAAGTGGATTGTCGCGAATGACGAGCGGGATACCAAGGGGATCGTCGTTGACAGGATCGGCCTTATTGTCGTCGAGACTTTCGTCGATCCCGACGGTCAGCGGATTGTCACCGAGGACTCCGTCGAGCCCCGGATCGTTGAGGCTCGCGTTGAACTGCAACGATTGTTCGACCTCGAGGATGTAACCCGGTGTTGAGAATACGTCACCGGGAAGATGGGTGGCGTCGGTGTTGGCCATGATCAACTTGGCGAACGAGTTGTTCTCAAGCTCTGTCAAGAAATTCAAGGAGGCCGTGCGTTCCAGATAATAGAAGCGGTCGCCGTTCTGCAGTTTCTCCATCTGATTTTCGAAGACGAAGTTGAACGTCGAGCCGAGCATGCCGCCGAACGGCATCTGCTTTTCGGCCAGACCACCAATCCAGAAGTCGATGTTGTCGACGCCGGTCGTCGTGATGCCCGCGACGTTTGAATAAATGCCCTGGCTGTTCAGGAACTGCAGCCGATCGACGTCGGCGGCCGTAAACGTGCGCTCTACCCCACCGACGCCGCCGGCGTTGATGACCGCATCGCCGCCAAAGACGAGTGCCATGGCAACGGCGCGCATTTCGGCCAACGTGTTGACGTCAGTCGCCATCAGCTCGGCGTGCGTGCCGTAGGCCGCGATGAAGTTGACCAGCGATTCCGGGTGCCTCAAACTTTGAACGAAGTCGGCCCAGCTGCTGTAAGGTTTCAGCTGCGTGTCGCCTGTCGCGTCGAAGAAATCACGGCGAGCGGCGTTCAAGGTCGGCACGCCGGTGTCGCGGCCGCGCGCGATGTTGATGGCTGGCAGGTCCAGCGGCAAGCCCAGCAGGCTGTTGCGCAAGGCTTCAGTGACGAACTCGTCGATCTCGTTGCCCACCTGGCGGGTAACGCCACGAACGATGGCGCCGGCTGCTTCGTCGGGGGTCGCGCCGCTGGCGGCAAATGCCAGCGGGTTGAGGAAGGCCTCGATCAATCCGATCTCGCTGTTGACGAAATTCGGATCTAGGCGGTCGATGGTTTCTGTCAGCATCGAGTGGCCGAAGCGGTAAACCGTGTGCGCGAACTCGGCGACGATCGATGGATCGATGGTGGTATCGTAGCCCTGACCCTCGGCCAGGAAAATATCCACTTGCGGCTGGACCTTGCGCGCGAATTCTTCGAATACGAGATGCTGATACTGCATCTCGGTGCCGAACTTCGCTGCCTGGAACAGACGCTCGCCGTTCCATTGCAAGGCATCAAGCTCGGCCGGGGTGAACGGGAATGTCGCAGGTGCCGTACCCGGCATCAGCCATTGCGCGATAAACGCAGGATCGTTCGATGCGAGGATCACGTCTTTGGTATGCTCGACCAAACGGTTGTGCTCAGAATGGAAGACGTGGTGGACAGTGGTTAGCCCGATATTCTCGTTTACGCGACCGTCGCCCGCGATGTAGTGTGCGTCGAGCAGTTCGTTGTCGTAAGTCGCCGGATTGAAATCGTCCTCAATCGTCGTGTTGAGGTCCGCGGTTTGTGCGATCTTCGGCGTCGCCGGGTTGTTGTCATCATCATACTTACCTGGAACAGCGCTGTGGGCGATGTCATCCAGGAACGCATGTCCGGTGCGAATGGCCGTCGCCAGATTGACTGGCGCGAGAGGATTGCCTTCGAAAAGCAAATTGCTGGGGAAGACAACTTGCGGGAAGCCATTCGGTCCCTTGATAAAGTTGCCGTAAGCATCTGTCGCCAATAGTGGAACGTTGAACACATCGGCATCGGTCAGATTGATGCCGAGGATGTCGCGCGCCTGCGCCTTGACGACGGCCCATGTCGCCATGCCGCCGAGTTCGATATCGTCAACCGTGCCGTAAATGTCATCAGGTCCGATATCGCGGTTGGTGATCAGTCCGCCCGTCGCCACCGGGTCGCCGGCGCCGTTAAGTTCGTAGGCGCGCAGGAAAACCTGGTGCGAGGGATGCGAGGAATAGGTCTGGTTCTGATCGACGAACGGCGACGTCGTGTTGGTGTGCTCGCGAACGTCGTCAGCGGTCCCCAGAATGCCGTCAAAACCAGGCTGGTTCGTCGCCCGCGTCAGCACCATGAAGTTCGGGCCGTCGTCGCCATTTCCCGGGATGCCATCAACGCCTGCGTCGAACAGCGGGTCGTCGGGCTGCAACGGAATAAACACCGTGCCCGAGCCGCCCTTGGTCAGCAGGTCAAGCCCGTGATCGAAGAACTGGCCGAAGAAGGTCATCCAGGTGTTGAACGACGCGGAAAGGCCTTCGTCGGGTGTAGTATTGGGAATGAAGAACACCGGCGTGTCGTCGCCGGTGCCGAAAATGCCATCGAGCCCGGGGCTCATGACGGTGGGATTTCCACCATTGGCCGCGACCGCCGCCGGATTGTTCGGGGTCTGATCGACAATTAAATTCGAGATGATGCGCGGTTGGGAGTCGACGACGAGGCCGCTGGTCGCCAAGTAGGCGGGAAGAAACGTGGGATCGGCAGTGGTTATGCGCGGGAATAGATTGTCGGCGGCGCCAAAGGCGCTCTGGCCGAAAAAGACGTTGTTGTATGACCCGTCTACGGTTCGCAGACCGAATGGCACCACCGCATTGGGAAGTAAATTGCCCAGCTCCTCACCCGCCGCGTGACGTTCCGCGATACGGATCTGCTCCAAGATAAATTCAAGATCAGAGCGGATATATTGGACCATTGGCGAACCCCCTATTTATGCGTCGTTTTTGAACCGGTGCATCCCGGCTGAGCTGACTTGATCTAAGTGGCGGGCGAGTGACCGCGCGCACGGCGTTGAGCGGGACACACCAATTTGTGTTCCCGGCCACTGCCAAGATCTCCGTGCGTGCGCTGCAATCGCTGCCCCCAACTTGCGCTTTACAGCTGTCCGAACCCCATCTCTCTGCCCGCCCGAAGCGTGAAAAATAACACGCAGCAGTACTGGTCGGCTGATGTTGCAGCCAGAAAGGGTTATAACCTGAGTTAAAACGCTTGGGAGATGTTAAGAGATAGTCCCCAGTCTCTCCATACCACTTTAGAGAAAATGCATGCCTATAAAGGAGTAAGTAGTCATATTATTTGTTTGTTACTGAGTTAGTCGCAACCAATTATGCATAAATCAAAACGTGGTAAATACTTCCAAATAGCAGATAACAAATCAAACAAGTAAGTATAGTTGAAAAACTAAACGCGACCAACACGCTAGATACCAAATAATTATTCAAATAAATTAGAAAGAGCGTTGCTGCTTTCGACGGGCGAGCTTTGCCAAAACTGCCAGTTTCTATTCCTATCGTAATAAAACACCTCGTCAAAGTTGTTTTACTGTTTATTCCATTTTATTTTTTTTATGCTCGCCGCCAACGATATTTGCGTCACACTTCCCCAGGAAATTCGTTGGCGTTTCCTGATTTTCTGCCTAACAAGGAAATTATTCCGTACTCTCTAAAAAGTTTCTAAGGCCGGAATCGGCGTCTGATGCAACAATCGGCGCAACTCTCGGATGCAAATCTCAGGCAGGGTTTCATGACAGGTTTCAACACACGCGGCTTTTTGCGTTTCTCGGCTTTGACCTGTTGGTTAAGCTTGGCGGGCGCTGCTGGCGCATCCATTTTCGATGTGCCAACCGGCATGAGCGCTAGTCCGCTCTATGGCGCCCTGCCCTTTTCGCAGGCGGTGCTGCAACTTGAGGAATTCGGAACCAAACCCGTGCCAACGTCGCCAACCTGCCCGGGTTGCACGCCCCTACCCGTCCCCGCAACTTGCGGTGCCAGCCCCAATAGTGCGGCGCTCGACACTTTCCTTGGCCAGACGCTGTACCCCCTTCCACAGCGAGTGGCCAACACGACACTGGCAAACCCATGGGCCGCAAAAGTCGGCGAGTGCGTTTACCCGCTGAGTGCCAGTGCGATCGAAGGCAGGCCGCCGGGCGAATGGTTTGCCCATCAGCGTTGGACCGAGTTCATGCCTGCCGTCTACACGCAAACGGCACAGGCAGGGGCACGCGTTAATGGAGGCCTTCGCGACGCCGCGCAGCGCCACCATTTCCAGGTTGGCGAGTTTGCGCCAGGCAAGCTTTATCATAACACCGGAACGAATTCCGGCGTGCAGGTTCGCTTTCACCCGAACATGCCGGTTCAAGGTCCCAATTCGGTTTGGACATTCGATGGTACGTTTCCACCGAAACTGATGGTGGTGCGCTACGGCGAACCAATTCTGTTTCGCCACCACAATGCCTTGCCGATCGACGCGTCCGCCAATTCGGGTTTTGGTCAACACACCATCACGACGCACCTGCACAACGGGCATACACCGGCGGAGAGCGACGGCTTCACCGGCGCCTATTATTATCCTGGCCAGTTCTACGATTATCGCTGGCCAGTCATTTTGGCCGGACACGATTCGATCAATACGGGCGCCACCGACCCTCGCGCGGCGACGCCAAACGGCAGTGGCGGCACGACTCGGATCAAAGGCGATTGGCGAGAGACGATGAGTTCGTTGTGGTTCCACGATCACATGGTCGATTTCACGGCGCAGAACGTCTACAAGGGCAATGCGGCGATTATGAATATGTTCAGTGCCATCGACCGCGGGCGAGAAGGCTTTCAATGCAATTACTTTAATCCGAGCAATGTCAATTTGTGCTTGCCCAGCGGCACCGCGCTCGACTGGGGCAACCGGGACTACGATATAAATTTGGTGATCAGGGATGTGGCATGGGGCGCCAACGGGCAGCTTGCGTTCAACATCTTCAACTTCGATGGCTTCCTGGGCGATCGCGTCCTCGTTAACGGGCTCTACAAGCCCTATATGAACGTTCGCGCGCGCCGGTATCGCCTGCGCCTCTTAAACGGCAGCGTCTCGCGTCTTTGGAAAATTGCCATCGTCACCTCGACCGGCCAACGCGTGCCGTTCCACATGGTGGCCAATGACGGCAACATCATGGAACATGCCGTGCTGTTTCCCAATGCCGAATCGCAGGAATTGCCAACCCAGGGTATCGGCGAACGCTTCGACATCGTGGTCGATTTCAAACCCTTCGCGGCCGGCACCAGACTTTACATGGTGAACTTGGCCGAGCACAAGGATGGGCGCGGACCTTCTGCTATTGCGCCGTTCACTCAAGCGGTGAATGGAACGTATTCCGGCGATCCGGCGGTCGGAAAATTCTTTGAGATGCGCGTGGTCGCCTACACCGGCGT
>Ga0163151_10008574_pt1 | contig 11470 bp, 6 predicted proteins | sample OliLakLV19MP5IB2_FD_145596 | JGI IMG/M metagenome (GOLD analysis project Ga0163151, IMG submission 145596) | Freshwater microbial mat bacterial communities from Lake Vanda, McMurdo Dry Valleys, Antarctica - Oligotrophic Lake LV.19.MP5.IB-2 | ecosystem: Environmental > Aquatic > Freshwater > Lake...
TTTTTTGTCTAACTTATTTATAACGTAAATATAATCATAATTATTTGATTATCAATTAGTTATATCGTTATTTATTAACAATTTGATTTTTAGAACTCCCCTATAGTTTGTTTCATGTCTAAGGTGTTAAAATGCAAACTCCCATGCGCTTTTGTAAGCCCTGATAGATTCAATATAATCTAAAAAATTTTCATAAAATGAATGATTTGCAAGTGTGGCGCTATCACCGATCACCACTAGTTTTTTCTTTGCTCTGGTGAGCGCTACATTCATTCGCCGGGTATCACTCAAAAAACCAATGTCTTTATTGTCGTTACTTCTTACAAGGCTAATATAAATAACATCTTTTTCCTGTCCCTGGAACCCATCTATGGTTTTAACAACAATACGCGAAGGATATTTTTTCAAGTCTGTATCCGCATCAACCATTGTTGTAAGCAGTTGAACTTGTTCTTTGTAAGGTGATATTATCCCAACAGTTAATGTCGTGTCTCTGTTAATGTAGTATTGTTCCAAAAGCATTTTTAAATGCCGTATAAGTAATTGCGCTTCTTCGGGATTGGAGTTGCTAAGGCTTTCGGGGTTTAACAATTCATTATATCCGCAGCCTGCAGTATCAATAAATTCTACAGGGGTATTTAGTAATAAATCATTTACATCAAAACTAAGCAAGGTGTTTTTTACAGATTCGTGCGCCTTTAAATTCGATTCATAAAATACCTTGTTGGAAAAATTCATGATGTGCTCATGCATCCTGTATTGTGTATCAAGCATCACCGAAATGTTTTTAATTTTCATGCAATGCTCGAACAGTGTTTCTTTTAGGCCGCCGTCTTCAGCTTTTTTTGATTTTACTGTTGGAGGCAACTGGAAATGATCTCCGGCAAAAATTACCCGCTCACAGCGGGATATAGGTATCCAGCACATGGGTTCCAACGCCTGTGCTGCTTCATCGATAAACAATGTACTGAATTTTCTGTCGCGCATCATGCGGCCAGAGGAAACTATCGGTGTACATGCTATTACTTGAGCTTTGTTGAATTGATCGTCGATAATGTAATCTTCCAGTACTCGTGCTTCTCCCAATAACTTTCTTGCCTCATTGTACATTAATTGTCTTTGTTCCCGTTCTTCTTTTCCGAATGTGCGTTTATATTTTCCTGCCATACGAAAATATTCATCAGCAGTTTTGCGATAGCTTTTTAAATCTTTGTACGACTCGTGGTTGCTTAATTTAGAGTCAAGTGTATTCATTAGTACTTTTTCTGAAATACGGGCAGGGTTGCCAAGACGTAAAACGTTAATTCCTTCACGATGCAATTTTTCGGTAAGCAGGTCGACTGCGGTATTGCTTGAACTGCAAACCAACACTTGTTTCTCATTTTTTAATGTTTCACGTATGGCTTGAACTATGGTTGTTGTTTTGCCTGTCCCCGGAGGGCCATGAATAATAGCAATATCTTTTGCGGCGACAATTTTTTTTACTGCATTGAGTTGTGATGTATTTAGTTTCGGGCTCTCTAACGTTTCATTTTCTTTTTCAAAAACGGGTTCTTTCAATTCGTACATTACATCCCGCAAATGAGCCAATCTATTTCCATCCGCATTGATCACTTTTTTCATTGCGATATCCATTTCGCGGTAACTGGCTTCATCAAATAATATATTTATTCCTAGTTTACCATCATCACACCATTCGGGTAATTCATCAACGGTTAATGAAAGTCTTATTTTGTTCGGACCTAATACCTTAATTGTTCCTGTCAGCGGTTCTTCATCAATATATGTATTCGAAAAAAGCGCAGCCATTTTTCCCCCTGAAAACTGGTGAGGTTCGTTATGATTGGTGGTACGCTCAATATCAATATGCAAATATTCTCCTAAGCCTATTTCTGTATTTGAAATAACAATAGGGTACCAGGTAACTCCGTTTTGCTTACGATGATTAATATTGTTGCGTGAGAAAAATTGTTTGTATTGAGCGTAATCTTCATCACGCTCAATCTTCAGAAGTTTCACCAATTGTTGTAATCGTTCAATGTTTTGCATACAATTCCCTTAATTTCTAAAAATTATTTCATCCACCGTTCTTCCCTCCATTTGCTTTGTTGCGATTGGGTTAAGAAAGTCCATGCAACGACACGACTTGCCTTTTGGCCTTGCTTCATATTTATGGTTTTAATATCCACAGCTTTTGCTTTTTTTAAATAGTTGTAAACACCAAGAAGATTTTCTTTTTTAGAAATAAGTGTTGAGTACCAAAAGCACGTTGTAGAAAATTGCGCACTTTGCTCAATCATATTCTGCACAAATGTTTGTTCACCGCCCTCATACCATAACTCATTGTTTTGCCCTCTGAAATTCAACATGGTTTCTTTTTCTTTTTTAATTCCTAAGTTCTTCCATTTTCTTTGGGTTCCTGCGCTCGCTTCTTCTAGAGATGAATGGAATGGCGGATTGCAGATAGTCATATCAAATACTTCACCTGCCTTTAGGATATTACTGAAAATGTTTGATGAAGAAGATTGGAGGCGACACTCAATAGCTTTTCCCAGTATATCATTTGATGAAATGATTTGTTTCGCAGATTTGATGGCGACGGGATCAATGTCCGAACCAACAAATTGCCAGCCATATTCCCTGTTCCCGATAAGAGGGTAAATACAATTGGCACCAACACCAATATCAAGAATGGTAATGGATTTTCCCTGGGGTAATGTGTTTTTGTTTGAGGAACTAAGCAAATCTGCCATGTAATGAATATAGTCTGCTCTTCCCGGAATAGGGGGGCAGAGGTAATTGTCAGGTATGTTCCATTTATCTATTTGATAAAAGTATTTGAGCAAGGCTTTGTTTAATGTTATGACTGCCTCTGCATCGCTGAAATCGATTGATTCGTTATTGTATTGATTTATTGAGACAAACTTCACTAATTCGGGACAAGCCAAGGTAAGTTGAGAAAAATTGTACCGCTCAAGATGCTTATTGCGTGGGTGTAAGCCGCTTTTTACAATTGGAAATATTTTTGATTTTTGTGGCAATGATGATTATCGTTTTATAATATTTTTACTATAATTTTGGTTGCGTTAATTAAAACGTTAAATTAGTTATTCCTCTTCATACAAACAGCATTGCGCAATTTTACTAAGTATTTAATCCCTTTTTTTTTATTTAGTATACCACAGTTAATGCTTGCGCAGCCCAATGCGAAACTGGATATGATAACGCTTGGGCGTTTTCATAATTTGTTTAATTATATAGATACAGTTAATACATGCGATCAGTATTATCCCTCCGATAAAGCGTTTTGTGCAGATACAACGGGCAACAGACCGGCAGTAGGGGATACTACTTTTTATTATTTTAGTTATGATGGAAATTATGATACGTTATATGTCTTAAGCAATGGTGCATACGGTCCGCTTCCACAGGCAAATATTGCGACAGCCAATATTTTCAATCAGAGTTTTAGTTTTTTGATCTCGTCCGGTTGTAATAATGCATATTTGATTGTAAAAAATTTAACCGGCCGTGATACTTCTAATCTAATGATCTGTCGGAATGCTCCCGATGGTACGCTTCAGAGAATAGGCTCCACAGATACGGTTTGTTATCAATCAAAAGATACATTGTCCTATATTATGAATCCTGTAAGTGGGAGTATTGATTCTGTTGCCTGGGATTTTGGTGATACGGCTTATACTACGATTGGTTTTAACACTTCACATATTTTTTCCTTTAATGCTTTTGGTAAACGTATTGTGAAAGCTACAATTTATGATATGGATCTCGCCTGCGGTTCCACAGATTTTTACGATACCTTATTTGTTGTATTCAATGGGAATATTACAATTACAGATTCTGCAGGTTGTCCATGTAATAATATTATTTTGAAAGGAGTATCACCAATAGCTAGTGCTTTTACATGGACCTTCCCTGATACTTCGATGGCAGGCTCTAGAGTGCATTACACATCTGCTATGCCCGGAGGCAAATATGTTTCAGTGATTGGAACTGCCGCAAACGGGTGCATTGTATCAGCGACAAAATATTTGGATATATGCCCGGGAGAATACATTTCTTCCGAATCTAATAACGTCTGGTACTTTGGAGGCCCGGGATTAAATCATAATACGAATCCACCAACTACTATGTCTAATGGAAGATTAATTGCATTGGAAGGATGTGCGAGTGTTGCAGATCCATTTACAGGTCAGTTGCTGTTTTATACAAATGGTATTTATGTTTATGATCGTAATCATAATCAAATGCCAAACGGATTTGGTTTATTTTCGCATGAATCTTCTTCACAGGGAGCGTTGATTGTTCCAGTGCCGGGAAACAAAAATCAATATTATATTTTTACGGTTGGAGGTGCCTTTGGTGTTACAACAAAAAGATTACATTATTCAATTGTTGATATAACCCTCAATGGAGGAATGGGAGATGTGCTTACTAAAAATGTACAGGTGGTGCCGGATGGCCCCGGTAATTCATCTTCGGAAATGCAAGCCGGTATTCAGAAATCATCTGCTGATTGTGATTCAACAGATAAATATTGGGTAGTTAGCCCTATTGAACTGGCTGGTGTCTGGAATTTTCAAGCGTATGAGGTCACTGCTGCCGGGCCAATTTTAAAACAAAATAATCCATTGACCGTTGGAGCCCATAGGCATACCCAGATTATGCAATCTTCGTTTTCTCCAGATGGTAAGCTTTATGCTGCTGGAAATCATGATGGAGGATTTGATCTTTTTGATTTTGACATTACTACCGGTATACTTTCTAATTTGCGCCATATAGAAACAGGCTCCCCAAGTTATGGTCTGGCATTTTCAGCCGACAGTAAAAAAATATACATAGCGCGTTTTTTTGATAAACTACTTCAGTTTGATCTCTTAGTTCCAACAGCTGTTGCAATCTCGGCTTCTGAGGTAAAGCTGGATTCTGTGAGTGTGCTCAGGGGTTTGTATCGTGGACCCGATGATAAAATATATGTAAATGAACAGGGAGCAGTAGGTGTTATTCATTTTCCTAATATGCCGGGCCAGGCTTGTGTGTATGAAAAAATAAAATATACTTTTTCAGCACAATATATGTTAATGGGTTTGCAAAATCTGGTTCCCTTATATCTTGATACAAACACAACCAAAGTGATCAATGCTGATTATAGCTACACACAACAAACCTGCCCTACGCATTATACCAGTAGTTTTATAAATCATACAGATAGTATTCTACCTGTTTCTACTTACGATCCCTGCATGTTTAATCCACGCGATACTATGTTTTACGAGTGGGTTTATGGAGATGGAAGTCCGCGCGATACTTTTTTAATTGTACAAGGTGGTAATCAGCAGCATGTTCATCCAACTCATAATTATCCTGGTGCCGGATCTTATAACGCACAATTAATTTTCTGGTCAACGTTTACTTGTAGGCCGGATACCTTTCCGCAAACTATTGTCTTTAATGCTGCTCCAGCTCCAACAGTTGTTAATCCGCTCCCGTATTGTGATAGTGTTTTGGTTTCCGGAACATGGTATTATAATTCCCAAACAGTAATGGATACATTAATTGGGGCAGGATATAATGGATGTGATAGTATTGTGCAGCGTAACCTGGTTATTAAGAACAGTTCTTCTGTTGCAATTAATCCCACCGCATGTTCTGTTTATACAAGTCCTGCCGGTCATGTTTATTCTTTAAGCGGTACATACATCGATACGCTTTCCTCTTTTAACGGGTGTGATAGTTTAATTACTATTAACCTTTCTATTGGTTCAGCCTCTACACATACTGTTTCTTTGATAACTTGTGATAGTATACAGATAAATAATAATTGGTATTATGGCTCGCAATCAATTAATGATACAATTGTTGGCGGAGCCTTTGGTGGTTGTGATAGTATTGTAAATACCCTATTAACATTAAATTATTCTGTAAGCGGTTCATCGGCAGTATCGGCCTGCAGTGGACAGGGTATTGTGATTCACGGCATAAATAGAACACTTGCTGGTATATATACTCAGACTTTTTCAAGCGCGTCCGGGTGTGATAGTATTTCTAGTATAACACTAAACGTATTACCTGTTTCAATAAGTAATGATACCCTTAGCAATTGTGATAGTGTATCATATAATGGTACCTGGTTCACCTCTACACAAATAGTTAATGATACACTCGCAGGTAGTAATGGCTGCGATAGTATACTTAATACACATATTAATATTATAAATACTCCTGTGCTCATTGTAATGCCTGCAGTGGATACAATTGTAAAGGGAGAAAGTATTACAATTAACGTTTCAGGGGCTTCAACTTTCTCATGGAGCAATGGCAGTACCACTTCGTCCATTGTGGTAACACCAAATAGCAATACAACTTATTGCGTTGTATCCCGTATTGGTGATTGTAGCGATTCAGTTTGTGTGGAAATTGTTGTTATTGACGATGAGTGTGGAGGTGAATTGTATGTGCCAAATGCCTTTTCTCCAAACGATGATGGTCAAAACGATAAGCTTTGTATTTATGGAACTGCCTGTATGAAAACAATTACATTAAGCATTTATGACAGGTGGGGCGAGTTGGTGTATTCATCATCAGATTCTTTGCAATGCTGGGACGGAACATATAAGGGGAAAAAGCTCGATGCAGGTGTTTTTATGTTTAAACTTACAGCAGTATCAAAACAAAAAGAAGAAATAAATTTATCCGGTAATATTTCTTTGATCAGATAGTAGTTTACCTGATCACGTTTATGGAACCTGTTTTACGAAATTTTTGTCCGTAAATATCTTTGAAGCTTAGTTTCCATATGTAAACACCTATGACTCGTTAGAATGTAAAAGTGTTTTTTTTGCCAAATTTTCATACATTTGTAATATTCAACCCCACTTCAAAAATATTCCATATCTTATATCTGATGAAACGAACACTATTATTACTTCCTGCAATTATAATTTTGACATTTAACACGCTTCGCGCAAACAATGTAATTATTACAAATATTTCAGCGCCAAGTACTACAACCGTTCAGTTTGATATCACTTGGGAAAATAGCTGGTATGCAGCGGCTCCGTCTAATAACTGGGATGCCGTGTGGATATTTGTAAAAACGCAAGTATGTGCATTGGGATCTAGTCCTTGGATTCATGGAAATGTAAGTACAGTAAGTGGAGACCATAGTGTTACCGGGGGTGTTTTACAAGTTGATGCTGTTGCGGATGGTAAAGGTATTTTTCTCAGAAGAAGCGCTTTAGGATCAGGCAATATTGCTTCGGCTACAGTTACACTGCAACTTTCAAACACTTATGTAATATTAAGTACAAACTACGAAGTAATCGGAATTGAAATGGCAAATGTTCCTTCTGGAAGTTTTACTGTAGGCGATGGATCTTTGGTTTCTACCCAATCTACAAATGCATGGGGTACCAATAATACGACAACGGCTTATTCTATTACCAGCGAAGCGGGAATAGCTTATGATGGATTAAGGAATGATGCTGCATCCTCTCCTTTATATGCATCAGCGCATAACGCGATCATAGCAGGATTTCCTAAAGGGTTCAATGCTTTTTACTGTATGAAGTATGAAATAAGTCAACAACAATACGCAACATTTTTAAATTTATTGGATTTTAATCAACAGATAAACCGTACAGCTGTTACTCCTGCTTCTGTTATGGGAACTGCTGCATTGGCCGCAGTATCTGGGAATAACAGGAACTCAATTGAAATAAGAACAGCAGGAGTTCCATTCTCTACTCCGGCGATTTATGGAAATGATCTCAATGGTAATAATACTTATGATGAAGCTGCTGATGGAGGAAATATAGCCTGTAATTATTTATCATGGGATGATTTGCAGGCTTATCTTGATTGGGCGGCGCTTCGTCCTATGACTGAATTGGAATATGAAAAAGCGGTACGTGGTGTGAACGCTCCACTTTTGAATGAGTATCCCTGGGGAAGTACAACGATAAATCAGGCTGTTTCAAGTGCTTTAACAAACGGCGGTCAGACAAGTGAAGTTTCAACAAGTACCGCTGACGGGCTATGTACTTCTAATGGTGGAGCGAGTGCTGTGCTTGGTCCGCTCCGTGTTGGTTTTGCAGCAACCGCGGCATCTTTACGTACCGGTGCAGGTGCTTCATATTATGGCATAATGGATTTAGGAGGGAACGTATGGGAGCAGGCATTTCAGTGCGGTTATTATACCGGCGCTGCAGGAAGAACATCTACGCCTACTTTTACAGGTGTACTGGGTGATGGTGCTTTAGATGCGGGAGGTAATGCAAATGCAACAAATTGGGGAGGGGGAGTTAGCATGTCGATAGTAAGAGGTGGTAATTGGGAATATGCAAATCAACAGGTACAAACGTCTGATCGTTTTTATGCTACAGTTACTACTGAGAACGCAACAAGAGTAAGAAGGACCGGCGGAAGGGGGGTAAGATAAAGATTAAAAATCTTTTGTGTTTTCACACAAAAAATACACATGATGAAAATTACTTTTTTTATTGTATTTTTTTTATTCTTCATTCATTTAAGCTACGGTCAGTTTACCGGTGGAAATTCGGATGGTAATTCTAACATGAGATTAACCAATGCTGTTTGCCCTGTTACGAATGTTAATCCGTTTTTAGGTGGAAATTCTGACGGACATTCTAATCAAAGACTAACAAATGTAGCTTGTGTTGTAGTTAACGTCAATCCTTTTACGGGTGGTAATGCTGACGGACATTCTAATCAAAGAATAACAAATGTGGTCTGTGCTGTGGTTAATGTTAATCCTTTTACTGGTGGTAATGCTGACGGACATTCTAATATAAGGCAAACCAATGTAATCTGTACGGTAACCAATGTTAATCCATTTTTAGGAGGTAGCGCTGATGGCATTGCGGATGCAGCGATAACGAACGTAAACAGGGCAACTTGCACAAGTATTGTATTGCCAATAGAATTACTTTCTTTTACTGCATCATGTCATGACCCCAACGTAATTATTAACTGGAGTACTGCCAGTGAAACTAATAATGCTTTTTTTACTATAGAAAAATCGTTTGATGGAAAAATATTTGAATCTATTGGTAAAATAAATGCTGCCGGAAATTCAAGCCAGGTCATAGAATATTCATTTACCGACAAAAATTATCTTGAAGGAGAATTATATTATCGCTTACTACAAACCGATTATAATGGAACACAGAACTATTATAATATTGTGTCGGCAGTTTGCGGAGTTAACCATAATCGTATTTCAATAGTTCCGAATCCTAACCTGGGTACCTTTGTTATTAAAAGCCGCACAACTATTTTTAATGTATCTATTTCAAATGCCTTAGGAGAGATTATTTACCGGAATACGACGCCTTCCAGCGGATATACTATTGATTTCGAAAAAGAAATGCCTAATGGTGTTTATTTCGTTGAGTTACAATCTGCAAATTCAACTATCGTTGAACGAATAGTGGTAAATCGCTGATTTTTATAATCGATTAAAGGCTGTTTTCCCTAATTTCTCTTGTTGGTTTATGTATTAACTTTGTTTTATGTCAAAAAAGGTCCTGAAAGAGGCTAAGGCGAAATCCAATCTTCTGATGCCGGCATATATCATAATGCTGCTTACTTTTTTTATCTATTTGTCCTCGGTTATTAATAACGATTTTATTATTAACTGGGACGATCATTTATATGTAACACAGAACGATGTTATCAAAACACTTTCATGGGAAACGATAAAAACAATATTCACCACCTTTCATTATGAGAATTATCACCCCTTAACAAATCTTTCTAATGCCATTGAATATCATTTTTTTGAACTGAATCCGCTTCCTTACCATTTTATTAATCTTTTATTGCACCTTGCCAATACTTTGTTGGTGTTTATTTTTATTAAAAAGATTACATCTTCAAAGGAGGTCGCCATAATTGCTTCAGCATTGTTTGCTATACATCCTATGCATGTTGAGTCAGTCGCATGGGTATCAGAAAGGAAGGACCTGCTGTATACTTTGTTTTATTTAATTGGTTTGAACAGGTATCAAAATTACATTGATGGGAATAATAAAATTAAATTGTTGATTGACTCTTTTTTGTTTTTTATTCTTTCCTGTTTGTCAAAGTCTGCTGCTGTTTCGTTTCCAATAGTATTAATACTATTGGATTATTATCACGGTCGTAAATTTTCGGTCAGAATACTAATTGAAAAGATTCCATTTTTTCTTATTGCTCTTTTGTTTGGATTTATTGCATTAAAGTCGCAATCTTCAACAGGCGCAACCGTTATGGTTACAGATCACTATAGTTTAATTGATCGCTTTTTTCTTTGCGCGTACTCACTCTCATTTTATATTTTAAAGCTTGTTTTCCCGATAAGCCTTTCGGTCATTTATTTATATCCAAAACATATCGATGGTTTGCTTCCCTATATATATTATTTGTCGGGCCTTTTTATTCTTGCAATAATTTTTATTATTTATAAAACGAAGGAAATGCGGAAGATTCTTGTCTTCGGATTTCTTTTTTTCTTTGCAACGGTTGCATTAATGATCCAGTTTATCCCTGTTGGAAGAGCCATTGTTGCCGAACGTTATTCTTACCTAAGCTATATTGGATTGTTTTTTATCGTTGGTAAAATTATTGTTGATGTAAAATGGAACAAAATTGGAGTAAACAAAACATCATTGAATGTGATTTTGATCTTGACAGGAATGTTTTTTTCCTGGATAACATTTTCAAGGACAAAAGATTGGAAGGATGGAGATGCTTTGTTTTCCGATCTGATCAAAAAAGATCCATCAGCAATTGCCTATTATAACCGTGGGTATGTAAAGCAAATGGCAGGCGACCATAAATCTGCATTGCTGGATTTTAACAATGCTATTGTATACGATTCCGTTTACGCCCTTGCTTATAATAACAGGGGAGGAGCTAAGTTTTTTCTTAAAGATTATAAGGGCGCTATTGAAGACTATACAAAAGCTATCAGGTATGATACAGGTAATGTAGATGGTTATTATAACAGGGCGTATGTAAAGCAGCAGACCGGTGATTTCAATGGGGCCATTGATGATTACCGGAGATCTTTAATTAAAAATCCGGAAACCGCTTCAACAGTTTATCTAAGTATGGGCAACCTAAAACAGGACAACAAGGATTACAATGGGGCAATAGAGGAGTATACAAATTGTTTAAAAATAGATTCATTAAATTTTTCTGCCTATTTTAATATGGGCAATGCATTGTACTATCTCAAAAGAGATTCTTTGGCAATTATAAATTATGATAAAGCTGTAAATATTAAACCTGATTTTGCGGATGCGTATTACAATAAGGGGATGGCATCGTTAAATTTGAATATTACTTTACAGGCTTGCAATAGTTTTAGATCTGCTCTGAGTTATGGAAAAAATGAGGCAGGATCAATGGTGAATACATATTGTAAATAATACAATATTTTGAT
>Ga0163151_10008575_pt1 | contig 11468 bp, 10 predicted proteins | sample OliLakLV19MP5IB2_FD_145596 | JGI IMG/M metagenome (GOLD analysis project Ga0163151, IMG submission 145596) | Freshwater microbial mat bacterial communities from Lake Vanda, McMurdo Dry Valleys, Antarctica - Oligotrophic Lake LV.19.MP5.IB-2 | ecosystem: Environmental > Aquatic > Freshwater >...
AACGAAGGCCCTTCGCGATGAATGACGAGTCGGGCGCGAGGCGCATGTTGCGCAATGCCGCTGCGCAACACCTGCAACACCTCCGCACCCGGAAAATCAGGGTGCACGCGGATGTCGAGCCCGATCCGGCACAACGCCGGAACGAGGTTCAATTCGCCGCCGCCTTGGACAATGCCAACGTTCAAACTACATCCGCCCAACACCCGATTGCGTTTCGCGGCAAGCGTCGGGGCGAGGTCTTCCTTGAGCCATTGGAGGAGCGGCAACGCCCGATAGACGGCGTTGTCACCTCGTTCCGGCTTGGCCCCGTGCGCGGCCCGTCCGGGCACTTCAATCCACACGCGCAAGATTCCTTTCGCGGCATAAACCACACGCAGATCCGTCGGCTCCAGCGCGACGGCAAAGTCGGCTTGAAAGCCGTTTGCCACCAGCGCCTGCGCCCCGAGGCTCCCCTGCTCTTCGCCGGCGGTGGCCGCCACGATCCAACGGATGTCACTGGTGCGCGCCGCCCGCGATCGCACCCACTTTCCCAAGGCGGCGAGCAGCGCGGCGGTGGGACCCTTGGTATCACACGCCCCGCGCCCGTAAAGCCGCCCCGCCCGCGCGGTCAATTCGAAGGCCGGCACCGTCATTCCCCGCACCCCCACCGTATCAAGATGCGGCGCAAACGCGACCGTCGCCCGGGCCGGCCGCACCGGTTCAAACACTCCGACCACCGTGGGTCGTCCCGGAGCGAGTTCCTGCAATGAAACGTCCGCGCCTAATCCGCTCAGATGGTCCCGCATCCACCCCGCCATCGCCGCTTCGCCTGGAACCGTCCCGCCGGGATCCGCCTCGGGATGCACACTCGGAATCGCCACAATTTCACGAAGGATTTTTCGAGCGTCGACAAGAGAGGTTGCCATAAGGAATACGTTGGCTTGCGCTGCGCAGGAGTTGATACGTAACCACGCGGTTACGGCAGCAAATTCCAAACAGAATCGCAAACCCTCTCGTCCAGTAAGTCACGCTCGCTCTTCCTCTCCGCCTCGTTTTTCCCTCTTTCTCCATGCCTTCCAAACTTCGCATTCTCGTCGCCGGCTGCGGCCACATGGGAACCTCCCACGCCCGAGCCTATCATGCCCTCTCCAATGATTTTGAAATCGTTGGCCTCGTGTCGCGTAATCCGGCTTCGCGCCAGAAGCTCAACGCCGAGTTCGGCGGCCGCTACGCGGAATTTGCCGACTACGCCGACGCTCTCGCCCGCACCAAGCCGGACGCCGTTTGCATCAGTACCTACCCCGACACCCACGCTGCGTACGCGTTGGCTGCACTTGAGGCAGGCGCGCATGTTTTTCTCGAGAAGCCCGTCGCCGATAACATCGTCGATTGCGAACGCGTGATCGAAACCGCCCGACGCCTCGGGCGCAAACTGGTGATCGGATACATCCTGCATGTGCATCCATCCTGGAAGAAGTTCACCGAGCTCGCCCGCACGCTCGGCAGTCCGCTGGTCATGCGCATGAACCTCAATCAGCAGAGCTTCGGCCCGAATTGGGAAACCCACAAAAATCTCCTTCGCTCCACATCTCCGGTCGTGGATTGCGGCGTGCACTATGTCGACGTGATGTGCCGCATGACCGGCTCGCGTCCGGTAAGCGTCAATGGCATCGGCGCGCGCCTCAGCGATGAGATCGCGCCCAATCAAGTTAACTACGCCCATCTGCAGGTCACGTTCGCCGATGGATCGGTCGGTTGGTATGAGGCCGGTTGGGGACCGATGATGAGCGAAACCGCCTTCTTCGTGAAGGACGTCATCGGCCCGAAAGGCTGCGTGAGCATTGTTGCCAAAAGTGCGGCGAGCGCGGGCAACTCCGCGGATGTCGACTCGCATTCCAAAACCGAATCGCTCCTGCTGCATCACGCCGCCCTTGGCGCGGACGGCAAGTTCGCCAAAGCCGACGAGATCATTGATGTGACTGACGAGCCCAATCACGATGAACTTTGCCAACGGGAGCAAGAGGTCTTCCTCCGCGCGATCCATGACAACACGGATTTGTCGGACCACTGGCAAAGCGCGATCGACAGCCTGCGCATCGTACTCGCGGCAGATCTCTCGTTCCGCGAAGGCCGGACCGTGAAACTCTGAGCGAACGCCGCTTCTGAAATCCGAAGTGACACAGACATTCCTGTCTGTTCCGAGATCGAAAAGTGACACAGACATTCCTGTCTGTTCCGAGATCGAAAAGTGAAATAGACATTCCTGTCTGTTCCCAACCGTTAATCGCCGGTCGAAAAACGGAACAGACAGGAACGAACCAACCATTCAAAACGGCCCCGAACGTGGGCGTGGCTTCAACCAGTGGCGCACCACCACGTCCCGCCATGCGCCGTCGCCGGTCGACCGTTTGCGCAGCGGCGCCGCATTTGCCGCCGCTCACTTGATTGGCACCGCAATCATATCAACCATCGCGGCCCGGCCAGGACGACCCAGACCGTTAACGCCCAAGGCCGAGGCCGCCGGCGCCCGCGTTGGATCGTAATACACCGCCCGAATATCTCCGAGCATCGACCGGGCAATCGGGTCATTCAGGTAATACGTCGCCTTCGCCATGTTGCGATAGCTGCTGCCCGCCTCGAACAGGATCGAGCCCAGCCGCTCGAAAATTGTTTTCATCTGCGTGCGCGGGTCGTTGGCGTCGCCTCCGTCAATCGCGCCAATGAAGATCAAGGGGGTCCCCGCCGCGACCTGACTCACATGACAATAACGAGGCGACGCCGTCAGCCAGGGCAGCATGGTATAAACAATCCCATTCGCGGCGTCGATTACCCGATCACGCGCGGAGGCGACCAGCTCTATTTCCGTATAGATATCGCTGACCCACTCCATTATAATGATGGGAGGAACCCGCCCGACACCGAAACTCGCGGCAATTTCTCGCGAGGCCGCGACATGGTCTTCAAACGGCTTAATAAACGCCTTCACCTGCACGACGTCGGCCGGACCCAGGCCAAGGTGCTCGAGACTGCGAAACAAACCGCCCATGGTGAGCTTCGCCCCACTGGCCAAGTCTGTGCCGCGGATAACCTGGCCGGAAATAAAGATCTTGCCGCCCGCCGGTAAAACCGCGGCGGAGGCGTCGACCACCTCGACCGTCGACGGGGCCCGCGACGTCGTGGCCACGGCATCAAACGCCACGCGGGCCTGCGCCTGCGTGAGCGGTGAACGCACCAAGGTAAACGCCGGTGGCGTCCCGGCGAATCGCTCCGCCACGGCGGCTTCCACCACCGATACGGATGGGTCGTCCGTCACATACGCATTAAGCCGCACCACGCCCGCAAGCGACGCACCTGCCTTGGCCAGCGTCGTCTCGAGTGCGTTCAACGCCGCGTCCACTTCCGCGCGCGGATTGCCGGATCCCGTCGCGGCGAATACCTGCCCGGTAAACAGGAGCGGTTGATCAGGCACCCGGACCGCAAACGCGGTCCCACGGTGGTCCAGCTTGGGGAAACGTTGCACCGGAGATGAACTCGTCGGGGATGAAGGAGTTTGCGCCATGGAAAACGTGGCACTCGTGAACATGAGCACCGCAAGTGTGATACACCGTTTCATTGAGACCTCGTACGGGGGTTTCGGTTTAGTTTGCAAGCTCAGGTCTCTCTGGCGATCGCACAAGAACACGCGGGCCCCTGCGCGTTCAAGAACAGCAGCCCGCGTCATGATTGATGGCTCAATTCGAGCCAGTGACCAAGAGGTTAGAACCGGGCGCGAACGCCGGCCACAAAGCCGACGCCCTGGTTCGTCCGAAAGAAGTTCAAGCCATTGAGCGAAACGTCCGTACGTGGCGGCTCGTCTGTGATATTGCTGATATCGAGGAACATGTCATAACGACGATTGAAGCTATATTGCAGTTTCACGTCCAACATCAGCCGTTCCTGGTTATAAACAAGGAGCGACCGCCAGAAAGCGACGCCGGATCCGACCGGCGAACAATGCGCCGCGGGGCGAGGAGGGAGAGGAACAAGCGATGACGTTCATGAGGGAAAGATTTTCAGTTGGGGGTTGGAAATCGAGTTCGCCCGGGGTCGTGGGTCGGGATTGACCGCTCTGACCGCCAGGGCGACAGCAAAACGTAACCAATAAGTTACTCTTTTGACTTTATGGCAATCACTTTGTGCACCGTCTGATCAGGAAGTTAAGGCGGGGTCCGACCGGAAAAAGACTTGTCCCTAATCGTAACCCAGCGGTTACTCCCCTCCGTGATCAAGACCTGTTCCAACCGCCCCGACGTTTTAGAATCTCCGGCTTTGGCGCCATGGGTTTGGCGTCTGATCGGGCCGGGGGGACTCCTCTTGCTTCTGGCGGGGTGTGCGGCCGGGCCGGGTGCGCCCACGGCATCATCCTGGCGCGCAGGCACGGCCAGGGAGGATATTACACCGCCAGCGGGACTTTGGATGACCGGTTACGCTTCCCGCGAACGGCCGGCCGGGGGCGCCGCCCAATCCTTGTGGGTAAAAGCGTTGGCGATCTCTGATCCGACGGGGAATCGCGGCGTGCTGCTCACGGCCGACTTGTGCGGAATTACGCGCGAGATTTCGGATCGCGTCGCGGCCGGGCTTTCCCGTCAGCATGGAATTCCGCGCAGCGGGATCATGACAAACGTCTCGCATACGCACTGTTCGCCCTGGCTCCCCGGCAACCTCACGGGCCTGCGAATCCTGCCGGCAGACGGCGTGAAAAAGGCCGACGATTATGCGCGGGATTTGGAGCAGAAGATGATCCGCGCCGGCTCAAAGGCGCTGCAAAATCTCGCTCCCGCCTCGCTCTCCTGGGGCGAGGATGCGGCGCACTTCAGCTTCAACCGCCGGGAGAATTCCGAGAAGGACGTTCCGACCCTGCGTGCCGCCGGAAAGCTGAAAGGCCCCCTCGATCCGCGCGTGCCGGTGCTCGCCGTTCGAAGCCGGGACGGTGAGCTGCAGGCACTGCTCGTCTCCTTCGCGTGCCATGCGACGACGCTCTCGTTTTTCCAATGGCACGGCGACTATCCCGGCAGCGCCCAACTCGAACTGGAACGCCGCCATCCCAGCGCGACCGTCCTCTTCGCCGCGGGCTGTGGCGCCGACATGAATCCCGCCCCCCGGCGCGAAATCTCCCATGTTGATCAACATGGCCGCGATCTGGCCGACGCCGCCGACCGCGCGCTCGCGAAACCGATGCAGCCGGTTAACGGGAAATTTGCCTCCGCCTTTGCGGACGTCACTTTGAACTTTGCGCGCCAGCCCACCGGGGCGCAGTTGCGTGAAGCGCGGGAAAAGGAGCAGCCGAACAAAGAGATGCACCAGGCATGGGCTGCCGCCGTGACCGAAGATCTTCGCACCAAAGGCGACCGCATCCTCGACTATTCCTACCCGATCCAAGCGTGGACGTTGGGCGGCCTTAACTGGGTCGCGCTCGGCGGCGAAGTGGTGATAGACTACTCCTTCCGACTCCGCCGCGAACTTCCGGGTGAGTCCTGGATTTTTGGATACTCGACCGACGTCATGGCTTACATACCCAGCGAACGCGTATTAAAGGAAGGCCGATACGAAGGTGAAACCTCGATGATTCCCTATGGCCGACCCGGCCCGTGGGCCACCGGCCTCGAAGACAAGATTGTTTCCAAAGCGCGCGAGCTCGTCGCCGAAACGCGCGGGACAAAGTAGCGAGTCGGGGCCTGTTTCCAGCCAACGATCGTTCATCGGCAGGCGGACTCCCGGTCCCGCACTCCGCGGGTCCAGCTGGTTGCGAACCAGACTCTTCACCATCCAGTTACTTGTTTGATGCCCGGCTGATCGCAGGTGATTTCAAAACGGCGCGACGGGCCGGATATAATAGGCAGCAAACGGCCGGAACGGAAAGGGCGCCCGGGCCAACGGACAGACAGGAATGTCTGTGTCACTTCACGGGCGGTCAGACCCTCAGCGTCCGATGACGGGCTGGACCCACGCCGTCTCAAATTCGCCGGCTACACTGCCGTTTACCTTCGGCTTGGAAGACACGATCTTGGCGCGGACATACAACTCCTCGCCGCGCAAGGTGTAGCTCGCTTCGTTGCCCCGGACTTCCGCCAGCACCGCGCCGACTTCGGCACTATAACGCCGGTGCGGCAGGGTGCGCGTGTTGGGCGGCAAGGGGAGCTCTTCGCTGGCCGCATTGAAACCGCGGCGCGTGCCGATGAACTGCGTCACATAGGTGACTCCGGGCTCAGCCTGGATCCGCACCGCCAACCGGCCTGGCTCGCGGACGAGATCCGTCAGGGTGACGCCCGAACTCGCGTAGAAATCGCCCGCTTCCATGGCGTGAATGATCGACTCCGGCGTGAGATGGCGGGCCCGCACCATGATCCATCCCCGTCCCACATTGCTCTTCCCCAACCCGATCGCATGGTAGTTATGCGAATCATCCACGCCGACGCCGAAGATTGGCTCCAGCCCCAGCTTCCCCAGCCGATGCGCGAGAATGATGTCCCACATCTGATCCATGCTGGCATGCGCGGCATCGCCGTCATTATTCACGCCGGGGTGACCGTTATAGACTTCGAAAAAACGCTCCCCTTTCACCTGCATCAACTCCTCCGCGGTCACTCCCCAGCGAAAATTCGGATGATTAAGATGCGCAATCATCGGCTGGCCCGTCCTGGCGCGCTGCGCGTGCACGGCATCCATGGTTTGCTGCATGATGGTGACAGCATTGTCGCCTTCCGCCGGCGTGACAAAATCGCGCGGGTTGGTCACGTTGATGTGGACCGGGCCGGAGGCTTCCGGGGTCGTGGCGGTCTTGGCCCGTTTCCACGTCGCGGTAACCTCCTCGGCCGGGATCATGAGGAAACGCCCGGGCTCTTCCAGCAGCGCGCGATACTCGGGCAGCGGCTTCAGCCGGACGAACCGCTTTTCACCTTCGGTTTTCTGCTCCACCCAATCTGGACCGAAACGGGTCACATAGCGCTCCAGCACGGGTCCGCCACCGCGTTGCTGAACTTGTCCACCGATTGATACCGGCGTCTTCAACTCGAACCAACGCAGCCCTTCCTGCATCACGTTGTGATCGGAGAGCGCCAGGAACTGGTAACCGTTTCGCTTATACCAATCCGCGATCATCTCGGGATAGTCGTCGCCGTCGCTCCAGAGCGAGTGCGTGTGCAAGTTGCCCTTGAACCATTGAGCCGAAGCCGTTTCGGTGCGGGACCCCGGCGCCGTTTGCGCCTGGAGGGGCGTTCTGGCTAAACCAGCCAGCGAGCAAAACACGGCTAATACAGAAAGAAGCGGAGTATGATTCATAAGGCGAAGGCAACGGTGAGGAAAACGCGCCTGCGTGACAACCATCCGCGCAGCTTCCGCTGCTTTTTCAAGTAACCCGTCGGAGAAAGAAGAGGCCAGCCTCGGCGTGGGCTTGGGGATATCCATTGACCAGACCACGGTTAAACCGCGGTTCGGTTCAACGTTGGATCGAGCCAAACTCGCCTCTCTCCGACCTTGGGCTTGGCGCGGGATCCAAATCATGGTCCGCTTCGTCGTTTCCATGGCCAACCTTCTACCCCGCCTGATTAACGCCTTTCCCATTTGGGTTTTAGCCGCCGCGATCGGCGCCTTATGGCATCCTCCCGCCTTCACCTGGTTTAGCGGACCTCTCATCGTCGGCACGCTGGCGGCGATCATGTTGGGAATGGGGCTCACCCTGACGATCGACGATTTCCGTCGCATTGTCCGGATGCCAAAACCGGTGGCGTTCGGATTTGTCGCCCAGTTCACGATCATGCCTGTCCTCGGCTGGTCGATCGCAACCCTCCTCAAACTCGAAACGCCATTCGCGGTCGGCCTGATTCTGGTCGCCTGCTGCCCAGGCGGAACGGCCTCGAATCTCGTCACCTATCTGGGAAGGGGTGACGTCGCGCTGTCGGTCGTCATGACCACGTGCTCCACCTTTGCCGCCGTGATCATGACGCCCCTCCTTACGCAGTGGCTCGCGGGCACGCTGGTCGATGTCGATGGTTGGGGACTACTCTGGAGCACAGCACAGGTCGTACTTGCGCCGGTGGCCGCGGGCGTGGCCTTGAACCAATGGATGCCGCGATTGGTTCAACGCGTTATTCCCGCGTCACCGCTGGTGTCCGTTCTCGGCGTGGCGATGATCGTGGGAAGTATCGTCGGCCAGAGCTCGGCGGCGATCCGTTCGAGCGGAGCGAGCCTGCTTGGCGCGGTGATGCTGCTCCATTCCGGCGGTTTTGCCGTCGGCTACTTTCTGTCACGAATCTTCGGATACTCCGCCGCCGTCGCCCGCACGGTCTCGATCGAGGTTGGCATGCAGAACTCCGGCCTCGGCGTGGTGCTGGCGCGCCGGCACTTCGCGGATCCGCTCACCGCCGTTCCGGGCGCCATTTCGGCCGTCTGCCATTCGATCATCGGCAGCGTGCTCGCCGGAATCTGGCGCCTCTCGGCGCAGCCGGGCGCGACCCGGGCGATCTCCGAGTCCAATGCCGGCACCGGCGGAGCGGGCCGTTCGCCGATCATTCACGACGCCGATAGGGCTACGCCAGATACGGAATCGTCATCGGCCCCTCCGGCAGGACCGCAATCGGGGCGTCACGGCCAATCCGGTTGAGTTCCTCGTCGATGCGGCTGGCCAGGTCGGCCACCGACTCAAGGTGGGCGCGACGAATATCCTCAGGTTGGATACGTGAATAAATTCCCACCCGCGCCCGCACCAGAATCAACGCCAGGAGTTGAACCTGCCATTGGTCCTCCATCGGTTCCGGCGCATGATTGATGGTATCGAGTAGGTGCTGCGCGGACTGATGCGAGAAGAGCATATCCTTGAAACTACCGTGATCCGGAAACCCGTCACCACATTCGGCCGCCGCGATAATCAGTCCACCCGGCGACACCACTTGAGCGGCGGCCGACATCCCTTTGACCGTCTGATAGAGATTTTGATCAAGCGGGAAGCCGCTATTCGACGTGATCACGAGGGGGAAACTTTGGGGACACGCCACCATCGCCGTCTGCTTCGCAAACGCACAACCGGCGTCATGAGCTGCGATCACTTCGCCGCAAAAAAATCCTGTGATTTCACGACGACGGTTCTGCGTGACATTGATTAAAAAATCGACCGGCAGGAGCGCCCCGTTGGCCCGGACTTGGCGCTGGGTCGGGTTGTTCGCGAGCACGCCCCAGGTACTGAGCGGATCTGCGATCACCTGGGCACGATGGTAGTGCTTGATGGCCTCGAGATCGGCAATGGCCGGGAATACCCCTTTGTAGCCGCCGGAGAAGCCTGCCATAAAATGCGGCTCGATAAAACCCATCACGATGCGGCGGTCGGCTTCGACGTAGTGCCGGTTAAAGCACACGGGCCGCCCGTCGATGGTCGTGCCGGCGCGGGCGAGCGTCGTGGCATCCCGCGAGTCGTGATTGATAACTGAATACCGCTCGAGCACCGCGTCACCCACCATCTGACGAAGTTCCTCCGGAGTGTTGGCCCGGTGCGATCCGGTGCCATTGATGATGACGAAATTCTCCGCCGGCACATGCGCCAGTTCATCGAAGAGCCACGGCAGCAAACGCTCTCGAGGCAAAGGTCGGGTGTGATCGGGAATCAGGATCGCGACGCGTTCATGCGCCTGCACGATTTCACGCAAGGGGCGGGTGCCCAACGGGGCTCGAACCGCAGCGCGAAAGGCTTCCGCCTCATCGGGAAGACCCGCGACGTAGCGTGGTTCGACCATCGTGACGCGATCTGAAGGAATATCCACACGGAGGCCCGTGCGGCCGAACTGCAGGTTAACCGGGGTCATGAAATGAACGGCCAACCAAGCCGAACCAGCTCCTTCGCCGCAAACGTCTTTTCGCAGAGATTCGCCGCGCCGGGTTGGCCGCGCTCCCTTGGACGAGCGCGCGCGCCTCCCCTCCTCTTATGGTAGAGCGAGGTTAACTCTGGAGCGAAACCGCCAACTGCTTGGCTGCCACCTGCGCCAAAACCTGCGGTGTGATCGGCTTTACCAGATAATCCACTGCACCCAGACCAATGGCTCGCTCGATATCATCAGGCCGGTAGGAACCGGAGAGCATGACCGGGCGAACGCGCGGAAGATCTTGCTGGGAACGCAACCACTGCAACACCTCAAATCCGTTCACCAACGGCATCGTGATGTCGAGCAGCAGCAACCACCACGGACGTTCCCCGGAGGCGGATTCGGCCGTCGGAACCTGCGTGAGAAACGTGATCAATTCGGAGCCGTCGCGAAAACGCAGCACCGGGTTTTCAATCTCCGCCTGCCGGATCGCACGGCGCAAGAAGTAGAAATCGTCGTCGTCATCCTCAGCGACCAAAATGGGAGGTACATCCTGCATCGCTCCACCTTATAGCCAGGATGTATCGGGGAGAAGTGGGTTTAAGCCCCATTCGGACCCAAACGCCGGCCAAGCCGCCCGTTTAAGGCTGTGCCAGAATCTCCACTTCCGCTGAATTGCATTAACTTTTACGGGTTCAGCGGTTTCGATACAAAAGGAGGGGCGGACGAGAGCCCCGAATCGCAAAGCACGTGTTAAAAACCGTGGCAGAACAGCTTCGCCTTAAGTTTCGATTGGCGGGGCCGAACTCTTGTTCCAGTCTCTGCACGTTAACTTGTCTATATCATCCATTATCCTAATGAACAAATCGCATCGCTCCTCCAAGGGTTTCACGCTGGTCGAAATCATGATCGTTGTCGTCATCATCGGCCTCCTGGCCGCAATGGCGATTCCCGCCTTCCAAAAGGTCCGCGTGGCCTCACAGGACAAAGCGGTCCTCAACAACGCCCGCCAGCTGGCGGCCGCTGCTGATCAATACTACCTCGAGAACGGCGCCACGTATGCGGGTACTGACAACCTCATCGGTGCGACCAACTACGTGAAAGCCCTCAACACGGTGGCCAATGAAGCTTATCCGGCGTTCTACACTCAGGGTATCACGATCACCATCGGAAACGTCGCCAGCGCTCGTACGATCACGTACGCGCCCTGATCCGCTCGTCCTTTTTCAACGTCAGTTTCAGGCCGCCCTTTTCGGGCGGCTTTTTTTGTGCCCTGATCCGCGATCCCGGTACTTTAGACGACGCGACGACCATCGCGCCCGTTAAGGCCGAACCCCAAACCCGTTTACCCGCGACGGCGCGAAGTCGGGAATCATATCCGCCGAAACAGTGCCTTGATCCTGCTCCGCGTACTCTGCGTTTCGAAATCGAAATGGCCTGTTTGTGGAAAAACTAGAAACGGGAGAAAAACAGAAAGAAGAAATCGCCACGGCGGAATCAGAAGCCAGCATTTCTTCGTTCTTCTTTTCCGCCATTCTCCTTTTCCTCCCTTCTTCTTTTCCAAGCGGTGAACGCATTCACCATCCTCGTCCTTGCAGGAAAGATGCCCTCGCCTGCTCCTCACCCGGCGGCCCCATTCCGTTCCACCCTGCAGCCCCCTGC
>Ga0163151_10008576_pt1 | contig 11467 bp, 2 predicted proteins | sample OliLakLV19MP5IB2_FD_145596 | JGI IMG/M metagenome (GOLD analysis project Ga0163151, IMG submission 145596) | Freshwater microbial mat bacterial communities from Lake Vanda, McMurdo Dry Valleys, Antarctica - Oligotrophic Lake LV.19.MP5.IB-2 | ecosystem: Environmental > Aquatic > Freshwater > Lake...
AAAAGAGGCTTTATTAAAGTTAATAAATAAAAGAGAAAATCTTGGAGTTGTTAAAGGAGGAATAGCCGATTTGACAAAGCTAAGGGAAGAAGCAAATTGTGAAACGCTCGGACAATATTTTTATTTGTTATATCTGAAAAAAGAAAAAATAAGAACACGTTATACTTCAAGAGATGACCATTATAAAAAAGAGTTTACTAAAATTTGTGCAGTTCAAGGATTATCAAATGAAATAATTGCAGAACTTGAAAGGGCAATTTTTTATTTCCGCCCTTTAAAATCTCAAAAAGGATTAGTCGGGAAATGTACATTTGAAAAAGATAAAGCTCGGTGCCCTGTTTCACATCCTGCTTATGAAGAATATCGTGCTTTACAATTTATAAACTCCATTAAAGCAACTGATGAAAACGGGAAATTAGTTTTTTTAACAGATGGAGAAAGAAAAAAAATATGGTCAAAATTTATTCGCAAAAGCAAATCAAACTTTGATTTCGAAGATATTAAGAAAGAACTTACTCCTAAAAATGAAATAAGATATTTTAATTATAAGGATAATACTCCTGTTAGCGGATGTCCCACCATTGCACAATTAGCCAATATATTAGGAGAAAACTGGAAGGAAACTATTTTAAATTCTTTACCACCAGAATCAAAGAATAAATGCAAAAGAATAAAAATTGGGAAAAGCAAATCAGCACAAGTTAAATACAAAAAATCAGATGAAATAATAGGACAAAAAAATATTGATGATGTTGTAAATGATGTTTGGCACGTTCTATTCACTTTTGATAAAAAAGAAAAACTTCAAGAATTTGCCAAAAGCAAATTAGGCTTAAATGATGTCAAAGCAAAAAAGTTTTCGATAATAAATTTAAAGAAAGACTACGCCAGTTTAAGTTTAAAAGCAATCAACAAAATACTGCCGTATTTACATCAAGGGCTTATTTATTCATACTCTGTATTCCTTGCCAACATTGAAAGTGTAGTTGGTAAAGAAATATGGAACAAGCTTGAAAATCAAGCATTGATAAAAAATGCTTTGAAAGAATTAATTGACAATTATAATGAGATAAAAAAGCGGGAAGGAATTGTGAATGATTTGATGGCGCAATTCAAAGAACATTATAATAATTCAGATAAAGATTATGTGTTAGATGAAAAAGATAAGAAAGATATTCAAGAAAAAGTAATTGATGTTTATGGAAAAAGGACGTTTGACAAACTATCTGTTACAAACCAACAAGAAATAATCGATTGGATTGAAACAGTTTATTTAACTCAATTAAGGAAGTACAGGGGTGAATATATTAAATCACAAAGATTGGACGAAAAAATTGCTGATTTCTTAAAAGATAATTTTGATGTTAGCCAAAATTCACTTGAACTACTTTACCACCCTTCGGACATTGAACAATTCAAAACTCCAAAACGTGCTGCTGATGGTAATTTATATTTGGGGAGTCCTGTAACTGGTTCTATAAAAAACCCAATGGCTATAAGGACAATGCACCAATTACGGAAGTTGGTAAATACCCTAATTAAGGAAGGCAAAATTGACGAAGAAACAAAAATACATATTGAACTTGCGCGTGAGTTAAATGATGCAAACAAACGTTTCGCAATAAAAAAATGGCAAGATGAAAGAAAAGATAAAAGAGCAGAATATAAAGAGGAAATTAAAAAACTCTATAAAGAAGAATGTAAACAGGACATAGAACCTTCAGAGGATGAAATTTTAAAATTTCAATTAAGAGAAGAACAAGGGGGTATTTGTTTATATACCGGTAAACCGATAAAGATTTGTGATTTTATTGGAGGAAACCCTTTATTTGATATTGAACATACTATTCCTAAGAGTTTGAGTTATGATAACTCACAAGAAAATTTGACTCTTTGTCAGAATGCATTTAATCGGGAAATAAAAAAGAATAGAATACCATTTGAATTAGCAAATCATAAAGAAATACTTTCTCATTTAACTAAATGGGAAAAGGATATTGAAAAGTATGAAGGGCTTTATAATTCACGCAAAAAAGCCAGAGGCTTAGAAACCAAAGAACAAAAGGACAAACGAATAAGAGATAAACACTATTTCAAATTACATTTAGATTATTGGAAAGGCAAACACAAACGCTTTACAAGAGAAGATGTGCCAAGTGGTTTTAAAAATAGTCAGTTGGTAGATACCGGTATAATTACAAAATATTCAAGAGCCTATTTGAAATCTGTATTTCCTAACGTATATTCTGTAAAAGGAGATGCCGTTGCTGAGTTTAGAAAACTTTGGGGATTGCAACAAGAGTTTAGTAAGAAAGAACGTATTAATCATATTCATCATTGCATTGATGCAATTACCATTGCCTGTATGACAAAAGATAAATATGATATGCTTGCAAAACTTTATCATGCAGATGAAGAAAACAGAACAAGTGAAAAGAAGGAGTTTTTAAGAACTTTAAAACCTTGGGCAACTTTTACAGAAGATGTGAAAGCAATTGAACAGGAAGTATTGATTTCTCATCATACTCCTGATAATATGAAAAAGCAAAGTAAAAAGAAATTAAAGATAAGAGGGAAAGTGAAAAAGGTGAATGGAAAACCAATTTATCAACAAGGCGATACTGTGAGAGGTTCGTTGCATAAGGATAAATTTTACGGAGCGATAAAAGTGAAAAATAGCCATACAATCAATTATGTGATTAGAAAAGATATTACAAGTTTGAAGAAAGCAGACATTGACAAAATTGTAGATGATGCAGTAAAAGAAAAAATACAAAAAGCAATTGAAGATAAAACCCTGATAGTTACTTCCAATGACCAACAAGCAAATAAGATAATTGGAAAAATATGGATGAATGAAGAAAAAGGAATTGAAATAAAAAAAGTTCGTGTTTTTACTCCAACTATTACTGCGCCCATCTTTTTGAAATCACAAAAAGATAAATCCATATTTGAACACAAACAAAATTATCACGTTGCAAATGATAGCAATTATTTGATGGCAATTTATGAAGGAGAAAATAACAAAGGAGTTGTTAAGCGAAGTTATAATATCCTTAACGTGCTAGAAGCAGGAGAACATCTAAAAACATCAAAAAGGAACTTAAATATTATTGAACCATTAAAGCAAATAGGAAAAGAAAAAAACATAACCGAAATTCCATTAAAAGCCGTAATAAAAAAAGGGACAATGGTTTTGTTTTATAAGAATAATACTGAAGAAATATGGGATTTAAGTAAAAGTGAATTAAATTTAAGGCTATATAAAATTGTGAAATTTGACAAGTTAGGAAGGGTTTATTTTCGACATCATTCCGAAGCGCGACCAGCTACCGAACTTAAAGAGTGTTATAAAATAGATTTTGAAAAGGTTAGTGACCAAATTTGTTTGCAGGTAAGTGCATTTACTGCTTTAGTCCAAGAGATAGACTTTAAAATATCATCAACAGGAGAAATTAAAAGATTAATTTAAACGACAAACCCCAATAATAAACACTATCGAAGTTTTAAATTTCTAAACAATGATAAAACAAACATTGTATTTCAGCAATCCCTTTCATTTAAGTACCCAACTTAGTCAGCTTATTATTACAAGCAAAGAAAGTGGAGAAATAAAGCAGCGTCCTATCGAAGACATTGGATTTGTAATATTAGATCATCAGGAAATAACCTTTACTCAAAGTGTAATACAGGAATTAGCAGAAAATAATGTAGCGGTTGTTTTTTGTGATAAAACACATCACCCTTCTTCCATGCTTTTTCCATTGGATGGGAATACCTTACAAAGCGAACGATACAAGCATCAGATAAACGCCAGTGAACCTTTAAAAAAACAATTGTGGCAACAAACCATAAAAGCGAAAATCAGAAATCAGGGACAATTATTTAATATCCTTGGCAAAGATGATGAAGCATTAAAAAGATATGCTACAAAAGTATTGAGTGGCGACACTACCAATGAAGAAGCACAAGCAGCACGCCATTACTGGAGTCATATCTTTGCCTCTGAGGGAGGTGTGGCTTTTATTCGTGATAGATTTGGTATGCCACCCAATCCTACTTTAAATTTTGGTTATACTATTTTACGTTCTGCTGTTGCCCGCGCTTTGGTTGGTTCCGGATTAATACCCACATTGGGCATTCATCATCACAACAAATACAATGCTTTTTGTTTAGCTGATGATATAATGGAACCCTACCGCCCGTTTGTAGATAAATTGGTGGTTGAAATAAGAAACGACTATCCTGATTATCATGTAATGACAAAAGAAATTAAGGCGAAGCTGATTGGAGTTATAAGTATGGATGTGATGATGGGAGAAAACAAAAGTCCGCTAATGATTGCTGTGAGCCAAACAACAGCTTCGTTGGTTAGGTGCTTTGAAGGCAAAGAAAAGCAAATAAAGTACCCAACGCTTAGCTAAAATAAACTTGACAGATTTTGTACTATAAATGCAATGGTCGACAAAAACAATTCACGCTTAAACGCATACCGTATCATGTGGCTATTTGTGTTTTTTGATTTACCAACCGAGACTAAAAGGGATAGAAAAAATTACGCAAGTTTTCGTAAAGAATTGAAAAAAGATGGCTTTACAATGATGCAATATTCTGTTTACAGCAGGCATTGCGCAAGCAGTGAAAGCGCTGATGTTCATATAAAACGTGTAGAAAATATAATTCCTAAGAGGGGGCATATAAGTATTGTAAGAATTACCGATAAACAATATGGAGATATTATTAATTATTGGGGCTCAAATTCGGCACCACTCGAATCTGCGCCAAACCAATTGGAATTATTTTAAGCTAAAAATAAAAAAACGGGAAAGAACACTATAAATATGTTCAATCCAGTCTATTTTAAATAACATAATTTCTTTGTAATTCATTGAACATTAGAAGATAGTATCATCAACTAATGTTATTTATCAATCTTTGAAATCAAATCACAACTTAAACTCATTCATTACTTGCCGTGTTGGTAATGTTATTTATCAATCTTTGAAATCAAATCACAACTACGCTCAATTATTACCACTTATTCCGAGAATGTTATTTATCAATCTTTGAAATCAAATCACAACTTCATCGACATATTTATGTTCATCGCAAAAAATGTTATTTATCAATCTTTGAAATCAAATCACAACGGAGTTTGGGTTGCAGTGCGAGTTAATTAAATGTTATTTATCAATCTTTGAAATCAAATCACAACTCCTCCACAATAACCATTGGAATATCTTTGAATGTTATTTATCAATCTTTGAAATCAAATCACAACTCTTGCTTCTCTCATCTTAGCCTTGGATTCAATGTTATTTATCAATCTTTGAAATCAAATCACAACTAATCAACATCAGCAGTTGCAGTATAATAAAATGTTATTTATCAATCTTTGAAATCAAATCACAACATATTGCTAAGTAAGTTATCTAATTCTTCCAATGTTATTTATCAATCTTTGAAATCAAATCACAACCCTACTCCGTTTCTGCCTTTATCTGCGCGCAATGTTATTTATCAATCTTTGAAATCAAATCACAACTACATTAGATTTCTTTCAAGATGTAAATACAATGTTATTTATCAATCTTTGAAATCAAATCACAACTCTCTCCCGGCAACGCAGATTCTTTTTGCAATGTTATTTATCAATCTTTGAAATCAAATCACAACTCCAGGTTGTCGGGGTTAAGTGTTTGCCCTAATGTTATTTATCAATCTTTGAAATCAAATCACAACTGCGCAAACTCCTTGCAACTCAACCCTGTGAATGTTATTTATCAATCTTTGAAATCAAATCACAACTATTCTTTCTGCATGCGCAATGGGTATAGCAATGTTATTTATCAATCTTTGAAATCAAATCACAACTCAGGACAATTGCCCAAGACCTCTTCTCTAATGTTATTTATCAATCTTTGAAATCAAATCACAACTCTGACATTCATGAAACCGAAATAATGGGGAATGTTATTTATCAATCTTTGAAATCAAATCACAACTCGATTTTAAGAAGCACCGTGGTCTCTGAAAATGTTATTTATCAATCTTTGAAATCAAATCACAACTTATGGTGGCCGATTCCCGTAATAATTGGAAATGTTATTTATCAATCTTTGAAATCAAATCACAACTTTGTTCCTGAAGGGGCGAAAACATCAGGAAATGTTATTTATCAATCTTTGAAATCAAATCACAACTCCCATCTCTCGTATGCTTTATAATCAATAAATGTTATTTATCAATCTTTGAAATCAAATCACAACTTGTGTTTTGATTTAGAGTAGGAAAATCTGAATGTTATTTATCAATCTTTGAAATCAAATCACAACCTGCTGGATATGGGATATTAAACGCTGTTGAATGTTATTTATCAATCTTTGAAATCAAATCACAACGTAATTGTTGCTTTTGGCATTTACTTTTTAAATGTTATTTATCAATCTTTGAAATCAAATCACAACGTTTCATGGGTGCTTCTCTCTCTGCTTCCAATGTTATTTATCAATCTTTGAAATCAAATCACAACTTTTGCTGGTGGTTAATAAATTAAATCCTAAATGTTATTTATCAATCTTTGAAATCAAATCACAACCGCAACACAAGGTGACTCATAACAGAGCTAAATGTTATTTATCAATCTTTGAAATCAAATCACAACTTTTATAAAGCAATCCCAATCAACATTTCGAATGTTATTTATCAATCTTTGAAATCAAATCACAACTATATTTACTCTGTATCTGCTTATGCAGAAATGTTATTTATCAATCTTTGAAATCAAATCACAACTGCAAAAACGTGTCCCCCGTGCATAACATTAATGTTATTTATCAATCTTTGAAATCAAATCACAACTGTTTACTTGACCGTTTGCAAAGTTTAAAAAATGTTATTTATCAATCTTTGAAATCAAATCACAACCTATTGATGGACGTGCTGATTTATTGGGCGAATGTTATTTATCAATCTTTGAAATCAAATCACAACTGAGCGGAAGATGCAACGCAATTATAATTAAATGTTATTTATCAATCTTTGAAATCAAATCACAACCTCGTCTAACTCTTCCGCGCAACTCGCGTGAATGTTATTTATCAATCTTTGAAATCAAATCACAACCCACAGGCGTATATGTGCTATTTCTTATTAATGTTATTTATCAATCTTTGAAATCAAATCACAACTGATGTTTGTAAATATCATTTACTCCGATAATGTTATTTATCAATCTTTGAAATCAAATCACAACTCCAGTGTTTCTTTGTTTTTGTAGGTGTTTAATGTTATTTATCAATCTTTGAAATCAAATCACAACTATATTTGTTTTCATTTTGTTATACGCCTCAATGTTATTTATCAATCTTTGAAATCAAATCACAACGGCTATCAAGTATTAACGAGCCAACATATCAATGTTATTTATCAATCTTTGAAATCAAATCACAACGCCCGTCTATCAATGTCGAAATATACGGACAATGTTATTTATCAATCTTTGAAATCAAATCACAACTTGCGGATTACGTTAGCACGAGGCTAAAGAAATGTTATTTATCAATCTTTGAAATCAAATCACAACTTATATCAATTATACGTCGCCCGCTCCAAAAATGTTATTTATCAATCTTTGAAATCAAATCACAACGCATTGTCAGTGGATTTGTATCAACAATTCAATGTTATTTATCAATCTTTGAAATCAAATCACAACTAGATGCTTGGAGAAAAGTTACTCAAACCAAATGTTATTTATCAATCTTTGAAATCAAATCACAACTTTACTGACATAACAAATAAATATCTTACAATGTTATTTATCAATCTTTGAAATCAAATCACAACTAACCTATAGCTGAGTTGACAAATTCTTCAAATGTTATTTATCAATCTTTGAAATCAAATCACAACTTATAGACGTTGATCCAACTAATGATAAGAATGTTATTTATCAATCTTTGAAATCAAATCACAACTCAGGATGTGCCGTATCAATTTCCATATAAATGTTATTTATCAATCTTTGAAATCAAATCACAACTCGTAATTCGTTTTAACATCACCGCACCCTAATGTTATTTATCAATCTTTGAAATCAAATCACAACTGGTCACAACAAGCTCCAAAGAATCATAAAAATGTTATTTATCAATCTTTGAAATCAAATCACAACTCAGGAATAAGTGATGCTGAAACAGTAAAAATGTTATTTATCAATCTTTGAAATCAAATCACAACTCCAGTGAAGCATCCCTAAAACCAGTAAATAATGTTATTTATCAATCTTTGAAATCAAATCACAACAATATATCGACGGTGTGTTATTTCTCCGAAAATGTTATTTATCAATCTTTGAAATCAAATCACAACTCTACTCCTGTTCACTGCGTGTGAGCGAATAATGTTATTTATCAATCTTTGAAATCAAATCACAACCTATTGTTGTAAATGGCTCTGCTGAATTAGAATGTTATTTATCAATCTTTGAAATCAAATCACAACTCAATATCTTTGATATGAGATATCAAAGCAAATGTTATTTATCAATCTTTGAAATCAAATCACAACTCAATATCTTTGATATGAGATATCAAAGCAAATGTTATTTATCAATCTTTGAAATCAAATCACAACCTCAAATTCGCACTACTCAAATCCGCACAAAATGTTATTTATCAATCTTTGAAATCAAATCACAACACTACGAATGTAGCAGTCAATAAATCCTTCAATGTTATTTATCAATCTTTGAAATCAAATCACAACAGCAAATGGCTGCAACAGAAAAAAACATTGAATGTTATTTATCAATCTTTGAAATCAAATCACAACCCTTGTTATACATTCCAGTTGACGTAGAGAATGTTATTTATCAATCTTTGAAATCAAATCACAACTCGCATCCACCTTTGCAACTTTGATCATTGAATGTTATTTATCAATCTTTGAAATCAAATCACAACTGGAGTTTCTTCGATGTCTAATAGTTTATTAATGTTATTTATCAATCTTTGAAATCAAATCACAACTACAAAGTTTGGCGTCAAATGATTGCAAGGAATGTTATTTATCAATCTTTGAAATCAAATCACAACTTTTAAATTCAATGCGCAAAGTTAATCCCTAATGTTATTTATCAATCTTTGAAATCAAATCACAACTATCCAATACCAACGTTACTTCCACCAGATAATGTTATTTATCAATCTTTGAAATCAAATCACAACTCTCTTCGATGTATTAAGTCAGTCGCGTAAAATGTTATTTATCAATCTTTGAAATCAAATCACAACTCCGCCATGTCTAACCATAAACTCCTTTATAATGTTATTTATCAATCTTTGAAATCAAATCACAACTCTTCTCAACCATTAATCGCAACCTGATTCAATGTTATTTATCAATCTTTGAAATCAAATCACAACTACTATTTTTATCATTAGTTCCTTCTAAATAATGTTATTTATCAATCTTTGAAATCAAATCACAACTATGCTTTACTTCAGATAAAAGATCCTTTTAATGTTATTTATCAATCTTTGAAATCAAATCACAACAGGTACAATAAGCACTGTTAGTGTTTCACCAATGTTATTTATCAATCTTTGAAATCAAATCACAACTCACTAGTGTCGTTTGTTTTGAAGATAGTAAATGTTATTTATCAATCTTTGAAATCAAATCACAACTCTTCCTTGTATGGATACTCTGGTCTCGATAATGTTATTTATCAATCTTTGAAATCAAATCACAACTCAATAAATGCGTACCACTGCTTTAGTTGTAATGTTATTTATCAATCTTTGAAATCAAATCACAACTTGGTTTGTTATCATCCCAAACTCTCGTCAAATGTTATTTATCAATCTTTGAAATCAAATCACAACTTAAGAACACGACTTTCGCCAATCATAAAAAATGTTATTTATCAATCTTTGAAATCAAATCACAACCTAAGCACTGCCGCCTGTTGGTTTCGTTGTAATGTTATTTATCAATCTTTGAAATCAAATCACAACTACTAATCCATGATATTCATTGAATTTTTAATGTTATTTATCAATCTTTGAAATCAAATCACAACTATATTCATGCGTCCACTTCCATACGCCATAATGTTATTTATCAATCTTTGAAATCAAATCACAACTTCATTTGTATTAGTGTTAGTGTTTGTTAGAATGTTATTTATCAATCTTTGAAATCAAATCACAACTGCATTAGCAAAGTTTATTGATATTTTGCTAATGTTATTTATCAATCTTTGAAATCAAATCACAACGTGAAAGTATCCCCATTTAATCTGGACATAAATGTTATTTATCAATCTTTGAAATCAAATCACAACGTAATTGTAGAGATATTAGGGTCAGCTCCAATGTTATTTATCAATCTTTGAAATCAAATCACAACTGGCGCTTCTTCACTGTCTAATAGTTTGTTAATGTTATTTATCAATCTTTGAAATCAAATCACAACTCCGCTTCCGAATTGTTAAAAAGTAACGTCAATGTTATTTATCAATCTTTGAAATCAAATCACAACTTCGTTTTTAATTTTATCAAACTTTTTAAAATGTTATTTATCAATCTTTGAAATCAAATCACAACTCGCAAATACAGCGGTTAACAACAAATGGCAATGTTATTTATCAATCTTTGAAATCAAATCACAACTTGATTAGCTTTATCTTGCTTTGCCTGCGAATGTTATTTATCAATCTTTGAAATCAAATCACAACTCATTTTCTTCGTGCAAACGTCTTACATAAAATGTTATTTATCAATCTTTGAAATCAAATCACAACTCCGATCTCGTAGTTTTGCACCTGCTCCTAATGTTATTTATCAATCTTTGAAATCAAATCACAACTTGGTATAATACGGATCTCCGTGCGATCTAAATGTTATTTATCAATCTTTGAAATCAAATCACAACTGGCATTTCTTCGATGTCTAATAGTTTATTAATGTTATTTATCAATCTTTGAAATCAAATCACAACTAAGATTACTAAGGCTCTTTTGCTTGTTGGAATGTTATTTATCAATCTTTGAAATCAAATCACAACACTGCAAGTGCTTGGTCTTTTACGAACTTTGTTGTAATAGAGTCTAATTTGAAAGGCAGTTTTTATTAATTCTACCAATCAATTAATAGTTGAGCAATACTAATGCTTTCGGGCAACTATGTTTTCTAAAAAATCGCTACCTTTATCAATATGTCAAAGAAGAAGTTTGAAAATTTTAAATTTCAATCAACATTCAAAGGTATAAAAATGTTGCTAAATTTTACAATAATTATTACTTACCTTTTCTAGTAATTTTCTTAATTAGTGGAAATTCCATGCAAACAGACTATCATGCCCATAAATTCAAATATTTTATCTAAATCTTCGGGGTCAAAGTTCTCATTTTTTCCCATTGGCCCACCCAGTTTGGAAAAGGGGGTAATTAGTGCTAAAG
>Ga0163151_10008580_pt1 | contig 11462 bp, 9 predicted proteins | sample OliLakLV19MP5IB2_FD_145596 | JGI IMG/M metagenome (GOLD analysis project Ga0163151, IMG submission 145596) | Freshwater microbial mat bacterial communities from Lake Vanda, McMurdo Dry Valleys, Antarctica - Oligotrophic Lake LV.19.MP5.IB-2 | ecosystem: Environmental > Aquatic > Freshwater > Lake...
AAAAACTTAACGCTTAGTGGAAGTGGAATTACAACCTTAGGAAACGCGCTAAATATAGTTGCTGGGGCATCGCCAGGAATAGTTACAGTAGGCGGAACTGCTACTCTTGCAGCTTCTGGCAACTTAACAATAAAATCAGATGCATTAGGAACTGCTGCAATAGCAAATTCAGTTGGTACCATTACTGGTAATGTAACTTTTGAAAGATTCATCCCAGCTCTAGCAGTTAGAGGTAGGTTCAGATTTTTAGGTTCTCCGGTGGCGGGCGCAACAGTTGCCAATTGGATGAATAATTTTTATATAACTGGTCCGGGAACTGGAGCAACTTTAGGAGCGGCAAATTCTAATGGATGGCATACTTCTAATGCAAATATTATTAATGCTACAGTGACAAATACTTCAGTTCTTACCTACAATGAGGCAGATGTAACTGGAGATTTGAATGCAGGTTGGATAAGTTTATCTGGCACAACACAAGCTTTAACGCCAGGTTTAGGATTCAGAGCCTTTTTAAGAGGTACAAATAATGGTACTCCAACAAATGCAACTTTTTTTCCTCAAATTGGTGCAAATGCTAATAGTCTAACCCAAGCTGCTTTTACTATTTCATTATCAGGTGCTATTACAAATACAGTAAATGCTGGAACAGTTACCTTACCTGTTAGTTTTAGTAATTCAAACACTCTTGCAAATGATGGTTGGAATTTGGTAGCTAATCCTTACCCTTCGGCCATTGATTGGAATGCAACCTCAGGTTGGACAAAAACCAATATAGGCGGTACTATTTGGATTTTCAATCCAACCACAAATACTTATGGAAATTGGGATGGTGTAACACCAACCAATAGTGTAACTGGTATCATTTCTTCTAGTCAGGCATTTTTTGTAAAAGCTAGCGCTACACCAACATTAAGTTGTACAGAAGCTGTAAAAGTTTCAGAAAATGGATCAAGAATGTTTAAAGGCCCTGAAATAAATACCTTAAGAATTGGATTGGTTAAAGACGAAACTAATAAAGATGAAACGGTCATTCGTTTTATGGATGGTAAGAAAGACGAATTTAGTGAAGAGGATGATGTCACTAAATATTACAACCCTACAGTTAATATTTCTAGCTATTATGGTATTAACAAATATGCTGCTGTAAACTACTTAAAAAATGAATTAAATGTTGATAAAACTATTCCATTAAGTGTTTGGGTTGATGAAGCAGGAACTTATAAATTGAACTTTACAGGTATGTCTCAATTTAGCTTATACAAAAATATTTTCTTAAAAGACAAATTTTTAAATACGTTAACAGATATAGTTCAAAAACCTATCGTAGATTTTACAATTACAAGTGATGCAAATACTAAAGGAGATAATCGTTTTGAAATAGTGTTTGTTGCAAAAGGTAGTACCAAGACTCCAGAAGAATTGCTTAATCAAAACAATTATTCACTTTCTATTTATCCTAACCCAGCATCTAGTTTATTAAATATTAGAATTGATAATGCCAACTTTAAAAACGCTAGTATTAGCATCTATAATATTGCTGGAACAGAAGTTTATAACGGAACTATGAATAGCACTGCTCAAGTAAATATTGAAAACTTAAGCAACGGTGTTTATTTTTTAACTATAAACAACGAAAACGGCTTTAATAAAACAGTAAAATTCGTAAAATAAAACATATTTAAACGACCATAGCATTGAGGTGTTATGGTCGTTTAAATATCAAAGCTTAATTATCGAATCTTAAATAAAACAGAAATGAAAAAATATAAAAGTATCCTATTAACATCTGCAATTTTAATTAGTTTAACATTTGCAGCAAACGCTCAGCCAGGTGGTGTTGATGGATTTGATGATGAGCCACAAGATGCTCCAATAGATGGCGGAGTTTCCCTCTTGGTTGGTGCTGGGGTGGCATACGGATTTAAGAAAATTCGTGAGCATAAGAAGATTAAATCTCAAGAGAATAACTAGGTAATTTTTTTAAACTTAAGCATATTCCAAATAAAGTTAACATGGAATTAATCCTTTAATAATTCCTAAACTGTTTATTTGGATGATGCTAATTAGGTTGCTTGTTTTATTTGCTTTTTTGCCACTGAGTTCTCAATCTTGGGGACAAAGTATTCCTTTAGCAGGTGATATTTTATTTACGCATGCAGATGCAGATGGTGAAGTCTTTGAGTTTATCACTTTAAAACGGCTAAATTTAAATTCGTTACAATTTACAGATAATGGGATATGTACAAATAATTCATTTAGAAAAAATGAAGAAGATTTGACTTTCCCAATTACAGGTTTAATGGATATTGAAGCCGGAACTTTAATAAGAGTATATGGTGATTCAACTGGAACCAATGAACTAAATTCATCCGACGGCATTATAACTATTTTCTCAAATGCCTTAGGTGGATTTTCAAATTCTGGAGAACAAATAATCGCCATTATTGGCACCATGCAAGGATTAGTTAATTGCACTGGAACTGGTTCTAATAGTTTTATATCAGGAATTAATTGGGGAAATCCAGATTGGACAGCTGGTGCAACATCTTCAAACACTTCAAAAGCTCCAGGGACAACAACAGACTTTGCTGAAACAACTATCGCCAATGATGATGCAATTTGGTTTAGTGGGAGTGTTTCTGGAAATGAAGCTACAATTATTTCAACATCAAGCACGGGTGTTCGCAATTCTTCTAATTGGTCGGGCACAAACATTGGCTCCGGCACCTTCACTCCATTAAAAAACATCTTATTAAATGAATCAAATTATGTTTCTGGAGTTGTGGCATTATCAAGCAGCACCTCCACTACCGCAAATTTAAATTTAAGCAATTTGGCATTTGGTTCAACAAATTCTAATACTCGGTATTTAGTTAGTATTGGCGAAAATATTACGCCATCCACACTTGTTGATCGCTACACTTGTTACTCACCAAATTTAGATTTTGCCGCCGCTCAATATGTTGTTACAGCAGTTGTACCTTTAATAAATAATACTTGCGCAGGAGCTTCTACAGGTTCAGGAAAGGTGGTTTATTTTAATTATGGATTGCCTAACAGTTTAAGTCTAACTGGCTTCAGTGCCAATAAATGCTATAGTCTTCATGTATATGCCATAAATGGCAACGGTTATTCTGCCAATTACAGCAGCACTCCTGCAAGTTTCAATTTTTTTACTGGCAATTTAGTTTCTTCCCTTATCGCCTATTAATATTTTAAAACAAACAAATGAAATACAACAAAAATTTATTTTTCCGTTTGAGCCTAATAATAGGCCTTCTGAGTTTGGGCCTTTTGGTTCAGGCACAAAACCAAAAAGTGTGGACCAATACCTCTAAGTTATTTGGTATAAATGGTGCCACTAATCCTACTTCTACCATCAGTTGGAGTGTTGGAAATTTTACGGCAAGCACCACTTCAAAAGCAGATAGCTTAATTGCTGCAAGGGCAACCTTTGCTAGGTATAGTTGGTTAAACCCTAGTGCTAGCCTGATTGTGGATACTGTTAAAGTTTCTGAATCGGTTAGTGGTTGTTTAAGCTCAACCGTTTCAAAATTAATAGAGGTATATCCATTACCCTCTTTAACAATGGGTACCAATCAAACTATTTGTAGTGGTGCTTTACCGGCTGCGTTTAGTTTTTCAATAAGCAATTATGCCTCAATTAGTGGTATTGGAAATTATACCATTAGTTATGAATTAAGAGCAGTTTCTGCAACAGGAACTGCTTTGGGTGGATCTTCAACCGCAACTGTAACTGGTGTGAACTCGGGCACGGTAAACATTAGCACCACAGGGTGGCCTGCCATGACTGCTGGAACAACCTACTATTTTGTAATCACTAATTTTGGTTCAGAAATAACAGCTACTGCCTCAAATCCTGCACCAGGAAATTTAAGTAGCATAGACATTGCTGCCCTGCCTAGAACCTATACTATTGCCGTTAATCCTGCTATCACGGCCCCAAGTATTCAAGCTTATTAAATCTAAAATCATGAAAAAAATACTATTATTCTTAAGCATCAGCCTTTGTTTAGCATTTGGAACTAGTTTTGCCCAAAGTACTGTGAGTCCCGATACAGTTTGTGCTGGCTCCACAAACAAAATTTTCGACGTTCCTCCCACTCCTGGTTCAACCTATTATTGGTCGCTAAAAAATGGAACCACTTTAGCAACCATCACCACCGTTTCTGGTCGCAGCGATAGTATCCTCATTAATTTTGGAAGTACACCTGGAGTAGACACTTTGCGTTTAGTTGAAGTGGGTCCAACTGGTTGTAGCAGCGATACCGTTAAATTGGCTATTGTTATTTTACAAAACATTACTGTGGCTATTACTGGTACCGATTCTATTTGTATCAACAGCGCATCATCTGGTAAATTACAATTACTTTTTACAGGTACACCACCTTACTCAGTTACCTTTACAGATGGAACTACCCCAGTTGTGCTCACAGGTATTTTAACCTCACCCTATAATATCACCAGTCCTGTTTTCAACACCGCTGGCGTTAAGCCATATACTATTACAAGTGCAAGTGGCTTGGGAAGTTGTCCTGCTGGTGTTAGCGGCGCCGCAAGTGTAACGGTATTTCCTAAGCCAACTCCTAGTGCAATTAGTCATTATTAGTGCTAAAGAGACTAGCGATATTATTTACACTTTGCAACATAATTTTCATAGTTAACCTAAAAAGCCAAATCATAGATACGGCCTTTATTGGAGAGAATTATGTGCAGTATAGTGTCATAAATACGCCATCATCCTTATATTATTGGTGGGTAGAAGATGCAATAATTGTAGCGGGTCAAGGTACGTCTAGCATTCAGGTAAATTGGTTGGATCAAACCGGAATAAAAAAAATTAGCGTACAAGAAAGCAATGCTGCTAATTGTTTTTCGGATAGTGTTTTGGCCTATGCATGGTTAATTGAACCTCAATTGTTCTTCTATCCAAATTCATTTACCCCAAATGGAGATGGCCTAAATGATGAATTCAACTTTGTTTTGAACCGAAATGAAATAACAAAATATAATTTAAAAATTTTTAACAGATGGGGAATAAATGTTTTTGAAACTATGGATCCAACACAAGGATGGGATGGAAACAACAACAGTATTGCTATGTCATCGGACCTCTATATTTGGGTAGTAGAAATATCCCTAAAAAAGGGCAAAGGCATTTATGAAAAAGGAACAATCCATCTTTTAAGATAGGTTTAGCCAATATAATAACAATGAGATAACAAAAGCCTAACACCCATTAAAAAATTGATGGGTAATTTTGTTAATTAAAAAAAATATTTATTAATGCGCTCTTATTTTTTCTCTATAACTCTAACTTTAGCTTTACTATCCTTTCAAATAACCCTTGCACAGCCTTGTTCTGGCGGCGGCGGCAGCAGTACCCCAACACCAACTAAATGCTTTGAAATTGTTAGTATTTTAGTAGATGCTTGCGATGGTGGAAATGAAGGTCAGAATGAGATGGTTAGGCTTAAAATTGGTGCAGCACCACTTTTGGTAAGTGGGTTTTCAGTTCCAACGGGAGGTGGAGGGCTTGTTAATTGGGCTACAGCCGGAAATCCATGGAGAGGTTTTGCCATTTATAATGCTACCACTTTGGGCAAGGTTTTATCCATAAATACTAGCATCAGCAATAGCGGACATTGTGGCGTTTTAATACCACTTAACCCAATTCAAAGTGTACCTGCAAATGCAAGCCTATTAATTATTACCAGTACCGCTTTTAACACAACCGCTCAAAGTTTCAACAACCTCATGGACACTTTGTATGTTGTAATGCAAACAAGTGGGAATACTGGTGGACATTTTGCAAATTTTGGGAGTGGTACACGAACTTTAATTTTAAATCATACACTTTGCAGTGATACAGTTACCTATGATAGAGCAAAATTGCTCCAGCAAGACCAAACCCTTGGTGCAGAAGATGGCGGGGCGGTAAACTTCTCTTATAATGGAACAGACACTTATATAAATAATGGTTGCACCATTCCCATTATTCCAATCATTTATGATGCTGGAGTAGCTGCTGGCCCTTATTGTAGCGGTTCAATTGTAAATTTAAACGGATCGGTTACTGGCACAAATTGTTATGTTTGGGCAGCCAAGGATACTAGCCAAGGAACATTTAATGATACCACTATTTTAACACCACAGTTTACCATAAAAAATGGCTTAGGAGCTGGAACCATTACTTTGTATTTAAAAATAAAAAATAGCTGTGCTTCTGCAAAGGATTCGGTAAGTTTTGTCATATCAAATAGCAGTTTAATTATTGATGCAGGCAAAGATTCTACACTTTGCAAAGGTAAAAACTTATCCCTAAACGCTAGCAGCAGCGGGCCTGGCACTATAACTTGGACAAGTAGTGGATTAGGCAGCTTTACTAATAACAATACGCTTAACCCAACTTATACCCCCAATGTTGCCGATGTTGGAATCTACTATTTAAAGATGCATGTGCAGACTACTTGTGGTGCTTTTTTCGATAGTTTAAAACTAACTATTTCCAATGCACCTAATCCCAATTTCTCCTTTCCTACTGGCACTATTTGTGAAGGCTCTTTGCCGTTTAATTTAATACCATTTGCACTGGGTGGAATATTTAGTGGAAATAATATGAGTGGAGGCAATACTTTTACCCCTTCTGTTGCAGGTAGTATTCCAATAAAATATGTGGTAGGCAATGTGGGTTGTGCAGATTCGTCCACAAAAAATATAATTGTAAGCGCTAGGCCTGATCCAATTTTTACCATAGCGGCAGTAAGTATTTGTGTTGGGGATGCGCCTATTGTATTAACACCAAATGTTGGTGGTGGTATTTTTAGTGGAAGCTATATAGTTGGTAACACCTTTAACCCTAGTTCTGGCGGCACTTTTCCAATAAAATATTTGGTTCAGGTTGCAACATGTGCAGATTCTTTTATAACAAATATTATAGTAAACCCAAAACCCCTTCCAACTTTTAGTCCTTCTTCTAATAATGTTTGTGTGGGATCGCCCATAATAAACCTTAACCCTTTAGTTAGTGGCGGAATATTTAGTGGAAGCAATTTATTATCAGGAAATAATTTTGACCCAAGTATTGCTGGAGTATTTACAATTAAATACGAGGTAAATGTTTTGGGTTGCATTGATTCGAGCAATCAACTTATAACGGTTGATCCAAAACCAGATGCGAAATTTACCATAGCCGATACTTTAATGTGCACAGGCGACCCAGCCACAACCTTCACTCCTATAGAACTTGGCGGCCTTTTTTCTGGCACAAGAATAAATGGAAATAGCTTTAACCCAACTCAAGCTGGAACCTTCAAAATTCAATATTTAATAAGCAAAGGTTCTTGCAAAGATTCTTCGGTTCAAACCATAAAAGTTTTAGAAACGCCCACAGCTTCCTTTTCATTTAACCCAGAAATTGGGAACGTAAACGAACCTATTCAATTTAATTATACTGGTAATGCCGCTAAGTTATTTAATTGGACTTTTGGGGTTCCTTCCTTAGGTTTTTCAAAACTGGCTGATCCAATATTTAGTTTTCCCAGTACTGGATTTTATCAGGTAAGCTTAATTGTTTTTAATGGAAATTGTGTGGATTCGAGTACAAACAATATTGAAATTCTTGGCAATGACACCCTCATTCTGCCAAATGTTTTTACGCCCAATAACGATCATATAAATGATTCTTTTAAGGCACTTGCCTTAGGAATTAAAGAGTACAATATGAGTGTTTATAACCGTTGGGGCGGACTTGTTTTTGAGTCAAATTCCTTAGATTTACCATGGGATGGGTTTTACCATTCCAATCCTTGCCCAATTGGGGTATATTTTTATTTGGTTCAGGCTAAATCCCAAACCGGACGAGAATACAATTTGCATGGAACAGTAACCTTATTAAGATAATTTTGAGATTTATAGATGCCAATCATATTATTTAAATACATGTAATTACTTTCAATTTTGCAACCCATTTTCTAAATTCTATAACACCCCTTTTTCTGGGTTAATAAAGACCTATTAATTTTCTGGTATTCCAATCAAAGGCGTTTTGCCATCGGTAATAATTATTTTAGAATTTGGCGAGGTTGAAAGTCCCCTAAAAGCTTCAATTTGCTTGGCTTTTAAAACTTGTGGCGTAAGACTTTTAGTAAGCAATTCGTTTGCCTTCATTTGCGCATCTGCTTCAATTTTTAAGGCATTTGCCTTCCCTTCTGCTTCAATTTCGGTTATCCTTTTTTGAGCTTCTGCAGCTATGATTCTACTTTGCTTTTCTCCTTCTGCATGCAAGACTTTCCTTTCGGCTTCGCGCTTTTCTCTATCCTTTAGAAATTCCATTCTTTGCGCTTCTTGTTCCGACTGCATTTTTTCTTCGATGGTTTTAGCTAGGCCTGGAGGCAAGCTAATGCTTTTCATTAGCACCGATTCAATAATAAAACCCCTTGCTTCTGTTACATCCATCATTCGATCTCTTATCTCTTTTTCAATTAAGCTTCTTTTATTGCTGTGCATATCCTTTGCCTCATATTTGGAACAAATATCTGCTGCAGCCGATCTGAAAACGGGAAGTATCACCACATCTTGAAAATCGAGTCCGGTATTCCTAAGAATGTTTGGAAGTTCTTCTGCATTAATTTTATATAGTATAGAAATTTCCGACTGAATTGTTAAGCCCTCTTTGCTTGGCAAGCCAGCATTAATGGCCAAATTAATGGTTCTAATAGGCACTTTAATTACTGTAGAAACAAATGGGTTCAACAAAATTGCGCCTGGGTAATATACCTTTTTGTTAATTTTGCCCAGTGTTCTTTTTACGCCAATTTCATCTTGACGAACAATTGCACATGAGCTAAAATAAAGTGTAATAAAAGCTAGGATAATGGTTTTGTTAATCATGGTTAAAAATTTAATTCAGCAAATTAACAAGCATTTATGCTACAAGTGGGTATCATTAGGGTAAAAGTTTGGTAAGGGTTTTACCAGTTAAAACCAATATCTAGAATCAAAAATTGTTGGGTTTAAATGCCATCAAATGAACTTATAATTACAGGCAAAATAGCTTATTTATATGGTGTTGGCACAGAGTGTCCATTATGTTTTTGTTGGCTGGGCAAGGTTAATTACACAAAATATTTGCTGATAAATGCGTTGGGTTCAGACCGAAAAAAAAGGGTAAATTTTTCAACTTACCCTTTCTAATAATTAATTAAATTAAGCCATCGGGCTGAACCAAAGTGCCCATAATGACTAAGTTAGAATTTGCCTAAAACTATACAAATAACATGTGAGTTCCTAGGCCTGTACCTTGCTTATAAAAATCGCCAACGGTGATAATATCGCTTAGACCTTCATACATATCTTCCTTTTTGTAATGGAACATATCCATGGCCAATCTGCAAGCCCAAAGTTTAACGCCCGAAGCCACCAAAATATCTAAAAATTCGTGGATATCTGGCATATCAATTTTCTCCATTTCCTTCTTCATCATTGAAGTAGCCAAAGCTTCCATTCCGGGTAAGCCTCCCAACATAGTAGGCATGTGCATGGCAGGATTACCAACAGTTGCCACGTGAAGATGCTCAAGTTTTTTCTTGTGTAAAGCCTCTAAACCAAAGAAGGTAAAAAATATTTCGGCCTGTATGCCTTCCATTCTGGCACCGTTAGCTAAAACAAAAGCAGCATATACATTTTCTAAGGTTGCCTTAGATAAGATGATCATCATCTTTTTTATTTCGCCATTAAATTCTGACATGATTTTATATTTAAATGTGATTAATTATTAAACAAATTTGCAGGGATAAGACTACAAATTATAGACAACTAACTGGCTTAGGAATGCCTGCAATTTTAGTAGAAATTTTTAATGGTCCGTTAGGGAACAATTCATAAAACTCTTTGATGTCTACCACATTGCTTTTACCAATTTTGCGAATGCTCAAAGCTGTTTGGTTTTTGTGTTCGCCTTGCAAATAGCTTATTACTTCCCAATGTCTTGGGGTTAAAGTAACATCATTTTCTTTTGCAATTTCTTCGCCTACAGTTTTATCCCATTGAGAAAAATCTGTTAAGTATCCTTCTTCATTTACGGCAACATTTTTGCCTGCTATCATCTTTTCCATATTGTTATTTATTAGGTTTTTTATTATTGTTTAATTAAATTCTTTTCCTGCTTCGGTCATGGTTGCAGATACAAAAGGAATGTGAGTTCCTTTTAACAACATATTCCAATATATCCATCTAAAAGCCAATTTGCCCATGTGGTTCATTCTACTTTCTTTTAACAACCTTAACGGACCCACACCAGGGAATGGGAAAGTGCCCTCAACTGGCTCGTGTGAGTAATTAAAGTCGATTAATAAAGCCTTGCCATGACCAGTTTCAATAAAGCAATTGGCATGACCATCGAATTCTTCTTTTAATGGCTCGCCATTAATGTACCTCTTAATATTCTCTGTTAATATCTCTGCTTCAAAGTGTGCCACAGAACCAGCCTTAGAAGCAGGAATATTTGAAGCATCGCCAATTACAAAAACATTCTCATGCGCTAAACTTTGAAGAGAACCTTTGTTGGTAGGTATAAAGTTTAGATCGTCGCCCAATCCACTTTTCTCAATTACGGCATCTCCCTTGTTGGTTGGCACCGTAACCAATAAATCGTAAGCAACTTCTTTACCACCCCAATCCACAATTTTTTTATTTTCTTGATCTACTTTTTCTATGGCAAAATCGCTCACAATATTAATGTGCTTATCGTGCAATAAATGGTCTAATGCATCGGTAGCTTTTGGCTTGGTAAATGCACCACTTAAAGGCGTTACAAAAGTAATCTCAACTTTATCGCGCATGTTTTTATGGGTAAAAAATGAATCGGCTAAAAACGCAAATTCCAAAGGTGCTACCGGACATTTAATAGGCATTTCGGTGATGTGAACCACCAACTTGCCTCCCTCCCAATCTTTCAATTTATCGCGCAATGCCAAGGCACCTTCAAAAGTGTAGAAATCGAAAACACTCTTATAATATTCTGGCCCTTGCATGCCTTGAGTTTCTTCTGGCGCAATTTTAGCACCAGTAGCAATAATTAAAATATCATAATTCACTACCCTACCATCTAGCATGCTCACTAAATTTTTCTTCGTATCAATATTACTAATACTTCCCTTTGTTAAGCGAACACCCTTTGGAATAAAATCCTCTATTCTTTTGATAATGTCGTCTGGTGTATAAATGTCAAAAGGGAGAAATAAGTAACCAGGTTGATAATGGTGTTCTTCGCGTTCATCAATAATCTCGATTTCAAATTCTCTGTGCTTTAATTCGTGGTTCAGGTGGTTGGCCATCATGGTGCCCGCTGTTCCTGCTCCTAATATCACTATTCTTTTCATAATTTTGGGTTTTGGTCTTTTGGGTTTTGGGCTTTGGGTTTTGGGCTTTGGGCTTTGGGC
>Ga0163151_10008581_pt1 | contig 11461 bp, 13 predicted proteins | sample OliLakLV19MP5IB2_FD_145596 | JGI IMG/M metagenome (GOLD analysis project Ga0163151, IMG submission 145596) | Freshwater microbial mat bacterial communities from Lake Vanda, McMurdo Dry Valleys, Antarctica - Oligotrophic Lake LV.19.MP5.IB-2 | ecosystem: Environmental > Aquatic > Freshwater >...
ATTTTATATGAGGTATATTTTGGTAAACAATAATAAAGATGGACTAAAAAAAAGATTTGATGCATACGGCTATTGGGACACTAAGAGCAAAAAAACTCACCTAAACGCTATTAAGTCATTAGAGATTATCGGAAAATTTATATATGAAAATGAAGATGATCGAGCACTTTCTAAAAAAGGAGTTGAAAATAGAATTAAAGAGTTAAACTCTGACATGTCAAAAATGGAATCCCGATATAAAAATGATGAAGAATTTAAAATAATGTGTAATTCTTTTGAAAAAGTTGTGGAAATTTGCAAGAGGTATGATGAAGCAAAAGGAATAAATAAAGTCGAACCTAATAAAGAGCCTCTTAGTTTAGAGTGGGTGTATAATTATCTTTATCGATTTAAATCAATGTATATCCACCCATCAATATCTACCAAAGAAGATGTTATTAACTGCATATGGAGAAAAGAATCTTACAAAGATAATAATGATGAAATTTTAACCCTTTTAGTATCAATTTTTGAGACAATTAAGGAAACAAAAGATGAAATTGTTGATCAGCCTTAATTGTTTTAGGATTTAATACCCAACTAAAGTGTAATGGTATTTATACAAAACAGGTTCTAACATCCTCCAGACAGCGGATCACATTGATCCGAACCCTCTTTAGAAAAACTTGATAATTTCTTTATCAGGCGTAGTGTTAAAGTATTACTAAAGAAATTCTAAACTTTATCTAAAATGCAACCACAAGAAATGCGGCCTTGGTATAAGAAAAAGCGATATTTATTGCCTATAGCAGGAATCCTGGGGCTTGGGTTCATGGGAGGTGGTTCAAGCGAGGCCACTTTACCCGTCCAAGCGGTCCCGACAGCCCTAGTACAGCCCCAAACCGAGGTATTCCCTGCAACTACGCAAGAAGCCTCGGTAAAGTCGGCAATTCCTTCTACTCCTAAGAAAGAGGCTTTCCCAACTAATTCTGAGCTTTCAAATGAAACTTACTATACGAACACTTACGGTAATTCTGTTCATTCACCAGCCTATTCAGATGATGATTCAGTTCCCCAAGGGGCGAGCGCACAGTGTAGGGATGGGACCTATAGCTTTAGCCAATCAAGGAGAGGTACGTGCTCACAACACGGTGGAGTGGCGAGTTGGTTATAGCTTTATTAATAACATACATTCATGGCTAATAACTTTAAACAAAATGCAGTTACTCTTTATAGCAAAATAAAACCGATTCTTGTTCTAATTAGTATATTTTCCCTTTACGTTTTTCTTTTCAATGATTTTTTTAACTTATACGGCACTGATGCAGCAAGCTGGTATGCGGTATGCGCCACATTTCTTACCCTAAGTTTTTATGGAAAAAGCAACAAATAAAACTTGGATTTTTGTCCTATTGATTGCTCTAGGATTGCTCTATTTTAAATATGACAGGCTAAAAGATGAAAATATTGAATTACAAGGGGAGGTAGAAAGTTATCAGGACGCTTTAAGTGAGGCAAATGATAATATTGAACAAGCCAATTCAAATATCGAAGAAGCACAATCTTATGCTTGGGAAAGCTATGACGATATGGGATATATTTTAGAAAGCTTGGAGACTGTTGATACTGTTGACCCTTAATACTATGAAATTAGTACATATTTCCAATTCCTTTTCCTCAACCCCTTATCTCCACTATCCTGTTTTATTCACACAAGATACACCTCTCTAACACTGTAAATAAGTACTAATATTAATGGTTTTTCAATGGGTGTTTATCTGTGTATGCAAATTCTTGGTTTTAAATGAGAGCAAATCCTATACAAAACAGGTTCTAACGTCCTCCATCAGACGGAGCCCTAGTGACGAAACCTCGCGCAATGCGGGGTTTTGTCTTTTATTGCTTGATACTTTGGAGGTTCGATCGTGCTCTAATTCGTCCTGAACTGCCTGACGACTTTTTATGATCGTTTTGATGAAGGAATGGTAATTTACAAAGACTTTTTTGCCCTTTATCGTGAGGTTCGAGCCTAAACATGCGAGTATCGCTCTTTTGGTCTTTTCGTCACCTTTTTCAAACCAAATGTGGGCGTAGCAGGCGAAGTCAAAGGTTTTCTCGGTGAGCTCTACCCATTCGAGGACCTGCTTGTTTGTGATCTTTAAATCATCTTCGAGGATCAGTTTCCTTTTTACCATTCCGCCTTTTAGGTTTTGATATTCGTCATCTGTTATAAGCGCACGGTCCTGGTTTCTTGGCGAGGTGAAGTTCAGCGTGAGTGATTGCAAATTCTTGGTTACTTCCTCAAGCTCTTTATTCTTGCCTTTGAGGACCAGCGAGTCGGTGTCTGCTTCGGTCTTTCGTAATTCGTGGAGATGTCTGATAGCCCATTCTTTAAATCTTTCTGAAATGGTTATCTCGCTCAGTTTTTCTTTGATATCAAGTTCGAGATTCTTGAGCTCTACGACTTTCTCCGGACACTTCACATCGACTTTCTTCTTGGTGCAGTTGTAGTACACGTAGTGATGAACATTTCCGTTCTTGCACCGCTTCACTTTGGCTTGTGCAGTGATACTACAACCGCAACTACCACAATGCATGAGTCCGGTAAATGCGAAGGTTAAATTCTTTTTGAGTGACGGTCTGTTGGACCTGCCCATGTATTGTTGGATCTTGTTGAACTCATCCTCGGTGATCATCGCTTCATGCGCTCCCTTGTGCCATTCTCCGCTTCTGAAGGGATACTCAAACCAGCCGTAATAGAACGGGTTGCTGAGGACCGCATACATGCCACTTTTTGAGAGATGCTTACCACCAAGGTTTCGACGCTTGTACGTGGTGAGGTTGAGCTTCTTGCGTGAGATATCCCACACTTGCGGGACCGTGTAGTTGCCGGTGAGCATGAGGTCGAAGATGTGGCGGACAATAGTAAATCGATCAAGGTCTTTGGTGATGGTCTTGAATCCCTTCTCTCTGTCAGGAGTACTCATGTAACCGATGGGACACATGCTTGGCAGCCAGCCTTCTCGGACTTTCTTTGCAAGACCTCGCTTTACGTTTACGGAAAGGTCTCGGATATATTGATTGGCCATTCCAAGTTCGACCTGCATCATGAGGACATTGTCGGTCGGATAGTATGTTCGGCCGTAGGTCACAATCTCTGCGATGGCACTTTGTTGAAGCATCCAGCTTATCTGTCCGCCATCCACTGGATTACGTGCGAGTCGGTCCAGCTTCCAACAGATAATGCCGTTGGCTTCGCCTTTATAGATTCTCTCAAGCATTTTATTGAAGATTGGTCTTCCTGGTTTTTTGGCTGACTGCGATTCCACGAGAATCTCAACGATCGCCAAGTTCTGATCTTTGGCAATCTTTATGAGCTCGTCTTTCTGGGCATCAATCGATGCCGCTTGTCTGTCTTCCGCTTCGCTCGACTTGCGAGCGTAAAGGAAGTATTTGAGTGGTGGTGTTTTATTCATATACGCTTTTAATAGTTTGATCATTCATGTGATGTCCCATGTTATTGGTATCGTCTTCCTCGACCATTTTTTCACCATTATTAATTGGTGGTTCAGGCGGTTTTTCCACCGTTATTTCCCGTTTATAAACGGTTAAATCTTCACTTACCTTAGTATCACTGGTGTTACTACGACCTTCCCGTAAATTACCCGCTATTACGGGAAAAGGGTCATGTTTAGCTGTACCGACCACACTATGCAAAGAAGGTTCTTGAATAGCAACTTTTTCTTGAGGTATTTGGACCTGCCATTTCTGCTTTGCCTTCTCCAAAACATCTTTGATGCTAGTTAAAGTATTAGGAGAGTTATCATTTAGGTTAGTTAGAGTATCATCCCTGTTACTGCGATATTCCTCTCTTTTGTTACTACGATGTTTAGTGAATTGATACTGCGATTTATTTTTGTACTTATCGAGCTTTTCTTTCCAGCCAGGAATGGGTTTCCAGTATTGGACCGCTTGAAAGCCATACACATTCACCATATTGAACCCTTTAGTTTTAAGAACACTGATGATTCCATACTCCTGGAGAGTGGCGATAGCTTTCATGGTTGTATTGCGATTCGTACAGCCTGAAAATATCTGAATGGTAGTAATGCTCGGAAAAGCTACCTGTGTTTCATTATTACAGTGGACCGAAAGGACAGTGTAGATGCTGGTGCATGAATCAGGCAGAGTGGCGGCGTAGCCACCGTGCACATATTCATTTTCCACGAAGAATCTGCTGGGCTTCCGCTTGTTCCGAAGTCTTGACCGGTCCATCTGCTTAATCTGCTTTTGGAGGTGGGAGTTTTTTTGATTCTGATTGAGAGCTACTCTGAATGGTGACTTTGGTCTTTCGTTTCGCCACTCCGGTGTTATCTCTTGTTCGTTGTTCATATTCTTGCAGCCACACCTTCTTAATCGGTCGGTAGACACGATCAAGGAGCGTGAGGAGATTAGTTGCCTCATTGAAAAGCAAGTCATCAGAAAGAACCTCACCGGTTTCTTCTCGGTGTATTTCTTTATATTCTTCGAATGCGTGTTTGCTTAACATGATGAGGGTTCTCGACCTTATGGTCAGCTTTTCTGAAAACAGAAAAAGCTAGACCCCCGTTGCAAGTGGTCCAGCTTTTTCCGTGCAACGGGAATAATGTAATCCTAAGGCTGTAAAAGTTCCTATCTGTAGGAATTACTTTTACTGCTCAAGGACTGTCATAATCCTAGTGCTATAAAAAGACAAAACGTGGTGCATTACTTTTTATGGCTAGGACTATGGGTTTATCCTAAGGGATAGAAAAAACCTATCTGTAGGAATTACTTTTTTCCCTGGACCTTCTTATCCTAAAGCCAAATATTGAGCACTTCGGTGTGCATTACTTTTCCCTAGGACATTACAAGTATGTAGCGCCAAAAACGTGGAAAATCGTGCGGAATCAATTTCCTAGGACCCCTGTAAATGTGGGACCGAAATGGTGGATTTTTATGGAAATGTGACATATACGTAAAAAGCCCTGTATAGGCTTGGAAAAGCGTACACAGGGCTGTTTGAGGCTGAGTATGGCGCGTTCAAAGGCTATTGCTGATAATGTAAGAACTTCTTTTAATGTATGTTTTTTGATCGCGTGTTACTTTTTAACTTTTGCCTTTCTGGCCATGCCTGTTTTATTGTTAGCCACAGATGTAATAAAGTAACTTTTAGCCACCCACGTTCTTGATATTTTCGAGCACTTGTTTTAATTACAGAATTTGCAGGCGAAACTGTTATTCCATTTTGCCGAGCTCTCCACACAAAAACGTGATCTTCTCCGTAAGGCACATCATTTGGAAATCCGCCAATAAGGTCAAAATTCTTTTTAGATAAGAAAAGTCCTTGATCACCAAAAGGGATTCCTAGCAGATGTGAACGTATGTTTGCTCCAATGGCATTTATAAACATAAGCCACGGACCATCGTTCAAAAATTCAAGATCAAAATAATATAAGTTATTAGGATTTTTTGTTAATGCTTCAGTTAAGGATTTAAATGTATTACTAGAAAATCGTGAATCTGCGTGTAGAAACCAAAGAAATTCACAATTTGCTATTTCAGCGCCTTTATTCATTTGATTTGCTCGACCTAAATCGGATTGAATCCATCTTATCTTATTAGGTATTTCTGTAGTCGGTTTTTTTGTTCCAACTAAAAATATCTTTACGTCGTCTGGTAAAAATTTAAGATCAATCCAAAGTTTTTCCCAACTGTTTTCATCTGGAGCGATTGGGATAATAATGCCAACATTTTTCATCTCATTGATAATGAAGTAGAGAAGTTTTCTAGCGCTTCTCTTTGACTATCTTGCAAGTGGGCAGCCATTAAATGGTTACTTAAAATACTTGCTCGCTCCATGAGATATGGCATACGAGAGTGGCTTACCAAGTATTTTTTGGATTCTATTTCCGACCGGAAATTTTCGTGTCGCCGAAAAATACTTGTCTAGATCTGAACGGTTATCAATAATTTTCTCAGAAATATATTTTCCAAGTGCGGTGGCCCACGGTAAGCCTGCCGAGCCAGAGATATAAAATACATTTGGCATTTCTAAATGTTTTCCGGCTATTGGAAAAAAATCTTTCGTGATACCGATAAGCCCTGGCCATGTGTATTCAAATTTAATATGTATTCCATTAAATTTTTCATGGACATACTTTTCCATTTTTCTGATAACATACTCAGGTGTTTTTACATCTTGTTTGCTATATGTTTTGAGAAGAGAAGATGCGCCGACAAGGAGGCGGTTACCTGCAACAATTCTAAAATACTGATAAATAAGACTCGTGTCCCAAACCATGAGCGGTCCATTTGGAAAGAGCGATGACACTACTTCACTCGACAGAGGCGCGGAAACAGCCAGATACGTCTGAACTCTGTATATCTTTGGGGGATAGATTTTAAGCTGTGGAAGAAAACGATCGACACAAACAACGATGATTTTGGCTTTAATATGATGACCGTTCGCCCATATCCCATCAGCATTAACAGCCGTAACTGAGGTTTTTTCAAAAACAGCTACACCTTTTTCCTCAATAATCTGTTTGAGAGATCGACAGTAATTGTAAGGATTTATTCCGAATGTTTTTCCGAAGCGCACAGCCCCAGCATATGAATTTGAGCCAATAATTGAGGTAACGGTGCTTTTATCATAGAGAGAACTTTGTTGTAAAAATTGCTGCTGTTTTCGATGCTCATCCTCAACAACGGTAAAACCTTTTTTGTTTAAAGCGATAAAGCATGAATCATCCTCCCGATAGTCACACAAAATATTGTGCCTTTGAATTATTCTTCGAATTTCATCAACGCCTCCTTGGCCAAAATTCCATATTGTTGTTGCCCCCTCCTCACCAAATCTTTCTAATAGATCACCAAATTCTAGTTCGGAGTCTGGAGTAATAAACCCAGAGGATTTTCCACTTGCTCCACTTGCGCACACATCTTGTTCAACAAGAGTGATCGATCTGCCTTTTTCTGCAAGATGATAAGCCGCCGTAAGTCCTGCAATGCCGCCACCAATAATAACAATATCTGTTGAAATATCTTGAGTCAGAGTGGGCGAGACTTTTGGCTCAGATTCAAGTGTGTGCCAAAAAATATCGTGATTAGGCATACAAACCTGCGAAGTAAGCATACAAGAGCGCAGTAAGAACACCGTACATAAGATGTCCGATAATAAAGGTTACAACCTCCTGACCACCGAGTTTAGAAATGAAAAAACCTGGCGCCGGCTCCGTTTCTGTTCCAGATTGCATAGTAGGAATCATTCCCATAAAAACCCCTGCTATAAACCAATGAATAAATCCACCCAATATACCCCATACCCAGTAATAACCAGTTACTCCTATAAGGCCAAAAATCCACACATAGAGTAATGCGATTAAGGCACTCACAACAATATGAATCCAGAATCCAATAAAGGTCGCAGCTGAACCACTGAGCCCCATCATCACTCCCCACATCCGTGTAATACTCATACGCAAATTCATTCCCATTTTCTTCATGAGTGTTCGCATGATCACCATTGCAAACCCTGCAAGAGCACCAGCAATCAATGCTGGCCATAGTTCAAATATCATATTTTTGATTATTATCGAGAACATTAATAATTATGCCGACTAATACATAGTTTATCATATAACCATACTTAAACACTCTCATCATCACGGCGAACCTTGCCAGACAATACCGTCTTTTTGATGATGAATTGCCCAGCTAAACCACATGGCAGTGTAACCGGGAATTATTTTGCCTTCGTCACTCTTAACTTCTATTTCTCCATTAATAATTTGTGCACTAATTTTTTTATCACCCACAGATACGATAGCCTCTTTCGATTCCGATAGAGCGCTTCGTTTAAAAGCTACAGAGTTATCACCCACATTGACGATATACATAATCTCTTTTGCTGGAAGTCGAGTGTCATTAATTGAGATCGGGAAATAGATTTTGTCATTCGTATCATAGTCACCATATGGACTGACATCGTAACTACGACCATATCCTGTTTCCTTGCTTAATACTTCCATATTGGGATATTTTTCCATCGCTTGCTTGAAACTCATAACCTGCGACGGATACACAGCGAGTTTTTGTCCTGTTCTATCTCCGACAACCGCCTCACCAATTATTTGAGACCACAAACTTTCGGTTGTTTTGTCGTACATCAAGAGATTTGACTCGTAGAGTTTTCCACTGACTCCAAATTGTTCTGATTTGCCGAGAACCGTAGCATCAAAAACTATGGCTGAACCACAAAGCGGACAAAAAGTTACGACGAAAGGCTTCTTCTCAAGAACATCATTAACAATTTCATGCCAGACGATAATATTGTATGGATAAAAACGAGTTGTTTTTAGAACTGTGACTACAATACCGTCTGCGTCATTTTTGAGCCATTTCTTGGCCTCCACCACGCTTATAAACTTAGGATCTGTAATTGCGGGTATACCATCCTTGCCAGGTCCACCATCAAGCACTTTATCAAGCGGTATCGAGGTGACTGCCGTATTTGTTTTTAATCCGCTCGATTGAAAAGCTGATTCACGAATTCCGTCCGTAGAATTGAGAGCGACAGAATTATTTTCTTGCTTACTTGTCTGATTGTCTGATTGACGCGTAAAGACAAGTGCTAGAACTAAAAGAACGATGACGGTGAATAAGATGATTATTGTTTTAGTGTTCATATAATTTAATTTTATCCAAAAATACGAAATAGTGCTCGTAAAATTATCTTTGACCGGTCAGTAAGTTTACGACCCAGATAATTTCCTGCCAATCGCTTGTTTATTCTAGTTGCAGTTGGGTATGGATATATTTTTGTAAATAAATCAGACAAGGACATACTGTGAGTTTGCGCCAGTATGAGTTCTTGTGTGATCTCTCCAGCGTTTGGAGAAACCATGGTTCCTCCAAGTATTTTTCCTTTTTTTGAAATATTGATTTTCAGCAAACTGTCGCGATACCCATCTATGATCGCTCGGTCATCGTCACTAAAACTTTCCACCAATGTTTCATGATCAATACCTTGTTCTTTTAGTTCTTTAGAAGAAAGACCGAAGGTTGCAATTTCTGGATCTGTAAAAGTAACCCATGACAAATTATTATTACTAAGCTTCTTCTTAAAAGGAGAGAACAAATTACGAATAATTAATCCAGCATGGAGCTCCGCAGCATGAGTAAATTGGTATTGTCCAACCAGATCACCACAAACTGCAACTTTTTTATTTGTTGTACGTAGATATGAATCCACATTTAATTTATTTCCGCTCTGATCAAGTTCAATACCAGCCTTATCTAAATCCAGTCCTTCAAAATTAAGTTGTCTACCAATCCCAATAAATAATGCATCAACAGGAAGTAACTGCTCCTCTGTTCCGATTTCTATTGATAGAGTCCCGTCTTCGTTTATTCTTTTAGCCTGACTATTGAAGACAACCTTTATCCCATCGTGCAATAGTTTTTTGTACAGCACATCTGTAATATCTCTATCCTCTTTTGGTAGAAACTTGTCCCCTTGCTCAAGAATGGTCACTTGGGAACCAAGGAATTGAAAAGCTTGACCAATCTCCATACCGATAGGACCACCTCCAATCACCACAAAGTTTTTTGGAAGAAAGTCTATGCTAAAAATATTTTCATTATTAAAAACTCGAACACGATCCATACCAGGAAGAGAAATTTCTCTCGGGCGTGACCCTGTCGCAAGCACAATACGTTTACCTTCGTAAATAGTATCGCCTACAATTATTTTATTTCGATCAACAAATTTGGCCGGACCCAAAACAACGTGCATACCCTTTTTTCTAAACCAATCGGCATTCTCGTGCTCACGAAAAGTTTCTTGACGTCCCCTAATATACGCCATAACAGCCTTCATATCGAGAGTGCCGATACTATTTATACCAAATTCTTTGAGATTGCGACCTTCACGTACAGAACGAGCCACATGAATAAGCGCCTTACTCGGTACACAACCAAAATTTAAACAATCTCCACCAATAGATCTATCTGATTTGTCTACCAATAGAACTTTTAGGCCTATTCTATTTGCAAAACCGGCAATATTTAATCCGCCAGATCCTGCGCCGATCACTATAATATCAAAATTATTTTTTTGTTTTTTAAAATTGTTTTTCATACTTTTTACCAATATATGTTAATAAGATAATACCTAATAGGGCGAGAGAAACATTAACAAGACTCATTGAGCCCAGAGATTCTCCAAAATACACAAATAGAAAGGTTCCAGGGATCATTCCCACAAACGAACCTATTGCGTACTTACTTAATGGAATATTTGTCACACCTAACAAAAAGTTTAATCCATTAAAAGGAAATATTGGTATTAATCGGAGAAGAACTACTGTGGCCACAGCTTTTTTCTCGAGACTTTTTTCATATTTTAATATCTTAGGATATTTTGGGAGAATTTTATTTTGAATATATTCTCGGAAAATATACCTGGACAACAAAAATGCTAGTATGGCACCTAGTGTATTTCCTATTAATGCAATAACCGTACCTGCTACTATCCCAAATAATGCTCCTGATAATAGAGTGAGTGGCGTACCAGGAAATCCAAGAGGCGCAGATAAAGTCTTTAGCAAAATCAAAATCAAAGAAACTAAGAATGGTTTTTGCTGTGAAAGTAATGTAAGTCCTTCGATAAAGGTAAAGATTTCTCCCTTATAAACAAATAATGTTGTTGAAAATGAAACAACAACTATAAATAAAATAATTTTCTTAATGCTGTTTTTTCTATAAATCAGTATTAATACTATTGACGCAAATATTTCCACAAAAACTATTATCTGTATTCTTGATGACAATGTTCCGATGTATGCAAAAATAAACGCAAATGGAATTACTCCAATAAAGGTCGTTGCTAAAAATGTTTTTGCTTTTATTTTTGAAAATAAACCAACCGCATACGACAAAATATCTACAGGTACGATCATCCGCAAAAGAACTAATGACCAAAAAGTATTCTTTTCTGGGATTCTCTTTTCAATTTCCCCTATTTTTTCAGCAGAAACTATTTTATAAACTAACTTCTTACCAAATATTCTTGAGATATAGAAAGCAATTTGAGCACCTATTGTCCATGCCACTATAGAGTACACTCCTGTCAAAAACCAACCCCACATACTAGTAGCTACTGGTATCAACGGAAGAGTAGAAAAAGGAGCAATAACCACAGCAAGTATATTTACAAAAATAAATAACATAATACCAAAAAAACCATTGCCAATATAATTTTGAATTTCTAATTGATATTCTCTAGAAAAATAACTAGACAATAAGAACAATACTGCAATCAGCACCAGTGCGAACGAAGAGATAATTATTTTTTTATATTTTTCTTTAATCATTTATTTATATAATTTTCTCGGATTATACTATTCTACAATTGGTTCGACTTTCTGACCGAAAACTTCAGATACTTTTTTATTCCACG
>Ga0163151_10008582_pt1 | contig 11459 bp, 9 predicted proteins | sample OliLakLV19MP5IB2_FD_145596 | JGI IMG/M metagenome (GOLD analysis project Ga0163151, IMG submission 145596) | Freshwater microbial mat bacterial communities from Lake Vanda, McMurdo Dry Valleys, Antarctica - Oligotrophic Lake LV.19.MP5.IB-2 | ecosystem: Environmental > Aquatic > Freshwater > Lake...
AATGACAGAGGAATTAATAAGAGTCCCGTACAAAGTTTAAAAATCTTCACGCCCTGCTTTTACCCTGCCCGGCCCAATTTTGACCTGAGTAGTTACGATTAAAACAAGCACATGATTACCATCTGATGGTAATCTACAATGAAAAAGCGGAGTCCGAATAGCTTGATTGAATGGGACGAAAACCGAAGCAGCCGCGAGAGGCTTACGGCGCTTGGCTTCAACATTTGCGCACCGAATCTGGGCTCTCGCAAGATGAGTTCTCGGAGCTTACCGGCATTCCTCAAAGCACGATCACCTTATGGGAAAACTCAGGAAAACTGGTTGGACGTGATCAAATCATTCGGCTGGCAAAGGCCCTCAATGTGTCGGTTTCAAAGTTGTTGCGCGTTGAGAAGGCTGAATAGATCCACAGGTGGCGTCCCGTCCGGATTCCTGCAGATCGCTGGTGAATATGGCGCTGCGAGGTGCGAAAAAGGGTGAAGCTGGATAATCTCTGACAACTATCCGCAGCATTTTCCGGGTCATAAATAAAAAAAACCCAGCTCGCGCAAGCTGCTAAAATCCTTTGGGCGTTCTGTGGTTCGTTGCCCTAAAATGACGTGGTCGAGGACATCAATCTTGAGCAGTTGCCCTGCTCGGATTAAGTCTCGCGTAACCTTCACGTCGGCGTCCGATGGCGTTGGGTCCCCGCTGGGATGATTGTGTGCGAGAATTAATGCAGACGCGCTCCATAAAATTGCTGGTTTAAATATTTCGCGAGGGTGCACGAGCAATGTGTCCAGAGTGCCATCCGAAATTTTCACGTGTCGGATTAGCCGTCGCCTCGTATCGAGCAACAGGAGATGGAAGGTTTCAACACCATAGCTCCGGCACTCCTCCCGCAAGGCGTCAGCCACGAGTTCCGGTGTGTCCAGCATAGGCTTCGAGGCTGGCGCATCCACTGTTAGTTTCTTGGCGAGGAGCATCGCGGCTCTGACCTGACGTGCCCGTTTGGTCGAGACACCAGCTAGGCGACTCAATTCGTTGTCTCCGAACCGCGCGATAAAACTGAGAGAATCAAACGTCGCGAGTATTTTACTGGCGGAGTTTTGACCTATAATTTCGGCTAGTAATTCCTGGGTTGTGGCGGTTTCGATAGATTTTGATAAAGTTAGATTTTTCATTTCCCTGTCGAAGTTTCTGGTCTCGCGGAGGGCGGGACGGAGTCGCGCCGCGAGTCTTATTAGGCGTAGGCATTCGGACTGGTGGGAGTGTGAGGCAGCAGACCGCGCAACATCGGGCGAAACTTCTTTTGCCGCAGGAAATGACTCCACACCACCATGCCGGCGTGAGCAGTCAGACGCTAATCGGTGAAAGAAATCCGGATGGACGGGCAACGATCGTTGCAGTCAATTTGCAGGAGGAATCCACATCTGCGATGCCAAAAGAGGAAAGGATCGTAAACCGGTTTTTTTGGGTCGAGTTTGAACATTCGATTCCGCTGAAGAACCCCCGTTTTTGCAAATCATCCATGGCTCCAGTTTCCTCAGAAACCACTACACCACCGCATCCATTTCCTCGGAAAGTCCAATGCCAGCGCGATGACGGGTTCCAAGGGGCGGATGCAAATCCTGCCGCTGGGTCAGCGGGAAAATACAAGCCGCATAGGCAATTCTACAATTCTATCACCCTTGAGGATGACTCCTCTGTCGTGAATGGCGTTATTGGGGAAAAAGTTGGTTTCCAACATTTCAGAAGTCGCTTCGTAATCGGAGATCCGGCTTTAGCCGGTTCCTGGCACCTCCATCGGCCAAAATGAGAATTTCAGAATTCTGGTTGCTGCTTTGGAGCAAGCGCGGATAAGTTCACGCGCTGTTAAACTGTGGCAAACCGTGAATGCCTCCGAACACCATGACAACATACAATTCCATTGAAATTCGTATCGGCCCAAAAAATTTAGCTGGGCGTTTAAAAACCATCTGTGCAGCGCTACTTCTGCCTTTGTTGTTGACGACGCTGCCGACCTCGGTCCAGGCACAATATGCTTACATCTCCGATGAGAGCCAGATCAGAATCACCCGTTACACCGGACCGGGAGGTGATGTCACCATCCCCAGCACCATCGATGGCCTGCCAGTCAATATCATCGGATTCGCTGCCTTCTCTGGCCACTTCAGCCTGACCAGCGTCACCAGCATCGAAGGCTCTGCGTTCTTGGGCTGCGGTAGCCTAAGTGCGATCTCGGTGGAGGCGCAAAACTCCTCTTACAGCAGTGTTGATGGAGTCTTGTTCGACAAGGGCCAGACCACGCTCATTCAATATCCGCCGGCTAAAGCCGGGACTTACACCATCCCCAACAGCGTCACCAGAATCGAAGGCTTTGCCTTCTCTGGCTGCACCAGCCTGACCAGCATCACCATCCCCAACAGCGTCACCAACATCGGGGACTTTGCCTTCTCTGGCTGCATCAGCCTGACCAGCGTCACAATCCCCAACAGCGTCACCAGCATCGGGAAAAGAGCGTTCAAAAACTGCACCAGCCTCAGAACGATTGCAGTGGACGCGCTTAACTCCTCTTACAGCAGTGTTGATGGAGTCTTATTCAACAAGAGCCAGACCACGCTCATCCAATATCCGTCGGCCAAAGCCGGGACTTACACCATCCCCAACAGCCACCAGCATCGAAGACTTTGCGTTCGAGGGCTGCACCAGCCCGACCAGTGTCGACATCCCCAACAGCGTCACCAGAATCGGATTCTCGGCGTTCTATGGCTCCACTAGCCTGACCAACGTCACGATTGGCAATAGCGTCACCTACATCGGAAGCGATACGTTCTATGGCTGCACCAGCCTGACCAAAGTCACGATCGGCAATAGCGTCACCGACATCGGAGATGGTGCATTCTTTGGCTGCATCAGCCTGACCAGCGTTATCATCCCCAACAGCGTCACCAGGATCGGATTCTATACGTTCGGTAACTGCACTAGCCTGGCTAGCATTATCATCCCCAGCAGCGTCACCTACATCACAGACTTTGCGTTCTCTCGCTGCACGAGCCTGGCGAGAGTCTATTTTTTGGGTAATCCGCCTGAAGCAAGTTCCTTTGTATTCGTGAATAAAAGTAGGCCAACGATCTATTACTTGCCGGACTACAGCGGCTGGGGTCCAACCTTTGCCGGTCGTCCGACCGCGTCGTGGAGTCCTATGGTGCAATCTAGCGATTCCACCTTTGGTGTGCGGACCAATCAGTTCGGGTTCAGTATTAACTGGGTCAGCGACAGAGTTGTCGTGGTGGAAGTCTGTACCGACCTGACCAATCCCACATGGTCTGCGGTGGGAACTAACACTCTCATCGGCGGCTCCTCTCATTTCAGCGATCCGCAGTGGACGAATTTTCCCACCCGCTTCTACCGCCTTCGCGTGCCGTGAGTGTGAGCTGGGTGCCGTCTATCTGTCCGAGTCTGTCAGGCTAAGGGTTCGTTCAAAATCTTTGACTGGCGAGCTACGAAGCTTATGGCCCGGCTTTTTGGCGTGAAAAGGCAGTTCGGGCGCTTGGGCGAAAAAAGGAACCTGAAGTCTTTGGGCGCGGGGTGCTTTGACTAGCAAGGAGAAAAGAAAATCTAAGCTGGAGTGAAGAAGTCCTGCTGGTCAGGGATCACCTTCTTCTTTGCAGCGACGGGATTGGGGGCGGAGCATCGTCCGTTTTCAGTTTAGCTGAAGGCTTAGGTTTTATAGATGGCTTGATAGGCTCCGTCGGGCGGTTCTCCGCGCTTTTTAGTGTTTTGATCACGGTCTGCTCGCTCGGGTAGTCGATCTCCGGTATTTCCATTTCCGGTGAACATGTGTCCAGTATGACCGCATCAGCATTGCCTTCGCTTGGTTTTTTGCCCGGACACAAAACCAGCCGCTGAACTCCATTTGCGAAGGTCACCTCAAACCCAAGCCAACCGGGTGCTTCAACAATGCCTTCAATGAGTGACTTGGGAACGCCATCGCAGTAAACATTTATACGGCTTATCTTCCGGCGCAACTCTTCACGCAACCGTAGGCGGGATGCAGGGTCGCCTTTTGCAATCAACTCCTTGATCTGATCGACAGAATCATTCATGGCGTTCCTGCGGGCGGCTGCCTCGTCGGCCACGCTTTGCACTGTTTTGAGCTCGGATTCGATATCAAACATCCTGCCCTCAATGGACACCATTTCCTCGATCAGCCTTTTTGGAGGGTTGCTTGTCGTTGCGGCCAGCGTCACAAGTCGTTCGAGGGACTGAATCAGTTCATCGCGCCGGTGAGTCAGGGCCGCAATCTTGGACGACGCATCCGATTCCGCTCTCGGCACCTGCTGACGGGCGACTGTCCCCCAGTCCAACCCCGAAATGAAATTCAAGAACCAAGCCTGAAACCACTCATACCGCCAACTCCGGGCTTTGGCTCCTTCGCTGAGACGGGCGAAATCGCTGGTCAGATAATGCCATCGGCCTTCCCGACGGCCGGAACCCTGACGGTGGAAATTCATCGAATGTGAAGCCCTCAGGATGTCTGAACCTACCTTTCATCATCAAACGGCCTGGCCGCACCACCGGGGATTGTTTGAACACGATAAAAACGCCGCACTATGTTTGATTCGATTGGCAGATTTAATTCAAGAGGCTCCGTCAGAATCGAGTTCGTGTTAAAAACCATCCAATGAATCAGGTCGCTCGATGTCTCGGTGACCAAAAGATCTCCTGACACTCCCTGGACCCGCAACCTCAGCATGCCGGGCGCGGCCCGGGTTCCCTGCAAAAATGGTGCAACCTGTGGCGGCGCCCCGGCAACGGCGATAGTGAATGAAACGGAACCTTTGTCCTCGCCACCGTTCATGGTTCCGCCATCGTCTTGCGCGACAACTCTTACGGTGATGGTGCCGGTGGAGTTTGACGCCACGGTGAAAGCGAGAGCGCCGGAATTGCTGATCACCGGCTGGACGCTGAAGAACTCCATATTGGTGTGGAACAAGGTGTATCCCACAAGGTCTTGAGAACTCTCGTTTCTCGGCCCAGGTTCAAAAAAGGCGAAGTTGGTCCATAGAAACGAGCCCCTCATCGCGACCACCAGGTTCGTGGCCAGGGTGACTACCGGGGGATCGTTGACCGCCGCCACGGTGATAACGAAGGTTTTCGGTGCAGAATAATCGACGCCACCGTTGGCCGAACCTCCGTCGTCCTGAACCACCACGGTTACATTGGCGCTGCCATTGGCGTTGCGAGCAGCTGAAAAAGCAAGCGTCCCGGAGCTGTCAATGACGGGCTCGGTTCTAAACAAAGCGGGATTGTCGCTGATCACGATGAAATCGATCGGTTTTTGACCGGCTTCGTCAGTGGGTCCCGGTATGAATAGGGCAAATCCAGGCTGTGTCGTGTCAGAGTCTTCCAACGCCAAAACATTCCCTCCTAAAACCAGATCTGGAGCATCATTAACCGCCTGCAATGTCACGGTAAAAACATCCTCCACCCAGCAACCGCCTCCATCGGTCGCCCGCACGGTGATCGTCGCCGAACCATTTTGATTTGTGGGATAACTTAAAATCAGCCTGTTGGCTGGATCCACGGCGGCTGCGGCCAGCACGGGATTGCTGTTGGCCTGCACACTATAGAGCAGTTTGTCGTCAGCTGTTTCCGCATCTTTAAAAACGAACCGGAGATCTACGACCGAATTCGTTGCATCTTCGAAAAGTAAAAAGTCGGGGATGACACTCTCCACCACAGGGCAGGAGTTGGGAGCGGTCGCGACCACCGTGATCATGAAAATCCTTGTGCATTTGTCCATGCCGCCATTCGGCACACCTCCATTGTCCTGGGCTACAACCGTCACCCTCGCGGAACCTTTCAGGGTGGTGGAAGGAGTAAACGTCAGAGTTCCGTCGTTTCTAATCCTCGGTTGAGCGCTGAACAGGGAGTTTTTGTCATTGGTCACCGTGTAACCCACCAGGGTCTGGCTCGCTTCGTTCACCGCACCGGGGACAAAACCGGCGAACCTAGCGATGGACTGCGGCCCGCTGTTCACAACCACCACCACGGGATCTCTCGAAAAGGTGCCGCAAGGCGGGTCGTTCACCGGTCGCACGGTAACCACGAAAGTGTCGTCCCGGACAAATCCGCACTCATTCATCGCGCGCACGGTGATGGTCGCTGAGCCGGTTTGATCGGGCTGGTAATCGAGGAAAAGGACGTCGGCACCGTTGTCCGCCCGCGCCTGCACCAGACCGAGATTGCTGTTGGCCACGATCGAAAACAAGAGATCGGCATCCGGGGTTCGAAAATCCTGAAAGGTGTTGCGCAAATTGATCCCGGTGTCGGTCGAGTCCTCGTTCACCGAAAAATCCGCGATCGGATTCGGCAGTCGCAACGGCACCTGAACGACCGCCACATTGTTTCCTTCGTTGGTTTCGGGCAACAGGGCGTCCGGATCGACCACCAGGACAAGGTGCGTCGCACCCGCAGGGCGTCCGTTGAAAAAGGGGCAGGAAAAAGATTCCTCCAGACGATTCACGCCGGTGCCGCCCGGACCGATGGAAAAATTCCGGTCAAAAATAGGGCTTCCCATCACGTCCGCTTTTGTAGCCCCACTCGCCCAGAACAGTCTGGCCCGGGCCATGTCCTGGCATCGCAAATCGCCTGTCGCAGTCACCAGAAGTTTTAAATTGCCACTCGAATCCCAGGTGAGCGGATTCGCCACCAGATCAATGGCGGCCAGCCTCGGCCCGGTGAAGGATGCAATGGCGTAAGCCTCGGAAAAATCAGGAGTCGGCATGTCGGCCTCGGCGATGAGGTCATAAGACCTGCCTACTTCGAGACACAGCACTTCGAGGAACAACACCACGTTCATCCCCAGCGAGATAAACGGACCCCCACCCTCAATGGCGACTCCTCCAGACCGGATTTCCACGGAAGATTCTCCCTGAAGTTCAACCAGCAGATCGGCCAGCACACGCGATCCCGGCGCCAGTGTGGAGGTCACCTTGAACTCCCTTCGAATGTACACCGTGCTCCCATCGGGCGGAGCTCCAACAGCATTCACATCCACACCATTGTCTATGGTTTCCGCAAAAGAAAAACCACCTCCTCCCTCGATCTGGCGCACCGTACCGCCCCACACAAATTTCTCGTTGGCGGCCTGACCGCAGACCGGGGCAAGGAGCAGCAAACACCAGGCCAGCACTCTCGACGGGAATACCCTGATCATCCAACGGGAGTTCGGGATGGTTTTATTGTGCGAGGGATTTCCAAATGGGAGCCGGACTGATCCAGAAAGTTTCTTCATGATATTTATTTATAGAGGCCGGAGATAGTTCATCGCCCGCCGCAGTTTCCCGGCTTGCTATCGATTGAACTGGCGACTGAGGAAACGAACAGCACCGGGTGCATGGCAAATGGAGAATAGGCAGACAGGCCCGGACGTCAATTCCGTTGCACTTCAGCTGAAACTTTTAAACTTTTTGGCGAGATTAAAAACTGGTGAGGCCGCAGACCGCAGCTGTATCGTCTTTGATCAGCCGCAGCCGGTGACAACTGTCGGGGTTGTGGGAGGTTCCTTGCCTTCAGGTTTTGCGCACTGCTGCGGTTCACAGAACCGCGGTCCGTCAGAGCACTCAGTCGCTTTTAATCACGCCTGAAACGTTTTCGCGAATGCTGTTCCCGCTTCACAAGAATGAACCTGACGCTCCGGGCATTTCTGACTTTGGGAGCTGACCGGATAATTTGCACCTCCGATTGACGCATCTGCAAACAGATCTGGACTAATCACGAAAATGCGAAGCCCAGTGTTGAAGGAAAAACCGCTTGGTATCCGGAAGAAAACTGTCCGCCTTTCCAAGCAGCGGCCGCAATGACGTGGTCATCTGCAGCACCACCAGGACAAAAACGAAACTCCAGAGCCGCAACACGGGATTCCTGTCGCCGTTGAGCCGGTTCAATCCAAGCTCCAGGAACCGGAATCCGAAATAAAAAGCAATCGCACCAAACACCAGATGCAGCGCGCCCATGGCCACTATACTTTCCGTTGATTGAGAAAAAAGCCAGGCGACAGGAGCAAACGCCAGCAAAAGCAACCCTACGATGGCGAGCATTCCAACCAGCAGAGTCGCAAGCTCCCGGATTTTTGCGCGTGCTCCGGAAAGACAGGCGAATACGTACAGACTCGGAAAACAAATGACCGCCGAAAACACCAGACAAATCACGCTTTTGACCGGAGATGCCCACCATTGAGTTCCGCCCGAAAACGATCCGAGGACCAATCCATAGACCAAGGCCAGGATCGAGCTCAGACCAAACAACGCCCCCAACAGCCAGTTGCACTTTCCTTTCCGGACTTCATCGATCAATCGGGCCGGTTCACGAAGCAGCGCTTCAGCGGCTTGAAAGCCATTTGCGACGGGTGGTGACTGTGCTGAATGGTCGCTCGCGGGAGGGGGTTGGGATCCCGTTCCAGGGATCGGCGGAATATTGGGTTCAATCATATGTTTAACTCGAAAACTGCAACAGGATTTCGATACTTTGCCCTACTTCACGGAAAAAAAACTTGTCCGAACGATTCCCAGGCTGATTCGAAAAAATTACTTTGAAAGGCGTTCGACCGGAAAAAAGAGACGGGCAGATGAGGAGATCCCACAAAAGGCCTGCAGATCCAGGTGAGTTGTGTACCCAAGAGCAGATTACCGGCGATCCAGGCCCAGAATACCTTTAAGGCCGCTCTCCGATTTTTTAACCGCCACGCCAGACAGGACAAAAGCCTCCAGCAAGCGATCAACCCGGCTGCTGCAATCACCACAACTTGTATCAGCTTCATGATGGAATAAACTAACTGGGTTTCCTGAGAGTCGCTCATGGGCGGCAGATTCCAGACCAGAAACAGATTGATCGGTGCCATCGAAGCCAGAATCATTGCCGCCACTTCGAAGGAAAGTAGAACCAGCATAAGCGATTCCCTAAACTTGAGCCGGGCTCCAAGCAAGGCGGCGAGCAAACCGTTTAACAAGGCATTTCCAAACGCCGTCGCCAGGATGATCAAGGGAAACTTGACCGCGTTGATCGCCGCCATCCAGGGTGACCTCCACCATCCCATGGAAGCACCGAAAAGACCCGCACCCAATGCCGAAATCCAGAGCGTGCGAGCGAGGTGCCTGGCGGTGAGGCCGTCAGGCCGTTCGTGCAGCGACTCCCAATCCCCTGCTAAAAGAGCAGATTCCCTGGCAACTGTTTCCATGAAGCTTGACCCTGTGACCTCTACGGCCCGGACATCGTTCAAAGTGAGTATCCGTGAACCGAAACTCTTCGCCAAACATGAAAGTTCAGAACCTTCCGCAGCTCCGGTAGTTCTTGATGGTTGCGTTGCTGCATCAAATGATTCGATTTCAAAACAAACCGCTGACATGTTTTCCAGGTGACCCCACCCGTTTTCAAGAAACATTCTGAGGTAGTTTGAAAAAAATCGTTGCTCTCATCATCACCATCGGAGCATTGGCCCTGGTTTTCACCAGGGTCCCGCTGGCCGCCTTGCTCCGTGCATTTCGGGAAATTCACTTCCAATGGTTCATCGCGGCCGGAGCAGTGTTTGGCCTTTCGCTCCTCCTCGCAGCGGTGCGCTGGCACCTGCTTCTGCGTCTCAACCTGGCAGGAGTCTCCTTCAGCACCACTTTCCGAACCTTGCTGGTTGCCCACCTCGGGAACATCGCCTTCCTGGGTTCCGCAGGCGGCGATGTGACCCGGACGGTTTTATACAAAAAGTGGTTCGGCATCCCGATCGCGCGCGTCATCAATTCGACCCTTCATGATCGATTGTTCATTATCGCCGGGTTTTTCAGTTTCCTGGTCCTGACCATTTTTTTTGGCGCGCCTCCTCCTGCGCCTGATTTTTTCCAGGTTTCATTCCCTGGATTAAAAAAGTCTTGGCCTCTCCTTCTCGCCGGTTTCCTGGTTATTTCCGGCTTTGCTCTCTGGAAATGGACACTGTTCCGGGCCGCGTTGATTCCAATCCTGGTCGGACTGAAAAACATTCTGATCCAGCCGCGCCAGGCCGTGGGAATTTTTCTCCTCAGCCTGTTCATCCAGGGGCTGTATTCCGCCTCATTCGCATTGACCCTGCGTAGTTTCACCGGCGATTTTCTCTGGCTCGATTTTTTCTGGTTTTTCCCCCTGATCCTTTTTGTCGCTGCACTGCCGATCAGCATCGGAGGGCTGGGTGTGCGTGAGGGAACGTCGGTTTTTTTGCTCAACATGGGGGGAATCAGCGAACCGACCGCCCTGGCCGCCAGCCTATCCTTTTTCGCGCTGGCCTGCCTCTGGTCTGTATGGGGTGCCGCCTATTTCTATCAATACCAAAAAACCGCGCCCGGAGATCGTCCGCAAAAGATTTCTTGCGTCATCCCGGTTTTAAACGAGGAACAACGGATAGAAAATCTGCTGGTCCAGTTGCGGAACATCCCCGAAATCGATCAGGTGGTGGTTGTGGATGGCGGGAGCAGCGACGCCACAGTTGCCAGGTCGAATGCGTTCAGAGTTGAGGTGGTCGTTGCGGCAAGTCCGGGGCGGGGTGCACAGATGAATCTTGGGTTCGCTCGCGCACGAAATCCCATCGTCTGGTTTTTACATGCGGACAGCCGGGTATCGCCGGAGGCCGGTTCGGCGATTGTTTCCGCATTGTTTGATCCGACGGTTGCCGGGGGAGGATTGTGGAAAACATTTCAGGAGAAAAACCTGCTTCTGCGCGGTTCCCGATTCCGTTGCTGGCTTCGCATGGTTCTCTGGAGAAGGGTGATGGCGGACCAGGGAATTTTCGTGCGCCGCAAAGTCCTGGAGGAGACCGGAGGTGTGCCGGAGATGCGGTTGATGGAGGAATTGAACTTTGCAGAAAGATCAGGAGCAAAGGGAGGCTGGTGCTGGCCGATGCGGTGATCACGACTTCCGCACGGAAATTTTTGCAGCACGGAGTTTTGCGGACCTACCTACTCATGGGAAGGGTGACCGTCTTATACTATTGTGGCGTTCACCCCGATCGGCTGGCGGAAATTTACCAGGATCATCGGTGAGGAGCTGGTTCACCTTTACTGAATGGCTTGTTTTGCCATGTGAGCGAATTCGCCGGGATAGACTTTAAAAGCGACGCATATCCTTTCATCATCCACATGTGTCGTTGCGCCAGGCATGGCGCATCACCCCGCCATTCTGGGAATCATGATATTTCAGGTCCGATTTAATTTCCGCCTCCAAGGCACCGAAAAAATTGCCGCCCGAAAACTGTTCCGGCGCTATTGATGGGATGAGGCGCAGAAAACGGTCGCAGTCATCAATCGCTCCACTGCCACGCAGTTGCCGAGGATCGCTTCAGCAATGGCCAGCGCCGCCAGAACTGGGGGATAATAAATGCCGCGATCCACAAGAACCCGGGCGTTTTCGCGTAAAGTTTTGGCCACCTCAACACATCCTGTCGCCGGCCAGTTCGC
>Ga0163151_10008586_pt1 | contig 11457 bp, 12 predicted proteins | sample OliLakLV19MP5IB2_FD_145596 | JGI IMG/M metagenome (GOLD analysis project Ga0163151, IMG submission 145596) | Freshwater microbial mat bacterial communities from Lake Vanda, McMurdo Dry Valleys, Antarctica - Oligotrophic Lake LV.19.MP5.IB-2 | ecosystem: Environmental > Aquatic > Freshwater >...
GGTATAAAACGTGCACTTGCACTTCCGCCTGCTTCAATTTTCTGATTGTATTTTATTAGTAATTCATCATAAGTTCTGGATGGTCTGTTAGGTTTGCCAGCAATTAATCGCAATAAAAAAGCGGGGATTTTAAATGCCAGAATTGTGGTGCCTGTTGAAAGAATGAGGTGCTGTATATTTTCTGCAACAGACCATTTGCCACCCGGCTTATAAAAGAACAGTTCGTTTTCAACAGCTGCAGAAGAGTTAGTGAGTTCATTAAAAGCAACTGCTGCCTGTATTAAAATCTGTTTTTTGTTGTATGATTGCATTACCCTATTTCTATTTCGCCTTTAAATACAAATTCGGCAGGGCCGCAAAGCCAGATATCTTCAAAATGCTCATCATCAATTTTATCAAACTCAACACTTAGGTTACCACCTTTTGTTCTAACTTCAACTGTATTAAATCCATTTTCGTTATGAGCTGCAAGCAAGGCAGCTGCAGTTACGCCGGTGCCGCAACTCAACGTTTCATCTTCTACTCCCCGCTCGTATGTTCTTACATAAATACTGTCCTCATCTATTGTTTCTACAAAATTTACATTGATGCCTTCTGCAGCAAACGCATTGCTGTAGCGAATATCACTACCGGTAGCTACCACATCAATGTCTTTTACATCAGAGGCAAATTTCACAAAATGTGGTGATCCTGTATTTAAAATTGCATGGCCATTGTGGTAAGCCACTTCATTAACATCTTTCATTTTAAGACTAACCCAATCATTAATATCTATTTCCGCCTCATGTTCACCGTCTATTGCATAAAACCTGAAGTAGTTTTTATGAATCCCCATTTGGTAGGCAAATTTCACCATGCACCTGCCGCCGTTTCCACACATGGTACTTTGCTTACCATCCGAGTTGTAGTATTGCATCTCAAAATCGTATCCTTCCTTTTTATTTAACAGCATCAATCCATCTGCACCAATACTAAAATGACGGTTGCAAAGTTGCATAATTTGTTTCCTGCTTAAAACAGGAGCTATCACATTATAATTGTCCAGGATAATAAAATCATTACCGGTGCCGTGGTATTTATAGAAAGTTACTTTCATGTTTATGTGCGGGGTATTACCCTGTTTATTGTAATATTAATAGTTTAGTATGTAACTTTTTTTTAGTCACACGCTCATTGATGTTTAGGCGTTTAGATGTTTAGATGAACGCCTAAATAAAAAACCAGCATAACAAGATGAAAGGATATCAATATACCCAGCACCAATCTGCGACTCAATTATTATTTAAAGACTAAAGAACTAAAAAACGTTTTTAATTTTGATTTGCCAAGCCGTTTTTGCGACAGAATTAAATTGGCTGAAATCAAAATGGAATCCTCCTGCGACATGAATATTTTCGGGTGCATTTCAAATTTGATACCTATCGAAATTAGCTGGCTGGTGTCCCCACAAGCCTGGGCAGTCAGCCGTGGGCGTTGTCCTCTCCTCCCACAGTTTTCAAAGTAAGGCGATAATTTGAAATGCAACCTAATTTTCTTTGCAAAACTAATCTATAATTCTATCCTATAATTTTGGCAAATTGATATCATTTAACCTGCTTTTTTCACCGGTTACTTTCTCAATATCATCCCATTTTCTTACTGCATCAATTGAAAGTATTTCCCAATTATTTTTCCCGATCAATACATCGTCTTCGATACGTACACCAATATTCCACCATTTTTTATCACAATTGCTGCCGGCAGGTATGTAAATGCCCGGCTCTACCGTAATCACCATATTCTCTTTCAGTGCAAGGTTATCTCCAACATCATGTACATCCAACCCAAGGTAGTGGGAGCAACCATGGGGATAATAAGTTCTTACTTCACTTTTATCTTTTATTATTCCCAATTTTAATAAACCGTCTGCCAAAATTTCTGTTGATTTTTTATTTAAATTTCCAAAGGGTGTGCCCTCCAGACATAATTTAAAAACTGCTTCCTGTGCCTCGTAAACCAGTTCATATATTGCTTTTTGTTCGGGAGTGAATTTTCCATTTGCCGGTACTGTTCTGGTAATATCTGCACTATAGCCATGATACTCCGCACCTACATCCATCAGCAACAATTGATTGTCTATTTTAGTGTTGTTATTTTCTCCATAATGAAGAATACAGCCATTTGCACCAGCACCAACAATGGTAGGGTACCCTTCGTCTTCAGCGCCATATTTTCTGTGTATATACCGATGAATACCATCCACTTCATTTTCACTCATATCAGCAGTTACTGCCTTCATGGCTTCTGTATGTGCAATGGCAGAAATTTTTATTGCTTTTCTGAATACTATCAACTCTTCCGGAGTCTTAATTTGGCGCAATGCTGTAATTATTTCTCTGTAAAAATCCATTCCATCCTTTTGTGAAAGTAGTTTGAGTTTAATGATTTCTAATTGCACAGAATCTGGCTTCGCCATTACCTGTTGAATATACCTGTCATTCAATAATTTCTCATTGTTGACAGCAGTTCTTTTAATGCCGGCAATCATCTGGTTGAGGTTTTGCATGGTAGCAGTTGCGGCTAACCTTTGCTGTAGATTGTGGAGGGTTCTGTCTTCTTCACTGACAGCTGCTTTTTCCTTAAAAGTTTTAAGAAGGCCCGCTAAATCATAACCCGAATTATCATTTTTGATATCCGTTGGAATACCTGCGGAAAGTACACTGGTGAAATTTTTAAAATTGATGGGAAAACTATTGAACTCCTTTGTTGTGTAAACGGCAGAAAAGCCAAGTTTTTCTTTAGTACCTTCTATACCTAAGCGCCTGCCAGTCCATGTTTCGGCCAGCTTATCCCTGTCTCGTACAAATATTAATTCATTGTATTGAAGACTGTTTGATTGCTGATTTTCTTTAAAAATAACCAGCACGGCATTGGATTCCCTATACCCTGAGAGATAATACAAATCGGGGTTGGGATGATATTGATAACTAACATCCCTGGAAAAAGTTCTCTCAGGATAGGCAAAAATAACTGCAACCGAATTGGCCGGCATCAGCTTTCTAAATGCATCCCTTCTCCCTGTATGAAATTCTTTGCTGAGATAATCGGTGGGTAAATTTTCCTGAGCAAACACAACATTTAAAAGCACGGATAGTACAATACCAAGAATTGTTTTTTTCATTACTGATGATTGATTTTAATGTATTATTTTAAGAAAAGCAAATTACATATTGCTTAATACAGCCAATGATTGGGTGATTAAATTTTCAACTGCTTTGGAACCATCTTTTGAAAACTCTTTCCTGATGCGGTTGGCAACGATAGCACTAATGCTAATACAGTTGTGGCCAAGTGCCTTACCCAAACCATAGATGGCAGAAGTTTCCATCTCAAAATTGGTGATGCGGTGACTACCAAAATTAAAAGAACTAAGCTGTTCAATAAGATTTGGATAGGCCAAACCTAACCGTAGTACCCTGCCCTGCGGACCAAAAAAACCAGGGCAGGTTGCCGTAATACCATGATGATAATTTTCTGTAAAATGCTTTAATAAATAGCCACTTGCCATGCAGATATAGGGCGATAAATTGCCCGAACTTAACTGCGTATGGTTATTAAATGCCTGCAACAGTTGCTGCTCTTCTTCATTGTACTGCAGGCGGTAAAAGTTAAGCAGGTTATCGAGGCCAAGCCCGTGGGTACTAACTACAAAACTATCCACCGGTATGTTCTCCTGCAAAGAGCCGGATGTTCCAATGCGGATAAAATTTAATACAGTTAATTGCTCCTTTATTTGCCTGGTTTCAAAATCAATGTTTACTAGTGCATCTATTTCATTCAATACAATGTCAATATTATCCGGACCAATGCCAGTGCTTACACAACTAATTCTTTTGTTACCAATGTAGCCGGTATGTGTTATAAATTCCCGGTGCTGATTTCTACATTCGATGGTATCAAAATGTTTGCTTACTTCCTTTACCCTGTCCGGGTCACCAACGGTTATAATTGTGTGCGCAATTTCTTCCGGCCTGCAATCAAGGTGATAAACAGCGCCACGGTTGTTGATGATTAATTCTGATTCTTCGATCCTTTGCATAATTAATTTATTGAAAACCGAATTTCGTATTTAGATTTAGATTTTTGATTAAAAAAAACCCTTATTTTTGCGATCTCTAAAATAAATCTGCTTTTAATTCGATTAATAGAAAGATAATTTTAGTGATGAATTGGTTCTGTGGCCGAGTGGCTAGGCAAAGCTCTGCAAAAGCTTCTACAGCAGTTCGAATCTGCTCGGAACCTCCTGAATCCCTCTCCAATACGGGGAGGGATTTTTATATATTTTATGCTTATAAAAAAATTACGTTATATCGGGATAATAGCCTGTGTTGTTTTAATTATCACCTGTTTTATACCATGGGCTTATTATGCTGATATCAAAGAATCATTTACAGGATTTTATTCTTATAAAAACCAATATGGCAAGCCCGGTAAATTCCTTGTAATAATTGCTGTAATTGCAGTAACACTCATGTTGTTGCCCAAAATATGGGCTAAAAGAACCAATCTTTTTGTATGCGCTATTGGAGTTGGCTATGCCATAAAAAGCTATATACTATTTACTTCCTGCTACAATGCTTACTGCCCCGAAAAAAGAGCAGGTATTTATTTAATGTTGATTTCTACAATGATAATGTTGCTTGCTGCTGCGTTACCTGATTTAAAATTACCTCCTAAAAAAAATACTTAGAAGCTGTTTGAATTATTTTTTGCACAAGCTAAGACAGTAGCTATGGTCATCATCGTTGTGTCACTCACTTGTACCGCATACCATTTTGGAACATAAATTATTCAAAATGAAATTCAATCTAGTCAACGAAAAGAGCTACTTAGTTTTTCTTCGTTTCTTTTGCCCACGCATCTTTTAGCGTAACAGTTCTGTTAAAGATTAATTCAGTAGAAGTACTGTCTTTATCCAAACAGAAATAGCCCTTACGGATAAATTGGTAACCACTGTGTATGGGTGCATCCTGCAAAGAAGGTTCTACATAAGCCGTGTCAATTAGCTGTAATGACTGAGGGTTGATATACGATTTAAAATCACCTTCCTCTGCAGATGGATTTTCTACCTGCAATAAGCGATCGTATAAACGGATGGAAGCCTTTAACGCATGTATTGCACTTACCCAATGGATGGTTCCTTTTACAACAATTCCGCTACTGTCGCTGCCACTTTTGCTTTCAGGAAAATAGGTACAATGTATTTCAGTTACTTTACCGGTTGCATCTTTTACAAAGCTATCGCAGTGTACAATGTAGGCGCTTTTTAACCGAACCTTTGCACCCGGTGCCAACCGGAAATATTTTTTGACAGGCACTTCCATAAAGTCCTCTCCTTCTATCCACAATTCTTTACTAAAAGGAACCAGCCGGGTACCAAAACTTTCATCGGGTCCGTTCTCACTCAGCAACTCTTCTGTTTGTGCTTCAGGATAATTGGTAATTACCAGTTTTAAAGGATCCAGCACAGCCATTACACGGGGAGCTTTTTTATTTAAATCTTCCCGTACGCAAAATTCCAGCAAGCTGATGTCAATCATGTTTTCCCTTTTGGCAATACCAATTCTATCGCAAAAATTCCGGATGCTTTCTGCGGTATATCCCCTGCGACGCATGCCACTGATAGTAGGCATGCGTGGGTCATCCCATGAACTAACATAGCCTTCTTCTACCAATTGTAATAATTTGCGTTTGCTCATTACTGTGTAGGTCATATTGAGCCTTGCAAATTCATATTGCTTTGATGGAAATATGTCGAGTTTTTCAATCAGCCAATCATATAATTCCCGGTGTGGAATAAACTCGAGTGTACAAATACTATGGGTAATTTTTTCAATGCTATCGCTTTGCCCATGGGCAAAATCGTACATGGGGTAAATGCACCAGGCATCGCCGGTGCGGTGATGATGCGCATGTTTAATGCGGTAAATAATAGGGTCACGCAGGTGCATATTATTGGCTTCCATGTCAATCTTTGCTCTCAACACTTTTTCTCCATCCTTGTATTTACCGGCCTTCATTTCTCTAAATAGCTGCAGATTTTCTGCAATGCTTCTGCTGCGGTACGTGCAATCGATTCCAGGTGTTGTGGGCGTACCTTTTAAAGCTGCTATTTCTTCGGCTGTGGAATCATCTACATAAGCCAATCCTACTTTAATAAGCTTCTCTGCAAATAAATATAGTTGATCAAAATAATCACTGGCATACAATTCCCTTGCCCAGGTAAAGCCAAGCCATTGAATATCTTCCTTAATGCTGTTTACATATTCAGTTTCTTCTTTGGTGGGGTTAGTATCGTCGAAGCGTAAATTGGTTTGGCCGCCGTACTTTATGCCAAGGCCAAAATTTAAGCAAATACTTTTAGCATGGCCAATATGTAAATATCCATTTGGTTCAGGTGGAAAACGGGTAAGTATGGATGTATATTTTCCGCTTTTTAAATCTTCTTCAATTATTTCCTCTATAAAATTCAGGCTCTTTTCTTCAATCATCATGTGTTGTTTGTGCCGCAATTTACGCAATCTAAAGCAGTGTAAAAACCGGTAGCTGTTTTTATAACGTCAACTGTCTGGTAATTTTCATTGTTGTACTAATAAACTTTAGTGCGTCTGCATCACCTCACTCCAACCCCTCTACTATAGAACTGGAATCTTCTTGCCTTGTTACACCTCACCCACAGCCTGCCGAAAAATCGTGACAGGCTCTCCAGAAAGTTCGCATATGCGTCAAGCTAATTTTTTTATTAATAGCCATAGCATATATGTGGAAAAGGTTTCAAGGGGTTGTAGTATTGGTATTTTTAGGCCAGCGGCGTAACCTGTTTGCAGAAAATTATAACATAAACAGCCTTTGCCCGGCGGGGCAACCTTGCGTTTTTCTACATTTCTCAAATTAACAGGCTGCGCCGCTGGCGCAGGGTTTGCATAAATGTATTTACGAAGCTACAAACAGGTTACGCCGCTGGCGTAAATACAGTTGCACTAATTTTCAATATTAATTTGATGGGGTAAAAAATGAGGGTTAATATCCTTAGCTTTACGCATATGCGAAAGGTCGGGACAAGTTCTCCGAAGGAGCGGGGAGCTTGACCCCAATACCTCAAAGCTCTTGTCTTATTCGATTGGTAGTCTTATTTGTACTGTACGCTTATTTAGAATCAGACTTGTATTTTCCAGTTCTATTCCGCAAATTATCAGTGCACTTATAATATACTCTAAAGCCCGGCCGGCCAAGCCCCGCCAGAATGTATCTCCCGGGCTGGCGTTCGGACGGGGAGAGGGGCTAGAACGAATACCCCGCTGGTGTTTTAGCATTATTGCAGAATTTTTAGCTGGTTAATAGTAGATTATATTAAGCACATTTATTTTTTCTCAATGTCATCCAATCGCTGCCTGGCTTCCAATAATTTTATGATCTTATCCAGTTTCTCTGTCTCTAGTTTATTTAATTGCAGCTGTAATGCTTCAATTTCCTTTTTTGCTTCTATATTGGTGTTGTAATCTTCCAGTGCCTGCACCCTGTCCCTATCTGTCTGTCTTTTTTGGCTCATCATAATAATGGGCGCTGCATAGGCTGCCTGTGTAGAAAAAATAAGGTTAAGTAATATAAACGGGTAGGCATCCCAGTGTTTTATAAAACCAATAATGTTCAGCATCATCCATAATAACACGATAATGGTCTGCCAGATGATAAACTTCCAGGAACCCATTCCGTGGGATACAATATCAGCTATTTTATCACCAGTGGTTAATGATTTTTGGTGTTTATTATGCCAGTCGAGTTGTTCCATGTTGCGCTATTTTTTAGAGTTTATAAAATAAAAAATGCCTTTGTGTTAATAACTACAAAGGCATTTAAAATAAAAATATTAAGATGTTATATTATGCAATTGCTTTCCCCATTCTGCGCAGGTACATTGCATGCGATATTACTGCATGGCGCATTTTTTTAAATTCTACATATTGTATGTTAAAGTCTACACATGTTTGCTTAATAATTTTACTGATAGCAGGATAATGGATATGTGAAATTTTAGGAAACAGGTGATGTTCAATCTGAAAATTTAATCCACCAACCAACCAGCTCAAAAATTTATTTTTTGTAGCAAAATTAGCTGTTGTTTGTACCTGGTGAATGGCCCATTCATTTTCAATTTTTTGGGTTAATACTTCAGGAACAGGAAACTCTAAATGCTCCACCGTATGAGCCAACTGAAAAACAATACTAATCACGAAACCGGTAACCATACTTACAATTAAGAAACCAATTACCCATTGAAAAAAACCTACTGTAATAATTGGGATTACCATAAAGAAAATGGCATATCCAACTTTGGCACTCCAAAAACCGATATGTTCCTGCATGCTCATTTTAGTTAACGCAACAGAACCAATTTTTTTGGAGAAATACTTTTTGTAGTCTGTTTGAAAAACCCAGATAAGATGCAGCAGTGTGTACAAAAACCAAACATAATAGTGCTGAAACCTGTGCAACCTATGGCGTTTTTGTGTACTGCACATACGAAGAAACGGTTTGATCTCAATATCATCATCTACCCCATCAATATTGGTATAGGTGTGGTGAATGATATTGTGTTTCATTTTCCACATTATATGACTTGCGCCTAAAAAGTTTACGGAAAATGCAGCGAGCTTATTTACCAGCTTATTTTTACTGAAACTGCCATGGCCACCATCGTGCATTACATTAAAACCAATAGCAGCTGTAAAGCCACCCATTAGTATACATTCTAATACTGCAAGCCATGCCGTAGGCGTAAAATAAACGAGGTGTACATACAATGCCAGATAGGAAGCGAAAAAAAAGATCGCTTTAAAAAACAAACTAAAATTACCCGTAGATGATTTGTTGTTTTCTTCAAAATATTGGTTTACCCTTTTTTTAAGTTCCTGTTGAAAGGTGTTGTTGCTGTTGATGAACTTTGGAGTTGCCATTAATTAAAATTTATTGGAGTGCAAATTACACTATAATTAGAGATTATACTTCATTTTGTTCAACACACAAATCAGGTAATTTGTTTTACCAAGGCATCAAAATCGTGGATACCAATCATTTTTTTACTAATAAAACCTTCTGCATATTTAACCCCAATCATTTTACCCAGCATGCTTGCCCTGTGTATAATTCCATCAATAAAATCCGGTGTGGAAATGTAAGTTTGTGGCTCATTTAAATCAGGATTAAAAAACTGGGTTCCGTAGGCTTTTATAGATTCAATCTTTTTGTCCATCACCTCTGTAATATCCACTACAAAATTGGGATGCAGGTACCTGTCCTGTATATAATTGAAAACATAGGCAGGTTTCCAGATGGGCTGTAACACGCCCTCATCAAAGGTTTCAATTTTTCTTAGCCCTGCTAAAAAAGCAGCATCTTCAGCAAGTGAAGCTCCCTTGCTATGATCGGGATGTCGATCTTCCGGGGCATTGCATAAAATAATTTCCGGCTGGTATTTACGGATGGCGTGTATCACTTTTTTCAAACTTTCTTCACTGTGTGTAAAAAAGCCATCGGCCAGTTGCAGGTTGTCCCGTACATCTAATTGTAAAATGAGTGCAGCTACTGCCGCTTCTGCTTTTCTTATTTCAGCCGAACCCCTTGTACCTAGTTCCCCCCGGGTAAGATCAACGATACCCGTTCTTTTACCTTTTAACTTTTCGTTAAGCAAAACCCCGCTGCAGGAAAGTTCCGCATCATCCGGATGGGCCGCAATGGCCAATACATCTAATTTCATTTATGGAGACCGATTGATTTTTGATTTGTGAATTATGATTTGTGATCTTTGATTTTTGATCTATGATTTTTGATCTGCGAAGGTAGTGTGAGGAATTGCATTGCACCTTACTATTTTAAAATCCCGTTAAAAAATTGGATTACAAATAAATTGAAATTTAAATTATCAATGGGTAACTACCAACGAATTCAACTTCTATAGCCATACATTCTTTCCACTTCCTGCACAATTTTTTCCATTTCAGCTTCGTCGCCGGTTTTATCGTAGGGTTGTTTAAGATTGGTGCCAAAGAAAAAAGCAACGGTCTGGTAAAATCTTGCCAGGAAACCGCCTTTGTATTCCTTTATAATTTCATAGCAATTATTGCCTGTTTCCCGGTTAATCAGCTTCATTAATACTTTTCCCTGGTAGATAGAAAGGTTGGTGAGCGGATCTGCAAACTCCCGTTTTAAATCCTTTTCTCTTGAATTGATGTATTTTTTCCTTTTAACCTTATCGTTAACGCCTACGAGGTGTGCGTTAACATCGTTCATTACCAAACCTGCCCGCTTTGCGTAAGGAAAAGTTACATAGATGGCATTTCTTAGTCTCGTCCACTCTGCACGAGCTCTGCGCTGTGCATCTGTTAACCTGTTAAAAAGTGAAACAAAGGGCAGCGTTTTTGCTTCGATGGTATCGCCCATGTAAATAACAGCAGCGGTAACCAAGGTATCATTTACATCCTGCTGTGCATGGGTAAACACTGGCAACAGCAGTAAGGATACAATAACGATATAAAAACTGCAGTATCTTTTCATTTTCTGTATTGTAAACTTACTAAATCTCTGCTTACAAATAAAATCGGGTTGTTAATGCTGGTTTAAATTTAAGTGGTGGATTGTTGGGAGCTGTGCAGTTTGGTTAATTTGCAGCGTACTAAAATTACCATTGAGTGAATCAGTTAAGGCGATGCCCGGCTTGGAAAGCAGACAGTCATACTCCGAAAAACAACACACAATTTTCTTATTGATCGTGCATTTGTTTCTTCCTGTTATTTTGATAATGATGTTAGGTGCAACCAAAATTCCTCAATTTTTAATATAGCCTTAAAAAAATCACTGATATCGATCGGTTTTTGTATATAGCTGTTACAATTATTTTCATAGGCACTGCTTATATCTTTTTCACTAGAGGAGGTTGTTAGCATAATTACCGGGATTTTTTTGAGATCCGGATCGGCCTTGATCTGCCTCAAAACCTCATGGCCATTGAATATGGGCATGTTGATATCCAACAGAATAAGATCTGGTTTTTTTACATCGGTAAATGCACCCCTCTTAAAAAGGAAATCAAGGGCCTCCCGGCCATTTTTGCAACGCTGATTGTTGTTTTTACTTTACATTCTTCAAAAGCTTCCCGTGTTAATAAAATATCGCCTTCATTGTCTTCCACCAACAGGATGTGGGCCGGTTTCAGTTGTTGATTATCCATTATTATTTAATTTTAGGAATTGTGAAATAAAATACCGACCCGCCTCCTGGTGCAGACTTCAGCCAAATACGTCCTCCCAAAAATTCAACGTGTCTTTTGGCAATAGAAAGCCCTATCCCCGTTCCTTCATGCTCATCCTTGTTGTGCAGTCGTTGAAAAATGATAAATATTTTATCATAGAATTCCGGTTCAAT
>Ga0163151_10008588_pt1 | contig 11453 bp, 11 predicted proteins | sample OliLakLV19MP5IB2_FD_145596 | JGI IMG/M metagenome (GOLD analysis project Ga0163151, IMG submission 145596) | Freshwater microbial mat bacterial communities from Lake Vanda, McMurdo Dry Valleys, Antarctica - Oligotrophic Lake LV.19.MP5.IB-2 | ecosystem: Environmental > Aquatic > Freshwater >...
TATCTATTCTGTACTCACCTAATGTCGTTGTAAACTTTGTCCTCTCAGCGTCCCAAAAACCTATTTTATCTTGTGCCTTTGCAGACTCTATCCCATCTTTCGTAGTTAATTTAAATACTACCCAAAAATCTTTTGGTATGTTATTCTTAACATCCCTAAAAATTTTAGGTACATACACAAAAGAAGCCTCTTTTTCAAAAGCTAAAAAGCCTTTTAATTTTTCAGCCATTTCTGGTGTTAGCGCTACATCCTTGACTTTAACTTGTGGGTTTGTTTCGTTTGTTTCTATTTGTATTGGTTTTGTGTCTAGCATGTTATCAGCCCTCCAAAAGCTATGTTGTTGTTGTTGTTGTTGTTGTTGTTGTTGTTGTTGTTGTTGTTGTTGTTGTTGTTATACTTTTGTGCCTTGTAATATTTCAAATATATCATTACCTGCGTTTCTTTCTAACCTGAAAGTTTTTTCTGCGGTTAATGCACCATTTCTATCACCGTCACCTACTGCCGTTAATTGTATTTTAGGTGCTGATAATTTCAAAGGTGGAGTTGTAGATAATGTAATTTCTAAATCAGTGATGTTACCTGTTACCCAGTCACCGTAAACATCTTCAGTAGCAACCAACTTAGCAAAAGGGTCACATGTTAACATGGTTTCTCTGCCTGCAATATAAAACCCACGTATACCTGTGTCTTCGCAAGGGTCTCCCCACATCTGAACATCATTACCAATGTCTATTTCTAATTTATCTAAGTCCTGAGCAATGCTATTAACATTGACACACGCACCTAGTACAGCAGGCGGTACTACTGTAGACAGTGAAGTTGGGTCTAATATAGAGGCGTTATTTCTATCCACAGCACCAACATCTAACCTTCCAGAAAATTCAAACATCATTTGTATAGGCTCACCTACTGAACCTATTGAAAATTTTACTGTTCCTACACATCCGACCAGCCTGACTACTAAAACACTAGGTGAGGCTCCTTCTTGTACTTCTTGTACTTCAAATGTAATTGGTGAATGAGTAGCCTCAGCATGAGGAACCCATGAGATACCTGTGGTTGTGAATGTTGTTACCTTGAACCCACAAGCTGTTAAAAACTTAGACCAACTAGGTAATGTAGACGCACTAGACCCTTGCACTAAATCTACATCAAAGGAAACCTTACCTTGTTGTTTACCCATAATTGACTCTGAAAAATCTAAGTCACCAAGTGCAATTTTTCTACTGAACTCAACAATCTCTCTGCTGTATGTTATGTTTTTTACTCGTGTGTTAAAGTCTGCGTCTGCTAATGTTGCTCCTGTGTAAGGAGTTGACTCTGTCTTTCCTATCAATGTTCGTCTGTTGTTTAAAAACATTTTTGCCCTCGTTGGTTTGTTGTGTTATGTTATGTTGGTTATGTTGGTTATGTTGGTTATGTTGGTTATGTTGGTTATGTTTATACTAACAAGCTAATGATGGATTACTTATGTCAATGCGATAATAAACTTTTAATACTAATGATATACCGCCTTGTGATTTATTTTCTTGCATACCAAAGATTTTATTACTTTCTAAAATACATGTAAAGGCTCCTGAATTGGAATTGTCAGCTTGAGGTAATCTGTAATTAATACCGAAATATTTTTCTAAATCTGAAACTATAGTTTCTCTTTGTAAAACTCTATCTAATATGTCATTCTCTTGAAACCAAACATCAATAAATAAAGTTGATATTTTTTCATAAGCACCTAATGTATTACCTCCAGAAACACCGTTGGTATATTTTTCACTGTCCCAGATTACATCAATGGAAGGGAAGTTTTTTCTGAGAGCAAAGGATTTAGGTTCTACATTTACTTCGCCTATGTCGTTAAAATAACCTGTGCTTTTAGTTAAGTTGTACTTTAATCCATAAGCCAAACCTGCTCTAATTTTTTCACGTACAGATTGAGGAGTCATTAACATTAAACTACCAATACTATAAGTATCGGTAATTGTTGGTGTTCCTGTTAATGTAAGTGCCATAATATGTTACGCTGGTGCGTTGTAGGTTAATGTTGATATTGAAACAGACTCACCTAATATTACTGATGTTGTTGTGGTTGTCGCTTCTAAGTCTCCACCACCGCCTACTGCGGTAACTGTTCCTGTGGCTACTGTGTTTTCATCTCTGTCTACCATTACATACTTAGTTATTATTCCTGATGCAACTGCTAAAGCCGATGCAATTACATTAGCTGTCGCTATACCTAATGAAGAAACGCCAAAAGCAGGATTAGACATAACTAATGTAACTAGTACAACATTACTAGAATTTTTTAAAATTAAATTCCCATAAGAATTAGTAGTACCTAAATTAATTTTAGACGTTACTAAATCAACTATGCTATTTCTGATTGATGTAGGGTGTATCATTGTCATAAGATTAAAGATTAAAGATTAAAGATTAAAGATTAAAGATGTTAGCGTTTGAATACCTGATAGAAAGCTGTTTTAAAGGCTTTCACAAATAATTTTTTTCCAATTTCTGGTGAGTTTAAATCTCCCTTAACATCTGAGCGTTTAGGTAAGTTCTTATCAGGAACACCATCCTCTTGATATACAGAATATTCAACACCAGAAGACATAACTGATTTAAGGCTTTCTAATGTCGTTCCTGATGTTGTTGCCACCCACCTATCTCTTAAAAATCCTGATTGAACATTAAGCCCCATGTCGTTGCCTTTTCTACCTGTGTACCAACGTTCTTGTATATCACCTATAAACTCCCATGCTGTCAATCCAAATTCAGATTTAACAGCATTAAAAAGAGCAGGGGTAGACTTAGATACATCAAAAAACTTTGGTTTTTTTGTATGTTTAATAGATAGTCTCATTTTTAGTTACCTGTTAGCCTATGTATATATTGCGATGTTTAACTAACATACCACGTACTTCTGGTCTAAGTTGATATATATCTGCATAATCTAAGTTTTTGGATAATTTTGAAAATGTCGTACCGTCTTTATTGACTCCTGCATTTTCAAAATCATCTTTATGTTTCCAGTTATATCTAATTTGCATTTCACATGCTTGTGCTATCTCTGGAGCTATTTCTACTAATGACCTTGATGTTATTGTATTTATAGTTGCTGTTACCCCTGCTAAATTAGGCGAGCCTTCTGAAGTTTGAGATGTTAGTGACTCTCCTACAGAAAAAATACCGTACAAAACCTCCAATGTAATTGAAGTGGGAACAGCTTGTGTTATTGATTTTATTATTCCAACAGCTCCAGAAGTAGAACCAGTAACATAATTACCTGCTATCCAAGTGCCTGATGATGTTATTGCAAAAACAGAGCGAGTAGGCGATATAGCCAACCCACCTGTGTATGTTACTTTTAATCCTTTTCTAGCTCCGAAAACAGGAAAATCTAAAGCAACAGAGCGAGCAGACACACCAATATAAAACTTAGTTTGTGATGATTGAGAACCGTCATATAAACCAGTTACATCTGATGTAACGGATGCTATTTCTGTAACTGGAAAATTTTTAATTTGATATTCAGACCTGATGTTATCAACGTTATAATATTCTGTATATTCTTGCAGGGTTAAATCCCTGTCTAAAAAAGATTGGATGTTACTAGAAACAGAAGCTATAAAATTCGTTAGTATACGATTGTTCTTGACGGTGTTTTCAAGTTCAATGTATGCTCTTACTCTTTCTAAACTAGTTAATAGTAACATCTTCTCTTCCTTTGGAGGGTTGACTATTGATTACCTACGTATGTATATAATTAAATATATTATACGCTTGTAATAGCAAAAGCCACTGCGTTTGTTTGTGCTACAGGTGCTAAACCATCAAATTTGCCTAGTAATACAGTAGCCCCTAAATCAACTACATCAACTCCTACTACTAATATCACACGTATGTATTGTTTGAAATTTTTAGTAGACAAACGACCAACATACGATGTAACGTCGTTTGCGGTTGTGATAGTCACGAACAAAGCTCCTGTAATATCAGCAAACGAGCTATTATCAGAAGAATGTTGTACCTTAATATCAGCGGTGCTACTTGCTGAAAAAGTACCAGCGTTAACAACTATTAACGCCTCGTCATACGACATTGTATCTATTCCTGAACCTGTGATAGTTCCTACAGCATGTTGGTCAGCTACAATACCTGTCACTGCTTTGATTGATTCTTCCATTGCTTTTACCGACATTTTATTTTCTCCTAATAACATCCTCTTATTTTTAAGAGGATGTTATGTTATTTAAGTTTGTTACGTTATTACGTTATTATGTTATTATGTTATTATGTTATTATGTTATGCTATAACTTATGGTTTTACTACCAATTACCAATTGGATTTTAATGTTTCAGCATCACTAATAACAGTGAATCCTGTTTCATCCATAACATTAACATCAACATCTTGACTGGCAGTTATCCATATTTGACGCTGAGTAAATGCTGAACCTGTAGAGTTACCTGCTTCCGTTGAAGAGCGAATGGTAAAGCCCTGCCACATAGCAAGTATCAACTGTTTCCAATCTCCAAAGATAACATTAGAGCATGTACTTGAAGAACCTTTAACTAAGTTATTCAACAGCAATGTCGTTGTTCTTAGTTTGTATCCGTTCAAGTTTTGTTCTAGGTCTTTGTCTGATGTAAACGGATTCAATACAGGCATACCTTCTGGAGCAGGTTGTCCTGAGTATTGCTTTACTCTTTCTGTCTTTAATCCAAACTTTACAGTAGGACGCATTAAAAAACCAAAAGAACCTGTAGGCTTTAACATGTCAGCTTCGTCGATGTTGTTAATCATTTCAGCCGCTTTGTCAAATAAGAAACGACCACCATTTGTGCCAATGGCTGATGTTGCTGTCAAGCCTGCGTAATTAACAATACCTTTAGGTTGTTTCTCTGTGCCTGTACCTCTTATCATTGCTTTATCGAGTTCTAAGCGAAAGGCATTGACAAGCTGATTTCTAACTATGTTCTCAATAACACCGCTTGACTGATGTAATATCCTTTCGCTTACTTTTGTAAGTGCGGCTAGTGTTTTAGGTCTTAAAACGATTTCACCGTATGTTGTTGTCGATTCGGTTGGTGCTTCTTCTTCGCCTACCCAATACGCTGTTGGTCTACCTGTTAGTTTAGGCATAGGTAACTCACCACGTAAGCCACGATATACAGTAGGATTGAACTCCATTACAGGGATGTTAGCCAATGCCAAATCAATAATGGTTGAGGAAACTTCATCTGGAATTAAATAACCGCCAGCCGTTCCTGTAGAACCGTTGTTGGATTTCTTATGTAACTCTTCGATAACTGATTTAGTGAACTGTGAATTTTCATCACTGCCCCACTTATCATTATTCACACCTGCTTTAACAACCGCAGACAAAGAAAATTTTTCAGCTTCCTTACCTTCAAGTCCAGGAAGTGCCATTTTACGATGTTGTTCTACTTGTTCTTTTACAGACAAAGCAATTTTTTCATCTAATTTTTTTTCTAGTGATGTAAGCTCTTCAGCGGTTTTAGTTTTGTGTGATGCCACCTCATCAATGATGCTTTTCTTGTGGCTGTCTAGGGTTGTTTTTAGTTCGTCAAAATTCATTTTAAAATCTCCTTTAATTGTGATGTTTGTTCTGTGGTTAGTGTTAATGTATCTTCATATAAAGTTTTTGTTTCCTTTGGTGGTTGTTCTGAGGAGTTACCGCCTAACATAGTGATAATACTCTTAACATCTTCCTCTGAAATTTTATTATATGTAGTGTCGTCTTCGTCTTCGTCTGTTGTATCGTCTTCGTCTGTTGTATCTGAACTAACGTCTTCGGATGATGCTAACAATAAAGTCAAAGCATCACACGCTTGTTTAATTAATTCTTTGTTTTTTTTAGATAAAACAGCACCCGCTTTTTCCTCTGTTTGCATATTAATATTCTCCTGTGCAGGAGTCAAATTTTTATTTAAAATAATTTCATCTGCTATTGTATCTAATATGCTGTCTTTGACTATGCCTTTAAAACTTTTTCTTGTTAATTCTCCGTTACTTTCTGATAAGGCTTTTTGTAAAGCATTAGGATTGGCAGGCACTCCGCACAAGGTAAATTCTAATAGTTCTTGTTTTAAGAATACAACTCCCCACGGTGACATACCTAGTAGTGCTCGTTCTTCTTGTGTAGGTATCTTTGTTGATTTGCCAATGAAACCAACCGAACCAGCTCGCATAAAACCTGACTTAGCCATTTTAAAAACGCAGTCAGCTTCTTCATTAACATCTGCATCTGGAAAAATTATATACATCTGCAACTTATTATTTTCAACCCATGTACGTAAAGAAGCCCCTACAGGAAGTTCACCATAATCATGACATAACATAATGACAGGGTTACTATTAAAGTTGGTAAGTTCCCAACCATCTTGCATTACAATATCACCATATCTATCAGGTGATTCATCAGAACATACATAGTGCAATACCCTACGTTCATAACCTTCCTTGTATTCTATCTTTGCATCTTTACAAAGTTGAATACATTCATCCGCTGACATTGTAACTAATGACTTTATAGTAGTTTCAGTTATAATGTTTGTGCGTTTCTGAGTAGTAGTACAGTCACTGTTTTTATTATCTGTTTTGCTTTTTATAATAGCATCTATAACAACAGAAGACTGAATACCTTTAAAGTATTCATGTAATACTTCGTCTGGTATTATAGGCAGTTGGTCTGTGTTTGTACCTTCGTTTTTTTTCATTATTTTTTGCTCCTTACCATTCTAAATGTGCATCTGCAATTAATTACATTACCAGCACTAGCGTCGCCAGCACCTGGATACTTTATATTTTCACCGTTAAAAAACATTTCACCATCAGCTAAATTAACGATGTTACCATCTAGCTCAGTATGAGGAAAAGGAACAACATCGTCAGCACCTCTTACCTTTTCGTCTCTAGCTGTTAACCACTCAATTAATTCAACTCCAGACTCTAACATGATGTTAGCTCTAGTTTCTGAGTGTATGATATGAGCTTCTGTTCTCGCTATTGTTTTGGCTCTTGCGGGGTTGTCTGCTAGTTGTTTAATTTGTGACTTTAAAAGTTTAGCTGTTTCTCTTGCTGATAGTTTATTTTCTATAGAAAAAGAAGATGTTTTATTTATGATGTTGTTGACTCTGATGTTAGATGTTTTGGGTATACCTACTATGTCAGGTTTTCTGTTTGCTATCGCTGTCACTAATTTTTTATTGTCTGGTTTCCATTTAGTAAGGTCACCTAGTTCTTCTGCCATTTGCATAGCTTCACCAGCTACCATGTCTTTATACAAAGGTGTTATTGAGTTCCATACCTCTTTAGATTCTACTTTAACACTTAACCTTATTTTTGAAAAATCAGGCTTCATTCCTGATGTATACGGCCTGTCACCTATATTGTCGGCATCTGGGTCTGCTTCTTTTAATGTAGGCGTAAGCGACAAAGATTTTTTACTAAGTGTTTCACCTGTTAAATCTTTGTACCATGTATCTATATTGTTTAAATATTTGTTACGTTGTTTTATAAAAAAGTTAGTAGCCATTTTATATACTTTCTCTTCGTCTGGCTTTAGTACTTTGTTATTGTAATTATCTACGTACAGTTCACGTTCTTCTACTGCTAATTGCATAGTAACAACAACATCTTCAATGGATTTTGATGTATACATTTGTGATTTTGTATCTTCGTTTGTTGTATCTTCGTTTGTTGTATCTTCGTTTGTTGTATCTTCGTTTGTTGTATCTTCGTTTGTTGTATCTTCGTTTTTTGGAGGATTTATAATGTTTTCAGCAGGAGTCAAAGCATAATTAACTAGCGATGTATTTAACCATTCGTAATCTTCCAAGTTAAGTGTTAATTCTAATCTACGGTTAATCTCTTTCATAGGCACTAATAAATTAAACAGCAAAACAGCTTGCTCTAGCTTATCTTTAAAATCAACTTGTAGAGCTTTTACCTTTGTGTAATCTGTAACTAATAAATATTTATCACGTTCTATGTATTGAACCCATTGAGAATTTAAACACTCCAATATTTTATTATCTAAAGGGATTAATGTATTATCCCAAAATAATACTGTTGATGCTTTAGCTGTAGCATAGTTAGTATCTTCGAATATTCCTACTTGCGATTTAGGTACTTTGTATGCCGATAATATTTCTTCTCTTGATAGTTTTTTCTGTTCGATAAATTGCATGTCTACATGGGTCCTTTGAAATTGTTCATACTTTAAACCGCTATGTAATACGGCTGTCCTTGCGGTATTCTGAGAACCACCGTATTTGGCTTGCCATGATGTTAGTACTGCATCGATTTCATCTTTGCCCATCTCTTTATCTGTTTGTAAAGAACCACCCAACGAGGCGTTATTATCAAAAAACTTTTCATTGACAACATTGGCTTTAGCGTCTTGCCTAACTGCACTCATAGAAGCCCATAAAGGACATTGTCCTGTAAGTGGATTTTTAGGGTCTACTAAATAAATTCTTATAAGCTCATGAGGCATGTATATTATTGCAGGCTGTTGAGGCAAACGCAACACCCACGCCTTTAGTATGTTAGTTTTTTCCTCTAGTACAGGTCTTATGTAATTGTCAGAAAAAGGATATATTTCTTGTGGTATTTCACCTTTTTCTAAGTTACATGCTCCTCCGCCTTTTTTTTCTGGAATTAAGAAACATTGACCTCCTTTAGTTGAAGCGGTAGGTAGGAGCAGGTTAAGTACAACTGTTTCCCAAAAACCAGACTGCGACATCATGTTATTGGGTTTTTTAAACAGACTTAATAAATTATGTTTGCTTATTAACTCTTTCTCAGTAGTGCCGTTTAATCTAATCGTTTAGGTAGTTGCGACAAGTTACCAGCTATAGCATTACATGCTGAGTATACCCATATACTGTTTGAATACGGACTATCAATTACATGCTTTATAACTGACGAATCGTCTGAAGAGGAGTTTTGACCGAACTTAAAAAAATTAGGGTCTAAGTTAGGAAAGGATGATTTTATAATTTTAGAAAAACTAGGGTCTAAGTTAAACATACATCGCTATCCTATGTAAAAAGTTGCTTTTTTTTGCTTACGACATTGCCAAGCAATTCCCCACGCAATAACACTATCATCTTTTTGGTTTTTATCTGCTTCGTATTTACCACCTCTGTCAACAAATGTTTTGCATTCAGCGATAAAGATAGTGTCATTAACAACCATGTAATCATGCTCCAAAGCCTCATTAAGGTCGTCCAGCAAAAGCGGTCTGGTCGAACCGTTTGTATGCCAACCAGCAACTTTTTCTTTTTTATCTCCGCCATATTTATCTTTGTCTAATGGTTTTAATCTATAGTAAAGGTGTTTGTAATGTAATGCGTTAACTACCGTATTTAACACACTATGTCCGTGATTATTAACCTCACATGCAAACAAAGCACCATTGTAATAATTACATAACTCTATACATTTCCTAGCAAATACATCAGGTCTCCACTTACCTCTCAGTACCGCAACCTGCTCTCCTGTTTTTTTATTCAAAATACCCATTACCGAATTGTCTGAATTTTCATTACCTTCCGCAGGGTCTGCACCTGCTGAGTACTCTTCGTCTTTCTCAGGTTCAATCCATATTATTATACTATCACGTTGATTTAAAGGATTTTTTACATTTTTTGCTAAATTACTCAACATTGAAAAATCAAAGAAACTAAATCCCCTGACTAAAAAAGCATCATTCCAATTTTCTGGATACTCTTGAGCGAATAGTTTTTTTAGTTCAAATTTTTTATCACGCCTCCATAACATCTGACCTATAGTTAAGTTTTTACTATCCATTAATATTTTTTCTTCATCTTGTATAGTGTCGAAAAATTCTTCTTGTTTAAGTATATCATAGTCAGAAAATGTATTTTCGCTGTCCATATACCACGCGTAAAATAAAGGGTTCCAACTGTTTTCTCCTGCCATCGCTTCTTTATACATCTCATAAAACCAACCACTTGCACCATTAGCAGTAGTCTCAAATGTAACTTCACCATATCTAGCCGCTTCGGTCAGCCCAGCTACAAGGTTATCAATAACATCATAACCACCTTGCCAATGTGCAACCTCTGAACCATGTACTCTTTTCAAATTATCACCTCTGCCGAATGCTTTTGCTCCAGCAGTACCAACATGAAAATAAGTATTTAAAGCAGGCACTTCTATATGTGATTTGCTTTTCATTAAACTAGGAGGTTTTTGTATATCTAAATCGGACATTAATGTTACCATTCTAAAAATGGTCTTAGTGTTTTCTTGTGTGTCACTTAGTGTAACACATGATGTATTTGGTTGAGTTACTACTTGCCTATATGAAAGGGCTTGCTCCCATGTTGTAAAGCCTCCACGCCTATACTTTAATAATAGGTATCTAGCTTTTTTACCATCTTTAATACATTTATCTTTTTTGCTTTGGTGCAGTGTTTGTATAGGCTTTGGAGTTAAAGATGTAATTTCATTATGTAATGATTTAATTCTTATTCTTTGTTCAAAAAATTTATCAATGGTTATGTTACGTAGACTGTTATTAGTAACAAACCTTTGTAAATTATCAAACGTTGAATTGCCCATTAAGGCAAATGGATTAGTTGTTTTCATGATGTGTATTGTCTTCCGTAACAGTGTGTTCAATGTCTTCAGTCTGTGGAGACATTAAAGCAAATTTACTTCGCATCTCTTCACCAGCTTGTAACAATATATCAGGGTCAAGTATGTACTTGGTTAATACATCAGTGAATACAGTAACAGCTTGCATTACAACATTATGATTAACATTAATTGTTATCTCTTTGGAATACTCTTCTTTGTGCTTACGTTCTAACAACCATGTTGAGGCTTTGATGTGTAGGGCATTATTAGCTAATGAAATTCTACCGACATGAATACGTTTATTAGTAGCTAACGCCTCGTCTATGATTACTTGAAAATTACAATAATTAGATGTGTACCATTTCTTTAATCTTTCTGGGGGAAGCCTTAGTAACTTAGCACAGTCAGGCAATAACATGCCTATTTTGATGTTATCATATATATTTTTGACACTAGCCGGTGTGAAGCCTGTCAGTAACTGTTCTTGTACGGATGGAAAAAAAACACCTTTATCATTTAATGACGGTGTATGTTCTGCTTTAATAAAATCCGCCTCAGATTTATCTTCAGATTTATCTTCAGATTTTATTTCCGTTTTTACTTTCATGTTATGTTACTTTTTTTTAATTAACATATCAGCTGTTGTCTCTGTTATCAAATCAAAAAGCTGTTCTTTTTTATCTTCTGATACAAATGTTAATTTTATTTTATCACATACATCATTTTTTAGTTTGTTTTTAAAATCTGGATGCGTTAATTTATTTACTATGTATGTCGATAGTAGTTTAATAGCAAATTGTTTTATTATGTTTAACAT
>Ga0163151_10008591_pt1 | contig 11450 bp, 15 predicted proteins | sample OliLakLV19MP5IB2_FD_145596 | JGI IMG/M metagenome (GOLD analysis project Ga0163151, IMG submission 145596) | Freshwater microbial mat bacterial communities from Lake Vanda, McMurdo Dry Valleys, Antarctica - Oligotrophic Lake LV.19.MP5.IB-2 | ecosystem: Environmental > Aquatic > Freshwater >...
ATATTATATGGCATAGTAATAAGCGAACTCATTACAGTGGTATAACTTTCGGCGTATAGGCGTGGGGCAGGGCATGGATCTCGTCGGATTCGGGCAACTATCTGGAGAATCGTTCGAGATTATCGAGCCACTTGGGTGTGGATCTTCCGGCACTGTCTATAAAGCTAGACACCTCGGGCTGGACCGCTTTGTGGCTCTGAAAGTCCTTAAGCAAACGGATGCAGTGTCTCTTGCTCGCTTTCACAGAGAAGCGCAGATACTAGCCCAGTTAAAGCACAAGAACATTTGCCAGTGCTTTCAGTTCGGCGTCGAGAAGGGAATCCCCTTTATGGCTCTGGAGCTGATTGAAGCCCCTACGTTGCGCAATATCATGACCGGCAAACAACTAGACTGGCGCCAAAGTTCAGAAATCGGAATTCAGGTGTGCGCTGGATTGCAGGCAGCTCACGAACAGGGAGTTATCCACCGCGACATAAAGCCCGACAACATAATGCTAATGCCGGATGGCACGGCAAAAATCCTTGATTTCGGATTGTCCGGTTTCGATTCAGAAGGTGCGCAGAAACTGACACAGGCGCACGTGACCTTGGGTACGCCGCCGTATATGAGCCCTGAGCAATGCACCGCTGGACACCTTGATCAGCGTTCGGACATTTATGCCCTGGGCTGTTCGTTGTTTGAGTGTGTCGCTGGCATACCGCCCTTTTCCGGGGACACGATCGCCAGCGTAATGCTGAAACAGGAAAGCCAGCTGCCACCACCTTTGGAAGACTATGCCTCGGTGCCACCGGGATATGAATTCATCATTCGGAAGGCTTTAAGTAAAGACCCAAATCTTCGCTATCAATCAGCCAAAGACTTCGGCTTAGCACTAAGCGATTTGTTGGACGATCCTGACGCGCCAGTGCCAATACTGAAACCCGTTTCAGACCTTTCATGGAGGCAACTTTTCGGATACGCTATTCCCTCTGCCGCAGCCGTCATGCTGATCTGCGGATTTGCTTTAGTCTTTCGTCCAGCATCAAAAATGCCGGAACCCGAAACGGAAGAATCCAGAAGTGGCGTGGTGAAAGGATCCAAGCGGAATCTAGCTAAGGTGTCTAGCTTGTATGCGGAGGACGGTGGTCACGGCAAAGAGCGAGCTCGTGATCTGCTTAAAGAAACTATCTTAGCTGAGGAGGTTCAAGCCCATCCAGACAGCGGTCTTTTGTACGACGCTTACTTGGGTAGCGTTACCGTATTAGATCCTCCTGCCGCTGAGCCCTATCTTCGCAAAGCGGTAGCGATGGGCCGAAGGGAGGGAGCCTCAAAAGCGATGAAGGCGCTATGGGCGTTATGTCTCACTCTGGCAAGGCAGGGAAAGGATCCGGAGGCGCTCCTGCACGAGTTGTTCTTGCTTGCCACAAAAGCAGGTAACCGCAGCTATGCGGGGAGGGCTGATGGAGAACTTTGCGGTCAATACATGAAGCAAGGGCGGCTTAAGGAGGCAGAAAGTCGCGGAATCAGTGCTTGCAACTATCTTGTTGATTCTATTGACGCATCTGACGGAAATATGTACGGCCAAACCATAGCCAGGTTAATCACGCTGCACACCGAAACAGCACGAAAAGTGACCGAGCAACATCTTTCCATGCTGTCCGACGCTCAAGCACAGTGGGTCATGCTGTTTCTGATTGATCATGCTATCGTCGCTGAGGAATCCGCGACTTACTTGCAGTGTCTTGATGGTTTGGGCAAAATCCACCAGAAAACTGGCCTCTCGCCAGACACAGCACTACGCCAGCGACTTCTTGGGGTTGCTGGAATCCTCAATTCAAAAAATCTTGCGTTGCAGCACAAAATCATTCTGTCCTTAGCGAAAATCATCCCGCGAGATGAAATGATGTGGATGGAAATGAGCGAGGCCTTGTACCTTTTAGCTCACCAAGATGTTGCCGCCGCCGAGCAAGTGGTCGAGAAGTGTCAGCAGCGATTTCAACAGAAGAAAGACTGGCCGCACTGTTACCAGGCTTATCTCGATAGACTTTTCGGAGCTTTATCGAATGACAAATCCAAACTGCAGGCTCTGCTGCCACGTTACGACGCTAATCTACCCCGCTTGCGTAAGGCTTGCGGTTCCGAAAGCACAGAGTATGCGATGGCGCTGTGGATCAGAGCTCGGCTGAATAGAGATTTGAACAATATGGATGCGGCGTGGCATGATTTTGACGCTTTAGAGGCGATCGTTTCCGCCTCCAAGAAACCAATGGGGTTGCTCGAATTGGACTACATCCGCAAATACAAAGCGCTGGCAGATACAGGACGTCACTGAACAATTACACATACCTGGGTCCAGAGAAGCCCCCTATAGTGAAGGGGAGCTTGGTTGGTTCAGCAAATGCCTTTCAGTGAGCAAGCGATTATTAAATTCGAGCACGGCTTGATCAGTCGCGGCTATGGCGATAAGACTCGTCAGTCGTACAGGCACCTGGTCGGAAAATTCTTGGGCTTTGTGAATGACAGGTTCCCAGACTGGAAGCCGTTTACCGATAATGGAAGCGATAAACTAGTAGTTGAAACCTACAATCGCTATATGCGGGAAGAAGAACAGAAAAAACCTGCCAGCACCAATGCCGCGCTGTCTGCGGTGGCAAGGTTCTTCTCTATCCAAGGGCATAGTCGCCACTTTAAGCTACAGCAAGCACCAGTATGTGCTCGTCCAGACCGCCTGTCCGATGAACAGCTTCAGCAGCTCCTGGACTTGTTGCCGGATTGTTCGGTTAAGCATCAGTGTATCGTCACGCTGTTTCTTACGGCAGGACTGCGCCCACAAGAGCTGCGTGGCTTAGAAATTTCAGACTTAGAAATTGAAAAAAATCGCATCCAGATCCGCCAGCCAGAGTCCCAACGCTTCATACCGTTGACGGATGCTAGCTGCCAGATCCTGCGTACATGGCTTTTGGAGCGCGAGAAAATTGCTGTCCAAACAACCGCTGTATTCGTCAACTCCAATGGACTTGCCATAAGCAGCGCTGGGTTGGACTTCATCGTCAAAACGGTCGGGCAGCGAGCGAGAATTTTTCTGTCTGCACGGATTCTTCGTAACACCTATATCAAGTGGCTATTGAACAGCGGACAAGATCTGCTGTCTGTCGTTGAATTAGCCGGATTGAAGAATGTTGCTTCAATCTGGCACCACGTTAGCGACTAGCCGTTGCCGCTATGCGATGCAGCCAAAGCCAAAGGCAGTAACGCGATAAGAAACTTCAATAATTCAATCCAAAACAGCCTGACGAGATCGCCACACCCGAATGAGGCTGCCTGTAATCCTCAGGTGACGCGTTGACTCGCTGCTGGTAGTTGTACCAGGCACTGTCATATCAGCCAGTCAGCGGCAGTTCGGACAGCGCAAATCAGCAGATTCTGGCTTTGGGCGAAATTAGCGATAACCGTTACTAGTGGATCAAATATTGTTTGCCATGCACTGACGTTCTCACTCTAATACCGCTGCGCTAGCGTAGCAATCGCACAGAATTAGGCACTTTGCCATTTTCTGAAGCACTTGAATTGTCTAGGGTTAGATCATGTTTCAGTTTCCTCTATAACACCCGGTGCCCTCCACCTTTAAGTCAATAGATAAGCGCTGTCGCAAGTATTTCGTTAGTCCATTGGTGGACCGAGAACTTGCCGGGCAGACGGGTGTTTCATGAAAGGAGGAACGCGATGATTGGGATCATTTTCTTGCTGCTCTGGTTTGTCTACATGATTACCCGCGATAATGTCAGCGACTGAGCATTGCTTGGTCTAATTCTTCGCGATGGTGATTTCCTAGTTTTCCTTCTTCGAAATCTTCGTTGAAAGTGACATCGTCGTCGCGTCTGAACCTGCGCTATCTAGACTAGCGATAGTTCGCTACTAGTGGATCAAACAATCTCTGGCTGCACTTCGACGACGACTTCAAGGCGACGATTCGCCAGTATTCATCGTCGATGAGACGTACGACCAGCCGCAGGTCAAGGTGTAAGCAGTGCGGTTCGGAGTGCAAGAAGAAACCCGGCAACGTCGCTGGCGTTCCTTTCAACGCATACACCAAGGGCATTCCCGCGCAAGTTGATGGATTCTCCGTGCAAGTCGGTGCGACCAGCATAGGCGTCGCTCAGTCGCGGCTGTAAGCACGCGAGAAGCGACCGTTAGTAACTCAACCTCAACCGAAAATGTCGATGGGACGCTAGTTCAAGCGACCTATCCCTACTGAAGGAGAAGCGAAGTGGCCCTTACAGGCATGAGCCGGACTGAATACGCGGACATGATGAACAAGTTAATCAACGCCGAGCTTGCAAACGCCCGAGCCCTGGAGAAGGACGCAGTGTTCTGGGAAGACCAACTCGAGAAGGCGTCGCGAGGGCGGAATGTCGTCTCTTACGGCGTGTTCCATGACCTCTACGAGTACATTCCGGCGAACCCACGGCACGCGGGGAACTGCTCAATCCTCGCAAAGGACCGCCGGCGGAAACTCTCACAGAGTCAGGAAAAGCTAGCCATGCTGCGGGAGCAGCTGCAGGCTCACCTGGCTACTGGGAGCTTCGACCCCGAGGGCAAGAACCCTTCGCCCGAAGGGAAGGGCGCGCCTCCGCGTGCGGTGTTCATTGGTTTCGCTTTCCTCATAGTAGCCGCTATCGCGGTTGTACTCGGATGCCTGATCCTATTGACCTGATCGGGCATCATTTCGGTGGTCGATGAGCGCTGCCACCGTCGGTGGTGCTAGCCGGAGCACTGGTTCCTGACGTTCTTCATCGGCGTTTTAGGTAATGTCGCCGCCTAGACCCTGCAGTGTCTGCCGCGTAATCAGCGACTGACTTGCTGTCGGCTGTGTCAGCCGACAGCGTTCGTGGTCAATTCCCTCTGCAACCCAAGGTTGTCTGATGAACAGCGTTTACCTTCTCGTGCCGGTGGCATTCATGGCGTTTGCTTCCCTAATCATCCTCGCGCTGCTGCTGCCGGAGTTTAACCTGCGGCGTTTGCGCGCTGCTCGCTGCCGTGTCGAGGCGTTGGAGAAGGAGAACAAGGAGCAGGCTGAGCGGCTGGCACGCAGTGGAAGCGACTGAACAGCGCTCATCAAAACTGAGCGGAGCCAAGCTTCCTATCCTCATGGGTGAAAACATCCCATAATCGGCCGCCTGAAGCCAGGTTCGGCAAGGCTCTGCGAATCGACGGGTGGTGAAGTACACCGCCCAGGTGTCCACATACCTCTAACCAATGAAAGAACGCATGCAAAAGTCAAATCACGTTCGGCAGCTCGCTTTCGCGCTGCTGATTCTCGGCGGTGTCCTGGTCCTGGCGGCGAGCAAAGGGTCGGCCGATATCCGCGGTAAGGATGGTGCAACGATCCACGCCAAGAGTGGCTCTAAGGTCATTGCAGACAAGGGCGTGACCGTTTACGCGGAAGGAAATTCCCAGGTCACAGCTAACGCCGGTTCAATCGTGCACGCCCACGACAAGTCACTCGTCACGGTGAATGGTGCTGCAACTGTTCATGCTGAAGGGGGCTGCATCATCCATCTGAATGCCGATTCAAGCGTGAACGCACTGAGCGGACCCACCGTTCATTACTGCGAAGGAGCAAGTCTCCTTGCCTTTGGCACCGGCATCAAGACTTACAAGGACTCAGTCGTGGAGGCGAAGAAGGGCTCCGTCATCGAGGCTTTCTCCGGAGCCACCGTCTACGCTTGCGACGGCTCCAAAGTCACGGCCAAGTCTGGATCTACGGTGTACGCCACCGCCAGCGCTGACATTGATGCCGAGAAGGGGTCGACTGTCAATGCCGTTGCCTCCGAGGACGATTTTCCTTCCCGTACCACGTTCGCGCAGAAGCTGCCCGGGCTGATTTCAGGAAGGTGGCTGAACGAAGACAAAGCAGGAAACCCAAGTCGAATCACCGTGGTCTTTGGTAGAGGCACGCAGTACGATCGGTTCGCTTTTTACCCGGCCAGAGGATCTGGGTGGGGGGACATTAGCACCGTCGACCACGGCAGCTACAAGTTGGACGGCAGAAACGTTTCAATCGATGGGGCGCCCGAAGGCACCATAACAAAAGTCACCAAGGACGCGCTGCACTGGACTTCGCGTTTCGGTGTCACCACCAAATACAAGCGCATCGCATCCGAGCCTAACGATTGATTGTTGGGCTCAACCTACGGCTTCGCGTCGGTCACCGCATGTCGAAGCCGCCTTCAAGGAGATATTCATGTCGCGACGTTCCCCGTACTTGCAAGCAATGTACACGGCTCTTCTGCGTGCAGTCTGCAACGGCGGGCTCTGCGCGCTCATCCTGGCGCTTACCGCGCCGCTCCTGTTTCTTGGCTGGGCGGTGCCGGTCGGTTGTGTCGGTTTGGTGGCCTTCATCCTGGGTCTGTGGGGAGAAATCTGCGTAATTCAGGCCGTGATCCCGCGGCAGGTTTATTCCTGAAGGGTGCCAGCAAGGTCCGTGACGAACAATCCGTTTCACCAGTGGCTGTCGGCTCCGTTGAGCCGATGGCGGGTTCACCTTTCCGCGCTGAAAAACCAATAACTCTCTTTCTCTGGAGGCTAACGATGGACTTGAATACGTATTCCGGGTTGCTGCTGAGTCTTGCAGTGACGATCTCACTGCTTGCGAACGGGGCCGCCAAGATGCTGGGATACAGGAATTCGCTGCTCTATGGGCTGATTCTCGCTGTCATCGCGGGGGTTTTCTGTACGATGGGCACGTGTGGACTGCCTCTGGCAGAGTCACGGAGAGACATCGACAAGAATCTGCTGGTCAATCTGGCATTCGGTCTGGGCTGTCTCAGTGGGCTGGTTTCCGTTTTCCAAAGCCAAGATCAGGAGCCAGCATGACCCCGTTCATCCCCAATACCGATCACCACTTCCTCCGTGATGCGACGGAGGCCCACAACCGGCTTGCGGAGAAGGTGAAAGTGCTGACAGGCAAGCAGCTTCTTGCACAGGAGGCGTATCGCAGCGTCTATGCTGTGTACAATAAGCTGCTTGCCTCGCGTCGCTGTCCGCATGGGTTGGAGGTTGAAGAGAGTGGGCGCATGGTGTTTCGGTCGCCGAAACAGTTGGGCCTACCTGACGACGGTCAACTCGCGTACGCGTATTGTGACCTGGCCGTCAGGATCAGTGAGGTGTACGTTGCCTACGGCGACCTGAACTCCGAGTATCTGGACACCGCTCGCTGCGTTCGCCGACTCAGCCTGGAGGCCCGCTGGGACCGCGATGTGGATTCTGGGCGTGCGGTGACGTATACATACCAGCAGTGGATCTTGCTGCGACACAATCTGATTGTGCTTTCCGACGATATCCGCGAAGCAACCGCGTTGGTATTAAACGCCATGGACTCCGTCAACGAGATCAATCGATTCTCCCGCGGATACAATCCCATCTCGATGTTGTTTGCAAAACGCTTTCCGAAGTTCGCTGATCCCGAGTGGGTCTCTAATACGAAGAAGGAATTCGGACTGACCGACCCCGAGATCCGGCCGATGAAGGGCTGTGTGTAGTTCTCCAAGCAATAACACAGGAGGAACAGTCATGACCGGGATAAACCGACAGGACGACAGCGCGGTTCCTAAGAGTGCCGCCAATGCCGACACGCCGGTCGGCATTCTGGACTCCGCATACAGGGGCAGCTTCTTTGACGCACCCAAAGGCAGTGTCTTCCACGCGCACGGCGGTGGGGGCGTCAACGCACACAATGGCAGCACCATCCGTGCGTGGAACGGTACCACTGTCCATGCATACATCGACAGCATCGTTTACGCACACATCGACAGCATCATTCACGCCTATGGTGGCAGTCTCATTCACGCCTACAGCGGTAGCATCGTTCACGCGTGCAATGGCAGCACCGCGCATGCCAAACCCGGCAGCACCGTTCATGCCCATGCTGGCAGTATCGTTCATGCCTATGCTGGCAGTACCGTTCATGCCTGTGCTGGCAGCATCGTTCATGCCCGTCCTGGCAGCACTGTTCATGCCGAACCCGGCAGCACTCTCCAGGTCCATGCTGGCTGCACCGTTTATATCCACGTTGGCAGCACCCACTGAACTTGGGGCAGGCTGTCTGCGCAAGAGCGGTCAATCGGCCGCTCTTGTTGCCGCTGCAACATGGCGGGTTCCGCTGTAGGTTCAGTCACTTCGCGCTGAACCTGTTCCTCAACCATCCAACTTACGGAGTTCACTCATGTCGATTCTTGCTCTTGTCGCGATTGGCTACTTCGCCGGTCTCTGCGGCAGTATTCTCGGTGGTCTTTTCGACCTTGCGCGCTTGCGCGCCGATGACGGCGCCGACCGCTCGCGCGACTCAGGCGGTCTTCTGCTGGTTATCTGCATCGTCGTGCTCTACAAGATCTTTACCCACAAGGTCCTGCAAAGCGTGAAGGTGCTGGTGGCCATAGGCGCTGTCTGGGGCTTTCACGGTAACATCCACGCGGTGCACTGCACCGTGGGCACGTGCTTCTTGACCGGCTTCGCATTCATGGTTTACCTGCCGGCGCTGGCCGCAACGTGGAAGCGACTGTCCACGTGGTGGAAGAAGGCACGGCAGAAGGGCTGATTAGCCCCCATCACTATGTGCGGTGCCACACGGTGCGCGGCGCTGCAATCGCGTGTGGGGATCGTCTGTACGATGGGCACGTGTGGACTGGCTCTGGCAGAGTCACGGAGGGACCAAGACAAAGATCTGCTGGTCAATCTGGCATTCGGTCTGGGCTGTTTCAGCGGGCTGTTTTCCGTTCTCCAGGGACGGGTCAAGCACGGCTGGCTCAAATGACCGCAGATGGACGCTCTATCTCTGCGGAGATCCGGCCGATGAAGGGCTGCATGTAGCCGCTCTGCTTCTCTCAACACGACAGCAAATTCATGTACATCTTCACCGGAGACTGATTGCGCTGAATGTGGTGCAAAAGTCTCGGTTTCATTCGTCCGTCCAAACACCACTTTTCTCTGGATGCCAACTATGGACGTGTTTACCTTATTCGGGTTGATCCTTGTCATTGCGGCGACGGTCTCCCTGTCTTTGAACGGGGCCGCCAAAATGCTGGGATTCGGCAGTTCGCTGCGCTTTGGGCTGTTTCTCGCTGTCATCACGGGGACTATGTTTACGATGTTCACCTGGGGAATGGACTTGGTCGAGTTATGCGACCAAATTCTGCTGCTCCATCTGGCAGTCGGTTCGGGCTGTTTCAGCGGTCTGGTTTCCGTTAACCGGGGAAGGGAGATTCAGCACGGGGAGGGCTCTAAGTGACCAGACCCTCAGATCGTAGTCGTGCATCTGTCCGTGCAAACATCGAGCCTATCGCCGCGTACACGCTGAACTGCTAATGGGATTCTTTGTCCTGGGATTCTCTATGCACCAAGGTCTGTAATCTGGCTGACCTTCAACAGCCACTCTCAGTTTCGCCATTGGCGGTCGGCTCTGTTAAGCCGATGGCCTGGCTCATTACACAAAGGGGCAAGCTATGCTCATGCTGATTTCTCTTTTCACGGGTCTCGTTCTGGCTTATCTGGCTTATGTGGTGGCCGGGGTTGAAAGCGGCAGGCTGAAGCTGCCGCGGGGACAGATGATGATTCAAGGCACTCTGGGATTCGCGTCTGCGCTGGTGGCATTCATGCTGGGTAGTGTTACCCAGGGACCCGGCCGCTCCGCTTCTTTCGATGCTGGCTTCGGGTACCACGTGCTCGAACTGGTCACGATCATGATGGTGCTTGGAGTTATGGCGCTGAGCGGCGTTTCCATCCATTACGCTACCTCGAAGGACGGATCGGGAGGCTGAAGCCTGCGCGCTTAACTGACCTTCCAGGCTGAGCGCGCAGTCTTCAGCCGTTTCATCAAGACGCCGCCACCTTTGAAATGAGGTGGCAGTGGCTTTGCTGTCAAATTTCATGTCTGCAAGGAGCAAGCGCATGGCAGGCTGTCGAGATTCTCGCTGCTTCTCATTGCAACCGTTGGCTACTTCGCTGGTGGTGCGGTAATTTCCAAACAAGTGCCGCACAAATCAGTCGCAAGACCGTTGGCATCACCGAGTTCGCACGACCGGCTGATCTGTGTCCGAACCGGCCACGACCTTTCTGAGAGGTGGTGGCTTACATTCTTCCGAAGGAGAAAAGCCATGAGATGTCTTTTTTATCTCGCTTTCGCTATGGTTGTGTTCGTATTCATTCTGCTCGGCATTGGATGCCATGCAGATGGGCCGCGCACCAATTCTGACAAACGCGATGCGCGCATGGAGACGTGGTCGCTGCACTGCAATACAGAGCGAGCGGACGAATGGTCCGACGACTGCCTGACGATCCTCTATGCCGTCGAGGAGAAGCGACAGGTGCTGACGGCGCGAATTCTGGACGATCAGCTCAGCGCGGACGTGCACGACGATCTCAAGGTTCAACGTGCTCAGGTCTTAAAGCAAGGGCAAGACGAGGTCGACAAACTCCAGTGCGTCGTGCGGAGTTACGAGTCGCTGATCGCGGTGACCAAGGAGCGGCTCGAACAGCTTAAGTTTGACCCGACCAACGATCATGATGCGATCGCGCTGGACCGCGTGCGTCAGGCGGAGAGCAAACTCACAACTGTCAAGTTGCAGGAGAAGATCGTGATGGACGCCTGGCAGCAATACTTGCAGGGCAAGCTGCTGCGTGAGAAGAAGGGACCTGACAGTCAGCGCAAGAAAAACAGCTGCCGTATCGAGCGGTAGCTTGTGAACCGCTCAAGTCAGGTCAAAAAACCCGGTGAATCAGGTGCGCATTATGCGCACCTGATTCATCTTTAACAACCAAGGAACATCATGCACCCGTCAAATTGTCGCCGCCGAGGCGCTTTCACCTTGCTAATTCTCTGCAGCATTCCGCTTCTGGTGCTAGGCGAAAGCGTGGCTGCCATTCGCGCGAAAGATGGGTCTACCGCTCACGCCCAGCGCGGCTCCCGGGTGATTGCCGAGAAGGGGTCGACCGTACATGCCGAGGATGGCTCCAGTGTCACCGCCAACGCAGGTTCGATCGTGCACGCTGAGGCCGGCTCATATGTCGAGGTAAAGGGTTGTGCATCTGTTCATGCACAATCGGGCTCCTTCATTCATCTGTACGCTGGCTCCAGCGTCAACGCGCGCAGTGGACCCACGGTGCATTACACCGATGGCGCAACACTTCTGGCATGGAGTGCCGACATCGAGACCTTCAAAGATTCTGTCGTTGAGGCAAAGAAGGGCTCGGTGGTCGCGGCATCCACAGGAGCTACTGTCTACGCCTGCAACGGCTCCAAGGTCATTGCCAAGTCAGGGTCTGTTGTCTACGCGATGCCGGACGCAGAGGTGGAAACAGAGCGCGGGTCAACTGTCACAGCTGTCGCTTCGGACGAGAAGTTTCCTTCGCGCATCACCATCGAACAGAAGCTTTCTCACCTGATTGTGGGCCGCTACGTTTCGATCACCGAGAAA
>Ga0163151_10008600_pt1 | contig 11436 bp, 6 predicted proteins | sample OliLakLV19MP5IB2_FD_145596 | JGI IMG/M metagenome (GOLD analysis project Ga0163151, IMG submission 145596) | Freshwater microbial mat bacterial communities from Lake Vanda, McMurdo Dry Valleys, Antarctica - Oligotrophic Lake LV.19.MP5.IB-2 | ecosystem: Environmental > Aquatic > Freshwater > Lake...
GCTAGTTTCGGGTTTTCAACTTCCGCCTGGTGGTTGCGATTTGACCTGCGCAACAGCAGTAGCGAGCCGATCACTCGCGTGCTGCGGCAGAACTACCCGATGTTGGATCGCATCGAAGTGTGGGTGATCGCCGATGGTCAAGTGACGCAGCACTGGCTGACCGGTGATCGCCTGCCATTCTCCACGCGGCCGATCGAACACAGAGACTTCCTGTTTCCGTTGACGATTCCCGCCAATTCGCACTACAGCGTGCTGGTGCGAGCCGCTTCAGGTGGACCCATCAACGTGCCCTTGACGTTGTATCAGCCGTTTGCGCTGATTACGCAAGTGGCCACCGAACAATTGGCTTTGGGCGCGCTGTTTGGGAGCATCCTGTTGCTTGCCAGCATTGTGCTGGTGCTGTTTGTGTTCGTGCGCGACGCTTCGTTTCTGTATTACCTGTTTTACCTGCTGACTTACGGCAGCTACATGGCTGCGTTCAACGGCATCGCCTATCAGTACGTGATGTCGGATTCGCCGGAATTGGCCAGCGCCATCCATGTGATGTTGCTGCTGGCGGCGTTGTTCTTCTTGCTGCAGTTCGCCAAGAGCATTCTGCACATCGGGCGCGTCGCGCCCAAGGTGGGTAAGTTCACCGCTTATATTCAGCTGATGGTCGTGGCGGTTCTTGTCGCCTCGCCTTTTTTTGACTACTCCGTCATTGTCCTGCCGATTTCAGGACTCATCGTGGTCACCATGTTGCTGGTCATGGCGATGGGGATTGCGAGTCATCGCGCGGGGCAGCCCACGGCGCGCTTTTTCCTGCTGGCGTGGTCGGCGTTCTTGATCGGCGTGCTCGCCTACATGCTGAAAAGCTTCGGCCTGTTGCCGCACAACCTGTTGACCCAGTACGGCTTTCAGATTGGCACCATCTTCGAGTTTGTCCTACTGTCGTTGGCGCTGGGTGTGCGCGTGCAGGAAATCAAACAGCAAAGCCGCACCGATTCGTTGACCGGCTTGGGCAACCGGGCAAGCCTGGATGAGCTGGTGAGCCAGCAGTTTGCCAGCTGCGCCGCGGCCAATGCCCCACTTTCCCTATTGATCGTCGACATCGACCTGTTCAAGCAGGTGAACGATGTGCACGGACATGCGCTGGGAGACCGGGTGCTGCAGCGCGTCGCCGCATCGATTCGGCGGGCACCGCGACAACCGTCGCAAGCCTTTCGCTACGGCGGCGAGGAGTTTGTGATCCTGCTGCCGAGGACAGCCTTGGAGGTGGCCAGCGAGCTGGCCGAGCGACTGCGCGCGGAAATCGAAGGCGATGATCGCGAGCCGCGGGTCACGATCAGTATCGGCTTGGCCTGCACGTCGACACGCCAATGCACAACCACTCGAGATCTGTTTCGTGCGGCTGATGAGGCCTTGTACGCCGCCAAACGCGGTGGTCGCAACCGCGTCGTGGCCGACGATGCGCGCGATCGACGCGAACTGGTCAGCGGCGGCATGGTGACCGCGTAGCCGCCTGCAGCGGTCAGGTCGGCTGGGCTAGTAGCCGTCATTTCCGTCGAAGGTTAAACCCCAGCGCAATGACCTCGCGCCCGCGTTGGCGCAGATGGCGATGATTCAGGCGTGACTGACAGCCGCCGCGTAGAGTGCCCAGACACTGGTGAAGGGGGTTTCTGCGATGAAGCATTGGATATCTGTTCTTGCCCTGACCACCCTGTTGACGGGCTGCGTCAGTTACTCCGAATACGACCGTTACGACGACGGCTATTACACGGCGGGTCGCGACGCCTATGGCAATCCAGTCTATGTCGATGGTTCGAGCTACTACTCGCCATCCCACAGCGGCTCTGGCGACTATTACTACGAAGATGACAGCTATGCCGACTACGGCTATTCGAACTACGTAGACAACCCCTACTACTACTCACTGTTCTGGTCGCTCAATCGCTGGTCGGTTGATCCGTATTGGCACCCGCGGTTTTTCTACGGCGTCACCTATTACCCGCGCAACTATTTCAGCTTTGGCTACGGTGGCGGCTTCAACTACGGCTACGGCTATGGCAGTCACTTCCGGCCGTTCGGATATGCGAATTACGCCTACTCGCCGTATCGATTGTCGTGGGTGGACGGCTATTACGACTGGTCCTCGTACCGCCACTACTCCACGCCTGGTTACAGCTATTACGCACCGCGTTACGGCAATGCGCGCAACGAGGCCGCTTGGCTGAGTCGGCAGTCGCGCTACAACACCAACAATGCTTCCAACAACGAAAACTACGGCGGCCGCAGCGGCGGTTTGCCACGCACGCAAGCCTCCCGTTACGAAGATCGCAGCCAAGGCGCGGTAATTGAACGTCGGCAAGCACAGCGCGGTGCTGACTATGGCAGCGGTGCCGGCGGTGGACGCCGGGCAGATCCGGCCGTCAGCGGATTTGGCTACGATCGCGAAGCCGCTGCCAAGCGCCCCGCCGAAGCGGGCAGCCAGCGCCAGCGCTACATAGGCGACTCAGGGGACGTCCGCAGCAGGGGCGATGACAGCGCTCAGCCTTCGCGTTACACCCGCTCGGCCGATGCGCCACCCACGCGCAGCCAGCGCTATGGTTCAGCGAGTGAACGCGGCTACACGCCGCGTGCGCGTGACGAAGATGCCGGCGGCTATCGGATCGCGCCGTCACGCGCGTCCAACTATGCACAGCCGGTGCAGCAAGCACCCAGCCGTGCAGCGCCGGTCTATCGCCAATCCAGCCCGCGCAACAACGAAGGCGCGGATTACCAGCCGCGGCAGTCACGGTCAGCCTCGACGGTTGAGCGCGCGCAACCGCGTGAGGAAAGCGCGCCGCGCTATCGGTCAGTTGCGCCCAGTCGCGAGAGCTACTCGCCGCGCGAAGCTCGCGAAAGCGAGCCCAGCTATAGCAGTCAACCCAGCTATCGCGAACCAGCGCCGCGACAATATGAGGCGCCCGCGCGGACGGAATCGAGAAGCAGTGATTATGATCGGAGTGAGTCGCGCAGCGAGTCACGCGCAGAAAGTCGGTCCGAGCCGGTGGAGTCGCCGCGCAGTCGCGAGGCTGATGAGCAGTCGCCGCCGTAGTCGCTTGGACTAGCTCAGATTCCGGGCGAATGGGTATTGAATCGGCGGACGCCGTGAAAAGGTTGCGATGAGGCAACCCTTTTCGCGGCTCGCGCCGCCCTAGGTGCGGATAAATGTGACGGCAGTCAACAAAAAATCGTTTGACTGCGGTTGCGCGGCGGCAATCCGAGGCTCACGATTAGCACTGACGAAAAGCGGCGCTATGTGACATTAGCGCGCGGAGTGCGTCACCTCCCGGATCCCTTTCATGGCTGTCCGGCGCCCGGATCTGGTCCCCTGGATTCCCCCTGTTCCAAAAGACCCCCGGGCGCCGGCCTTTTCCGGCGCGACGCCATGCTTCCCCACCTTGCACGTGACCGGCCCCTGTTCAGTCCAGTCGACGGCGCGTTGTTTGCAGCAACTTGCCGCCTGCCAAGGTGGGTGCAGTGGAGCAGGCAGCAGGTTTCGTGCCAATCCGCGCAGCCAGCGCCAAGTGGTCGCATGCGCGCTAGACTTTTGCAGATCAGCTCAGCCGTTGTTGCGCGGTTGCCCGCGCCAGAATGAATCGCGAATCGGATAGTTAGCGCATGCATAGTTATGACGTCATCGTGGTCGGCGGCGGTCACGCCGGAACCGAGGCCGCGCTCGCCGCCGCGCGTTCTGGCGTGCGCACGTTGCTGCTGAGCCACAGCATCGAAACCATCGGCGCGATGAGCTGCAATCCGGCGATTGGCGGCATCGGCAAAGGCCATCTGGTGCGCGAGATCGACGCCCTCGGCGGGGCAATGGCGCAGGCGGCAGATCGCGCTGGCATTCAGTGGCGACGGTTGAACGCAAGCAAGGGGCCGGCGGTGCGGGCGACGCGCTGTCAGGCTGACCGCAGTCTGTATCGTGCTGCGATCCGGCGCAGGGTCGAACAGCAAGCCAACCTGACCCTGTTTCAAGCGGCGGTCGACGACATCGTCATTGAGGGCGGCTGCGTGCGCGGCGTGCTGACCCAATTGGGGCTGCGTTTTGATGCGCCGAACGTGGTGCTGACCGCCGGAACCTTCTTGGCCGGCCGCGTGCATGTCGGCCAATCACAATATTCCGCGGGTCGCGCCGGTGAGCCGCCGGCGACCGCACTGGCACAGCGCCTGCGCGAAGGCCCGTTTGCGGTCGGCCGCCTGAAGACCGGCACGCCGCCACGGATCGACGGCCGCAGCCTCGACTATTCAGTGATGGATGAGCAACCCGGCGATGATCCGAGGCCGGTGTTTTCCTGCATGGGAAGCGTGGCTGATCATCCGCGCCAGGTCAGTTGCTGGATCACCCATACCAGCGAGAAGAGCCACGACATCATTCGTGCTGCACTGCACCGCTCGCCGCTGTACAGCGGTCAGATCGAAGGCACCGGGCCGCGCTATTGCCCATCCATCGAAGACAAAGTGGTGCGCTTTGCCGAGCGCAACTCGCATCAGGTGTTTGTTGAACCGGAAGGTCTGGACACCATTGAGATCTACCCGAATGGCATCTCCACGTCACTGCCGTTTGACGTCCAGCTCGAGCTGGTGCGCTCGATTCGTGGGTTCGAGCAGGCTCACATCACTCGCCCCGGCTACGCCATCGAATACGACTTTTTCGACCCGCGCGGATTGACCGCATCGCTGCAAACCAAGGCCGTCGAAGGCTTGTTTTTCGCAGGCCAGATCAACGGCACCACCGGCTACGAAGAGGCTGCGGCACAAGGGTTGATCGCCGGCTTGAATGCGGCCCGCCGCGCGCTCGGTCAGGCGCCGTGGACACCGGGCCGCGAGCAGGCCTATATCGGCGTGCTGATTGACGATCTGATCGTGAACGGCACCATCGAGCCATATCGCATGTTTACCTCGCGCGCCGAATATCGATTGCAGCTGCGAGAGGACAACGCCGATCTGCGCTTGAGCGAACGCGGCCGTGAACTGGGGCTGGTTGACGATGAGCGTTGGGCGGCGTTTTCGCGGCGACGCGAAGGCATTGATCGCGAGCACGCTCGGCTCGAATCCTTGCGGTTGTCGCCAGGCAATGCCTTGGCCAATGACATTGAGACGACCTTGGCGATCACCATCAGCCGCGATTGCAGCGTGCTCGAATTACTCAAGCGCCCCGGCCTCACCCATGCGTTACTTGCCAGCGTCGCCGGCGTAGGCGGCGGCGAAGCCGATGCCAACGTGGCCGAGCAAGTCGAAATACAGACCAAGTACGCCGGCTATCTCGGTAGACAAAACGAAGAAATCGCCCGCCAGCAACGCAACGAATCGACCCTGATTCCCGATGGACTGGATTTCAACGCCATCAGTGGTCTATCGACCGAGGTCAAGCAAAAGCTCCTCAAGGTCAAGCCGCAAACCATTGGCCAGGCACAGCGCATCGCGGGGCTGACACCCGCGGCAATTTCGCTGCTGTTGGTCCACATCAAGCGGCACAGCGCGAGTCGCGCGGCGTGATGAGGGAGCGCTGTAGCGGGGCATCTGACCCTAAGTCAGTATTTGCCGGCTGCCGTTTTCGGTTGTTGTGGGAGCGTCGGAAGGCGCGATGTTTTGTGCCACTGGACCGAATCGCGCCTACCGGCGCTCCCGCAAAAGCCCTCGCTGACGGCAACACGTGATTCACGACAACCGTATCGACGATCAGCCCATCGACGACAAGCCCGTCAATAGCCAGCCGCACAGTGCCACGTCGTTCGAAATCAAACGCCGGCAATTGCTGCGCCGTCGACGTTGGGCGCGGCGCTTGTTGCGGCCGTTGCCGCGGCGGGCGAACGTGCATCGGTATCCGGTGATCAAATGGTTCGCGCAGCGGGCCAAGCGATACCCGTTCCTGTGGTCATTGGGCCGCGCGCAGGTGCTGCCGGCCCTGTATGCAGGTATGGTGTTGTCGCTGTCGCCTTTGTATGGCGTGCAGATCTTGCTGGCGCTCGGGTTGGCCTTGCTGTTGCGGGCCAATCTCACCATCACGGTGGGCCTGCAGATGATCGTCAATCCGCTGACGATTGCGCCCATTTACGGGCTCACCGCATGGTTGGGGAGCTGGTTGATGACCTTGGCCGGCGTGGGTGCCGACCTGCCGCGCGCCCTGTTTCTGGCCAATGCGCTGTTTGTCGGTGGTGCTGCTGCGGGATTGGTGCTGGCATCGCTGGCCCATCTCGGATGGCGTTTGGCGGCGTGGGAGGCGCGCGTGTTTCGCGCCCGCTTTGAGCTGCTGCGTCAGCACGCCGATGCACACGCAAAAGCGAATCTGGATGAGGCCTTTCAGAGCCGCTCCGAGTAGTCGACCAGGCCACTTGGGGTGAGCGAACCCGCCGTCGCGTGACCATCATCGAAGTGGCACCGTACAATTGCCTCTCGATGGTGCGTGCCGCTTGCGCACCTTGCATTTCGCTGGCCTGAGACTGTTGTGAACTCGATCCTCGGCATCGCGCTAGCTGCGCCTGACTTATCTGCTAACCACTCCCCGCAACGGGCGATTACCGCTGCGTGGCTGCGCGATGAATCCGAGCACGTTAAAGCACTGCTCGCTGAGCTGGGGGACGACCCGGCCGAACACGCTGCAGTGCAACGCATCGCGGTCGGTCTGGTCGAGCAGGTTCGCTTCAAGGCCGAAGACCAAGGCGCGATCGAAGCCTTCATGCGCCAGTACGATCTTTCCAGCGAGGAAGGCGTGCTGTTGATGTGCGTGGCCGAGGCCTTGCTGCGCATTCCCGATCAGGAAACGGCGGATCGCTTGATCCGCGACAAATTGGGCGATGCCAATTGGAAGAAGCACCTTGGTGCCAGCGATTCGCTGTTCGTCAATGCCTCGACCTGGGGCCTGATGCTGACCGGCAAGATGGTCGCGCTGTCGGAAGAGACCCGGCGCAATTTCGGCGGTGCGCTGCGGCGTGTGGTTGGTCGCGCGGGTGAGCCGGTAATTCGCCTTGCCGTGCGGCAGGCGATGAAGATCATGGGCCACCAGTTCGTGATGGGACGGACCATCGACGAGGCGCTGAAACGCTCACGGCGCGGACCCAGTGCGGCGTATCGCTACAGCTTTGACATGCTCGGCGAGTCGGCACTCACCAGCAAAGACGCCGCGCGCTATTTCGAATCCTATCGCCGCGCGATTCTGGCCATCGGCAGCGGTGGGCCGTATGCCGATGTGTTCGCCGCGCCCAGCATCTCGGTCAAGCTGTCGGCACTGCATCCACGCTATGAGATCGGCAAGCGCGCCCGTGTGCACGCCGAGCTGACGCCGCAGGTGCTGCAGCTTGCGCAACTCGCAAAGGCGCAGGGCATTGGCTTCACGATTGATGCCGAAGAAGCCGAACGGCTTGAGCTGAGTCTGGACGTGATTGCGGCGGTCTTCGTTGATCCCAGCCTTGACGGCTGGCAAGGCTATGGACTGGCGGTGCAGGCGTACCAAAAGCGCGCGCCGTTCGTCATCGATTATCTGGCTGCAATGGCGCGCAAGCACGGTCGACGGATGCCAGTGCGTCTGGTCAAAGGCGCCTACTGGGACGCCGAGATCAAGCGTGCGCAGGTGGAAGGCCACGCTGGCTTTCCGTTGTTTACCCGCAAGCCAAATACCGACGTCAGTTATCTGGCCTGCGCCAAGCGCATGCTGGCGGCAACCGATGCTTTCTATCCGATGTTCGCCACCCATAACGCGCATACGATTGCGGCGATTTATCGGATGGCAGTGCTTGCACTGCCGGCAATGAATGCGAGTTCACCTGCCTACGAATTCCAGCGCCTGCACGGCATGGGCAAGGATTTGTATGACGGCGTGATTCCGAATGGAACACCGCCAGGCAACACCATGAGTGTTCCTTGCCGCGTCTACGCCCCCGTCGGCAGCCATGAAGACTTGTTGCCTTACCTGGTTCGCCGCTTGCTCGAAAATGGCGCCAATACCAGTTTCGTCAACAAGATCACCGACGAGCGCGTCAGCCCCGTTGAACTGGTGGCCGATCCGGTGCGCACGGTCGCTGCCTTTGCTTCGATTTCACATCCGAAAATCCCGCTGCCAGTCGCCTTGTTTGCCGAGAGTGACGGAAGGAAAAATTCAATGGGCGTCAATCTCGCCAACGACAATGACCTGCGCGCACTAGCCGCGCGCATCGAAGCTGCCTCTGAGCCAAGCGGGGCAGGTCCACTGGTGCCGGGTTCCAGTACGGCCGGACCCAGCACCACCGTAACGTCCCCGGCGGATCGCAGCAAAGTAGTTGGCGCTTGGCAGGCCGCTGATGCCGCCTGCGTTGAGCAAGCCTTGAGCAATGCCGTTAACGCGCAACCCGAGTGGGATCGCCTACCCGTCGCATCGCGTGCCGCCATCATCGAGCATGCCGCCGATTTGATGGAAGCGCAGCTGCCCGAGTTCATCGCCCTGTGCACGCGGGAGGCGGGCAAGACGATCGTTGATGGCGTCGCCGAAGTGCGCGAAGCGGTCGACTTCTTGCGCTACTACGCCGCTCAAGGCCGCAAGTTGCTCGGTCATCCCGAGAAGCTGCCGGGCCCAACGGGCGAATCCAACGAATTGCATTTGGCTGGTCGCGGTGTGTTTGTATGCATCAGTCCGTGGAATTTCCCGCTGGCGATCTTTATCGGCCAAGTCGCTGCCGCGTTGGTGACCGGCAACAGCGTGCTCGCCAAGCCCGCCGAGCAAACCACGCTGGTCGGATTTGCGGCGGTCAAACTTCTGCATGAAGCCGGGGTGCCGGCGGCGGTGTTGCAGTACTTGCCGGGTGATGGTGCCAAGGTCGGCGCCGCGCTGACTCGCGATCCACGCGTGGCTGGCGTGGTGTTCACCGGCTCCACCGAAACCGCGCGCGCCATCAACCGTTCGATGGCGGCGCGCGATTCCGCCATCGGTGTACTGATTGCCGAGACGGGTGGTCAGAACGCGCTGATCGCCGATTCCTCCGCATTGCCAGAACAACTGGTGAAAGACGCCATCGGTGCCGCATTTGGTTCCGCCGGGCAACGCTGTTCGGCCGCGCGTGTGCTGTTTGTGCAGCGCGATATTGCCGACAAGGTGATCGAGATGCTGGCCGGCGCAATGGCCGAATTGACGGTCGGCGACCCTGGCTCACTGGCCACCGACGTGGGTCCGGTGATCGATGCGGATGCGCTGGCCATTCTGCAAAAGCATGCCGAGCGCATGGATCGCGAAGCCAAGCTGATCAAACAGATCGATTTGCCTGCGGCGTGCGCCGACGGCACTTTCTTTGCCCCGCGCGCCTATGAAATTACCGAGCTGTCGCAACTCACCCGCGAGGTGTTCGGACCGGTGCTGCACGTGATCCGCTTTGACGGCGAGCGTATCGACGCCGTGATCGATGCCATTAACGCCACCGGCTACGGCCTGACCCTGGGCGTACACAGCCGCATCAACGACACCATTGATCGCATCGCCCGCCGCGCCCGCGTCGGCAATTGTTATGTCAATCGCAATCAGATCGGCGCGGTGGTCGGCGTGCAACCCTTCGGCGGCGAAGGCCTGTCCGGCACCGGCCCCAAAGCCGGCGGCCCGCACTATCTGTTGCGCTTCGTCACCGAACGCACGCTCACCGTCAACACCACGGCGGCAGGTGGCAATGCCTCATTGCTGACGATTGGCGACTGAAGTGGGCGACTGAAGTAGGCGACCAGATGCCCTACCTGCAAATCGGGTTGTGCATCGTCGGCGCGAGCCTGTTCTTCAACGCAGGCCGGATCGAGGCGAATGCCGGCCACGCGGATCACGCCCCGTTCTCTGGGCCGGACTTTCCCTGCTCACTTCGGTGCTTGCATTTGCGCTCGGTGCGGGTTGGTTTGGTTGGCTGCTGGCACAAGCCGCATTGATGCTGGTGATTGCCATGGTGCGGGCGCTGCTTAGCTCGCGGTCGTAGCGGAGCGCTGAATTAAGTTCGATGGCTGAGCGGGCTGCTCGCATCCATTGGCTCGAAGTCACCCCGCCCCTTGCTGGATCGGCAGCACCGTAAGTGCTTCTTGCAGTTGTCGATAGAGTTCATTCACCCACGCCGGTTCAACAGGTGATTCCGGCGTAGCCGACAACCTTAGATCGGTAGGGGCAATGATGACCTGGATGCGCGACGCGCCGATGTCCGCGGCGAGAGTGAACAGATCTTCAGCTGCGGCATCACCCATCGCCAGGCACCCAATCGACACCGATTTGCCGTGGATCATGATGTCGCCACCCAACTGGGTGCGGCCATCCGCACGCGCCATCTCACGGTCAAACGGGTTGGGATAGTTGAGCCGCAAGGACACGTGGTAGAGGCTGTTGGCGTTGAGAAACGTCACCCGATAGATGCCCTCGGGCACCTGCTGATCGCCTTCGCGCAACTTGGGGCCTAGCGTGCCGCTGGCGGCAAGAACCGGGTAGCTGTGGATGTGCCGCCAATTGCCATCCGCGCGCTGCGCATAGAGCAGCAACATCCGTTGATCCTTGAATGCCACCAAGGTCAATCGCTTGCCCGGATAGGTCACGCCGGCGGCGCTGAAATGTGACTGCAAGCGCTCGCGTGCGGCGTCGCCAAACTCCTGCAGTCGATCCTCGACAGTGCGTGGCGAACGGATGTGGTTAGCGGCATAGGCCGCTGCAATTTCCAGCCGTTCGCGCTGGAAGCCGGCGATGGCGACGAGCAGCGAGCCACCAATGAGCAATCCGCGTCGAAGCCTTGTCGCGTTCAATGTCGAGAACCCTCTCGCTTGTCGGACGCGGGCTAGGATTGTTTCTCGTCGGTCGGCAGGTTAGCTCGCGCCTGCTCAATCCATTCGCTGTTTTCGCGCTGGTAATACTGCGGCGCCACCTTGACCCGCTGCAACACGCGCTTGCAGACCGCATGCGCCTCGTTGAGTTGGCCGGTACGCTTGAGCAAGAGCGCATAACGCACGCGCCCTTCTTCGCCCGGAAAGCTCTCGGCCAGGGCAGCGTATTCGGTCAGCGCGCCAGTCGAGTCGCCCAGCGCCTCTAGGCTGCGGGCAAACAGCAGATGCCCCTCCGGTGAACGAAAGCCCGGGTTGGCCGCGATCAAGGCTTCCAAGGTCGCCTTGGCAGCGCTGAAATCACTGGTGGCAAACTGCGCCCGCGCGAGACCCGACATCAAGTCCGGTGCCGTTTGGTGGTGCCCGCGCAGGCATCCCTCATACAACTGCGCGGCACCGACGAAATCGCCCAGCGTCATCGATTCTTCGGCCAAACGCGCACGGTTGGTCACGGTATCAGCGACCTCAAGTTCCGCTGCGATGCGCTTGCGATCCCGCTCAGGATTGATCGTTTTCTGCACATTGCGAACCACGCGGCGGGTGGCGGGACTGCGCTGCAGCTCAGGCAGAATCTGGGTGAAAAAGTACACCGCCACACCCAAGTACGACCCCAGC
>Ga0163151_10008603_pt1 | contig 11434 bp, 8 predicted proteins | sample OliLakLV19MP5IB2_FD_145596 | JGI IMG/M metagenome (GOLD analysis project Ga0163151, IMG submission 145596) | Freshwater microbial mat bacterial communities from Lake Vanda, McMurdo Dry Valleys, Antarctica - Oligotrophic Lake LV.19.MP5.IB-2 | ecosystem: Environmental > Aquatic > Freshwater > Lake...
CCGTTCCACTCCCAATCCAACGAAGCCTGGTTCACCCACGTACCCGGCCTGAAAGTGGTGTACCCCAGCACACCCGCCGATGCCAAAGGCCTGTTGCTGGCGGCATTCGAGGACCCGAATCCGGTGATGTTTTTTGAACACAAAGCCCTCTACCGTTCTGAAAACGGCCTGGTGCCCGATGGTTTTTACACCGTGGAAATCGGGAAAGCCCGGCAGGTGCGCAGCGGCGCGGATGTGAGTATCATCACCTATGGCATGGGCGTGCGCTGGGCCGAAGCGGTGGCCGATGAAATGGGCCTGAATGCCGACATCATCGACCTGCGCTCGTTGGTTCCACTCGACTATGCCGCCATTACCGATTCTGTAAAAAAGACCAACCGTGTCCTGATCCTCCATGAAGACACACTTTTCGGCGGTATCGGCGGCGAAATAGCGGCCTGGATTTCGGAACACCTGTTTGAGCACTTAGACGCGCCGGTCGTCCGCGCGGCCAGCCTCGATACGCCGGTGCCGTTTGCTATTCCGCTGGAACAAAACTTTTTCCCGGTAGAGCGGATGAAGGAGCAGTTGCGGAAACTGATGAAATATTGACAGGGACGAGGGATGAGGGATGAGGAATGACCGAGCGTGATGTCGGACATCACGCTCGGTCATCCCTCATTCCTCATCTCTCATTCCTACTCTAAGATACTCAGTTTCATGTTTTTGAGTACCTGACTATTGTGCAATAAGCGAAACACATAGATGCCACTGGGCAGGCGGGAGGTGTCAAAAGTGTAATTGCCGTTGTTGTCGAATTGTTCCCAACGCACCCGTTTGCCGGTAAGATCAAATAATTCAAATTGTAGTATTTCGCCATTCATAGAAGGATATTCCAGCGTTACCTGAGCGGATGCGGGGTTTGGGTAAATTTTTATATACCCTGCATCAGCCGGGTCTTCACTATTTGAAATAAAAGGATTAAAGATGGAATCGCAGGGGTAATTCACAAAATTGAAATCCGCCAGTGCATTTTCAAAACAACGCAAGCCACAAATAGTAGGCTCATACAGATCCGGCACGGGTACAAAATAACAAGTATTACCGATCCCTTCGATAATTGTATTGCTCTAATGTGCATAATCATCATAGGTAATATACCAGACTTTTAAGGTGTCATTGTTTTGTATCGTGTAGCCTGTCGAGTCTATAAAAACGCTGATGGAGGTATCTCCATCCGGCAAAGACCCTGCCGGCATTTCTATCTCCCAGGAATCGCCCGTTTCTGCTGAAAAATCATATAATAAATTGAACCAGTGGTTGTACGCGTTCCAGCAGAATACCGAATCGCCCTGGTTGTACACATAAAAAAGAGGTTCCTGCGGAAAGCCCGCCCGTCCGCCTATTATTCTGCGGCAGAGTCGGCCCTGGAAAACTACTTCGGCATCCACTTGCATGTAGTAAGGCTTCCGTGTTCCGAAGGCAGTATTGGGTCCCGGCACCCATTGGGAATACGTCCACTGGGTGCCGATTGCCGCAAAGTCGGACTGGCTGAATGCCGCGAAGGAGCAGCACAGGGTAAAAAAGCAGGTAAGAACAAGTCGAATTTTCATGGTTATATGTTTTTAACGTTGAATCACCACTTTTTGCCGCGCCACAGCCCGCCCTTCGCACATCAGCGCCAGCGTGTAATACCCTGCCGGTAGCCCTCGCAAGTTCAGTCCCTGCTGCCCTCCGTAGCGGTCGACCGGCTGACGGAGCGCCGGCCGCCCGAGCGCGTCCCAGAGTTCGAGCCAACAGGAGCCGGGAGGTAATTCCGCCGGTATCTGCACCGATAATAAGTCCTGCGCCGGGTTAGGCGCTACCTCCAGCCACGGCAGCGCTGCGTTCCGCCCCGGCGCTTCCGGCGCCGCCGTGATGTATTGCAAGCCCCCCGGGCAGCCGGGTGTGATGCAGCCATCGGCATCGGTGACCAATAACAACATATTGATATTACGATCCACATTGATACCAACTCCCGGAATACTATCCTCGATAAAGCCCACACAGACAATACTGCCGTCCGTATTTTCACTGTTGTCGTAAAAATAAATGGGCGACCAGGGCCGCTGCAACGAATCGGAAAAAAAACGCTGCCAGATCATATCACCGTCAGCAGTCGCCCGGAACAGCCAGCCTTTATCCTGGCCACCTAATCCATTGTAATTAAAACCGCCCCCGATAATATCGCCGTTGGCGGCGGTGATGAGGCTGAAAACACTGCGGATACCATACCGGTCGAAACGTACCTCGCGTTGTTTTAACCCGTTTTCATCCATAATATACAGCGAAGGAAAATCTGACTGTGTGACATAAGGTATCCAGGGTATACTGTCATTGGCCCACATCACGGCGTATCCGCCGTTGTGCAGCAGGGTCGCCATCGGCTCCTGCTGTTCGCCGGCATCCGTATAGTTATCTACGTCCTTACGCCAGATCAGGTTTCCGTCGTAGTCGACTTTGGCCATGCTGGCCGAATAATTTTTGGAGTTCAGTGTCGGATTGTACACATACGTGGTGATCAGCACATTTCCATCCGATGTTTTGATCATATTGCCGTTGATGTTGAAGGGTACGGTATCGGGTATAATTTTACTCCAGATCAGGTTGCCACCCGTATCGGTTTTTAATAGGTAGGTTCTCCCTGCGCTGGCATACAGCAGGTAATTCAGATGATCGTCCGTCTCTACCACGCTGGCGCCGTAATAGTTGCCGTTGCCGATTGGGTTGCTGTAATACTGCTCCCATATTACGTCCAAGTCGGTGTCCATTTTGATTAAAAAAGCGCCCATTTTTCCGGTTTCGGTATGGTACCATTCGCCGGTGAACAGGATATATCCATCGTGGGTGACAAATGTCCCGCCGCCGTCTGCAATCGCCAGGTCGTGATATGGCCCGGTTAATGTAACAGTATCTAAAATAATACCCTCTAATGTCGTTTTTACAATCTTTTGGTATCTGGATCCTTCCTGATTAACTAAACCATCGATAATAAAAAACGCGCTGTCTGTTGCAATCACATTATCCGCTTTGTCAGACTGATAGGGGTTATTCGGATGGGGATCAATTACTTTATATACCGGCGCATTTTGAGCAGTAGCAGGAATTATTCCCAACAACCAGCCGGTTATGAAAAAAAATAGATTTTTCATGTGCTATAACAGGAATAAACCGTTCGGGCAAGTGTTGCCACTTACCCGAACGATGTTAAGGAAATAAATTAGTGCTGAATTAATACCCGCTCACGGGCAGTTGCCTTGCCATTAATTTGTAATACAAACAGGTACATGCCTTCCTGCCAGTTTTCTACTGGTATGGTAGTTGTGCCACCGGATTGCAGGGATATGGTATGTGCCAAACGGCCAGTGACCAGATCGAAACATACTACCCGAAGGTCCGTAGCCGTTGAGGGTGGCAGTTGCAGTTGAATGATATGGCCTGCCGGGTTGGGCGTCACCACAAATTCTTTCGCTATCGGCTCCACCCGGCTGCTCTTGTTACTGCGCTCTTCCTCCTCCTTCTCTTCCTTTTCGCCCAAATCGAGTGGTGCAGGCATAAACACCTGTTCTTTCAACAGCCCCAACAACGCCTGCGCGTAACCCGCCGCCGGAGTAGGTTTAAGGGCGATTTGATTCAACAAGGTATCGTCCGCAGCGCTTAACAAGTACCCATTAGTGCTCATCCGGGCTAAGTTGACGGTTTGCACTTGCACAAAATACGTATCGTCAGCGCTTTCTATCGGCATGGCCTGCAAAACTGCTGCTGCCGCCGTGTACTGTTTCTGTTTGACTTTCGCGCCGAACAAACGGCGGCGATTGTACGGGTTCAGGTCTTCATTGAGCAAAATCTCCACCTGCGACCACTGGCCCGCAGCGCGGTACTCCCTGATCAGCGCATCCGTGATGTACTCCCGGAGAGTGGTCAATGCATCTATATCCGCCTGGAGTGCGTCTTTGGCAGAAATAACGCCGCTTTGGGCAGCGGTATTCAGTTCGGCCAGTTTATTCGCTGAAATTTTACCCGGCAGGTAGGTTATGACGGGTTCGGCGAGTGGCGAATTCTGCTGGAGCAGCAATTCTTTTTTGTTAACGCTCATCGCTGTATTGTCGGCAATGGCTTTTAGTAACTCGTCAGACAAGAACGGGCTGGCTGCGCTCAAATAGTTGTAAGTAGCCTCGGCTGCACCGTTGTTTTGTAAAGCGGTGTACAAGGCCGCCACATCCCCACTTTTCAACTGCTCTTTTTTTTGGGATAGTTCCGAACGAACGGCTAATAAACAAGGTTTGGTTTTGCAGGGTTCTTCTTCGGGATTATCTCCGCAGGAAGAAGGATCGCCGATAGTTTGTTCATTCGCAAAGTTGCTGGCTGTTATGCCGGTATCACACACATCCCCCTGCCCGCATTTCGGTTTCAGGCGCGCATTCGCGCTCGGGTTGGGGTGAAAATAGCGGAAAAAGTTAGTGACATTCGTAGGTAATACGGTACTGTTCGTTTTGATGTTTTCCTTCTGTCCTTGTGTAAAGAAATTAAAGCGGGCAGCCCCGGCAGTACCCTGATGAGGGATATGGCCTGCGGTAATCGTCTGCATAGGAATTGCCATATCCGAATGCCCGTTGATATAAAGATCATGGTATATGGTTGCAAAATCTTCCTGCCTGAAGTTAAACCCCCTGTTATCCCCAACAATGTTGGTACCGACAAGGGTGTTGCTATAGAGGTTACAACGGGTGCTGTTAGCATTAAAACTGGTATTTTCAAACCGGGTTCCGGCGGCAGTTTGTGTAAAGATATTATGTAGAATATTACTTCTGGTCGTACCATTTACAGCCACATCAAAGTCTATATCGGCAAAATCGTTGTTTTCGATTACGATATTATCGTTAGCGGTAGCCAGAATACCGACGGCATTTTTCATAAAAACATTCCGGTTAGCGCCTGTGTTACCGGCCAGGCCAACCTGCATCTCTCCGTTCAGGGGTGTAGAGGCGCCGGTAAGAATACCAATATCGGCCCCGCTGAATGAGTTGCCTTTGGTCACGGCAAAAATGGCGTCGCTGGAGCGGATACCCGTTTCAGCAGTTCCACCCGTGGTATTGGAGCCAAAGAGGAAAGAACAACCCTCAAAGGATAGTCCATCCGTACCCCAAATAGTGACGCCCGCATAGGAATAGCCGGTATTTGTTCGGATAAATCTGGCATTTTTAAACCGGCTTTTATTCAAAGAGAAGTCATAAGCCATAAATTCGACGCCTTTGCGGCAATTGCGGAAAGTGCCGTTTTCTACATCTATCAGGCCACCCCAATAGGCCGGGTCATCGTCGAAGGGGCTTTTTTTGGTGGTGATACCCACTACGGCATCTTCTATAAAGCCGTCGTTTTTAACGATTACGATGCCCGACTCTGTCGCGGCGGGTGAGGCGGTGGCCAAGGGCTGGGCCATAGCCGCGTTGCCATTTACAGCGATACCCCGCCAGTACTGGTTGCTACCGTAGGTATTGGCTTTGGTGATGGTGCCGCCATCTACGATGAGTTTAGCGCCGCATTCTACGGTGATTACACCGTTGTAGGGGAGCAACAGTTTCTTTTCGCATTCCAGCCTGAAACTCCAATAACTCATAACTCATAACTCATAACTCTCCTTTGTACCATTTCCGCAACGTCCTCTCTCCCACTTTCCCCTGCGGCGTATAATCCCGTTCCGGATACCCTTCGTGGCCGCGCATATTTGGAAACCATTTCCACATAAACCCGCCGGCCCACCAATCTTCGGGCTGGAAAGTGGAGAACAGCGCTTCAAAGCAGTTGGCTTGCGCCTGTTCATTGATGTTGCGGTTTTCGATGCCGTTTTCCAGTTCCCAGTTGCGCCAGCCGCTACCGTCGACGCTGAGGTATCCGAATTCGGTAAAAAGAACGGGTTTGCCCTGCTGTTTGCTGTAAGTGCGCAGGCGTTCCTTGATGGGTTGCCAGGCAGCCTGTAATTGCGCCACTTCCGGCGTGGTACCTTCCACCAAGGGGAAATAGCCGCCGAGACCGATATAGTCCAATTCTTTCCAGAAAGGCACTTTGTCCCAGTCGTCCCAATTGGAGGAGTAAGTCAGTTTGCCTTTGTACACCTGTTTGATTTTGACGATCAGGCTGTTCCAGAACTGCGGGCGTTTTTCGATGGAGTTCCGAAATTCCGTGCCGATACAAAACATATCTGCCTGTGCAGAATCGGCCAACGTGGCAAAACGCAGGATATAACGTTCGTAATCAGCTTCCCAGCTGTTCCATTCCGCATCTGTGGCGAAATCGAGCGTGCCGGTCCAGTTCCTCGGAATCCAGACCTGCGGTTTGAGCATGACTTTGATGCCTGCTTCATGCGCCAGGCGGATCGTTTCCCGGGCGCCTGCGGGCCGTTCGCCCCACCAGTGCTGGCCGTTTTCGTCGAAGCGTACACTCGCCTCTCCGGGTCGGGTGAAGGCATACGGCACCACGGCAATCCAGGTCGCGCCGGTCGACCGGACGGCGGGCATCGGGTTTTCGGGAAATGGTTCGGGCGGCGCTACGAAGGTTAGTCCGTTCATCTTGCCGGGCACGGGCTGGACGTTCATTGCAGCAGCAGGCTGATACGCCATAGCAGCTTGCGAGCCGGATTGTTGTTTGCAACAAAGAAGCGCCAGCAACAGGGGCAGCAAGAGGGAAGCGGGTAATTTCATAGTCAGCAAGGATGGCTTATAGTGGCAGCATGGTTTTCAAGCCGTTTGGAAGCGGGCTTAAAAGCTCGCTTCCCGACGGATTAAAAGCCGTACTACCATTTTACATTGTCCTCGAAAAGTACAAAGAGTTTCAGAAAGGAATGGAACAGACAGGCAGAAAAGACTTATTCCGCCATTTCGGCTGCAATACGGGTAGCCAGATCGCTGAGTTCATCGGCGCTCAGATTTACTTTCGCGCTACCGGTGAAACGCACATCTTCCAGACTATGGAAAGGAATGAGGTGTACATGCGTGTGGCGTACTTCATCGCCGATCACCACCACGGCGATGCGTTTGCAGGGCACGGCTTTTTTCACGGCGTGCGACACTTTTTTGGCAAAAAGCCACAGTCCGGTATATAATTCGTCTTCTACATCAAAAATGTAGTCGATTTCCTGCTTCGTGATGCACAAAGTATGGCCTTTGGCCTGTGGACGCACATCTAAGAATGCGAGGTAGTCTTCCGTTTCAGCGATTTTGTGGCAGGGAATTTCGCCGTTGACGATCCGTGTGAAAATGCTTGGCATGGTGGTGTTATTTAATTGGGATATTGAGATATTGGGATATTTTAATTCATCTTAAATCACTAAAATATCTCAATATCCCAATATCATTTATTATCCGATAGTAATGTCCACTACTTCAAATTCCATTGCGCCGGCAGGTGTAGTGATTTGGGCTACTTCGCCGATGACTTTTCCGAGGAGGCCCTGCCCGATCGGAGAAGTGACGGAAATTTTCATTTGTCTCGCATCTGCCTCTGTTTCAGAAACAAGTTTATAGGTCATCTCTTTACCTGTTTTCAGGTTTTTGATGGTTACATTGGACAGAATAGCCACTTTAGAGTTGTCTAACAGCGTCTCGTCTATGATGCGGGCATTAGCCATGACCGTTTCTAATTCATTGATTTTAAATTCCAACAAGCCCTGCGCATCTTTTGCTGCATCGTATTCGGCATTTTCCGACAGATCACCCTGCGAGCGTGCTTCAGCGATCGCATGTGCTGCTTCCTGGCGGCCAGTTGTTTTTAATTCATCCAGATCTGCCCTGAGCTTATCATAGCCAGTTTGTGTCAGATAGGTGTAATTTGCCATATTGAAGGTATTAAAGGTTAGAAAAATCTCCTCCGTATTCGGGTGAAAAAAGGCTTATCATGCTCCAATGGCAGGATAAACCTCTGTTTATTGAGTCAGACTAAAAAACAGGAACGCTCCTATCGGGCAGATAGAAACGTTCCTGTAAAAAATTCTAATGCAAAGGTAAGGGAGCTTTTAGGAGAAAGGAAAGCTTTTCAGATACTTTTCTACAAATCGAGCCGCAGGCCGATGCCGTGGATACCCTCAAATATTCTTGTGCTGCGGTAAGAGTATTCCAAAGTCAGGCGGCTATCCGATCCTTTTTTAAATGGAACGGATGCGCTGAATCCGGCACTGATACCATTATCGAGGGTAGCTTCCGCGCTGCCGATTGCTACGCCTAATTCTGTTTTATAAGCCCCCCGCAGGGCGAAATTTTGACCTAAAGAGAACTCCAGGCCACCGCCGACCTGGTCGCGGGAGAAGGCATTGGAGGTAAAGTTGCCAATGACGGAGAGGCGGTTGGTTTTGCCAAACAGGAAGTCGCGGGAGAATCCGATATTCAATTGAGATGGCAATTCATACGCTGCGGATCGCTCGTAATAAGTAACCGGGTACTCAAAAGTCTGACCCGGATTCGGGCGCGGCTTGGAAAGACCCTCTCCTACAAAACGCATCTTTGAACCCACATTGCGCAAGGAAATGCCAAACTTGAAGTTGTCATTTTCACCTGTTACATATTGTACGCCGGCGTCCAAAGCCATGGCGCGCGCACCCAAGTTGCTGATGGATTCATTGACAAATTTAAACGTAACGCCTACGGAAACTTTGTTGGCGAACAAATGAGAATAAGACAGCCCCATATTAAAATAGGACGGGCTGAATGTAGCACCTGTGCCGCCGGGAATATTTTCCGTTGTCGAGAGGAATTCCCCCAAATCCATCGACACCAAAGAGATGCCGAATGCACCGCCGCCTTTACCGATACGTTGCCCGAAAGACAGGGCATTCATGTTAATATCGGCAATGTATCGGGCATGGCTGAGGTTAATCTGTGTTTTTTGGATACGCGACAGACCTGCTACATTCAGGTACATGGCTTCTGCCCCGGAGACGTAAGAGGTATTCAGGGAGTGCAAACCAGCGCTGCGTGCCCACGGGTTGATGAGCAACTGGTTGGCGCCTGCTTCGCCTTGCCGGTCTGGGTTGCCTGCAAACGCAACACCGGCCAGTAATAAGCAGCAAGACAACAGATAAGTATATTTTTGATTCATATCAATTCGAAGATTGAATTAGCCTGGAACCAGCCCCTGCGAACCGGAACTCCAGATTTGTGAATATTTTTTTTCATGTTTCGTGTTTCGTGTATTGTGTTTGGGGGGCTTTGCCTGAACTGTACACATGATCTTAAGCGAAGCACCCCAAACACCAAACACGATACCTCAAACACTTACAATCCCGACGGGTCAAATTGTCGGGCAATGCCAAACCACTTGACTGTTCGGGTTCCCAGACCGGGCGCCTGTATATTAAACAGGTACACACCGCTGGCCACAGGAATGCCTTTGCTGTTTTTCAAATCCCATTCAAGATCAGGCGTAATCTGCTGGTAAGGCATGTATACTTCATCGCGCTCGTATTTGCGGATAAATTTACCGTCTAACGAGTAGATCGTTACCGTACACTTACCTGGCAGGTTAGTGATTTTGATCGTGTTGGAAAACTGAGAAGTTTCATACTGTGAGAAGCCGTAGTACGGATTCGGTACTGCCTTGATGGAATCAAGCGCATTTTCAACTTGTACCACATCCAGCGCAACGGGCTGCTGACCGCGGGTAGAAAAACGGTATTTGGGATGACCGGTTTTCTTGTTTCCGTCTGCATCATTAGACCACGTTTGATAAGGATTATCAACGCGCAGTTTAATGGTCACATCATTCGGGATCAAACCTTCTCTCAGCGACTTCATTTGGAAGTTAGGCGCCACCTGAAGCATACCTGCCCATGCAATATCCTTCATCCGGGGCACTTTTGCAATGTATGGTTGTGCTGCTGTCAGCGCGAAGAATTCCGGCGTCAGGCGGCGGCGCATGGCTTCACAGCCATCGTACTGGGTATAAGTAACGTATACCCAGTGCTGACCTCCAAGTACCAGATCGTAATAATCTTCAACAAAGTTCTCATTCCGCAATATCTGGTTGGTAGGATTCCAGAGCATATCCCGACCGGTATACCGCGGGTCTATCGCGGAGCTATAAACAGAGTTTTCACCAAAGAAGATATTCAGACGGCGTCCGGTTTCTACTTCTACTGCGTAACCAGGAAACCATCCCATACCTCTGACCGGTTGTCCTACCTGATTGGCAGGTATGCCTGTGGCAGCAGGGTTCACGGCACCATCCGGGTCGGGCAGACCGTCGCCGTTGGCATCTGTTTTTCCTACTGAAAGTCCGTACCGAACGTCGAACATAACGCGCTTCCTGTTGGCCGGGCTTTCTGTTTCTAAGCCGGGGGCTTTCGGATATTCCGAGCCGGAGTAGTAATAAGATGCAGACTCAACCACCATACAACGGCTCCATAAACTTGTATCCTTGGTCAGTACAATGTCTACATTGGGCAACTGGCTAAGTCGTAGTTTCCGTTGATCTGTTACCACGTTTCCTGCATAAAAGCCGATGGAGGCGCCGCCTTTTTCTGTCCAGGCCGGTGTGATAACACGGTCGTTGGGCACATTGGCGCGCAAACCCAAGCGCCAGTCTGCCAGGTAATAAGGCACAAACCAGCCATTACCCAGGATACTCAGGCCCCTGCTCATATCGAATTCATGGTCTATTTCCTGCGGCGGCCTGGTCTGTACGTAGTGGAATGGTGGAAAATCCGTATCCGGATAACCCGTCAGCCAGGGTTCATTGATATTGCTATATTCTACTTCAGCCCCAATACCGCCATTAGTATCATCATTATTATCGCCGGCATCCAAGGTTTGTGCAATAGATACAGAGAAGCCGAATTCCGGTACAATTTGTTCATTCAGCTGTTGAATGGTTTTTTCCGAAGCGATTACATTGCCGTCCGGCAGGCGGCGCAATTCCCAGCGTGCCGTATCGTCTAATACTTCGTCATTCAAATTACCATCTACCAGATTCAGTTCAAAATCGCCTTCTTTGACTTCAAACGGGTTGAAAATCGTGATATTAATCGGACTTCTTCCTGCTTTGTAAGTCAGCGTGCTATCAAATCCGGGTTTCAGGATATTCGCCCGGGTCGTGCTGTCGAGGTCGAGGAAATTCCCGCCTGCGCCTGCGCCTTCTAATCTGGTAACTGCTATGCCTTCTCCGTAAGAGGATTTTAAAACCTGATCGACAATGGGGCGTGGCACTACCGTAAATATAGACGAGCCTCTGCGACCCAGCAAATACGGGAAAGGCTGACCGGCGCCCGTACCCGGGTCAAAGTCACCGTAATTATTGTAGGCATACGCTACAGCGACAAAGTAATACTTCTTGTGGTTTACAAGTCGTCTGTCATTGCCGGTGGCAAACTGGTCTTCTTTGATAGAAAACGTGTGCCGGATGCCTGCGTCGGCGCCTTCCACCTGAATAC
>Ga0163151_10008606_pt1 | contig 11432 bp, 8 predicted proteins | sample OliLakLV19MP5IB2_FD_145596 | JGI IMG/M metagenome (GOLD analysis project Ga0163151, IMG submission 145596) | Freshwater microbial mat bacterial communities from Lake Vanda, McMurdo Dry Valleys, Antarctica - Oligotrophic Lake LV.19.MP5.IB-2 | ecosystem: Environmental > Aquatic > Freshwater > Lake...
CCTTTGAATTATGGCGCTTTTCCTCACCAACGACGGTTCCCACTCCGTTTTTTCCGAAACATACGGAGTCAGTTATCATTCTAAGTACGGAGCGGTAACGGAATCAGCGCATGTGTTTATTGCAGCGGGATTGCGCTACAAAGCCGTGGTACAACGGGAAATCGCCATTCTGGAAACAGGTTTTGGCACCGGATTGAACGCGTTTATGTCCTGGCTGGAAGCCGAGCGCCGCAACCTGCAATTGCGCTATGTGGGCCTGGAAACTGCGCCGGTTGCGCAGGAGGATATGCAGGTACTGAATTATGCCGAATTGCTGGGCGTTCCGGAGCGCAGCGGCGATTTTCTGGCGCTACACCAAAATACATGGGGTATCGAACATACTTTATCGGAGCAGTTTCAGTTTAGAAAAGAACAAATTGCCATCGAGGCTTTCGTGGCTGTTGATACATTTGACGTTATTTATTTTGATGCCTTTGCACCGCAGGCCCAACCGGAACTCTGGACAGCCGAGGTGTTTGCCCGGATGTACGAGGCCCTGCGCCCCGATGGCGTCTTGGTGACCTATTGTGCCCAGGGCGCTTTTAAACGAACCCTGAAACAGGTGGGATTCCATGTAGAACGCCTGCAGGGGCCGCCGGGAAAACGGGAAATGACACGCGCAACGAAAACGTGAGTGGTGAATCGTGACCTCACCTCTCATCTCTCACCTCTCACCTCTCACCTCTCACCTCTCACGATTCACGACTCACAATGTCTTCCCTGCCACATACCCACCGCGATGTTTCCTGGCTTTCATTCAATTACCGCGTTTTACAGGAAGCCAAAGACCCTGCCGTTCCGCTGCTCGAACGGCTGAAGTTCCTGGCCATTTATTCGTCCAACCTCGATGAGTTCTTTAGAATCCGGGTAGCCAGTATCCGCAACCTGAAAAAAGTGGGTAAAAAAACAAAAGCCCGACTTGATTTTGATCCCAGCGAATTGCTCAAGGATATTCACCGGATTGTGAACCGCCACCAGGAAGATTTTTCTGAAATTTTTCAGCAACAAATCGTCCCGGAGTTGCGCAGGCAGCATATACATATCCTTCGGAGATTGGATTTGAATGAAGAGCAGCGCCAGTTTGTGGAAAATTATTTCCATGAAAAACTGCTGCCTTTCGTTATGCCTGTATTGTTAGTCAAACACCGCATCCGCCCCTTTCTCGCCAATGCAAACCTGTACTTGGCCGTACACCTGCGTCCCAAGAAACGCCCACTTTCGGAGAGTGAATACGCTTTGGTGAAAATTCCTTCCGACCAGCTGCCGCGTTTTGTGGCGCTGCCTTCCGGCCCCAACCGCTTCGACCTCATCCTGCTGGACGATGTGGTGCGGCACTCGGTTTCCTGGTTATTTCCCGGTTTTGACATCCAGGACACGTATTCCATCAAACTGACCCGCGATGCGGAGTTATACATCGACGACGAGTATTCCGGCGATCTGGTGCAAAAGATAAAATCGAGCCTGCAAAAACGCCAGGTTGGGCCGCCCAGCCGTTTCGTGTACGACCGGGAAATGCCCGAACACCTGCTCACCTACCTGCGCGATACCTTTGAGATTCGCAAAAACGATGTGTTACCTGAAGGGCGCTACCACAATAATTTCGACTTCTTCAAATTTCCCGATTTCGGGATGACGCACCTGCGAAACAAACCCCTGCCACCCTTGCCACATCCGCTTTTACATGACACGGCAAACCCTTTCAAGATCATTCGGGAAAAGGATCAGTTGTTGCATGTGCCCTATCAATCCTACGAATCGGTAGTCAACTTTTTTGAATGCGCGGCAAAGGATCCCTCCGTTACACACATCAAGGTGATTCAGTACCGGGTAGCCAAACACAGCCGGATCATGCATGCGCTGATGAATGCCGTGCAGGAAGGCAAACAGGTGTCGGTATTTGTGGAAATCAAAGCCCGTTTCGATGAAGCGGCCAATCTCGAATGGGGTGAAAGATTAGAAAAAGCAGGCGTACGGGTGCATTACTCCTTTCCAGGTGTAAAAGTGCATTCCAAACTGGCTTTGGTGCGGCGCCTCGAAGGGGGCGAGCCGCAGCTCTATTCCTACTTGGCAACCGGAAATTTTCACGAGGAAACAGCCAAAATCTACTCCGATTTCAGCCTCTTTACCTACGACAAACGACTGACGGGCGAGGTAAGCCAGGTGTTTTCTTTCTTAGAGAATATCAAACCGCCTTCCAAGGAATTTGAGCACCTGCTGGTCGGAAAATTCAACCTGCGCCCGGCATTTTACCTGCTGATCGACAATGAAATCGCTGCTGCAAAACGCAGGAAACCGGCAGGTATTATCCTGAAAATCAACAGTATAGAGGATAAAGACATCATCGCTAAACTATATGAAGCCTCGCAGGCAGGTGTGAAAATAAAAATCATCGTACGCGGAATTTGTTGCCTCGTACCCGGCATCAAAGGCCTGAGCGACAACATCGAAGTCATCAGTATCGTCGACCGCTTTCTGGAACACGCCCGGGTGCTGATTTTCCACAATGGCGGGGATGAACGTATGTACCTCAGCAGCGCCGACTGGATGGAACGCAACCTGAGTTACCGCATCGAAACCACTTTCCCGGTTTATGCCCCGGAATTGAAAAAAGAAATCAGAACCCTAATCGACCTGCAACTCAATGACAACGTAAAAGCGCGCATCATCGACCGCAACGACCAGAATATCTACCGCCGCAGCAATACCGATATTCCCGTACGGGCGCAATTAGAAACCTATTTTTTATTCAAAAGAAAGTCGGAATAAGTTTTTCGCGCTGATTGTCAACGGATTGAAAAGTTTTTTTAAAATTTTTCAAAAAACTGTTGCCTATGTAAAAGGACTGCTGTTATCTTTGCCGCCGCTAAATGACAGAACAACGGTTCCGGATAGCAAATGCGGAAGTAGCTCAGTTGGTAGAGCACGACCTTGCCAAGGTCGGGGTCGCGAGTTCGAGTCTCGTTTTCCGCTCAAAGAAACCTTGCCAACGGCAGGGTTTTTTGATTTAGAGCTATTACTTTTGTGCTACCCGCCCGGGTGGTGGAATGGTAGACACGCAGGACTTAAAATCCTGTGACCGTTGAGGTCGTGTGGGTTCAAGTCCCATCCCGGGTACCAATGAGAAGGGCCTGCTCGCAAGAGCAGGCCCTTTTTTAGTCGTCAGTCCGAAGTCATCAGTCCGAAGTCCGTAGAGTACACCGTTTCATAGTTGGCAAACCCAAGTGTGAAACGGTGTACTCTACGGACTTCGGACTGATGACTTCGGACTGATGAATGTCGACTTCGCACTTGCCACGGCACACTCTACGGACTTCGCACTTCGCACTGAAGACTTCGGACTTGCAATGGACTCGCACGATCTTACCAAGTGAAGGTAATGGCATCGATATATTTTCCAACGCCTCCCCGAATATGATTTACCCCTTTACGATACAGCGGAACCAGTTCCGGAGACTTACACCTTCAGCATCCGGTGTAACACAGATACTGGGTATTAGAATGGTAAGAGAGGCCTTATTCCTTATTGGGCCCGAAAACGGTTTCTGGAATAAATTTACCGGCATATCGCTGAGCTCGAACGGTGTATTCCAGAACAGGGTTTTTTGTAATGTCTTTTCCACGCCGGCAACCGGCATTTTTTCGCAATATGATAACAGAGGATTGTTAATGACAGGGAATTCGTTCTACGGCAACGTAGGCCAGGAGATTAATGTAGACGGCACTACGGCCAATAAAGGCCGTATCAATGAGTTACAGCAGGCCAGTGCTTCAGATGCGGCGGGCAACTGTTTTCTCAATCCCGCCTCGGCCATTAAAGCGGACGCAAGCAAGACATTACCCTTCGAATATTTTGTACACAACCTGGGTATGTCGGTTTTTTGTGAAAAGCCTACTAACAATTTATCTGATGGAGGTACTAACAATTATAAAAACGTGGCTTCTATCTCTAAATTTGAATCGGAAGAACATTGTATCTTTTCCAAACCGCCCGAAAATATCACTGAAAAAGATCTTGATTCGGTAAAGTTGTTGGTAGCGCAACTGAAAATAGCCTGGGACGCTGACCCTGAAAACGAATCAGCCAAACTGGCTTACCTGCAGGCTGCTTCCCAACAGGGGGAGTATTTAGACATACTGTTGAAATCTGCCGGTGAAGAAAAGGACTTCGCTAAAGTAGAAGGTTTGCTACTCGGTGAAAAGACCAACAAGGCGATACGGGAAGCAACACTGATCACAACGAGGTCTGTTACCGGGTGTTACCCGGAGCAGACCTCGTTTTCATTTATCACCATTCAATGCTTGGTTATGAAACAAATAAAAATACTACTGCTTTTAATAGTTTTGGGCCAGATGAGTGTCAATTCCTATGCCCAGCAATATTGGAGTAAGCGCTACGATTTACAGGATGGAAATGATGATGGTTTGAAGTTGTTGGCACAGGACAGTAGTTTTATCCTGGAAAGTTTCGGGTTATGCAATGGGAATAATGATTATTGTTTCGGATTGACAAAACTGGATTACGACGGTCAACAAATATGGAAATATATAGTGGACGATTCCGTCGGTATCAATCACGTGCAAAGTTTCGGTGTACTTGATGATACGATCTTTATCAATACATACTATTATGTGACATCTGATAGTGCATATACTATTTTGGCTTTGGATCAGAACGGGCATTACCTATCACGACGTGATTATCACCAAACAGGTGTGGCAGGTGTTTTCCAGGCACGGGAACTTGTTCGGCAGGGCGACAGGATATACACCAGTTTCGATTATCGGGATACTGGTACATTGAAACGTACAATGAAGGTTAGAACCTATAATAGAAACTGGGAAGTACTATGGGAAAGGCAGTTTCCTGATGGGAACTATACGATCAGTTGGCCAGAAATAGAGCCAGTGCAGGATAGTGGAATCGTGGTGATGTACACTTATGCCTCGGCGGGCGTACACGCTGCCGTAGAACGATATGACAAATATGGTAATCGCCTCTGGATCACGCACTTTTCGGAAGCTTATAATATTTCAGGGACTTTCGTAACGATACTGCCCTATCCGGACGGATCCTTCTACGGTGTGTGGTATATAGACAATTTTACGGGCAATCCCAATAAAAACAGTTATCCCGATATTTTATTCAAGTTAAATGCTTCGGGAGCATTCGAGTGGCAGAAAATACAGGAGGACAAATGGGAAAATTTTTCCCGTATGTTCGTGACACAAAACGGCAATATCATTGGCTGCGGCCTGGCATATAACAAACCTTCCAATGCGCCCGGAACGATCGAATGGCAGGCCGGTTACATTCGGTGTATGAATCCGGATGGCGTGGAGTTATGAGGACAGGCGCATCATTGACTCTACGGGCGGTGGCCGAGGCTGCGTGTTTAATTATGGTGTTGAATTATCAAATGGCGATCTGTTGTTCAGTGGCATCATTAGGTCGGGGCTGGATTTTGCTACCAGTCAGCGGGAATCCTGGATCGTCAAAACCGACTCCAACGGCTGCCTGACCCCCGGCTGCCAGGATACTTTCCAGATACTCGTAGCGTCGAAAGAAGCGCCGGGGTACCGGGAGCCGGATATTTTCGGCCTGCTGCCCAATCCGTTTTCAGACCGGCTGGTGCTGGGTACGCTGCTGGGTTACGTCGTTCCGCCAGGCGACTACGCCGCCGCAGTGTACGACCTGCAAGGCAGGGTGGTGCATGCGCCCCGCAGGATCGACCCCGACCTGCTGACGGGCTTCGATATGGCGGCACAGCCCGCCGGGATGTATGTGGTGCAGGTGCTGCGGGACGGAGCGCCGGTGCAGGCGCTGAAAGCGCTGAAAGAGTAGATGAAGTCCGAAGTCATTAGTGCGAGTGCGAAGTCCGTATAGTACACCAATTTCATACTTGGGTTTCCCAAACCTGAAACGGTGTACCATACGGACTTCGCACTCGTACTGTCGACTTCGCACTATTTTTCCACATGCAGTTTACCCGAACTCAAACCTTGTCCGCCGGCTTCCAGGCGGAAGAAATAATGCCCGCCCGGCAGATCAGACACATTGATCTTGAAGGTATTGTTCGTAAACGGAATACGTTTTGCCTCGCGGCCCCGCAAGTCGTAGAGCAGCAGCGTACCGTCCAGCGAACGCGGCGATTGCAATTGGAACGTAGTCCGCTTGTTAACTTTAAGGGCCTTCCAAGCACATGAATGTTACCCCAGCAGGCCTTTTGTATTTATCCCGAAGGAAGAACCCGTTAAATCAGGAGCATACAGCAATTGATCCTCCGGCACGCCGTATTCTATAATTTTTTTTGCATCCGCCAGATAACCCGCATCCGATTTATTTGGAAAAGTGTAAATAACATGTACAGTATTCAATTTAGGATTACCTAAAGCAGCCATTGCTTCTTTAAAAGCATCCCCAGGTACCATTCCTGATTTGGCGTGGTACAGGTATGCTAAACCGGCAACTTGAGTACTGGAAAAAACCACTCCCGCACAGCTTATAAGCGGTATAGTAGCGTAATGAGTATCGGTTTCATTGATAGCTACCCGTATCCCTTGCCCTTCATGAACCACTACTAGTGTACCACCTTTCACGAAGGGTTGAGGACCTCCGCCTTTATCCTTCGCTAATTTAAACATTTGGGGGATCGTCATATCGTTTACTATAAACTTTTTGTCATACAGATAGTTAAGCATCGGTTTTTATTTAAATGGTGACAAGAAATACCAATCCGATGATAGTTTGAATCATTTAACTTAATTAAACCAAGTGAGCATCATCGTATATTTCCACCCAAAAGTATATACAATAAAAGTATTTTATGAATAAGTTAACCCACATCCTGTTTATGCGTCTTTTTCTCCTCCTTACTTTCTGCTTTGTCGACCTTTTTGCCCTCCATGCCCAGCGCTGCCCATGTAGTAAAAACCTCGATTTCACAGTTTCTAAAATGGAGCAGAACTATGCCGGTTTCAAGGATAAAGTAACGGACCTCACCCGCAGCAATTACCAGGCGCATACCGACTCCATGCGTGCCAAAGCCGCCGACATTCAGAGTGATTCTGCCTGTATGCGTTTGTGTTTCAAGTGGATACGCTGGTTCAAAGACAACCACATCAGCATGCGACCATACGGCGCATCACAGATGCTGCGCGGCGCACAGCCTGCTTTTGCTTTTTCGGAAATAGACAGCCAAACACTGCTGCTTACCCTGCCTTCTATGTCGGGTGATTATAAGCCATTGGTAGATAGTGTGTTGCGTGCAAATACACAAGCCTTGAACAGCAAACCCTACCTGATTATCGACTGCCGGAACAACAGCGGCGGCTCCGACCAAACTTGGGCGTCATTGAAACCATATTTGTACACTCAACCGGTCGTCACAGACGGGCGCCAGTACTGGGCTTCTGAAGATAATGCTGAATTTCTATTGCAAATGGTAAAAAAGGAAGGCACAGACAAGCAAACGAAAAAGTACCTGAAAAAGATTGCCGCCGAAATGAAAAAACGCCCCGGCGCTTTTGTCGGCACCATGAACGCGCGACGCGACCGGCCTGCTGCTATTTTGCCCTTTCCCAAAAAAGTAATAATTCTGGTAAATAAATATTCCGCCAGCAGCACGGAAAATTTCCTGCTTTGGGCAAAACAAAGCAAAAAAGTGACCATTATGGGCCGCCAAACTGCTGGAATAGCCGACTATGGTAATGCCGGCGTGTCAGTTGCGCCCTGCCGGGATTGGGAACTCTGGATCCCCATCATGCGCTCCAACAGGGTAGCCGACGGGCGCAGCCTCGACAATATCGGCATCACTCCCGATGTGGTGCTGGAGGAAAACGAACCCGACTTGATGGCCAGAGCCAGGGAATGGATGGAGCGGAAATAGTGTTTGGTGTTTTGGTGTTTTAGTGTTTTGGTGTTTTGGAGGTGCTTGCCTTTGGCCTTACATGGGAATGCCAAAGGCGAAGCACCTCCAAAACACCAAAACACCAAAACACTATTTTAAAAAGGAACTTTTAGCCGCGTTTTTATCTTATCCTGCTACTTTTGCGCTTCTTTTCCAACAACCATTCTTCAGGCAAATTCGTTGAGGGTACTGCAAATGAAGTGATCGACCTTCACCACCCCGGATAGATGATAACGAATAACCGATAACCAACACATGACAGAACAAGAACTCCTGCGCCGCGAATCGCTGCAAAAACTCCGCGAACTCGGCATTGATCCATATCCTGCCGAGATGTTTGACGTGACGGCATTCGCTGCCGATATTGTTGCCAATTACCAGGAAGAAGTGCTGGAAGACGGCACCAAAAACCGGCTGAATTACCACGAGGTTTCCCTGGCCGGCCGCATCATGGCCACCCGGGAGGCGGGCAAAGCCATGTTTATGAATTTGCAGGACTCCACGGGCCGTATCCAGTTGTATTTGCGCAAGGAAGAAATCAACGGCGGAGATGAACAATCGCCGATGTTTGATACGGTGATCAAAAAACTGCTCGACCTCGGCGACTATGTCGGTGTGAAAGGTTTTGCATTCCGCACCAAAACCGGCGAAGTGAGCGTACATGTGCAGTCTTTCAAATTCCTGTCCAAAGCGCTGCGCCCATTGCCTGTGGTAAAAAAAGACGCCGAAGGCAATGTGTTTGACGCTTTTACCGATCCTGAACAGCGCTACCGGATGCGTTATGTCGACCTGACGGTGAATACCGAATTTCGCCAGATATTCATCAAACGCAGCAAACTGATCAAAACCATGCGGACCTACCTCGATGAACTGGGCCTGCTGGAGGTGGAAACGCCGATCCTGCAACCGATTCACGGGGGCGCCGCAGCCCGACCCTTCGTCACGCACCACAATACGCTGGATATGCAGTTGTACCTGCGTATTGCGAACGAATTATACCTCAAGCGCCTGATCGTGGCGGGTTTTGACGGTGTGTATGAATTCGCCAAAATGTTCCGCAATGAAGGTATGGACCGCACCCACAACCCGGAATTTACAGCCCTGGAATTCTATGTGGCCTACAAGGACTACAACTGGATGATGGACATCACCGAGGAAATGCTGGAACGGGTAGCACGGGCCATTCACCCGGAAGGCGCTTCCACGGCGCAGGCGGGAGAACATACCATCGAGTTCGCGGGGCCATATCGCCGACTGACCATGTTTGACGCCATCCAGGAATATACCGGCATCAATGTGGAAACGGCGGATGAAGCCGCCTTGCGCACCTTCTGCAAAAAAGAACACATCGAGATCGATGCGTCGATGGGCAAAGCCAAACTGATCGATGAAATTTTTGGTGAAAAAGTAGAAAGACAACTGATTCAACCTACTTTTCTGATTGATTACCCGATGGAAATGTCGCCGCTCACCAAAAAACACCGCATCAAACCGGGTTTAGTCGAACGTTTTGAGTTGTTTGTGAATGGTAAAGAAGTCGCCAATGCCTATTCGGAACTGAACGACCCGATCGATCAACGCGAACGTTTCGAGGAACAATTGGCCTTAGCCGCCCGCGGCGACGAAGAAGCCATGGCCATGGATGAAGATTTTCTGCGCTCGCTCGAATACGGTATGCCGCCTACGGCAGGTATCGGTTTCGGTATCGACCGCCTGGCCATGCTGTTTACCGGTCAGGCAAGTATCCAGGAAGTGTTGTTTTTTCCACAAATGCGACCGGAAGTGTGAGTTGTAGGTTTATGGATTATGACCTCACCCCTTTAATAAACCCATCATACAACGAATTACTTTACCATGAAAACAATCTTAAAATCCTTTTTCCTGCTTTGTACCCTTTCCCTCACGGGCTGCTTCGACATCCTGGAAGAACTCTGGCTGAACAAAGACCAGTCGGGGCGTTATGAACTCACTGTGACCATGGGTTCCGGCCCGATGGCCAATATGATTCAGTACGCCCAGCAAAAGACGAACGATTCGCTGGTGGCGCTTGGGCAACCACCCAGGTCTATGGATACTTTAATCTACCTGACTAATTTACCGGATTCCATCCAACAAATGCTGCCCTACCCGCAGGTGTTGAAAAACCTGAAAATTCACTTGAAGATGGATAAAGGTGTCAAATTCCGGTTCCAGTACGCCTTCAGCCATTTGGACAGCCTCTACCAGTTTTTTGAAACACTGACAGCAATTGAAGAAATTCAGCAAGATTCGGCGATCAAAAAAAGCAAAGTCCTAGATTTTCCAGAAGTCGCCAACATGCAGAAAATGCTCGGTGGCACACCGGTCATGCATTGGGAAGGCAAAACATTCGACCGAACGATTACGCCCGAAACGGATGGCGGCGCCAAACTCATGGGAGCAATGTTCTCCGACACCGACGAGCCGATGGCACGCATGATGATGCGCAACCGTTCGTACGAGTTGAAATTTCACTTGCCACGCAAGGTTAAAAACGTCTCTGCGACGGGTTATGATGTGGATGGCAAAGACGTGCGCGCCAAATTTCCATTGCTGGATGTAATGAAAGACCGCAGTAAATTAGCGTGTGAAATCAGGTTGAAATAGTATTATTCGCCTCCTCCACCGCTACCTGCGCTTCTTCCTCGGGCGTGTCGATCACATCTATTTCAAAACGCAGGTTTTCAATGATAAAGTCCTGGCGCTCCGGCGTGTTTTTGCCCATGTAATAACTCAGTACGTGATCCAGGTTGGTGTCTTCCGGTAAAATAACCGGATCGAGCCGGATGTTTTCGCTGATAAAATCGGCAAATTCATTGGGACTGATCTCACCGAGACCTTTGAATCGGGTGATCTCCGGTTTTCCGCGCAATTTGTGGATCGCCTGTTGTTTTTCGGTATCGGAGTAGCAGTAAAAGGTTTGTTGTTTGTCGCGGACGCGGAACAGGGGCGTATCGAGGATAAAGAGGTGGCCGTTGCGCACCAGATCGGGGAAAAACTGTAGAAAGAAAGTCAGCAACAGCAGGCGGATGTGCATACCGTCCACATCGGCATCGGTAGCGATTACGACGCGGTTATAGCGCAAGTCGTCGAGCGAATCCTCGATGTTCAAAGCGTGCTGAAGCAGGTTGAACTCTTCGTTTTGGTACACGATTTTTTTCGTCAGGCCATAGCAGTTGAGCGGTTTGCCGCGCAGACTGAATACGGCCTGGGAATTGACATCGCGGGCTTTGGTGATGGAACCGCTGGCGGAATCGCCCTCGGTGATGAAAATTGTGCTGTTCAGGCGCAGGTCTTCCGCAGCTTTTTCATTGAGGTGGTAACGGCAGTCGCGCAGTTTTTTGTTGTGGATATTGGCTGCTTTGGCCCGCTGATTGGCTAATTTTTTGACATCCGCTATTTCCTTGCGCTCCCGCTCCGATTGCTGGATACGTTTGAGCATTTCCTTGGCGATCTCCGGATTTTTAT
>Ga0163151_10008616_pt1 | contig 11420 bp, 9 predicted proteins | sample OliLakLV19MP5IB2_FD_145596 | JGI IMG/M metagenome (GOLD analysis project Ga0163151, IMG submission 145596) | Freshwater microbial mat bacterial communities from Lake Vanda, McMurdo Dry Valleys, Antarctica - Oligotrophic Lake LV.19.MP5.IB-2 | ecosystem: Environmental > Aquatic > Freshwater > Lake...
GCACGAGGTCAAGGCCGAATCTTCCGCACCGTCACCGGCAACTTCACCTGCACCGGTGCCCAGCGCGCCGGAACTGCCTCCAATTGCTCATGGAAGCGACGTCGGCGGTCCGAGCTGATCGTTGGCTCTGGGCGGTGCGGCTCTACAAGACACGAAGTCTCGCGGGCGCGGCCTGCGAGGCGGGTCACGTCAAGATCAACGGCCATCCCTGCAAGCCAGCGCGCACGGTTCGCGTCGGCGACATGTTGCACGCGCTGGCCGCCGACATCAACCGGACAGTGAAGGTGGTCGGCGTGCTCGAAAACCGTATCGGAGCCAAACTCGTCGCCCAGTATCTCGAAGATCTCACGCCGCCTGCGGAGTATGAAAAGGCAAGGGACAAGCACTTTACGCCCATAGGAATTCGCCCCAAGGGCACCGGCCGGCCCACCAAGAAAGATCGCCGCACGCTCGGCACCTTCTTCGGCTCGGACGAATGACCGACAGTCCTGCTCAACCAACACACGCCTTGGCCAGACCCAACCATATTGAACTCGGTGACGGAACGCAGATTCAGATTCTCCATGAGGATCGTTCCGTCATCGCCATCGACAAGCCGCCCGGCTGGATGCTGGTCCCGCATACATGGCAGAAGACGAACCGGAACCTTCAGGCCGCCATTGTCTCCTCGATTGCCGCCGGGGACTTCTGGGCGCGTTCGCGAAATCTGACGTTCCTTCGCAACATTCACCGGCTGGACGCGGAGACCAGCGGTGTGCTGCTCTTCGGCCGCAGCAATGGCGCAGTGGAGAGCATCGGGCGGCTCTTTGAATCGCGGCAGATGTCGAAGTCCTATCTCGTCGTCGTCCACGGCACTCCGCCGGCGCAGGAATGGACCTGCCGCGATCCCATTGCTCCGGACCCCAAAGAGATTGGCCGGATGAAGGTTGATTTCCGGGAAGGGAAGAACGCCGAAACCCACTTTCGCATTCTGCAGGCCGGAGCCAAGGCAACCTTGCTCGAAGCGCAGCCCGTCACGGGACGCACGCACCAGATTCGCATCCATCTGCTGGCAGGTGGGCATCCCGTGGTCGGCGACGAACTCTATGGCCCTCCCATCAAAAAGGCTCCCAAATCAGAAGTCCGGCTCGGCTTGCGCTCGGTGTTTCTTGGCTACATGGATCCGTTCACCCGTCGCCCGACCCGCATCGAGGCTCCGGCTGGTGAGTTCCTCCGCGAGTTCCGCTTCGCGCCGTTGGCGAAGGGTTGAGATGGCGCAGACTTTCTAGCTGTCTCCACGAGCTTCAAGATCGGTGACGAACGGCAGGTCCATTGGGAGTGATCGTGGAAACAGCAGTTCAACCACGGATGGACACAGTTGCACACGGATACGAGGAACATGCACCGCATTGAGTTTTCACCAGATGGGAAGACTGGAAATTTGAAAGCCATCCATGTGCATCCGTGGTGGACAACTTCCTCTTCATTCCAGTCAACCGCTAAAGTCAGGGTGCTCGCTTTGCTCAACAGCAATGGCGTGGTTGAGAGCTTGTGGAGAGAACCCATCTTGGTTGGGAATTTCGTGGAAGAAATGGTCGGGGCGGTGAGATTTGAACTCACGACCTCTTGCACCCCAAGCAAGCGCGCATACCAAGCTACGCTACGCCCCGACCGAAGTTCCGCTCAGCGCTAGCCAAGCGGGATGCGAATACTAATTGCAGGCGCATTGAATTCAACATCTTTCCTCGGCTTCGTGAAGTTTCTCCGCACCTGGGAAAGATTCGTCCCACGTCAGCAGCCTCTCCGTCTGTGCAAGGACTTCGCTCAATCAAACCATTCGTCGGATGCGTCGAAGGCCGGGACCGGGATGTTGATGATTCGCAGTTTCCCCATCGCCCGATGACGGCTGCCCGGCTTGATGTAAATCGCGGTCATTGGCTTGACGGGGATGCGGATGCCGTCCAGCTCCATCTCTCCTTCTCCTTCCAGCACCAGGTAAATCTCCGTCATCCGCTGGTGATAGTGGACTCGCGCATCCTCCTGAATCTCGACGACGTGCAGGCTGGCGACATTGCCAGATTGGTCAGCGAAAGCGCGGCGGGTTACGCCGCAGGGACACGGTTGAGGCGGGACTTGATCCAGTTGCGAAACGAAGTAGTTCGCCATAGCCAAAGAGGTTTCCGTCGCTCAAGCGCCATTGAAGAAGGAATGCCGCGAGGCCGAGAACACCTTAGGCGCGTTGCTCCACGGATGCGGTGTGCCGGGCCGTGGCCGGCTCGATCAGCCCAGTCGCGGGAGCTTGTCCGAGCTTGGCTTCAAAATGTCGCAACACCTGTTGCAGTTCCTTGGCCCCGATCAGATCGACGATGTAATGGCAGACGGTCGTGCGGATGATTTGCGCTTCGAGCGGCGTGACCAGCTTCAACTGATCTTCCAGCAACGTGCGCGCGATTGCGGCGAAGGTATTGCCGTTGTTGAACGTAAATGGTGAAAGCGCATGAGCATCATGGCAGACTTGGATGACGGCGCGCAGGGTCAACCGCTTGGGTGCTGACGTTTCCCAGAGGCGTTTGGCCGCTGGCACACCTTTGGCGTTGTGGAGCGGTTCGAGTTTTTGCGCCTGGCAAAGAGCTTGGTTCAAGCTCACCACCGATTCCCAAGGCACCGCGCTGAGCCAGTTTCGTTCGCTGCTAGTCACAGTTCTATTTTGATTTGAGGTTTTGTTTTTGGAGCGAGGCTTTGATGCGTTGCAATGTCCGCAGTCCGGCTCCCGGCTGACCTGAATCCGACTGGCTGGCCTCGGCTTGCTGCATGCGCAGACCACTCTTCACGGCAGCACGCAGGAACCTGCTGGTTTCCGGTCGATGGGTCACGGCAGGAAGAGTAGGCATACAAATTCAGACGGTCAACCGCTGGTTGAGTGCGTCGCATGGCTGCAAAGATGAACGAGGCGCGCGTGGGATCTATTTCGCCTGGCCGAGCAAATGGCGCAGCGCAGGTTCGAGTTCGGGCAGGCGGAACTTGAAACCCGTTTCCAGCAGCCGTGCCGGCTTCACACGACTGCTTGCGAGCATCGCCTCGCGGCTCATCTCGCCAAAGAGCAGCTCCAGCGCGAAGCGCGGCACGGGAATAATAGTCGGACGGTTCAACACCCGGCCCAGCGTCTCGGTAAAAACCGCGTTGGTGAGCGGATAGGGCGACACCGCATTAACTGGTCCCTTCAATGATTCTGTTTTCAGCGCGTGCAGGATTGCTTCGATCAAATCATCCAGCGCGATCCAGCTCCAAAAGGCGCGTCCATCGCCGAGTCTTCCGCCGAGGCCGAGTCGAAATGCGGGAAGCATCTTCGCCAGCGCGCCGCCTTTTGGCGTCAGCACGATGCCGAGGCGCAGATGGACCACGCGAATGCCACGCGTCCGCGCCACATCGGCGGCGGCCTCCCATTCCTGGCAAATATCCGCGAGGAACCCGGAGCCGGGCGCGCTGTGTTCCTCCAGCCATTCCTCGCCGCGACTGCCGTAAATGCCCGTGGCCGACGCGCAGATGAGAACTTTCGGGGGCTCGGACATCTTCGCGAGCGCTTCGGATACCAGACGCGTTCCCTCCACACGACTGTCGCGGATGCGCCGCTTCACTTCTGGAGTCCAGCGTTGCGCGATGCTTTCCCCGGCGAGATGCACGGCGGCATCGATGTGTCCGGCGCGACTCAGATCAATCTGGCCAGCCTCTGGATTCCACGTCGCCTCCGCTGATGAACTGGAAGCTGGGCTGCGGACCAGCTTCACGACCTGATGCCCGCTCGCTTCGAGAGCCGGAAACAGCGCGGACCCCACGAGCCCGGATGCGCCGGAAACCAGGATGCGTTGCGAGGATGATGCGTCAGTCACAGCGAACAGTTAGCGTTATTCTCGTCTGAAGCAAATGCCGCGCTGTGTGCCACGCATAAAACGTAACGCGTAAAACGTAAATCAGCTCTTGAACATTGGTCATTGGCGCTCCTCCGCGCCAGTGTCGTGGACTGCGCGCTGCTGCGCGCTTTCGGAACCGCTTGTACATCCAGACGCTTAAAAAAGCGCGGGAGCACCTGCCCAGTCCAAGACGCTTCGCGCCGCCTCGGGCCATAGACCTGACCTCCCAGCCAGTCGAGGGCCGGGGATCAAGGCATCCAGTCTGCCCGCCACTTCCGATCACACCCGGCGAACCGCACGATTCGTAAGTTGCAGCTTGTGATCCCTCTGGAATCGCCGACGATCACCGGCATGAGTCTTATCTGTTCATATCGGGTGCTGGGCGCCGTGTTCTTTTCGCTGTTGTGATGAAGCTCGCCACCATTCTCGACGAAAGCTCCACCCAGTTCGCGCTGGAATACGACAACACCGTGGGCAAGAAACATCAGATGCGGCTTGATGCGGCTACCTACGAAAACGCCATCCTCGAAGCCCGCGCCTATCTGGGCATCAAGGGAGACGACCGTGACGAAGCGGGTGACGAGTGGACCGTCATGTAGTCTGAATCCACGTCGTAGGACAGTGTTTCCAGCCTGAACCGTAGGTCCGATGGGGCGGAGTCTATCAAGGTTGCTTAACCACTGTTTCACACCTTGAACCGTTGAAGGATCGTGCGCGTTCAGAGGCAGGCTGGAAGCACTGTCCTACTTATTGGGTCAACGTCGCCTCGCGTCGTTCTTCTGCCTCGTTCCGCTTCAGTTCGCGTTCCCGCAGCCACGCGAAGATCACTGGGGTCACAATCAAAATGTGAACCAGGCTGCTGATCATCCCGCCAATCACCGGCGTGGCCAAAGGCTGCATCACCTCTGATCCCGTGCGGTTGCTCCACATGATTGGCAGCAGGCTCGCCACGATGGTTGCGACGGTCATGACCTTCGGGCGCAGACGCAGGCGCGCGCCGTCCTTCACCGCTTGAATCAGGTCGTCGTGCGTGAAGGGCTTTCCCTCGGCGGCGCATTCGTCCTGTTTCTTCTTCAGACGTTCTTCCAGGTAAACCACCATCACGACGCCGGTTTGAATCGCCGTGCCGAACAGCGCGATGTAGCCGACCCATACCGCGACGCTGAAGTTGTAGCCCAGCGCGTATTGGAGGAAGACGCCGCCGGTCAGCGCGAACGGCACGGCGAGGATGACGTGCGCCGCCTCCTTCGCGGAGTGATACACGATGTAGAGCAGCAGGAAGATGATGAGCAGCACGGTCGGGACGATGAGCGTGAGCGTGCGCTGGGCGCGAAGCTGGTTTTCGTATGCGCCGCTGTATTCGATGGTCATCCCGTTCTCCAGCTTCACCTCGCGTTCGATTCGTTCGCGCACTTCGTTCACGAAGCCGCCGAGATCGCGGTCCTGCACGTTGGCCTGAACGAAGAGGCGGAGCCGGCCGTTCTCGCTGGCGATCTCGCTGGGGCCGGTGTTGCGGCGAATCTTCGCGACCTGGCCGAGCGGGATGAACTTTCCATTCGGCGTGGAGACGAGCACCTCGCCGAGCCGCTCGATGTCATCGCGCTCGTGGCGTTCGAGCCGCACTTGAATCGGGAACCGCTGGCGGCCTTCGATGGTCGTGGTGAGATTCTTGCCGCCGAGCCCGGCCTCGACCACTTCGAGGACATCCTGCGCGCTCAGGCCGAACCGCGCCATCGCCGGGCGGTCCACTTCCACTTCGAGATAAGGCTTCCCTTGCACGCGGCTGGGCGCGACGCCGATGGCGCCGGGCACGCTGCGCACAATGCGTTCGACCTCGAACGCCTTCTTCTGAAGCTCGTCGAGATTGTCGCCAAGAATCTTCACCCCAAGCTGCGCGCGGATGCCGGTCGCGAGCATGAGAATGCGGTTCTCGATGGGCTGGAGAAAGCCGGGCACGTAACCGGGAACCTGCGTGAGCTTCTCGCTCAGTTCGGACACGAGCTTTTCCTTCGTCATGCCGTCGCGCCACTCCGGGTTGCGCACCACGGTCGGCCAGGAGATGAATCCGAGCAGCGTCTTGTTCGTGGTGAGGTATTCGGGCTTCAAGATGATCGTGGTCTCGATCATCTCGACGGGAGCGGGGTCCGTGGCCGTTTCGGCGCGGCCGAGCTTGCCGGCGACGGAGAGGACTTCCGGCACCTGGCTCATGACTTTGTCCTGCCATGACATGATGCGCTTCACCTCGGTGAGCGACGTGCTGGGCAGCAGCACGGGCATGAAGAGCAGGGAGCCTTCATTGAGCGGCGGCATGAACTCGCTGCCCATGCCGGCGGCGAGGGTTCCGAGTTTCGGGCTGAGAGTTTCAAGGCGTTCCCGAACCGGCCGTGGCAGTCCGAACGCCAGCACGAGTGCGCTGGCGAGCAGCAGCCCGGCTCCCAGCATCACGGTCTTGCGCCAGCGCAGCGCCCACTCGAGCACTGGATCGTAGATCCGGAGCAGCACACGCATGAGCCAGTTGCGGTCTTCACTGTGAAACGGTCCGCGCACCAGGAGCGAGGCGAGCACGGGCACGATGGTGACCGCGAGCAGCGTGGAGCCGATCATCGCGAAGGTCTTCGTAAACGCGAGCGGATGGAAGAGCTTGCCCTCCTGTCCGGTCAGCGAGAAGACCGGCACGAACGCGAGGATGATGATCGCCATCGCGAAGAAGATGGGACGGCCAACTTGCTTCGACGCGGTGAGGACGACTTGGAGGGTCTCCGCCGGGGTGAGCCGGGCAGGTGAGAAAGTGGGAGAGTGAGCAGGTGGGATTGCACGTCCATTGCCGGCAGTCTCACTTTCCCACCTTCTCACTTTCCCACCTGCGGCCTTTTCAGCCTCCGCCTCCTCACAATGCCGGATGATGTTCTCGGTCATCACGATGGCCGCATCCACGAGCACGCCGATGGCGATGGCGATGCCGGTCAGGGACATGATGTTCGAGGTGATGCCGAACTCCTTCATCATGATGAACGAGATCAGGATCGAGATCGGCAGCGGCAGGGTGACGATGAGGATGCTGCGGAAGTGCCACAGAAAAATGATGTGCGCAAGCGTCACGAGAATGATCTCCTCCCAGAGCGCGTGCTTCAATGTTCCGATGGTGCGCTCGATGAGATCGCTGCGGTCATAGAACGGCTTGATGGTCACGCCCGGCGGCAGGCTGTGCGTGATCTGTTCGATCTTCTCCTTCACGCGTTCGATGACCTCGCGGGCGTTCTCGCCCGTTCGCATGACCACCGTGCCTCCCACCACTTCGCGCCCGTTAATATCCAGCGTGCCGCGCCGGAAGTCGCCGCCGATCTGGATGGTCGCCACGTCACGCAGATAGATGGGTGTTCCGTCGCGCTCCATGAGAACGATCTGTTCGAGGTCAGCGATGGACTTCACCAGGCCCAGTCCGCGCACGACGAACTCCATCCCGTTCTCCTCGATCACCTTTCCGCCGACGTTGAGATTGCTGCGTTCGATGGACTCCATCACGTCCTTCAACATCACTTTGGCGGCGCGCATCTTGGTGGAGCTGACCTCGATTTGATACTGGCGCACGAAGCCGCCGATGCTGCCGACTTCAGCCACGCCTTGCACGGCGTTCAGTTGATAGCGGATGAACCAGTCCTGCACGGCGCGAAGCTGGCCCAAGTCATAACCGCCGCCGGGCGACTGCGCGGGATCAACGTCGAGATAGTATTGGTAAACCCAGCCGAGGCCGGTGGCGTCTGGGCCGAGCTGCGGAACGACACCGGAAGGAAGTTGAGAGGCGAGGAGGTTGAGCCGTTCGAGGACGCGCGTGCGGGCGAAATAATTGTCGATGCGATCCTCGAAGATGATCGTGACGAGCGAGAAGCCGAACATCGATGCAGCGCGGACGGTCTTCACGCCGGCGAGTCCCTGGAGATTCACCGACAGCGGATACGTGACCTGGTCTTCCACCTCTTGAGGTGAACGGCCCATCCAGTCCGCGAAGACGATGACCTGGTTTTCGCTGAGGTCCGGGATGGCGTCGATGGGCGTGCGATAAACCGCGCGGACACCCCACGCGATCAGGAACAGCACGCCGCACACGACGAGGAAGCGGTTCTTCAGCGACCATTCAATGAGGCGATTGATCATGGTTTCACCTCGCTGCCGCAGTCGAGCATCTCGGCTCCGAAGTAGGGATTGCGGATGGGCGCGGCCAGTTGCAGCCACTCGGCGGTGCGCGGTGCGCCGGGGAAGGCGTCCTTCGTCATCGGACAGCGGAAGACTTTGACCGCAGTGAAATTCGCATCCTGTTTCCTGAGCGCCTTCGCCAGCTCGACGACGGTCTGGCTCATCGGATGAAACGCTTTGCGCGCGGCCTTGAGATCCGTGGCTGGCGCGAGATGTCCGCTCTCCTCGATCTTCGCGATGAACGTTCGCCACGCGTCGTTGGCCGTGAAGGCGGAGACCAAGGCCGGCAGGGCCGCGTGTGTCTTCACGGCCTGCGAATTGAATTCCTCCAAGCTGTCCGAGGCGAGCGAGGAGGTGAGGGCGTCGGTCAGCTTGAGAAGTTCTTGCGCGGCGCGCCGCTGGGGTTCGTTGAGAGCCGGCAACGCGCCGGGCTGTCCGGTGGTGGGGGTTGCCGATGGATCGGGAGTGCTCTGGTTCGCCGACGCGTTGAGCTGCGCCTCCGCATCGATGAGCATGTTGCCCTGCGTGACGATGCGTTCTCCTTCCGCCAGGCCATCCAGCACTTCATAAGTTTCGTCGCCCACGCGGCCGAGGCGCACCTTGCGCTGTTCATAAACGCCGCCGCCTTTGTCCACGTAAACGACGGGCATCGTCCCGGGCGACAGCACCGCGCTGCGCGGCACCGTGAGCGCTTCGGGAATCTGCATCTCGACCACGGCTTCCGCGTAGAGCTTGTGATACAGCTCGCGCCGCTTCACGCCGTTGGTTTCGATGAGCGGATTCGGCAGCTCGACACGCACTTTCGCGCTGCGAGTCATCTCCTTGAGGTTCGGATCAATGAACGTAATTGCTCCCGCGAAAGTCCGGCCGGGCGCAGCCGGGGTGGTGACTTCGACTTTCTGTCCGGGCCTGATCCAGGCGAGGTCGCGCTCGTAGGCATCGAACACGAACCACATGGTCGAGAAGTCCGCGATCTCGAAAAGCTTCTCTCCTTCCTTCACATACTGACCCTCGTAAACAAACCGCGCCACCACCGTGCCGGTCACCGGTGCGAGGAGCGCAGTCTGGATGTCGTTTGGATCTTTCTGCGCCAAGGCCGCGACTTGCGCGTCGTTCAGGCCAGAGCGTTTCAGGCGCGATGCGGCGGCTTCGATGAGGCGCTGATGTTCTCCGGTGAGTGACGCAGTTGCGGACGGCGTGCGCTGCTTCGCGAGCGTGGCGTATTCGCGTTCCGCCGCGAGCAGCATCGGACTGTAGAAGCTGGCGAGCGGCGAGCCGGCGATGACTTCGGCTCCGACGTAGTTCACGGACAGGGTGTCGATGCGTCCGTCGATGTAGGCCGAGACGATGCGATGCTTGGCGTCGTTGTCATCGATGGTTCCGGCGAAGCGCAATGATCGCTGCAAGGGACGGCGCCTCACTTCGTCCGTCTGCACGTTGATGACTTGAATCGTGTTTGAGCCGAGGGAGACGACGCCTTCGCCGGCCTCGAATCCCTTGTCGCCTTCGTACACGGGCGAGAGCGCCATCCCGCAAATCGTGCAGCGTCCCGGCTTGTCCGACTTGATCCACGGGTGCATGGAGCTTTGGTAGTAAGCAACCTTGCGGGCAGTGTCGCTGGTGGACGTGGCGAGAGTTTGCGTCGCCGGCCAGTGGCGCGAGGCGAACCAGCCGCCAACGCCCGCCGCAGCCGCGACCAGCGTGATGAACAGAAAGTGAATGGGTTTCATGAGATCAGGGTTTGAGTGGAGGTGAGGAAACTGAACCGGGCTGGTTGCTGATGGCTTCCAGTGCTTCGAGGTCATTGAGTCCGCAGAAGAGAACGAGCTCGGACAGCAACTGATATTGCCCGGCCACGGCGCGGGCGGACATCAACTGCGCTTCGAGCAGCATGCGGCGGGCTTCCATCACGTCGAAGGACAGGCCGCGATTGGCGAGCCAGTTGGCGTGCGCGCTTTCGAGCGCCTGCTGCGAGCGTGGCAGAATTTCGTCGCGATAGAGCAAGGCTTCGCGGCGGGCGGCATCGATCTGGACGGTCAGCGCGTGGACCGACTCGTGCAGCGAGAGCTGGTAATCGGCGGCATCGAATTCCACGGCCTCAAGGCGGGCTTCATCGCGGGCCACGTCGCTCCGGTATTTGCCACGATTGAACCACGGGAGGCTGAGGCTCACGGTGAACATGCCTTCGCGAAAGCCGCCATCACCGCTGTATTGCCTGCCTTCGATGCCCGCGCTGACGTCGGGCAGCCGGGATTTGCGCGTCGCTGCGACGTAGGCTTCCGCCTGCTGAACTTCGCGTCGCATCACGCGGAGTTTCGGTTCAAACTTCGCGGCGTAATCGATCAGCTTCTGGCTGTAGGCGACCGGTCCGGCCAGCACGGGAAGTTCGAGCGCGGGCAAGGGCGAGAGGATGTCCCGATTGAGAAGGCGGTTCACGCTGACGCGCTGATGATCGCGCCGGCTGGATTCGGTGCGAAGCTGGTCGGCGCGTTTGGAGCGTTCGTTCTGTACGCGGAGCAGTTCGACCTGCGAGGCGGCACCCGCGCGGTAACGCTCCTCGGTGGTCACGACCATCGTGTCGAGCCATGCGAGATCCTGCGCGCCGATCTCGATGACGCGGTCGGCAAGCGCCGTCTCCAGGACAGCTTTGTTCAGATCACGGCGAAGGGCTTGAAACTGGTAGGTCGCACGCGCTGCTTCCGTTTTGGCCTCTGCCGCAGTGACGCGGCGGGTTGCGGCAGCTTTGCCGAAGAGCGGCAGCTTTTGCTCCAGGCCATACACGAGGTCGCCTTCCTGGCTGGGCGTGGGTCCGCGTGAACTGGCGGCGACCCCGCCGAACTTGAACATCGGATCATCCCAAGTGCGGACGGCGTTCGTGTTGAGCACGGCGGCGTGGGTGCGGCTTTTGGCGGCGCGCAACGCGAGATGGTTCGTGCGCATCTCTTCGGCCAGCGCATTCACGTAGGCGGGCGTGAGACGGACGGCATTGGTCTCGGCTGCGCGAATCGTTGACGCGGGCAGGCCGAGCAAGGCCAGGATCAAAATGGTCTTCATATCAACCGACGGAACGGAATTTACTGCGAGCGCAGGAAGGACGGGGAAATTCCACAGACGACCTGCGCGGTCACACTGCGGGCGTAGGGGAGGGAGAGGTCAGATCAGCAGGGCGCAGAACTGTTCGTAGAGCGGTTGGCCTGACAGACGGGCAGGGGAATCAGCAATCGAAAAAGAAAGATTGGTTTGGCTTGAGGCGAGGCCGAGAACTGGCTTCAGCGCGGGCAACGAAGCTTTCCCGGTTTCGTTGGCGGTCTGGGGCTGGGAAGCGAGCGGCGAGGGCGTGGG
>Ga0163151_10008618_pt1 | contig 11418 bp, 9 predicted proteins | sample OliLakLV19MP5IB2_FD_145596 | JGI IMG/M metagenome (GOLD analysis project Ga0163151, IMG submission 145596) | Freshwater microbial mat bacterial communities from Lake Vanda, McMurdo Dry Valleys, Antarctica - Oligotrophic Lake LV.19.MP5.IB-2 | ecosystem: Environmental > Aquatic > Freshwater > Lake...
ATTCGATGCAGCCGATCTTCGTGGCCCTTTGTGGCCGGACCCGGTTGCTGCTGGAAGGCCTGATGATCCGGCTCGAAAGAGAGCCGGGCTTTCGCGTTTGCGGATTGATCTCCGAACCGGAATTGACATCGGACTCCGGACTGTCGAACGCGCCGGATATCGTCGTCCAGGAACTCTCTTCGGCGCAGTCGGCGGAAGAGTCGCTGGCGCGGACGCAGCGCCGGTTTCCCGACGCTCGCGTGGTGTTGCTTTACACCGACGACCGGATGACGCAGGACGCTGCGTCGCCGTTCCGCATCTCCGCCTGCGATTCGCTCGACCAGTGCGTGACGGTCATCCGCGAGGTTGCTGGCCGGCAGGATGAAGATTCCACCGCGGACACCGAATCGGTGAAGTCCGCCGCGTCACCAGAACTGCTGCTGCAATCGCTCAATCCGCGGCAACTGCAGATTTTCGCATTGCTCGCCGGTGGGAGCAGCGTGAAAGAAGTGGCAACCGCGATGGGTCTGACGTTCAAGGCGATCGACAGCCAGAAGTACCGCATCATGCGAAAGCTGGGCGTCACCGACCGCGTCCAGGCCACGCGCCTGGCCATTCGCGCCGGGCTGCTGAACCCGTAATCGCTGCTTACGTCGGCTCATCGACCGAGGCCGCGGCGGCTTCCGCGGGCGGTTCGGGCAGCCACCACGACGCCGCGATGCCGATCCCCAGGAACACGCCGATCACCGTCAGCGAGGTGAGCGGCGAGATTTCCAGAAACTGATGGATCAGCATCTTCACGCCCACGAACGCCAGAATGGCGACGAGGCTGTATTTCAGAAACCGGAATTTGTCGAGCAGGTCGGCGAGCGCGAAATACAGCGACCGCAGCCCCAAAATCGCGAACACGTTTGACGTGAACACCAGGAACGGATCGCGCGTGATGCCGAACACGGCAGGAATCGAATCCACGGCGAAAATCAGGTCGGTGGTTTCCACGATCACCAGCGACAGGAATAACGGTGTCGCCCCCCAGACGCCATCGATGATGCTGAAGAACTTCTCGCCGTCAAACCCCGGATGCACGTGGATAAACCGCCGGAGCAGCTTCAGAATCCGGCTGTCTTCGGGATCGAGGTGATCGTCATCCGACGACAGCATCTTCCACGCGGTGTAGACCAGCAGCGCGCCGAAGAAGTAGATGATCCAGTCGAAGCTGTGAATCAGTTGTGCGCCGAGGCCGATCATCACGCCGCGCATCACCAGCGCGCCCAGAATGCCCCAGTACAACACCCGATGCTGATACGCCGCGGGCACCTGGAAGAAGCCCAGGATGAGCGCGATCACGAAGATGTTGTCCATGCTCAGCGACTGCTCCACCAGATAACCGGTGAAGTACATCGTCGCCGCTTCCTGCCCCGAGCCGGGCAGCCCGTGACCCGCCTCCGATTTCAACTCGGGCTCGAAAGGAAAGGCGATCCGCAGCCGTTTCCCGTGATGATCCGCTTCAACGGTTTCGTCGGGGTCGGCGTATACGCCCAGATTGAACCAGTGATTTTCGTAGGCGTAGTAGACGAACACGGTGAACAGGCAGGACAGGAAGACGTACACGCCGGTGCGGAACAACGCTTGCCGGGCGGTGATGGCCCGCGCGGGCCCGCGCGAGAACGCCCCCAGGTCGAACGCCAAAATCATCAACACGAGGAGCACAAAGGCTCCCCACACCAGAATCGTGCTCACGCGCCAGGCTTTCCGTGGGGGAGGCTCGCCACGCCGGCCGCATCAGGCCCGCGGCCGACCCTCGATCCAAAGCTGACCGGCGAACGCACGTCCGGCCGGCTCGGATCACGCCGCAGCGCGGCACCCGAACGCGGAATTCTACCCGATTGCCGCCCCGTTCCAACCGTGACCGTCAGAAGGAATGGGCGATAAGGAAGTGCAGTCGCTGATTGCGTCAATATTCCTCTTGAACCCGAAGGGTTCGCAGAAAGTAGCCGGGGGTCGAAGTCTTCGGAGACCCCCGGAAAGAGTCGTGATCAGCAGGAGCATCCTGAAGGGATGCCAGAAGCGTCCGTTATGGCATCCCTTCAGGATGCGCTGGCGCGTGTCGCATTGACCGGGGGTCTTCGCTGCGCTGCGACCCCCGGCTACTGTATGCGACCTCTTCGAGGTCAAGAACGACAACCATCCGAAGTGGAATGAGGGGTTGCACCACCAACCAGCAACTGCGCCCAGCGATCACCCCGCAGTCGGACCTGGAGTGTGAAAACCCGCGGAAATCAACTAACCTCTGCGGTCGATGAAGTGTCCCGGACGCTCCAAGCGTCCGGGACACTGTTCGTCATGCAGCAAACCTACGGAGGGGTGTCACGATGCAGGTTTGGCCAGGGCGTCCGTCGCCCCTGGGAGCGACGTGGGATGGACGCGGCGTCAATTTCGCGGTGTTTTCCGAGCATGCGACGCAGATCGACTTGTGCCTGTTCGATGCGGCGGACGACACCCACGAATCGGCCCGGTTGACGCTGCCGGAGCAGACCGACTTCGTCTTCCACGGCTACGTCCCCAACCTGCGGCCGGGCCAGTTGTACGGCTTCCGCGCTCACGGTCCGTATGCTCCGACGCACGGGCATCGGTTCAATCCGCACAAGGTGCTGCTCGATCCGTATGCGAAAGCCGTCGGCCGCGATCTCGTCTGGTCCGACACGCTGTTCGGTTATACAATCGGCGATTCGCAGACGGATCTCAGTCTCGACAAGCGCGACAACGCCGACGTCGCCCCGCTGGCGGCGGTCATCAACTCCCGCTTCCGGTGGGGGAACGACCGCCGCCCGCAGACGCCGTGGCACAAGACGCTGATTTACGAGATGCACGTGAAGGGCTTCACGGCCCTCAGCCCGTGGGTGCCGCGCGAACTGCGCGGCACGTACGCCGGTCTTGCCAGCGAAGGGGCCTTGCGGCATCTGCGGTCGCTGGGGGTGACGGCGATCGAATTGATGCCCGTGCATCACCACGTCGACGACCGCTTTCTCGTCGATCAAGGAAAGGTCAACTACTGGGGCTACAACACGCTCGGCTACTTCGCCCCCGATCTCGGACTCGCCGCCGACAAATCGCCGCAGGGGTCCGTGACCGAGTTCAAGAAGATGGTCCGGACGCTGCACCGGAACGGCTTCGAGGTGATTCTCGACGTCGTCTACAACCACACCGCCGAAGGAAACCATCTCGGTCCGACGCTGTCGCTCAAGGGCCTCGACAACGCCGCGTATTACCGCCTCGTCGCCAGCAACCCGCGGTACTACATGGACTACACCGGTTGCGGCAACACGCTGAACATGCTCTGCCCGCGCGTGCTGCAGCTCATCATGGACAGCCTGCGGTACTGGGTGCTGGAGATGCACGTCGACGGCTTCCGGTTCGATCTGGCGAGCGCTCTCGCGCGCGAGCTGCATGCCGTCGATAAGCTCGGCGCGTTCTTCGACATCATTCACCAAGACCCCGTCCTCAGCCAGGTGAAGCTGATCGCCGAACCGTGGGATTTGGGCGAAGGGGGCTATCAGGTCGGCAACTTCCCCGTGCTGTGGACCGAATGGAACGGCAAGTACCGCGACTGCGTCCGCCGGTTCTGGCGCGGCGACGGTCACACGGTTTCCGAGTTCGCCACGCGATTGTGCGGCAGCAGCGATCTGTATGAACACTCGGGACGCCGGCCGTATGCCAGCATCAACTTCGTCACCTGCCACGACGGGTTCAGCCTGCACGACCTCGTCAGCTACAACCACAAGCACAACGAGGCCAACGGCCAGAACAATCAGGACGGCGAAAGCCACAACAACAGTTGGAACGGCGGCGTGGAAGGTCCGACCGGCGATCCGAAAATCCGTCGCCTGCGCGAACAACAGAAGCGGAACTTCATCGCCACGCTGCTCCTGTCCCAAGGCGTGGCGATGCTGCGGATGGGAGACGAAACCGGCCACACACAGTCGGGCAACAACAACGCCTACTGCCAGGACAACGAGCTGAGCTGGCTCAACTGGCGGTTCACCGACGAGCAGTCCGACCTGCTCGAATTCACCCGCCGTTGCGTGCAATTGTGGAACGAGCAACCGGTCCTGCAGCGCCGCCAGTTCTTCCAGGGCCGCCCGATCCGCGGCGACGCCATCCGCGACGTGATCTGGATGAACCCCGCCGGCCTGGAGATGAGCGACAAAGACTGGCACAACGGCCACGGTCGCTGTCTGGGGATGCGGCTCCAAGGCCGGATGACCGACGAGATCGACGACCGCGGCCGCCACATCACCGGCGACACGCTGCTGGTGCTGATGAACTCGCACCACGAACCGGTGCCGTTCCGTCTGCCGCCACACTCCGTCGGTGAACACTGGCAACCTCTGATCGACACGGCCCACGAGCCGCTCTATCCCCGCCGACAACTGCCGGAGCTGTATCCCTTGCAGGGCCGATCGCTGGCGGTGTTCAAGCTCGCCCGCAGTTGGAGCGGCGTGCTGCGCGACTGGCTGCCGAAGTGGCTGCGAGGAACGTCGCTGACAACGGTGCGTGCGACGACGTCATCGGCTCCGCTGAAAGTTACGGCGGCCACGCCGCTGGAGTCCAGCCTTCAGGCTGTCTTCGACCTTGGCAGCGTGGAGAAGACGGCCTGAAAGCGGAACTTCAACATTGGGGGAGCCACGCAGTCTGTCAATGAAGCGCCTTCGTACGGATCAGCGGGCACCCTTCGCGCTGTTATGTCGTCGGCACATCAGGGCCGCATTTGTAGTCGCTGTCTTGCCGCCCCTCGCAAATGGCTTAATGTGGTCGATCGTAAAATTGGTCCAGTCCAACTTCACGCCACAGCCTGGGTGTGAACACTTCTTGGTTCCCTCCGAATGCCAGATCAAGCGGCGTTGCTCCGGTGAGAACATCCTGCGTTCGTCCTTCGTTTCGAATAATCCAGCCAACAATCCACGAAGCTGTTTTGCCCGCCGCTCGCGTGTCGCTTGGCTATCAGTGTCGCCTTGGATCGTCATGAGATAATCAGCGAAGATGCGCTGTTCGGAGTTGGCACCCTTTGCCTTCCGTTGCTGCTGACGAACTTCATCCACACCTTGAGACAGCCAGAGGAGAAGTTCCTCGGCTTGGTGATTTCTGGATGCATTCTGCAGCACGCATCCTTCAACATCCAGTTGCCAAATCAAAAGGAATAGGGTGTAGAAGTCTACGGAATTGGCGAACCGCGATTCCCGCAAGCGCGGAAACATCTTGCCAACCAGGTTTGCAATGCGAACGAACATTGCCTCGCAGTGCTTGAGTTTGACGCCTTCGATAGTGTGCCCTCCAATGACATCGTCGAGTGCTTTTTTCTTGTTCAGCGGGCCGCCCTTGGAAATTGATGCGAGAAGTTCACACGTCAATTCAACGTGTTTCATTCGAGTGATCGCCCCGCGTGAGAGAATGCGATGTTTGAGGTAGTAGCTCTCGAAACGGTCCGCGAGCTTGCCCGCGGTTTTTAGGAACGGACTGTTGTAGTATTTCGCATGACGCTTTTCCGCTGATGTCAGCTTCTTTCCTGTCGAGTTGATCCGTACAAACACGTCAATGATGTCCAGGGGGTCGCCGGAGATCTCGACTGTCTGGATTCGATATGTCATAAACAGGTACTCGGCAGGTTTCCGTCGAACCTTAGTCCAATCAAGCCGGTCGGCCTCTTCGTCACCAGACGTAAGTTTGACAGGCGCGGAGTATTTCTGCCGACGGAATCGCCCAAGACCCATGAACATGAGGATTGATTCCAGCCGTTGCTTACCATCAATGACATCATAGACCAAGGCTCCATCGGCATTTTGTTGCTTGTAAAGAAACACGGACGGCATGGGATAGTTGAGAAAGATGGACTCGATCAGCGAGGAACGATCCTTCTGAGACCATACGGAGTTCCGCTGGAATCCAGGCTCCAGATTTAGCTGACCCTTCTCAAAATGATTGACAATCTGCTGGATCGTCATCTGGCTGTATTCGGATCGCAGAGAGGTCACAGGATTGCTCCTGCGCAGGTCGCCAAACGGCGATTTGCGCGGAATTTCTTCGGGACAATTGATAAGTCAGTCTGTGCTGCTGCTCTGGGCAACGTCAAGAGGCTATCAGGAAAGATACAACTAACTGCCGGATTCTGTCAGCGGCACGCACACAATCTCCGTATCGCTCCGGGCGTACACACAGGTTCCCGCGAACGCGGGGTGGGCCCATGTGGAGCCGATGATCTTCGTTCGCGACTGCTCGTGATAGCCGTCGGGGTTGAGGCGGGCGAGGATCAGTTCTCCTTCGGCGTTGAGGATGATCGCCCGGTCGCCGTCGCCGAGCCAGACCAGCGACGCGTGCGGGTTGCGGCCGCGCGGGGTCATGGCATTGTCATCGTCCCACCGCTTTTTGCCGGTCTTCAGCTCGAAGCCCGTCAGGCCGTACTGCTTGTCGAGCAGGTAGACGCAACCGTCGCGGACCAGCGGCTGCGACATCAGGCCGCGCAGGAACTTGTTCTCGCTCCACGCCAACTCCGCGGTGGTTGCCGTGGGATCGAGCTGGATGGCCTTCGAGCCTTCCCAATAGCCGGCGACAAGCACGAGGTCGTCAACCGCGATCGGCTTGGCGATCGACACGCCGTAGGTGATTTCGTACGGAATCGCCCACAGCGTCTTTCCTGTCTGGGCATCGACGCCGCGGATGTGCGACGGCGTCCAATGCACCACGCGGTCGCCATCAGGCCGCGACAACACCAGCGGCGTGCAGTAACCGGCGTCATCGGACAGCGCCCGCCACACGTCCTTTCCCGTGAGACGATCCAGGGCCACCAAACCGGTCTGCGGGCCGCCCGGTGCGAGCAGCACGACGTCGCCGTGAATCACCGGCGACCCGGCGTAACCCCACATCGGCAACCGGCCGGCGAAGTCGGTTTGATGGTGCCGCTGCCAGATCACGCCGCCGGTCCTGGCGTCGAGACAATTGACCTGTCCGAGCGCCCCGACCGTGTAGACGCGGCCGTCGTACACGGTCGGTTGTGCCCGCGGCCCGTTGCCGTAGTCGAGGTTGCCGTACATCACGGCGTCGGCGTGTTCCCAGCCGATGTCGCCCGTGTTCGCATCGAAACAAAGCACCCGTTCCCGTTCGGCGGGTGCCGTCTGCCGATCCTGCGTGTAGACGCGGTCGCCGACGACGCTGATGCCGGAGTACCCGCCGCCGATGGGGCGCTTCCAGCGCGGCTTCAAGCCGCCCGCGGGCCACTGGTCGGGCAGTTTTGGCCCCTGCCAGCGACCATCGCCGTGCGGGCCGCGGAATTGGGGCCAGTCTTCCGCGCGGACGATGGGGGAGATCGTCAGCGCGAACAACAGGCACCATGCGCCGGGAAGAGAGTGTGCGGTGCGCATCTTCAACGTCTCACGAGCGACGCCCAGGGATGGCAATCCCTGGGCTTCTTTAGGCAATGACCTCGAAGATCGCTTCGATCTCGACCGCGCTGCCGGTGGGGATCTGTGCGAAGCCGAGCGCGCTACGGGCGTGGTAACCGTTCCCCTGTTTGCCGTACAGCTCGTGCAGCAAGTCGGACGCGCCGTTGATGACGAGGTGCTGCTCGTGGAAGTCGAGTGTCGAGTTCACGCAGCCGAGCAGCTTGATGACCTTCAGGCCGTTCAGCGTGCCGTGCGCGTTCCAGACCGATTTCAGGATCTTGGTCGCGCAGTCCTTCGCGGCCTGGTAGCCCTCGGCGACGGTGACGCCCGCGCCGAGCTTGCCCTTCAGATCGCTGACGTGGCCGGACGTCATCAGCAGGTTGCCGGTCCGGACGCACAGGTTCAGATAGCCCGGCTCCTGCTTCGCGAACGTGATGCCGAGTTGCTCGGCTTTTTCCTGGGGATTCACAATGACACTCCAATCGGTGGGGTTGATAACGTGTAGACGGACGCCCAGGGATGGCTATCCCTGGGCTTCGGGGTCGTTGTTCTCCGGCAGCCCTTCGACGTAGCACCAGTTGTGAATCGGCTGCAGAATCTCCAGCACGTCGGCGAGCAGCTTCGGATCGAGCGGCTTCGCGGCCCACGCCGCCCATTCGCGGACGCGGTCGGGGTTCGCCGAGCCGGTGACGCACGTCGTCATGTCCGGGTTGGCGATTGAGAATTGCAACGCGAGTTGCGCGATGTCCACGCCGTGCTTCGCGCAGTGGTCAGACGCCCGCTTGGCGACGGCGCGGACCTCGGGCGTCGCGCGATGCCACGGCGGCAACGGGGCGTTCGTCAGCAACCGGGCCGAGAACGGGGCCGCGTTCATGATGCCCACGCCCTTCGATTTCAGATACGGTACCAGGTCACCGAACATCGTGTTCTGCAGCGAGTAATGGTTGTACGACAGCACGACGTCCAAATCGGTCCGGTCCAGCACGAACCGGAACATCTTCATCGGGTACCCCGACACGCCGACGAACCGGACTTTCCCCTGCTGCTGAATCTTGCGGAGGGCGGGGAGCGTTTCGTCGACGATCTGCTGCATCGGCACGAACTCGATGTCGTGGCACAGGCAGATGTCGAGATGGTCCACCCCCAGCCGGTGCAGGCTGACGTCCACGCTCTCGACGACGCGCTTCGCCGAGAAATCGAAGTGGGTCTTGTCGTATCGGCCGAGCTTCGTCCCCAGGAGATACGAATCGCGGGGCACTCCTTTGAGCGCGACGCCGAGCAGCACCTCCGACATGCCCCGACCGTAGAACGGCGACGTGTCGATGAAGTTCATGCCGCACTCGAGCGCGACGTGGACCGACCGGATCGCCTCGTTGATGTCCACGGCCCGGAACTCGGCCCCGAGCGACGAGGCCCCGTAACTCAGCACGGGCAGCGACAACCCGGTCTTTCCCAGCGGACGGCGATCCATGCGAACAATCCCGACGACTGACGATGCGGTGAAAGTGATTCACGTCGCCCAACCGTATCAAACACCGCCGCAAAGAGCGAGTTCGCAGTTGATTCAGGAAAACCGCGAAGGCGCAAAGGACGCGAAGAAAGAAAAGACGTGAAAGGACGGAAACATGGTTTGGTTTTTCCCGGACTCTTCGCCTTTCCTTCGCGTCCTTTGCGCCTTAGCGGTTTTCCAATCGCATTTCCGCCGCGTCACATCGGTTCCACGCCCAGATACATCCCGACGCGATGCAGGTCCTTCAGCAACTGTGCAGCGTTCGCGTAGCGGTCGTCCGGGCGCTTGGCGAGCAGCCGCAGGACGATCCCCTCGAACGCCGGCGGGATGGCCAGATGATACTTCGACGGCGGCTCCGGCGGCGCGGACAGAATCTGGCCGACGACGTCGGTCGGCCCGCCGAGAAATGGCGGGCGGCCCGTCAGCACCGCGTAGATCGTCGCCCCCAGTCCGTACAAATCGGACCGCTGGTCGAGTTGCGGCCCGCCCGAAACCTGCTCCGGAGCGAGGTAGTACAGGTCGCCGACGATCTCGCCCCGCTGCGTGATGTTCGGTGCGCCGATGTCGTCCAGGGCCTTGGCCAGCATCGAATCGCCGAGCTTGACCGCCTTGTCGCCGGCGCGGATGAGGATGTTGTTCGGCAACACACTGCGATGGAGGATGCTCCGCGCGTGGAGGAACTCCAGCGCTTCGGCCAGACCGACCGCCATTTTCCAGGCGGTCTGCCAGTCGAGCATGCCCGCCACGCCGATGCGGCGGATGAGGTCACCGGTGCTTTCACCCTCGACGAACTCGCTCGCCGTGAAGCACAGCCCCCGCGACCGCCCGGCGGCGTGCAGCTTCACCAGATGCGGATGCGAGAGGTCCACCATGCTGCGGATCGCCCGCAGAAAGCGGGCCTTGGCGGCCTCATCGGCGAACATCGCCGGCCAGTAAATCTTGAGCGCGATGATCCGCGGCATCTTCAGGTCAACGGCCCGGTAGACGGTCCCCGTCGCCGACCGCGCGAGGACCGACTCCACGCGATACCGGACGAACGTGCTGCCGACGAGCGCGTTCAGATCGGGCGGCGCACTGAGCGATGGCGGCAACGTCGGCGCGGCGAACACAGCCGCCGCGGCGACTTCGACATCGGACACGATACGGACAGCGGCGCGCGAGACGGCGGTGGCCCGCGCATCGTCGTCGGCCTGATACTCGAGCTCGGTGTCGCCGATCTGAATCCGGTCGCCGCTTTGCAGTTGATAGCGCTCGACGCTGCGGCCGTTGACCTGCGTCCCCCATTTGCTGCCGGCGTCGATGAGCGTCGCGCGACCGGCGGCGACCTCCAGCCGGCAATGCACCCGCGACACCGACGGGTCTTCGAGCCGCAGATCGCAGCGGCTGCCGCGGCCGACGGCGAATTCGCGACCGGCCTGCAATTCGCAGACGCGACCGGCGTCGGGTCCGGCGGTGATGGCAAGCTGTGCGGTCATGCGGGCGGTTCCGAGCATTGGGGAAGTCCCATCATCGTCGGACGGGCTCCGTGACGATCCCTCATACTGGCGCTGCGCCGTGGATCACATCCAGCGGCGAGAGCGTCGTCATCAACGGGTATCGGGCGAAGTCCGGCATGTTGAAGGTCAGCAAGTGGGTGATCGCATGCCGTTGCATGGCGACCGCGAGTCGGGCATCGTGGGTCTGTTTGCCTTTGACGGCCAGTGAGGAAACGAGGTGTTCCCAGATCGAAAAAATCGCCCGTTCGTCTCGCAGCAGCCGGAATAGTCGCTGGATCGCCGCCAGTTCCGCCTGGGCTTCGGCCGTGCTCATCCCCAGGCCGTTATTGTCCGTCGGACGGGTGGCCACGGACCAGAATTCGTAATGCACCTGGGGCACCGTCACCAGCTCGTGACCGCGCTGCCGCAATGTGTCGATCGCCTGAGAACTTGCGAAATGATGGGCGTGACCCGGTTCGATCGAGCGGAGCAGCACGTTCGTGTCGAGAAGGATTCGCATCAGTCGTACATGCTTTCGCGGCTGTCATCAAAGTGAGGGTTGCGAGACCGGCGACTGGCGATCCAAGCCTGAAATTCTTCGTGCCATTGCGGGTAGGGAAGTTCGACCTCGCCGCCCGTGCGGTCATTCAGCTTGTCCTCCACGGCTTCCAGAATGACGGTCAGCACGTCGCTACCGGACGCGGCCGCGAGCCGTTCCAGCGCAGATTGCTTGTCGGGTGGCAAAATCAAAGTGATGCTCACGGGCAACCGCCTTCCATCAAGTGCCTTCGGGAGATTCGACCCTGCACAAACAACGTATCAGCTCGCAGACACGTCAAACAAACAGAAATCGAGCCAACGGATCAGTTCTGTTCGCGAATCCTCATCCGCGCCCTAGAGCCTGTTATTGACTTATTTGTCGGATGCTGCTGACCTTGCGTGCATGAGCACGACACGGAAGTCGTATCCCAGCGACGTGACGGATGCCGAATGGGAGTTCCTGTTGCCGTACCTGTGCCTG
>Ga0163151_10008620_pt1 | contig 11417 bp, 19 predicted proteins | sample OliLakLV19MP5IB2_FD_145596 | JGI IMG/M metagenome (GOLD analysis project Ga0163151, IMG submission 145596) | Freshwater microbial mat bacterial communities from Lake Vanda, McMurdo Dry Valleys, Antarctica - Oligotrophic Lake LV.19.MP5.IB-2 | ecosystem: Environmental > Aquatic > Freshwater >...
GGATAGTATAATGCTGAGGGTGCTAAAAATTTAAAAATTAAAATCTAAAACTAAAATTAATTCTTAATTTGGTACGATGAAAACAATAAATAATAACATAGAAGAAGTAAGAGTTAGTTTTGATAATGCTAAACTTTTAAAAGAAAAAGGATTTAATGTACCATGTACTCATTATTTTATTTTAAACTTTAGTAATTTTAAAGCAGACTTTGTACTGAATCAATTTAAAACTCCGATAGAAGAGAATAAAAACATATTACAATTATGTGCTACTAAACAACCACATTTAGCTTTAGCACCAACCCATCAAGTAGCGATTGATTGGATAAGAATTAATTTTAGGTTTGATATTACGACTACACAAGATTGGGATTATGGTATATTAAAAGGTTATGACTCTATAATTGAATCAATTGATGGGGAAACTCTTATTGACTGTGGTACATTTAAATCTTCAGAAAAAGCTAAAGAAGAAGCAATAAATCACCTTTTAACTAAATTAATATGAATAACGAAACGCCATTAAAAAACGAAACACCGTCTACCACAAATGTACTATTAGCGATAGTTTTAATGCACTTAGGGTTATATATTTTCGGTAGTATAATCGCTGCTAGTCTCATAACCATTGTCAAAAATTACGATGTAGCACTTAAAAATGATGATTGGTTTATTATGTTAATGTCATTTAGTTGGACAACCTATTGTTTTTGTAAGGGTTATTTGGAATATAAGCGTTCTATAAATTACCGTTAATAGGTATTATTACCAAGCACAAAATCCCCCCTTTTTTGATAGGTGTAGTGTTGATGGTGGACTTTTAAAACGAACTGTTCGGAATTACCGAACAGCTGAATTGGAATATATAAAACTTAATATTAACCGAGAACCCGCCATTTGGCATTAAACTATAAAAGAATGGGACATTGTGAGAATTGTGGATGTAAAGTGTACTCGAATGGGTGCGTAAATTGTAATGAAGAATTATACATACTTGACCAATACTATGAGCAAGATATGGAATTACCTAAAGAGGATACGGAATTTATGAAGAAAGTTCGTGAACAGGAAATAGTGTTACGATAATTGATTTTTATTTGCTTTATTAAATTATTTTTCATATATTTGCTTTATAAAAATTATAACATGGATATAAGAAACTTAAAACTTGAATACCAAGGAGGTTTATTTATAAGCAATCTCAAAAAAGATTCTGTTTTTGTAATGTTATCATATACCTACAGAGTTAAAAGCAAGACCAAAAATGGTATTCGTATAATAAACAACAAAGGTGAAAAAACTTATATTAAATTTTTAAAAAATGTGAATATAGGGAATAGTAAAACTGAACATTTCTTTAGGGAGATTGAGTCGATATTAACATTAGACTTAATAAATTTAAATAATCCTTTTCATAAAGTATCAGATGTGTATAAAATAACTATCCAATAATATGAAACAGATAAACGGTTTTTATATCAATAGTATCCCAAAAGCTCCTACAGGTAGGAACTATACTGATTATGAATTGGCTATAATGGATACTAAAGTGTTCAATAAAAGGAAGATTCATGATATAGGGGTAATATCTCAATTGAGAATGTGGTATGATGATTTAAAACAACCTACCGAATCTCAAGTAAGAAGAGCAATGATTCTTATCATAGATGAAGATTATGCAATTAAAAGTGGTGGTGAATCTGCTTCGGATAGAATATATTCAAGCTCATTAAAATGGATGCAAGCACATCCAATATCAGGTTTGGATTATGAGCCTGTTCTGATTAAGAAATGGAGTACTAATTTCAATGATGTTCTTATTACTTTCAAGGAAATAGAAGAACTGTGGAATTTAACAATTACCCCTGAAGAGAAGGAAGAAGAGAATGAAGATAGTATTATAGGTTGTTTGGGTATGTTAATAGGAAACTATCGTGTTAACAAACACAATATGGAAGGTCGGAAAACCGATTGGATTTTAACATACTTGGACAGATTTGATAAAAATAAAACCATAAAGCAATTGGATATTATTTATAATAGAAGGAAAGAAGAATATGATACATTCATTTCAACAAAGAATGGAATTTTAGGAGATGATTTAAATAATGTTTGTCCTATTAAAACACAGAAGCATATAGAAGATTTGCAGAATAATATTTTAAGTTGTGAAACTATAAGAATATTATTAAAAAAGGATAAAAAATTAGTTTAAATAAAAAATGAAATAGATAATATACATATCGCTATACACACTTAAAACTAAATAAAATGTCAAAACAAAAAGAACAACTTACACAAGCCCTTGAATTAGCAGAGTCTAAATTAAAAGTAGCTGAACAAGCATTGAATGATATTATTAAATGGGATGATGATTTAGAAGAGGAGTGGGGCGACCCTGGACACAGAGCCAATACCGCTTTAGAAAAGATTATGATTTTGGACGGGTTTTAGCATTGTCTAGGTTATCATCTACCCTTCTTTCAGAATTAAAATTTAGTATAAACATAGCACTACACAGAGTAACACAAAATCTATGGGTATATTACTAAGGAAGTATGAATAGCAAAGGATTAAAAACGATAAATTTTAAATATATGGAAAAGTTAATAGAAAAGATTAAGGCTATATTCAGAAGAAAGCCTTTAATAGTGATACCTGATGTTGGTAGTAATTGTGAATCTCCACAAGATAATAACGGAGACTTAGTTTCGCTTGTTTGGATGATTGAAAAACTAAGAAGAAGAAAAGATGGTTGCACAATGAACGAACTTATTTCGGAAGTAAAGCTTAATTTTAACGGTATTGAAAATATTAAACACCGTACAATCAATTATCGATAAACACTACTAACTTTTATCAGTGAAGAATAGAAAGAATATCAATAAGTTATGAAAACAAAAAAGACTTAGATTATCTAAGTCTTTTTTTATAAATTAGCCTTATTCCAAATATCTTTCAATGTAGGATAGATACTTACATCATTTACTACAAATTCTTCTGCACCACCATAGTCAATATAATCTCCCCCCCAATATAATGATGATTGGGGGGTATAATTATTAAAACGAATGTTAAACCTTTAAGCACTAAGGTTTTATTAAACAATTAAGCTGATAATGAAATAATATTTTAAAAAGTTTGCATAATCAAAATAAATGTTGTATATTTGAGCTATAATTAAAATAAAAAGTTATGAACAAAGAACAAGCGTTAAAACAAATTGAAGAACTAAAATTGTTTATCCAATCAATTGAGAGTAAAGAAAATCTAAATGATGAGAGAGATAAATGGTTTCTATCAATTTTAAAAGATTTAAAAATCGGTGAGATACATGATAATTGTATTGTGTATCGTAATTCAAAAAATGAATTCGTATTTCAGGATAACAAAAATGGTACAATTTGGGTGTGTTACTATAGAATATGGAAGATTTTAGAAACTAAATATAAGATGGGGGATGATGATATTCAAGAATATATAAAGGATATGTTGTTTAAACATCTCAATTGGAAGGTAACAACACCCGTTCTAAGTCATGCGTAGAATAAGACCAGGTTGTTTAAACATCTCAATTGGAAGGTAACAACACCTTCAAAAAACTTTTATCTTTGAGACTATCGTTGTTTAAACATCTCAATTGGAAGGTAACAATACAGCGAATATATGACTCAATATAGCCTTGTTACTAACGGTTTGTATCTACCCTTCTTTCGGAATTAATAATAATAATTTAATAAATATAATATGAAAACAGTAGAAGAATTTGTAAAAACAATGGTTAAAATAGAATTTATTGAGGATAGTAATTGCTTTGGTCATTATCCATTTCAATTATTTTGTGAAAATAAAGATGGTGGATTTGAAATAAATGCACTTGCATTGGGTGGCGATGTATCCTCTTGTTATAGAAGATTTTCCGAATATAAAAAACAAAATGCTAAAAGGATTTATTTATCATTAGATTTTCCAAAAGGTGGCGATATTGATAATGATTATGTTGCAATATATGCGTTTGAAAATAATGAATTAAGTTTATTTGCAATACCATACGAAATTAAGGATGGTAAAACATTCGATACTATTAAAAACAGCACTCAATTAGATTTAATTAGAACCCAAATGTTATCACACTTATAGTATTATGAATAAGGACTATGAAACATTAGTGATTAAAACGCACTAACCTTTAAATTAAACACAAAATGAATAAAGAAAACAAAACTTTAGATAAAGCAAAGAACGACAATTACATCAAACCGATTTTAGCGGATAGCAGTTGTTTCAGAATTGGTGATACTGTTTTTCATCGTTCAGTTTATGAACACAAAGAACCATTAAAGGTGGTTGGTATTATAGAAGATAAATTACTTTTAGAAGGTGATTATTCAGGTGGGACACACAATATATGTCAGCGTGATTGGTTACCAATAAAAGGTACTTCACGAATATATAACCACGCTTTCAAATTAAAAGCTCGTGAAGATGCGATTGTTATTGAAACATTAACAATTCCTTGTGCTAGTAGTCAAGACGAGACTTATAAAGCAATGATGGATATGGTTCACGCTGTAATGGTTCTCACTTCCGATGTATCACTAAATCCTGAATTTTGAGCGGTTTCTTTATATATAAATTGTAATATTTATATATAAAGAAACTATGAGTAAAGATATGAGAGTCATGTTTAAAAAGGTTAAGAATTTTAAGCAGTTTATGAATGAAAATTATTTAAAAAGTGATGCTATTGGATATAGTGTTGGAGAATATTTATATCATATAACACCAAAAACAAATTTGAGGGTAATTAAAAAGAATGGGTTTATACCAAAAAATGGTATTGCAATAAATGGCAGCTCGTTCAAAAACAGACTATACTTTGCAACATCATTAATAAGTGCATATGATTTATCAGTAAATTTTGGTTCATATAGAGATGATGAAGAATATATCATTTTCAAAGTAAAATCAAGCTGTGTTGACAATGGATATATCAAAGACCCCTTATTTGTTCATGGTATTTATGTTGATTATACAATAAGTAATAATTATATTGTCGAAGTTATAAACACAGATGATTTATTTAATAAATTTAATGATGATGATATTGAAAATTTGTATTAAAGGTGCGCTGTAAAAATTCCTTTGGTTTTCATCACGAAACTAAAATTGAAAAACTGAAATAAGGCATGTGGTATAAAGGTTAGTGTTATACGAAGGAGGTTAATTTAACCACAAAACTTGAGATGGAAAACGAACCTTCAATTAAAAACTAAATATTTATATATACAGAAACTATGAGTAAAAATATGAGAGATAAGGTTAAGAACTTTGGGCAGTTTATGAATGAAAATCAAGATTCAATAAGTAACTATATAAACAACTTAAAAGGAGAGTATTTAGAACAATATGGTATTAATGAGAATAGATTTGAAAAACGTGATGAGGAACAATATAAAAATTGTTTAATATCAGATTTAACAAGAATGGAAATTGTTGATTTGTTTTTTGATAAAATTAAAGAAAATAAAGTATATAATATTGAAACCCCTAATTATTTTAAACTTATTGATGATTGGGATGGTTATGATGACCAAGTGTATATTCAGAACAATTTAAACAATGATGAGTTTGTATTTTGGGAAGGGTGGGTTGATGAATGTTGGAAAGCAGTATATTTAAAACCAGAATATAAAAATTTAAGTAACACAGATACTATTAGTAAAATAGTGAAAGATAGGTTTCCAAGAATAGGTGAAGAATTTGGGTTTAAATTAAAAGAATATAATTATTTCAAATACAGAGGAAAATACATAATGAAAGTAGTCTTTCATAAATAATTTTAGTGGTGGGTTTGATTTTAAAATATTCAACTGAAATATCGATTAGAACGTATAATGTAGCATTGGTTATAACGTTTTGTAGCTACAAGAAGTTGAGGTTTTAGGAGCAGGAAGTTTCCAACTTACTATATAAATATTTAATGTATATTTCTTAGTGGGAAATTAAAAACTAAATATTTATATATACAGAAACTATTTATTATTATGAAAATAAGAAAATTTATAGCAACGACTACACAAGAATATTTAAATGAGCAGAAAGATGTTGAAAGTAATCTAAACAACAATTTTAGTAAATGGTTTGGGAATTCTAAAGTTATCCAAAATAATACACCAATTATTGTTTATCATGGTACTAGTAGCAATGAAGATTTTGATAGATTTGATAAATCTAAAATTGGGTATAATTTTCATTATAGTAAAGGTCGTAATATTGGCGGGTTCTTTTTTACAGATTTAAAACATAAGGCATCCAATGGTATTATTAAGGAGGTATATTTAAAATTAGAAAAACCTCTAATTATTGAACTTAAAGATTGGAATGAAAGTGAGGTGGATTATTATACCGCCACAGATAACTTTGACATTGGTTCGAGTAATTACTTCGATATAGTTGATGAAAAAAACTATGATGGTATCATAATTAAGACACCAAGAGGAAGTTTATATGTAGTACTTGAACCCAACCAAATTAAGTCAATATATAATGATGGTAGTTGGGATATAAACGATGATAATATTAATTCTTAGATTTGTAGGTGGTGGAAAACAAAAAGGATTTTAGGGTGGGTTACTTAAATTATAATATTTATATATAAAAGAAACTAATATGAAAATATACGTCAATACCGAAGAAGAAAAACAAGAGCTATTAAATCAGAGTAAGTATATACATGATTTTTTAGAAGTTGTGAAATATAAAAACAAAAAAGGTAAGAAGAAAACAAAATGGATTGGGTTAGATTCAAACAAGGCTAATACTCTAATGCATATTTATATGTCTGCTGATATTATTGTTGTTGAAGATGATAGTAAGAAAATATAAAATTGAAGATAGAAAATTACTTAGATAAATAAAAAAAGGGATGATAATCATCCCTTTTTTTATTTTGTTGATACTCTTTTTTATTTAAGGTGTTTTAATAAACGAGAATCTGTTTTTATAAGTGATATGTCTACACCTACTCCGTTGTTTGGTGGTCTAACATAAGATGCCAAATTTCTGAATTTGGTTTTTGATATTTTTATATATTCGGTTTCAGATACAATTAAAACATTCCTATTTTTTAACTTTGGCATTTGTTTCATAGACATATTATAGAAAGTTTTATCGGCTGTTTTGTTAGCACCATTGATACATAACACACGAACTTTATTTGATTCCTTATCATGTGTTCTCATTCTAAGGTTTCCTTTATAAACATCTTCAAACCAATTATTTGATTCAATGTGTGAATTATTAACACCGTTAAATTCCAAGTTTATAATTCCCAATAATTCACTAGCTTCTATATTCAAATCCTTTCTTGTTTTAGAATTTAATAATAATAATCTATTACTTGTTGTAACAATATTTTTAGATTTACTATTACCCACACCTGAATTCGTAACATCCATAGGAATATTTTTCTCAATACATTGGTAATGTCTAATAAGAGTATCTATATCAAGATTGCTATAGATGTTATATCTATCTTTATTTCTACCATAACCGAAGCTACGGGCAGCAGATTGTAAAGAATTATCATCTTTAGTGCTTAATGATACACCATCAATCCATTGTCTGATATATTTTGTATTAATAGTAACACCTGCTTTTAAAGCATTTTTAATAAAAATGATAGTTGGTTTATCAGAAGGGTTATCCAAATTAATAGCTTTTATACCAAATGAATTTTTCAAAATACCATCACTAGAATTTGATGAATAAATAACCATTTTAATATTTGGATAATATCTTTTAATATATTTAACGATTATAGGATATGTAGATTTTGTGATTCTCCAAATACAATATCCATTACCATCTTTTTGACATTGATTTAAAAAATCATTCATCAAACAATCAACATTTTTTCCAATTACTTTTTTTCCAATAGAATAAATAAGACTAGGTTTTAAACGATTACTATTTTTAAGAGCTTCTAATCCAAAATATCCGTTACCGTTTCCTAATTTCACAATCCCTACATTAGGTAATTTATTATCAATTGTTTGGTTATAGAATGCTATAGTATGTGCAAACCCTGTAGCAGTAATATCTAATTCGGTTAACATTACTTTTGCTTTTTTAATTTTTAAACATAACATATCACTTCTACTACCATTTTTTTGAGCAAAGTGTCCTTCATCGCTTATTACTAAAACATTTTTAATATTATTTCTTTTAATATAACCTATTATAATATTCAAGTTATTATCACTTAAATTCCCATTATGTAAATTTAAAACATTTTTAGTATCATATTTAATAATATCTAATTCGTTAACATCGACTGTATTAATACCATAACCATCTGTCATTCGAAGACCGTTTTGTGTTCTCAAACTATTATCAGAAATAGAGGTTACGAATATAATGAAATAAGGAGGTTTATTATATAATAATTTATTGATAAGATACATAATAGCACCTGTTTTACCACATTGTGCTTCAGCACATAACCAAATTTTTGTTTTGATATTTTCCATCAACATACCAAAAATGATATGAGCAGAAAGCTTTTGTTGACTCGAATACTTCATTCCACCATCTCTATCGAACTCATCTTTGAAAGTTGGTGTTTTAATGGTTTTTTGTATGTTATTCATAATTTTAGTTGTTTAGTTATTCAAATATATACAAAATATTTGAACAATCCTAATATTATTAATAATATTTTTATAATATCCATTCTATAGTCGGTTTACCAACATGTGATTTATCCCACACATACCAAGCATAAGCAATCATACCGCTATTTTTCATTTTAATACCGTTTTTATACAATGATACTCTTTTGCTGAATTGATATACTGTTTTCAGAGGAAATACGTCATCTTGGAACATCTCATGTCTAGATTCACTTTCCAACCATACTGTTTTTAAAAACATTGCTATCTTATTATTAGATTGTTGTTTAGCTTTTAATATGAAATCTAAACTCAATTTATAAGGTGGGTTAGTAACTATATTATCAGCTATAAAATCACTGCTCAAAAAATCACCTTTTTTACCATAACCCCTATCAATCAAATCAGTACTAATAACATCGTATCCTTTTTTTACGAATACTTCACTTATATCACCTGTTCCACAAGCACATTCCCATACATTACCTTGAAAGGTTTCTCTTTTTAGTAGTTCCTCTACAACATAAGCAGGGGTAGGATAAAAATCATCAACTTCTCTATCTCCATTTTTTCTACTTGAACCAACTATAGATAACGATATTTCCTTTTTAACCATAAATACTTTTTATGATATATATTGAGTTTATATTTCTCTCTCTCTCTATTATGATATAAATACTACATTACCAATAATATAGTATTACTAATATATTTAATATTCAATAAGATTAGGATTTTTTAGCTTGTGATGTATTAAATATCGCTACAGAATATTCATCAGCAAATATATACCCTGTATACCCCATTTCGTAAATATAAGCGGGTAAATTTAAATTTTCTTGTGCTTCCCAATCATAGTTATAATCATAATCAGGTAAAATAGTATTAGTAACTTCTTTATAATAAGAGAACAATGATGATAAATCTTTTTCATTATCGAATCTAAATAATTTCCTAATATTTAAAAAATAAGATGTATTAAATATTTCATCATCATTAGCATAAATACCTTCATACGAAAACCATATAGGTTTGACTTCACTTTCTTTTGTTCTGAAAATTCTATTACCATAAAATGTTTCAATATTAGATTCTCTTGAAGAATGGTTACAAACTAAAGGTTCTCCATTTTCATCTAATACTTTACTTGATGTTTCAGGACTGTTTTCCCAATCCCCAAAAAAATTTTTAAAATCAGATGTACGAACATATGTATATTGTTCAGTAGTAAGATTAGTAGGTTTCCCATTAGGTGCTAAACTTTTAAAATTCTCATATAGTTTTATATGTTTCATCTGATAGTTGATTTTATGTATATATTATAAATGGATTATCGGATGAAACACATCAATTAGTATCTAAAATTACCAATTATAATGACAGACCCAATACTTAGCTGTTAATTTCGAATGTTTTTTATCGCACTGCATTCTAGCTCTAAAGCTCTTTCTACGCTTAGTATCTTTATGTTGTAAAAAATCTTCATATCCTCTTGCCCCAAAACTTACGATACCTATTTCATCACCATCTTTAGCCAACACTCTATATTTATGTTTATCTCCTTTAGGTGCTCTTTTAGGTTTATTAAAACCATCAAATAATTCATCTCTATATTTTATTTTTCCTGATTCGGTTCTCTCGTAGCCCAAACTCTCATTGAGGTCATCATTAGATGATGAGTTTTCTAAAAGAAAATCCTCAAAATTTTTTATATTTTTCATAAATTATATATTAAATTTGAATGTTAAATAATAGCTTATTATCAATATTTAATTATAATAGTTGGATTATTCGAATATATTTCATACATTAGCGTTTTAAATAAACAAAATACATCATGAAAGACATTTATAATATAGCATTAAAACCATCGAGAAATAATGCAGTAAAAAGAGAATTGGTTTTTTTCGAAAAACAATTAATCATCGCTTCATCGATATTACATCAGGCACAAAGTGCTCAACATATTTATATTACGAACAGAGATGAAATAGTAGATGGTGATTATTTCATCTCTATTATTACAGGTGATGTGATGAAAGCTGAAGGAAGAATATATTCACCTTTAGATGATAAAATTATCGCTAGTTCGAATCCGAAATTAGATATCCCTTTATTATCACAATCACATAAAGAAATATATGTTAAAGAATATAAAGATAACTGTTTTAGACAAGTAGAAATGTTGATTTCTTCTATAGGCGAGGTTACTCATTTTAAACCATATTATGATAATTATAGTAGAGATAAATTAATCGAATTCTGTAAGAAAGCAATTAAAGATTCTAACACACAACCTTTAACTAAATTGTGTTTGGAAGAAAAAGCAAATAATTGGGTAAAAAATAATATTTAATATGAAAGAAGAATCTAAAGAAGTGTCTATAAGTATATTTTTTACTTTATTATTTATTATTATATTTATAATATGTTATTATATATTGGATATATTATTAATTAAAGATGGTTACCTATTGGGTGATATTAGATTACTCGTAAGTAATATGGGTATGATAATCACATCATTAACAATTTCCTTTGTAATTACTCTATTAATATCACTAACGGAATATCAAATGAGAAAGAATGATAAATTTTGGAAAGCAGAAAAAGATTTCAGAAACAAATTGAGAGTATGTAAAACAGTAGAAGAAGTAAAATTTATTATAAAAGATTATAATGATTTATGTAATCTCGTTAATAATTTAAAACATGAGAATAATTGTGATATAATATATTTAG
>Ga0163151_10008621_pt1 | contig 11417 bp, 8 predicted proteins | sample OliLakLV19MP5IB2_FD_145596 | JGI IMG/M metagenome (GOLD analysis project Ga0163151, IMG submission 145596) | Freshwater microbial mat bacterial communities from Lake Vanda, McMurdo Dry Valleys, Antarctica - Oligotrophic Lake LV.19.MP5.IB-2 | ecosystem: Environmental > Aquatic > Freshwater > Lake...
CCCCAGACCAAGAAGTGCATTGCAGCACCATGCCACAACCCCCCCAAGGTCATCGTAATCACAAGGTTTCGATAGTTTAGCCACTTCGATCCCCGCGATCCGCCCAGCGGAATGAACAGGTAATCGCGCAGCCATGTTGAAAGGGATATATGCCAACGGTGCCAAAAATCTGCGATGTTGGAGGCCAGATATGGCAAGTTGAAGTTGATCGGAACCTTGTATCCAAACAACCTGGCTGAGCCTCTGGCCACGTCCGTATAGCCAGAAAAGTCAAAATAGATCTGGAACGCAAAAGCATAAGCGAACAGCCACAGATCAATGCCTGTAAACAACTCCGGATGCGAAAAACCACCCATCACGAACAGCGAGAGGTTATCGGCGATCATTACTTTTTTGAACAGTCCAAGCAAAATCAGCGAAATGCCTTCGTCAACGTATTCCATTTTGAACTTCGCCGGCGTTAGAAACTGCGGTACGAAGTCTTGAAAGCGTTTGATTGGACCAGCAATTTGAGTCGGGAAGAAGCTGGCAAAAAGCGAGAACCCGACAAAGGACTTGACCGGTTCACTGCCCCTGTATATGTCAGTGAGATAGTGAATGAACTCAAAGACGAAAAATGAAATACCCAGAGGCAAAATGATATCAAATGGAATGGCGCCCACTTCTATGCCTACGGGTTTGAGCGCCGATACCGCCACTTCATCCAGGAAATAGGCGTATTTGAAGAAAATCAGGGTGACCAGATTGGCGATTATGCCGACGCCAAGCCAGGCTTTCTTGTGCGTCTGCGATTCAGCAATAAACCGACCGGCGTAAAAGTTGAATACCGTCAGGCCGACGATAAGTAAAATGTATCCCGGTCGCCAGCTCATGTAGAAGATATAGCTGGCAATCAGAAGTATCGGGACGCGCCACCGCTCTGGGCTTTTCCAGAAGAGAAGCACCACTATCGGTAGAAACAGCGCATATTTCAGCGAGTTGAAGAGCATCGGTGCTTCCTATTCGCCGTCGGCAGTAAATGGGCAAATGCCGAGCGTTAACCAGTTGCCAATAATACCGATGTCAGCTGGAAAGAATCTATGCAGTCCGTTTAATGATTAGCAGGTACAGGAGCCATTTTGTCCGAAGGGGACGTCTTTATCGGCTGCCGCAGATTTAATTGTCCATGTGATCGTCGCTTATTGCCTGCTTCCAGCGGGGAATCGATTAATCCCATTTCCTCAAGCTGAAACAGCACACCAGGGTGCTTTTTGACCGCCTCTGCAGGAGGAATTGTGGAGAATTCCGCCAAGTTGACCAAGGTGTCCCCAAAGCCGAAACCGCCTTTCCAAACGACCATGAAACCTGCCGGCCCGCCGTAATAGACACGCGTAAAGCCGACCATCAACACTAAAGTGATGAGTAGGAGTATTTCGGACGCCCGTGACGAGATTTTCACCTGTCGTAATTATGCTCCATCGCCAGTGGGAATCTTCCCAGTGACTCCTCCTTACAACTCTATTATTATCTAGCTGCTCCTGCGCCCCTGTCTCCTTCGCCAGACGACAGCCCAGAAGCGCTCGTCCAGCCGGGGGTTACGATGCAGGCAGTTATAACAACAACCGCGCCAGAAGTACGCTCGTCTTTAATTGGCAAGGAGCTGCATGTCGGAATCAGCGGCTTCGGCTCCTGGATGCTCGGAGTTGGCACAATCATCGGCTCCATGGCCTGGCTATTTCATGCTCCAATGATCGCCCGCGGCGGAACATTGGCTTCCGTTGCAGCATTCTTTATCGGCGCGATCATCTCGATTCCGCTGGCAATTGTACTGTCGGAACTGTCACGCTTAGTGCCTGCTGCCGGAGGTCCATATGTCTACAAATATCTGGCCTTCAAAAAACTCTTTCCGAAAGCCGGAGACTTGCTCGGGTTCTCGTCCGGATGGCTTTTCTGGGTCGCTCTCGTTGCAGGTTACGCCTGCATGGCAAATGGATTCTCAAACTTGCTTGCCACTTCGATCTGGGGCTCGTCGGGCGCAGCGCCCCTCTGGTTCGGTCCGATATGCATAGCTGGAATGTTCATTGTGTCTACATTGATGAATTCAGCTCGTGTGTCGCAAGTTGCCTACATCAATAATCTTTTTACTCTGCTCAAATTTGGTCTGGCTGCCGGATTCGTTGCACTTGTCTGGCAATCCAATCAATTTGACATCACGCGGGTAATGCAGACCGTAACTCCTGCTGGCAAGGGCGACTTTTTCACCAATCTTTCCAGCGTCCTCATTTTCGGAATCGCTGCCTATTCAGGACTTGAACTAACGGCCTGTGCGTCTTCCGAAACCGCGCAAGCACAACGAAACGTCCCACGGGCAATCGCCCTCACGCTTCTTTCTGTCGCAGCAATTTACATCGCCATGAGCGTGGCAGTCGGAGGAAGTGCAAACTTCATTTGCACCGCCGATGGTGCTACGGCGATTGTCGCGAGTTCCCAGCTGCCCGCAACTTGCCCCGGGATCGCCAGTTACCTCGCCGGTCCAGCATTCGGCGCACTGTTCACGGCCGGAGTAATAGCGTCAATCGTCGGATGCGGTATCGGAGGGATGCTCAGCTGCGCCCGCATAATTTTCGCCATCGCCAAAACAGGGCTATTCCCAAGACAATTGGCTGAAGTAAACAAAGCAAAGGTTCCTGTGAATGCACTCTGGTTTCAATGCATCGCGATGACCCTGGTGGCAAGCGCCGCGAATCTCTTGTCGCGGGTCGGACTTGTCCCTGATGCTTACACTTTTTTGGCTGAGGTGTTCGCCTTCCTCTACAGCTTCCTTGCGATATTCTATGGAGTTTCCTTGCTGGTTTTGCGCCGCGAACAAAACACTGGCAACCCACGCCTGCAGATATGTTGCGCCACTGCGGTAATAGTGATTTACTTCGCGCTGGCATTCTTCTGCGTCGGCATCACCCATCAAGTCGCCGGTTTCGCGCTACTATTGCTAGGAATACCGCTGCACTTGCTCAATCAAAGGCAGCGGGCCGCAACCACTTAAATCCACAGAGTGATTTAATCAAGCATGAACGGAGAGAGCTTTCTCTACACTCCTTTTTACTGCGAAGAGAATGTCTGGCAGTTATGCCAGCATCCGGAGCTTGCTTTAGTCGACAAGCGCGTGGTGTTCATTTCCAACCACAGCCGCTCATGTCACTTCTGGTCACAGCGGGCATCTGCAGATGCTACCGGTTCGATAACCTGGGATTATCACGTCATCTTGATTTGTAAGACTGGCACCGCTGCCAGCTGGCAAGTATGGGATTTGGACACCACGCTCGGAATGCCTGTAGAAGTCGAGCACTATATTGATGAAACGTTCCGCCATGCCAGCCTAACTGAAACACCATACCATCCGTTGTTCAAAGTGTTGGATGCGGAAAAGTATGTGAAAACACTTTCCTCGAACCGATCACACATGCTCGACGCCAATGGTTGCTGGCTTGAGCCACCACCTAACTGGCCTGAAATCAAGCAAGGCACCACAACAAACCTGATGGACTTCATTGACATGACTGAAGCCTGCTCAGGTGAGATTATGAACGCGATCGAGCTACGGAGCACTTTTGCAACGGTTTCTCGCGTTGCCGACGAAAGGACCTAGAGCGCTGCCTGTAGGGGCGGCTCGTGAGCCGCCCGTTGTTCCCTAGCCGCTGGAACCGCGGGCGCGTCGCGACGCGCCCCTATACCAAAGGCGGTAGTTTACTTGGTAGTATTGTGTTGCCCCTTAGCAGTTAGTTTTGTGCGCCTCTCGACACTTCTTCTATTTACAATGTGCCTTGTATCCAGCGGTTGCACTACTGCTACCGACGCTCCTGTGGAGCCGAAACGAATTACTGGGCTTGTTGCAGATGCCCAAGGCAATTCTTTGAATCAAGTACTTCAGATTTGTGTCACTGATAGGAACGAACAAACGAGGCTCATGACCAATACGGACGAAGCCGGAAAGTTTGAAGCCCCTGATTTGCAGCCAGGCAACTACGACATCGCCATTCTTTCAGGGGCTCTAGAATTGGTTAGAAAAGAGAACATCGCATCTGGATCTACGGATATCAAAATCACGGTACCACTCGTTAGCACAACTGGGATCGTCGAACTTCCGGACGGCCAACCATTGACCAGCAGCGTAAAGGTGATCGCGACACCCATCGGAGGCGGATTTGACCGAAGCATTTCGATCCCTGCAGAGAACAAGGGAAAATTTTCGCTGACTCAATTACCTCCGGTTCTCACCGTTCTGCGTGTAGAGTCGTCAGGCCATATGGTCGGGGAAACTGAAGTTGATTTATCCAATCGACAAGACACCATCAGGATAAAAATCTCAAATCAGTCGGTGCTCCATGTAAAGGTCGTAGAATCCACGAAAGGCATTCCACTCCCAGGAGTGCGCGTGAGTGTCATCGAGAATTATGGATATTTGTTTCGCTCTCGGTCCATCGGCACCACTAATGCCGACGGTATTGTGATCGACAAACATGCGCGCGTAGGGAAAGTGGACGTTGTAGCCGACAATCCGCCTCATGACGTGACAATAATCTATACAAGGGTAAAAGCCAAATCACCAAATTCGGTGGTCATGCGACTCAACGGGACTGCCACCATTACTGGTGCCATAAGCGGCTCCCAGGAACGCTCTGCCAAAGACGTCGAAGTGTATGCCGAACCGTTCAGCCCTATCCCAAAAGGATCCGTTGCCAACTACGGTGGGCGCTTTGATCAGGGAGCCTATCGCATTACCGTTCCTGCCGGAAAATATGTCGTACACGTCTCCTTACGCTCTCCTAAATTCAACGAATCGGACAGCGATAAGTCCACATGGAAATGGAAAAATCGCCAGTCACACTATGTAACAGTGAAGGACAGACAAACTCTCAAAGTAGACCTCTAGAAACGATCAAAGCTCCCAGGCACGCAACAGCTGCAAAGAAAATGCTTCACGTCAGTCGAGGATTCGCACAATTCCATTGGTGCCATCGACTTCAATTGTCGAGCCGTCTTTGATTCGCTCCGTGACATTATGAATGCCGGCAACGCACGGCAAACCATATTCCCGGGCGACAAGCGCACCATGTTGCAGCACCCCGCCTACCTCCAATACCACCGCCGCTGCCGTAGCAAACAACGGAGTCCAACCTGGATCTGTGGCTCGGGCAACCAGAATGTCTCCGGGATTCAGCGCCTTTTCATCAGGACTATGGAGCACTCTAGCAGTGCCTTTAACCGACCCTGGAGAAATCGGTGAACCAGCCAGTTCATTGCCACTTGTCACCACCACCGGTGCGCGAATGATCCGACCACGCGAGTCAAATATCTTTGGCATAGTGTTCAACTTCAGTCGCACTCGGCGAACGCGGTTCGCGTTCACCACGGTTCGCAGTTCTATAGCATGGCCTTCAAGCGCGGAACACAGTTGCTCAAACGACAGTTCGAAAACTTGATCAACCGAATCGAGTCGCCCTTGTGAAACGAGGTACGCGCCAGCTTCTATCACGCGCTGGCGTATCGCGTCAATGGCAAGAATTAAACAAAATTTTGGAGTCTCACGCAGTCCAAGAAAAGAAGTAAGCACTCTGTAAGTGGCATCGAATTTCATGGCATCAATGCGACCTCTTTCCATCAGCACATACTTGATGCGAAGGAAGGCTTGTTCACGGGCTTTAACCGCTTCCTCATATTTGGTACGCGGATTGAAATCAGTCCCGCGTGTGGAGGACAATGAAATAAGCTGATTTATCAGAAAAGCGCTATCTTCTCGATACCGCTTCGTAGCGATATCCAACTCCTCCGGAGCGCGATGGCCGTATTTCCCAATAAACGAATCCCATCGCGTCAAAAATTCCTGCGGCAGTTCCCGTTTCTGCAAGCGCTCACCGAGATTGTCAGCAGTCGCATCGGAAGGCAAGGTCTGCGCCACGTCGTACAGCTCCAGACCCATTTCCACAGTTACATTGCCCGGCAAGGCTCTAGTGAGTAGTGCAACATCAGCAGCCAGCTCCGGACCGGCCAGCTTGGTTATTTTTCCAAGAGCACCGATACCTGATGCAAGTACCAAAATCAATCTTGAGAAGACCAACTCCGCGACAAGGTCCATGACGCGCTCAGTGAAATCGCGCAATTGCAGCCTGCTTCCCTTGATGACCAACAACTCCTGTCGGTATTCTTCAAGATCTCGCATGATCTCGTCACGTGTATTTTCCGGATACACTCGCGCACCAAGATAGCGAGTCACGAGCGTTGGGATCCGTTTGATCAACAACAGCGGGACTGACCGCAAAGCATTTTCCGACGGCTTGTACAGTGCTTCATCCACTGACTCTACGGCCTTAGCCGCCAATGGATCCATGAGCTGCAGCTTTTTCACCAATTGCTCTTTTGGTGAAAGGCTGAAGGCGTTCGACAAATTCAGATAAACTCGGCCGGCGGTGACATACGGCAAAGTGCGATCGATGTGGTCGGTAATGTCTCGGTCACAAGCAAACGTGCTCACGCGTGAGAGCATCTGCTTAATCATCGAAGCGCCCATTTCAGACAGTGGCCGCTCAATTCCTTGCACGCTCCGCGTGCCATCTAAATACAGGCGCCGCGCCCGCCCAGGCAGCGTCACCAAATCAGGTGGCAATGGCTGATAGGCGGTGACTGGACGAGCTTGCAATAAATAGAGCTTGCCGTTCTCAAATGCCCATTCGATATCCATTGCCTTCGCGTTTCTGGATTCCACGGCGCTGACCAGGCGCGTCACTTCAATCACTTGTGATTTAGACAAACAGGATTGCTGCGATTCGGCAGGAGTCGAATCCGTGCCGGTGGTGCCACCAGCGGCCGCCAACCTGATGATTCGTTGCTTTGCGCCCAGGGTGAATTCTTTGACTACCAGGTTGACTTTATCAACTACAAAACTATCCGGCGTGACATCGCCAGCAACCACGGTTTCTCCCAAACCGAAATTGGCATTTATGATCGCTTCATCAAAGTCATTCGTCAGTGGATTTAGTGAAAATGCTACACCGGAAACTTCAGAAGCAATCTGTTTTTGAATGACTACCGCTATTTTAGGTGATTTGACGTCCAGGCCATGTTCACGCTTGTACGCAACAATTCGATAATCCAAACACGACGCAAAGCATGCTCTTACCGCGGCTTGAATATTTTTGCGACTTACGCCAAGGACGGTTTCATAAGCTCCAGCAAAAGATGTGCCCTCCAAATCTTCTTCCGGCGACGAAGAGCGCACCGCAAACAACTGCTGATCAGGGAACTGTTGCAACAGATTCGAGATCTGGTAATTTTGTTCGTCACTGAAAGCAAACAGCATTACTTGATTCTTCAGCTGTGAACATGCAAATGACATTTGTTCGTTACCGGCAGCCAAGAACCGCTTCCACTCATCTGTCTTAGATAGCTCACTCCACCACGGCACGAAGAAGCGCGTAGTTAAGACGAACCCGGCAGGCACAGGCATGAACTTACTTAGTTGAATGAGGGAATAACCTTTTCCTCCAACCTCGGCAATACCAGGCGAATTGTTGCTGGGAAAAGAACATATGGTAGATGTCGCGGATGAGGGCATAATGGCTCCTACAGCAGCCAATCATAGTATCATCCAGACGAAAAACTTATAACTTGAGATGGAAAATTCCCAAAAGGGCGCCACCACTTTACGAGGCATTGCCGGCGGCTAATTATGAGCGATGCATTGCGTCGAATCACATCGCTGAAACAAGTACATGTGGTGCAGAATAATATAAAACAGCGCCCAATCGCGGTAGGGCGCTGTTTGTTTAAACCGTGACTGCAACTAGACAGCCGGTGCTGTAAGTTCACTCCATTTCTGACTTAGAAGGCTTCTTAGCTGGTCGAGACAAGGAATTCCGATTCCAACGAGCTTGCTACTTTTTGAAAGAGAACAATGATCTCCGTCAAAATCGTGCGACGGCGCGCCCAGATCCGTACCGTTTACGCGAATGACAGGTGCCAAACCGTCACTTACTTGTTGCATCTCAATTGCAATTGGCAGTCTTTCTTCTGCGATGACTGTCTCAAGGACATCGAGCGCCTTCTTATAAGTACTGCAACCGGGAGAATAAATTAGTTCGACCCTCATTCGAGAGAACCTCCTGTTCTATGCGGAAAACGACGGGGTGCCTGGAGCACGTAAACCCGCGTTGCCCCATGTCTATAAAGGAATGATTAAGACTCCGATGGCATTAGTATACGGCGAAATGCATTACAAGCAATATACAAAGCGCAACAAGTCGATTAACATCCGCTAACAACCCCTGCCGTTCCAAAATTTGGTAAACCCGTTCAAATGTTGATGGTTACTCACTTTGCGGATAAGCCTGGTTTTTGAGCGGATGACAGAATGCCCGATTATCAGTGATCGATTAAAAGGATTCAAGGAACTTCGCAAGAAAAGCGTCCCACAACTTTTCAGCCCCGGAACAGCTTAGAGACACAGCCGTCTTGTGGTTCAGCGCATCCGAGGCAGCTGTGTTCCAACTACTTACTATCGCCGTGCTATTGCTCACGCTACTGTTCACACAAAGCGCGTTGGCCTACGACGCCCAAGAGCTTGACAATGCCCTAGCCGCGCCCTTGGAATCACTCCAGGCCGCAGTCGCAGAAAGACAGCGCAGCCTCGGTGCAATGGGCACACAAGAGAAACAGCCAGCAGACGTCAACCGAACTCATCCCACTACAATTTCGACCGAGACCGCTGCCAGTTCCGAACGAGCTGGCCCATCAGAAACTGCAGCTGCCGCTCTTCGGCCGGCGATGACACAATCTCCGTCGACAGATAAAAGTGCGTATGGCGATCTATATAACGTAATTCCAAACTTCAAAGAAGTAACCGCCAAGATATTGCGCGGAGGTCAGCCCACAGTTGCGGGCATCGAACAGTTGAAAGCGGCAGGTGTGCGTACGATTATCAATCTGCGCAACGAAGAAGTCCTTGTGCGCAAAGAACAACAACTGGCGGCATCAGCGGGAATCAAGTTCATCAACATCCCCCTTGATGTATTCAATGCGCCACCCGATTCAGCGATCAAAGAATTTTGCCGTGTTTTAGACAACAACGACAGCTATCCGATCTATATACATTGTCTCCATGGGCAAGATCGCACAGCAACAATGGTGGCGTTGTATCGGGTAATTCGTGAAAACTGGGATGCAAATCGAGCCTATCAAGAGATGCTCGCAACTGGCTTCCGTCCAGGATTTAGCCGCCTTTCTCAAGCCGTCTTTGCCAGCGGCGCAAAGTTGGGTCGCCCAGGGACGCCACCATCCGGTGCTGACATTATTGAAGACATAAAAAGACGGGTATCAAATTTATAGCTCCCTATGCGGTTTTTCACATAGGTTTTGCCAATTGCTTGCCATGCATATCGCCTATATATGCAAACGTCACTAAATCGAGATTAAGCTGATCTCGGCGCGCTCAAGCTATCCTATAGTGATACAGACGATCTTCGCCTGGCAGCATTTATACCGCGCACCGGCCCTCATCCAAAGGAGGTCCTGCTTGACCATCCGATTGATTCACACGGCTGATTGGCAAATCGGCAAGCCCTTCGGCAACATCCCTGACGAAGCGGCCGTTCCGTTGCGCCAACAGCGGATCGATACCATCAAGAAGATCGCAACTCTTGCCACCAAATACAGTGCCGATGCAGTCTTAGTGGCAGGAGATGTTTTCGATTCATTTGCGATTGCCGAAAAAACATTGCTGCAAACCATTCACGCAATGTCTGCCTTCACCGGAGTCTGGCTGCTTATGCCAGGGAACCACGATCCCGCTCTTGCCGAAGGAGTCTGGCGGCAATTGCATCGAATGGACCTGCCGGAAAATATTAAGTTGCTCGATAATGCGGATCCTGTTGAATTACTAGGCGGGAAAGCAATCGTGTTGCCAGCACCACTTCAACGGAAACACGATTCGACTGATGTCACTGAGTGGTTCGACGCGTACAAAACGGACGCACGTGTAATTCGTATTGGACTAGCGCACGGCTCAGTTGATGATCGTCTACCCGAGCGTGGCGAAGCACCTAACACTATCAGCGCCCGCCGCGCCGAGAAAGCAGACCTTGATTATCTGGCCCTCGGAGATTGGCACGGCACTCACAAAGTAGATGATCGCACATGGTATTCAGGCACGCACGAAACAGACCGCTTTAAAGACAACGACTCGGGAAATGTTCTGCTTGTTGAAATAGTGGCTCACAAAGAAAAGCCCACGGTTACCAAAATACCTGTGGGACATTTCCGCTGGCGCCAATTGATGCCGGAAATTCATGCCGAGCACGGCAGCGAGGACATAAATCAAGCGATCCTGGCGCTCGGCGAGCCATCCGAGAATCTTGTCATACAGCTTACGCCGCGTGGTGTGGCAAGCTTGAAGGTCCGCCATCTCATTAATAAGGTAGTGGCAAGTTGGGATGCTCTCGTTCGCTATCTCGACTACAGGGAAGATAACCTTATTGGCGAAGCTTCCGAAGAGGACCTACAGCAACTAGGTACTTCCGGATTCATTGGGGATGCGGTGCGCGACCTTCAACTGATTGCTAGTCAGGCAGAAAATCCAGAAGATATGGAAATCGCCAATCTCGCTTTGCAAATACTTTTCCTAGAACACAAACAGTTAGCAGGAAAGAAATAAATGCAAATCAAGAAAATATTCGTGCGCAATTTCCGAAAATTTCTGCAGCCTGTGACATTGTCGGATCTGAGCTCGGGTATCTGCGTCATCGCCGGAGACAACGAAGAAGGCAAATCGACCATCGTACATGCAATCCGATCCGCCTTCCATCTTAAGTACAGCTCGACAGCCACACAGCAGATTCAACCTTACAATTCGTCCGTCATGCCGGAAGTCGCCATAGACTTCGACCTTAAGGGCACAGCCTATCAATTACGAAAAGTATTCGGACGCAAGGGTTCCGCGGAGCTTCGCACTGATGCCAGCGTTTTTTCTGGATCGGAAGCAGAAGAAAAGCTTCAAGATCTGTGCAACGTTGGGGCCGATAAAAAAGAATCCTCCATATGGAACGTCCTTTGGGTAGAGCAAGGCACCACTTTCGGCGAACTAAAGGTCGGCGAATCAGGTAAGCGCACGCTGCAAGCTGCTTTGGAAAACGAGCTGGGCAGCATCGTCGGTGGAGAAGAGGGTCAAAATCTCTTACGAAATATCAAAGAGCTGTATCAAAAATGGTTTACACCCACCGGCAAGGACGCGAAGAACAGCGAGCACAAACAGTACGAAGAACAACTTGGTGATGTTCAGCAGCAATGGCAAATCGCAGTTAGCCAGTTCGAGCAATTGCAATCAATGCTCGACGAGCTCGATTCGGTTCGGTTCAAAATCAAAAGTTTGGACGACAATCGCATTATGGAAC
>Ga0163151_10008625_pt1 | contig 11414 bp, 7 predicted proteins | sample OliLakLV19MP5IB2_FD_145596 | JGI IMG/M metagenome (GOLD analysis project Ga0163151, IMG submission 145596) | Freshwater microbial mat bacterial communities from Lake Vanda, McMurdo Dry Valleys, Antarctica - Oligotrophic Lake LV.19.MP5.IB-2 | ecosystem: Environmental > Aquatic > Freshwater > Lake...
ATTCATGGCGCCGCGACCGTATGTCCTCTTTTCCAAGGCAATTCGGAGAAATTTGTGCGTGCCATCAAATCATCATATCAACGATCCGCTTTGCTTCGACACCACCTGATTCCCCGCGTTTGGGAGTTTTTTCTCACTCTGCTTTCCTGCTCCCTACTGGCTTGGCTGGCACAGCCGTTGGCTGTTCCTGGTATGGATAGTGGGCTGGGCGAGCGCTACGGAGTGAGTCCAGCTCCAGAGAGCTGGGTGGAGCTCTGGGCGAGTACGCATGACTGCTTTTCAAGACTAAACGAGAAAGCTCGGGCTGCGCTCCTTTTGCGCACGGCCAATACTTGGCTGCCGGTTTTTGGCCTAATCGGGCTCGCTTCTGTGTACTTCGCCCAATCGGGGCGGGCCTGGTCTAGCGGTTTGATTCTACTCGTCTGGGGTGTGGTCGCCATGGTCTGGCGCCCTTTTGGCTCGCCGGAAGTCGTCGGCGTCGCGATTGTATTGGTTTCCCTGTGGCTGTTACTTCGAGCATGTAGAAACAGAAAACGCAATACGTCCAACATCCTCTACTTGCGTACTGATATGAGCTTCGCAAGTTCGCTCGTGTGGCCCGGCTGGATGCTTCTGACGGGAATCGGCTGGCTCTGGATCGCGGACTTTGCCGCACGGGGGCCAATTGCGGCAGTTCGGCCAGGCGCCATGTATTTCGGGTTGCACCAAGCCGACGCACTTTACGTAGCGAATGCAATCGTGCTGCTAACGATTGCGAACAGCAGGTCGCTGATCCGAGCGTTCGTACACCTCGTCGCCATGCTCCACAGGGTGTGGCAGCGGCCTAATGGCCAGTTCGTATTGCTGATCCTCGGGGTGGGGTGCGCCTCGATGCTGGGGTGGCTGGGCCATCGAGTTCAACCGCCTTTGCCGATACTGAACATTGCGGGCGGAGGATTGCCACACGTGAGCGGTGAATTGCTGCGCCTAATAGCTGGTGCCGCCATTTCGTGGTCCGCTTATCGGTACGGTGAGTGGCAAACCAGTAGCGGCCGGTTCTGGCGCGGTATGGCCTGCACAGCCGGCATAGGAGCTTTGTGCTGGTTCGGACTAACGGTGTCCGATGACATGGGGCCTATTCTCATAATGTCTTTGGCTCTGCTGCTCTTCCTTGCTGCGCCAGCGGTCCGGCAGATTGCGCATACTAGATCGGAACGGCCTGCACGACGAAGGGGGGCCTTAGCGCTGGCCGTCCTTTGCACAGCGGTATTCGTTTCGGGCGGAATAGCACTATGGCAGATCTCGCTCACTGATTGGGCACCCCAATTCAGTCGCACAGCCGCCGTACGCGAAGCTGCGCGCCTCGCCCCATTTAGTGCAGTCAGCCCTAACCTTGCGCAAGTTCACTGGCTGATGGACGCAGCTCGAAACGTGGGAGGTTTCGGGCTGGGCCGTGTCCCTTACTGCGGCGCGAGGGCGCAAGTCGAGCCTACGGCCTGTACATTGAGCAGTGGAGCGCCTATTCAGTTGCCCCTGGATTTCGCGTTTTCCGGGCTCGCCGCAACCTGGAACCTCGGGGGTGCTGCAGCCTGCATCGGACTGCTCTTCATTTGGCTGCGCGCTCTAGTCCTCTCGGCAACTCCTTCCGGCTTACGCGGCGCAAGCGAAGCAACGGATCTAGAGCAATGTGACGACCCGCTTGCTTGGCTGCGCGCTTGGATCGTTGCCGTGCCGTGCTTGATGGCGCAGGCACAAACTCTCGTGAGCGTAGGAGGAACCCTCACCTGGACACCTCTAAGTGGGGTCACGCTACCACTGTTGGGATATGGCACTACGGCGCTTTGCATTTGCGCGTTCTGGGTTGGATTGTCTGTACGGACTCTTTCGCATGGGACTGCCGTACGTCCCCAGCACAACGCGTCAATCTAGGAGATCTTCATCGTGCGCCCAGAACCATCCCAAGTCCCCTTGCTACGCATTGTGAGCGTCGTCATGTTTCTTCTTGCCGTGCTATTTGCGGCGCAACTCACACGGCATCGCTCCGAATCGGGAGTGACGATCGAGAGCAGATATGTGGATGCCACGTTTCGGCACCGCCTGTTAGATGGGCTGCAATGGCTTGACGCCTCAGCATTGCCCGGCGGTGCTATGAAGCAACCGGGCCTCTGTCTGCCAAAAATTGCAAAGACGGCCGCGAAGAATGAGCATAGATTTCGGTGCGCGAGGGAGGCGCTCAACACGAGGCTCGCAACTGCAAGCACTCCCCATTACATCCAAGAAATTCTTCCCGAGGAGCCCGACCAAGGCTACGTCCTGCAAACTATGCAGTGGCTGACACGCAATGCACGTGATGGCGACCACGCGCTTTCCTTGATTCGGGCCAAAGAACAGACAACCAAAGAAATTACGCTGGCCGACCCATTTCGGCTACCGGGTTGCCTGCTCGCCGGCGCCAATACGGTTGCTTCGCCAGCTAAGACCGGTGTCTGCGCAGGCGACGCGGCCGCAATCGAAGCCGCCTCGCCGCCGCACATACAAGGACTGCTCTACCCAGTGCATCAGTACATGGCGGCTACGCGCAGCGGTAGTCCTAATACGCTCCACTGGAAGTTCGCACCGGGACTGGCTACTTCATTGGCTCAAGGTCGCCACGTCACCGTGGCCTGGGATGCTCAAACTCAGGATCGAGCTCAGGCTACGGCAGCGTGCTACGCCGGAGACCATGTTGCTTGTGCAAGGTGCTCTTGGTGCAATAAGACACGGTCAGATGTCATGTACGAAGCCGCTAGAGTTCGCGCCATCGGAATTCTGATCGTGGATGTCAGAACAGGAGCGATCGAGGCTTCGGCCAGCGCGTATACACGGTGCTTTTCCGCTCGGCAGCGCGGAAGCCGCACGCCTGTCGGCTGTCCGAGTTTTCCATCGATGCCCGGCAACAAACAGCCGGACCGGAGTTTTCGCCTCGGCAATCAAGCATTGCTGCAAACCGCCATGCCCGGGTCTCTGGCGAAATTGCCAATCGCACTAGGCCTTCTCCAGGCGGGACTCTCGCCTCGCGAAATCGCCGCCTTGCCAAAAATCCTAACCCGTTCGGCCACAGAGGAGCTAATCGACATTGCCCTTTGCAAAGTGCAGGGTTTCCTACCGTCATGCGCGCATCACCGGCTTACGTCGATCGCAAGGGTGGCAAGTGGCATCGGATGGCAGCGCCAGACCGATGTTCTGACGCTCGGTCAAGTTGAGAACTTAAGCTCGCCCCAGTTTGGGGCCCGCCTGATGCAGCTGCCTTCCAAAAACGACGCATCAACTGTCATACAAATGCTCAATCAGGCTGCCATGCGTCAATGCGGGCTCAAGCCGACAAATAATCGCTGGCGCAATTGCCACACGGAAGATCTAGTCAACACCGTCGCCGAACTCTTCGGCCAAGGCAATGCACTTTCGAGTCCGATTGGTATCGCCAACGGGATGCTCCAAATCGCCGCCGCGGCCAACGGCGAGACTGCAAGCAGTAGCGCGCACCTGCTCAATGCAGTGCAGGACAGTGCGGGCAAGTATCACTCGGTTGGGACAAGGCTCCCACTGGCATTCCGCGCCGCAAATGTCCGACCAGTGCTTCTGGGCCTTTCACGCACCCAGACCGAAGGTACCGCGCGTAGTGCCTGCTTGGCGGCGCGAGCCGCTTCCCGGCAGGGTGACTGGTTGATTCCATGTTCACCGCAGGAGATGCGCGATAGCAAGCTCCCCATCCTTCGTATTGCTGGGAAAACGGGAACGCCGGTCTTCTCGGCCGATCGCCTGACGCTTCCGCTGTGGCGTTCGTCATGTGAGGAGGTGGCTAAAGAACTTGCAAATAGCCGGAAAGGGCAGATTCGGTGGCACCACCTACGCAATGAACACGCCAAGTGCCAAATGGCACCCATCAAATGGTACGCCGTGCTTGTGGGGCAACCCGAAACCCGGACGTGGGACAAGATCATGGTGGTGATCGCCGAAAGGAACTGGAATCGCACTACCCAAAAAGTCGACAGCGCCCGAGACGTTGATGCCAACGTCGCTGCCGAAGTCGGACTTGCCTTGGGAAATTTACTCTACGGCAACACGAAACCGACGGCTCGAAATCAAGTTCGCTAGGTGAGGAGCGGTAGCATGCATTCGACGATCGTTCTCCAAAGTTCTGCACGTTACTGGCGCAATCTTGCCAACGATATTCAGGACGCGGTGTTTGATGCTCAGCACAGTTCCGCAGGACTCGGCGCGAGGCCTTCCCTTTCGGTGCTGCTCAGCCGTGATCTACTGGACATCGAGGTTTCGGGGAGCCGGGCATCCTTCGAGCGGCTTTGCGTCCAACTGGTTCGAATGCAGATATCCCACAGTTTTCACTACACAGCGCCCGGACTCCCCGAGCCGACTTCTCACCGGATCAAAATCAATTTGACGTGAATTAAGAATCAACAGCGAAAGTGAACCAATTCCTTTCGGAAACCCATAGGTCTGGCACTCAGGTCGGAATCGTCTGGCCAGTTTGAGGAGCAATCATGGTTCAACATCCCCGCACCCCAGGAAACACCATAAATCCCGGTGGTACCGCCAGTCACACTCCCGCACGTAGCCGCACGGCCGCGTTTTTTGACTGGATCCTCGGCGCTGATCCGGCTGTCGATCAGGAAGCTGTCGCAGACCGACTCAGGGAGCCCGAGGTCGTTGTAGCTGCCCCCGCCGAGCGCAATTCATGGGTGGACAGCTTCCATGTAGCGCTTACTGACGCGGCCACGACCTTCATTCTCCAGCACGTCGATCCCTACCACCGGGAGGACTCCACAGCTGGTTACTCCATCCGGCGTGTCAAAGTGGGCTTTCACCAAGCGGCAGCGCCCTGCCTGCGAGCGATCCAGTCGTTGCCGCCGGCCATGCGCGACCGAATTGTGCTGCTTCGAATCAAAAAGGCAAAAGGCTCAGAACAGTTGATGCTGGATCAATTCTACGGAATGTCGATCCTCGCTGAGGAAACCTTGATGGACGGTCAGCTTGTCGAGACGATTGTGAGCTACTCGGGATGCCGCTTCTGTCTGCACTTCGAATTTGAGGGGGAATACGTCACCTTGCCATCGACAATTCCGGTGGAACCCTCCCTTGATGCCATCACCCCGTATGGCAGTCTCAACCGCGCGGAGACATCGACTATCGCCATCGAAGCATCGTCTGTCGCATCATCGTCTGCGCCGCACACCCGAGGGCCGGTCAAGCCTTCAGCGACGATGCGCTTAGGGGGCCAAGATACTCCGCTGCATAGACCGACATCGGTAACAAATAGCGGCCGCGATACGCCGCTCAATCGACCTTTCGCCAAGCCGACACGCAAGCCGTTGGCTCGACTGCGTCTGAAAGCAAGTAGCGAAGAGGTCGTTGTGGATCTGTTCGAGGACGATTTTCCATACACCGTCGGACGCCACCCTGAAGTACCGGGATTCGCGGTCAGACCGCGCAATGCCTTGGCATCAGGCGTCGGATTGACTCGGCTGTTGGCTAGTACCCAAGGCCCCGACTCGCTCTGTTATGTATCACGCGATCATCTCACGCTGCACATGCCAGACTTCACCAGCGGCGAAGTCATGGTGGACAATCTGTCTGCCCAACGCGGCAAGAACGGGACCTACGTCAATGGCATCGCCAAACCGTTGCGATTTATTCACTCGGTGGGTTCGCAGCACCCCCTCTGCCTGGGTGGCAGCAATGGCGATGGTACTCTCGTTCTGAATATGGAGCCGGCGTGAATGAGGAGCTGGAGCTTGATATGCGTTGGGCCCATTGCGGTCATATTCGGCAAGGAGGATGGTCAATCGCCTGGGCGCAACTAATTGGCGTAAGACATCCCCGACTTAGCGAGGATTGTGTCGGCCACCAAATAACCGCTATGCCCCCTCTTGGGTACGCTGTAAGTCTGGCCGTCGCCGATGGTGTGGGTGGCGGCGCGCGCGGGGACCTGGCCAGCAGTGCGCTGACTGGGTACTGTACCCGTGCACCATGCAACTTGATCCTCGATGCTGAAGGGATGAAGGATTGGATGCGAGACGCAGATTTCGAAGTCCAGCTCAAGCTTCGCGACGTGACCCAATCTCCGGGTGCGGCTACGCTCGCTGCCGCTTGGCTTATGCCCGATGGTAGCGGCCAACTGATGCGGGTGGGCGACTCACGCGCGTACCAGTTCGGAAGTCGTGGCTTGGAAGCGCTAGACGTACCGCATCTAGTCTCAATGACCATCGACCAGACCTATGCCTACCTTCAGGCTCCGCACCCCGAGGGAACTGATCCAGACGATCCCGCCCGCATGATCGGGACAGGAGCCATGGGAGAGCCTGAAATCGATCCGTTAATGCTGATGGAAGGTCACACCCTGTTGCTATGTACCGACGGCCTGCATCGGGGGATTGACGAGTTTCAGATAGGGCGGGTTTTAGCGGAGAACGATCAAATGTCAATGACGGCGATGCAACTAGCTGCAACGGCTCGCGCGCGCGGCAGCGAAGACGACATCAGCGTGCTACTAGTCAGTCGCATGCCTAGAGGCATTGGTGCGGCTGTTTTCGAAACCAAGAATTTTTCGGGTTCCCCGCAATGGCTCTGATGAGGCCCGTAGTAAGTGATGAACAGCTGAATTCGCTGAACTCGCGTGCGGAGGCAAAATTTTATAGGGCCTGCCGTGACCAACTACCCAATGACGTTCTGGTTCTTCACTCTACCGCCTGGTTAGCCACGTTGCCGAACGGCAAGCTGGAAGAAGGTGAGGCTGACTTCATTCTAGCCTTCTCAGCCGGAGGAATACTGGCGGTCGAAGTAAAAGGCGGAGGAGTCTCGATCGACGGCAAGTGGAATCAATGGATGTCTATCGATGGCGAAAGGAAAACTCACAAAATAAAGAATCCGGTGGAGCAGGCGGCCAAAGCACGATATGCCATACGGAGAATTCTCAATGAGAACGCCAGGTGGAAGGCGTGGGGCACTGAAAGAAAAGTTATCGATGGCCACGCCGCGTTTTTTCCTGATATCGACGATGTCGAGAAACTGATCAACAGCGCACGCCCAAGAGAAATTCTTGGGGCGCGCGCTAATCTGGCCGATCTCAAGAGTTGGGTAGAGCAAGCCAATGGCCAGTGGTCCAAACAAGTTGGCACGCAACCTCTAGGCGCGCTGGGAATTCGGCTCATCGAAGAAATTTTCTGCGGATCCGTCAAAGTCGACCCCGTGCGAAGCTCGGTACGCCTTTTCGATATGGCTGAAGAAATTCCCCCCGACCATTCCTGGGATTCGGATCTCACAGCCGAAAAATGGGAAACGTTCTCAAAGCGCTTCGCCGAACAAGGATTGAAATCAGCACCTTTCGAACTTGAGAAGCGCGATGGAGCCATTTCGCTTCGTCGAGAGTGGAACGCGCAGAGCAGGAAAGCTATCTGGACCAAAACTTTCCAGCGTGTCACCTCTTCGGGGTTGACTGAGGATTTGAGTTTTCTCTGCGAATGGGAACGCGAGCTAATATTGCGCGCTAAGGGAGTGAAGGGCTGCGCTCAATTGGTAGATGCGTTTACCGAAGCCAGTGCCATCCACACCGGTGATACACCCCCATCCAGCCGCCGACACAGCAAAACCATTCTGCGCACATACGACGCCGGTCCCACGCTCGACGTGTGGCAGCTCATGCACCCCCGTGCGGATGGATTTCCTCAGGCTCACCCGTTCGTAGATCAACGCAGCTTTCTTCAACTGATGCAGGCAATCCTGAGAGCTTTGAAGGATTTCCACAGTCATGGCTTCGTTCATTGTGACCTGCATCCAGGAAACATAGCTTTACCCGCGGAGATTATTCGGCAGAATGAGTCAACCAAACGTGGTGAGCCTTTGCATGTGAGGCCGATATGGAAGGAACTTCGGCTCATCGACCTGGACTTTTCTGCATCCAATTCGATCGTACCTCCCTTCCGTCTTCCCCATAAGTTGACCTCGGATGGCAAGTCCCTGCGTCCGATATCGGCACACTTGAGACTGCGATTGGTCGCAATCGATGCATGGCTGCAGAGTCAGGGAAGTGCGCATCTTTGTTATGACAGAGAGTTTTGGGCCGCAGCTGAAAACAAGCAGTACTTGAAATGCCTTCAGGAGCTGGATTGGCGAGAAGACCTTGCTCAGTTGGGCTTCTGGCTTGGCCGTATCCGTGATTATTGGGGGGGCGGCCCGAATGTGCTGACCATGGGCGATACAAAAGAAGCGAACTTGCTGATCACAGCCTTTCCAGAGGAACTTATGGAATGGGGTGGTGCGAGGGAGATCGATTGGGATCCCGAACGTCGTACGAATTCCAAAGCCGCGCCCGATGTACTTCCTCACGACAAGTACATTCTTGGAATTGAACGCGTACTGCTTCGGTTGGGTAATCGTAATCCAGTTGAGACAATGGTGCTCTATCGACATGATTATGAGCCAAATTATTCAATCGACGATCAGAGTAAACAAAAGACAACTGAAGACAGTGCGAGCCTTGGTCAAGAGGTCCGGCCTGCGACGACCTCGACTCCATCCACGGTCCTGTGGGTGGCAGTAGTTGCGTCGGCAATTGTCATGTCAGGAGGACTCATACTGGAGATGAGAAAGGGTAGCCAAGTTGAGGCTATCAACCCCGCAGTTAAGCATTCTAGTGGTGGTGGTGGCGACGGTGGCAGCGCTGGTGGCCCTACTAGCGTTGCACGAGTCCCCGATCCCAAGGGCGATTCCCGCGGTAGCGCTGGGCGCGGTAGTGAGCTCTCCGTCGAAGCTCTCGGCAAAGCGCGCGCAGCAATAGCGGAACCGGGCGCACCCGTATCGACGGCAAGATCAATTCCAAACGTGCCCGACACCTTGGAAAGTAGGCAGGAACGCGAAATAAGTGCATTGACAAGCATTTTCGACCCCGCTGCATATGCCATAGGGGCGGTGGTTGTCGGAGCGAGAGCATCGTCGCGCGGAGACAGATTGTCCGAGCTTGCCGCACGGCAGGTCGCGAACAAGGTTGTGATCGGACTGAGAGGAAAAAACTTGAACTCTGAGGAGTTTAGATCGTCAGTTTACGAGTCAAAGTACTTTGACGCGTTAACACAGGGCAAGGCGGAGGTGTTAGTAAGCGCCGGACTACTGCCAAAGATTCGCGCGGCCATAGTAATTACGGCAAGCGCTAGCTGCCGGGACGCCGTGTCAACGCCGGGAGTAACTTCCTGCACGATTACCTCAAATTGGAGAGTATTTAAGGCCTCGAACAATGAATCTGTGTCAACCGGCTTGATTACTACCGGTGCGGGCGGAGATGCAGACGACGCAATTGAAAGAGCGGCGGAATTCGTCGTTCGAGACCAATTGGCGATATTTTGAGAATAAGACAAATGGAAATATCACAATGAGAAAGTATTTCGCTCGGTGCATGGTGGGGTTGGCTCTTGTGGCAAGTCTGTACTCGCCTTGGGTCAGCGCACAGACCTACGAATCTGACCTGAGAACACTTGCGGGCAATCTTGCGGCAAGACTTGAAGCGGCCAAACTCCGTAGTGTGACTGTCATTGACTTCACTGATCTGCAGGGCACACCTACTGAACTTGGGCGCTTTCTTGCCCAAGAATTGTCTGATAAGTTGGTCGGGGCTACCAACACTATTTCCGTGGTTGATCGCGCGAATGTTCAGTTCTTGTTGCGCGAAAACAAGCTTTCGATCGATCGAATGCTGACTCCGGAAACCAGTCGAAAGCTCGGAAATCTCATTGGAGTCGACACGATCATGATAGGTACCACGACTCCGATCGGAGACGCCTTTCGTCTGAGCGTTCGTGCAATCAGCGTGGATACTGGACGGATCGTTGGTTCGAATGCTGTAACGCTTTCGCCAAGCAAGGATTTGGCCCAACTGTATAACCGAGGAGTTGCTGGGGTTCAAACCGGAACGCCCGGAGTAGCGGGAGCGCGTACGCAAGCTGCAGCGGATTTACGCACTCGATTGAGACCAGAGTCGATCAAAGTTACAGTGCGGGAGCTTGTAGTTACAGACCGAGCGGAAGCTGTTCTCTCTATTAGCGTCGAAAATTTAAGCGGCGAACGTCTAGGCCTCGGAATTCTTGGAAATGCGCTCTTGTTAGACTCTTGTGTAGCTTCTTACAGACAGGAACATATGGTTAATGGACTGCCGCTGATTTCGGATTTTCGGATGAATTCGCAACTCGTCAGGTCCCAGCTCCGAATGACCAGCCTTGGCGAGAAGATTGTAGTCATAGTAACTGCCTTTGTAGACGCCACTTCATGCGGTTCTCTACGAGCTTCCTCAAGCCCTAGTGCGGAAGTTTCTTTAACGTTGGTTGTCGCCGATGAAAAGCAAGTCACAACGTTTCCGTCGATAGTTCAAGGTACAGTTTCACGTCGAACGTCAAGGTGAGGCAGAGGAAACAAGAAGCGAACCATCTGACCAGGCCGCGAAGGCTTACTTAAATAGCCGCTGTTGAAAGATCGCATGGCTGCAATTCGCCCACAGAGTGGCTCCAGGAGCGGACTTCATAGAAAAAATGGCTCTTCAGGTAATCGAGTGGGCGAATTCGGGGTGTTTTAGAGCGCAGGCAGCATGCATGTGAGCACCTTCAATCGGAGATATTCTTCGTCGCGCAGTCCGTATGCGCGCCGCTGGATGACGCGGATCTTGTTGTTCAGTCCCTCGACGAAGCCCAGCGATACCTTGTTTTCTGGCCGGCAGTAGGCGGCGATTCCTTCCCAATGTCGATCGATCATCTTGGCGAATTTCTGTAAGCGATCAATAAACCACGTCCTTGCCGATGGGCAAGGACCGTGTTTTGCGCCTTGGCAAGGCTGGCCGAGGAGATCTTCGGCGCGCCTGGGCGTTTCCCGAACCGACTCGCGCAAAGGGCGACCTCGGCGCGCGCTGGGCGGCAACGCGCTCACAAAATCACCGCCTTGATCCTGGCCCCCGCACGACGGGCAGGCAAAACTGGTTTCGCTCACCTGTTCGAAGCGCAAGCCGCAATCCTCCAGGTCCACGCGGTCTTTGGGATAGGTCACAAGCAGTCCTTCGGGCGTCACATCCTCCAGCAATCCGCAGGAAGGGCATTCCAGCAATTCGCGGTCGTCGGTGAAGATTCCTAGCGCCCGGGCCTGCGCTTTGATCTGTTCGAGTTGCCGACCGGCTGCAATCAGGCCGTTCATCCCGCCTTTCCTGCTCGATTTTTCCATTCTGCTCATTCCTTACCACCCTCTTTTTAGTCATGCTCAATCAGCAGAGGCCTTCAGTTTTTTCGGTTTCCTGTCCGCCAGTTGCTTAGGCGCCCCGGTCTTTCCATTCGTCGGTCAAGTCCTGCCGCACCGCGATGCCACGCAGCCGCTTGTCAATCCACGCCTTGGGATAGCCCTTCTTTTCGTAG
>Ga0163151_10008626_pt1 | contig 11412 bp, 7 predicted proteins | sample OliLakLV19MP5IB2_FD_145596 | JGI IMG/M metagenome (GOLD analysis project Ga0163151, IMG submission 145596) | Freshwater microbial mat bacterial communities from Lake Vanda, McMurdo Dry Valleys, Antarctica - Oligotrophic Lake LV.19.MP5.IB-2 | ecosystem: Environmental > Aquatic > Freshwater > Lake...
ATGTCCTTGGTTGGACCGGTCTCGGGCATTGCGATGGCAATGACATCAGCGACGGCACTATGAACATCTATTGTTATGTGGTCGATCCCCGGCTATCGCTTGAACCTATGGTTCAAGAGCTGAAAGAAAACGATCTGCTGCGAGCCGCTGTAGTGGCGTTCCAGGACAAAGACGAACATTTCGTCGTGCTTTGGCCTGAAAATTGGCAAGGCGAATTCAGCTACTAATTTAAGTCTTCGTGGGACTTCCCGGGTTCAAAAAGCAGAAGGACCGCCCGGAGGCGGCCTTCAAATTGTTTGCCCGATCAACGGGGTTCGGCGCCTCTGGGGCGCACAATCCAAACGGAGTAGTGTTAGAAATCTTTAGTTATGAAACGTGTCGTTCTCTCGATAGAGAGCCTCCGTTGCATTCAATTTCCTGCACAAGACATTAATACCCGATCCAGCAAACTAAAGATGTTGTCTACTTTACAAGTCGCGATTTTTGTTGTGTAGAATACACTTATTGCCTCTCCCTCCGGTGAAACACCGTGCCGGTGCGGTGAGATCACGTATATACATTCGTTTCCTGCAATGTTATGAATTTCACAGTGTTGAGGAATCGTCATTGCGCCAACGACTAGACCAACTGTTTTTAGCGCTCCAGAAGCGCACTTTCCTACCAGCTGTCTGCCTTGTGGCATTCATCATCTGGGTCGTGCTCTGTTCCAAGCATTACGACAGCTACTGGATTGGAACGATTCACCGCGTTCAGACAGTTGACTTCAACATGCTGCACCACACGTTGCCAGCGACCCTGTCTTATCTAGTCATGACCGGTCAGGACGAGTCTATCCAGCGCGTTCTCGACTCCAATTACGGTCTTTTCGGCATGGTCGTGACCGATCCCAAAGGCGAAAACATCGTCTACAAAACGGAAAAAAATTACAAAGATCGGATGAAATGGCAGCCCTTGCTCAACATCGACTTCTTAAACAAGACGCAGCTGGAAAAAGGCGTTGAGCACTTCGACGTACTGACGGACCCGCCGCCGACGCACGTGCAATGGGCCAACGAATCGCCGCGCGACGCTTCGGACAAGGAAATAGCCCCTCAACCTAAAGGACGTGTGATTGGGCGCGTCTATTACGTCCGCGAGCCTCCACCTGAGTTTTGGTCCGATGTAATGGGTGCCATGGGCAGCAACTGGTTTGAGATGAGTGGATCCAAGCGTGGCTATGTCTTGCAAACTTTGAACATTCTGGCTGGCAGCATGGTTGTGATTCTGACCATGTTGTTGCGCAAGCAAGCTCTGGTAAACAAGGAAAAGGAGCTTCTAGCTCTTGAACGCGAACTGACGACCAAGCGCCGTTCGCTTGAGCAATTGACAGCAGACCTGACTGCTCAGAGAAAGCGCAAGGAATGGCTGGAAGTAGAAGCAGATCGCGCCTATCAAAGAGCTCTGCGCCTCAAACAATCTTTGGAAAAGCTAAAGGAAGCTTTCTTTTTTAATGACTCCGCCCCGCGAGGGGGCAAGGAAAGCCCAATATCGGTGCGACCACCGCTCCATCCGCCATCTGCACTAATCGAGGAGATGGAAACCTTGCTTCCAGAGCTGACCAACAACGCCAAGATCTTGAGATCTCAGGCGGAGGTCCTGCAATCCTATTGCTCCCAACTGGAGAGCCGTCAGGTCGAAATGCAACGGATTCTTGAGCGTGGAACCAGTGGACGAGCTGAGGCAGTGCAGCAGGCGCAAGCTCAGTTCCAGGCCCATATGGCATCGAAGCAGTCTGCGCCTTAACAGTCGCGGCGTGGTAATCTTTTATCTGCTGGGACAACTTCCTCACGCGACGTTTGACGTTGGCGGAGGGGGTTTTCGTTATTGAGTAAGAATGAAACCAACATCCAGTAAAAGAGCGGCACTCTCTCTTGAAGCAGTACAAGAGGCAAGCAGCCCTCCAGTTTATCGACGCGGTGTTCAGTACTATCGGCGAAAGAAGGTCCTCAAATATGAGGAAGCTGCTGACGCCAGTCAGGTTGAAGCGCTCGTTATTGGATCAGAGCCTCAGCCTTATAAAGTACTAGTTGAAATTGAGTCGCCGCAAAAATTCAAAGCTGAATGCTCGTGCCCTTACTTCGAAGAAGTGTGCAAGCATTCCGTAGCCGTCCTGCTGACCCATATTGCCAAAACCTTTCCGGGCGTCCGATTCGACCTAGGAGAGCCCGACAAGGGCAAGGAATCATCTCAGGAAGCACCGCCGCGCGCACGCGACGTACTTGATGATCCAAAGACGATTCAAGCCAGCCTGGCCAACAACGAAGTTGACGTGAAAGACTTCGAACTTGGCATTCTTGTGCTTGAAAAGCCGCTCGCGCTGATTATCGGAACGTTGCCAGAAGAGCACGTCGGCAAAGTAAATATATTGAAAGTACCGGCGCCTGTGCTCGACACTCTGGAGCCGGACACTCGTATTCACAAGCTTGTGAAATATTTGACCATGCTGCCGCAAACGACCAAAGGTCTGGCTGGCGGCCACCGAATTCCTCGCGGCGAGGAAGGTATTGTCTTGGGTCACCTGGGTCTGTGCGCAAAACTGCGGCACGCTGTAGACGCTCAAGAAATGACCTTCGCTACAGTTGCGGTAAAGCCGCGCATTACGATTTCAGAAACTGAAAATGGCGAGCTCTCAATTCGTTTGAGAGCCTTAGATGAATCAGGTGAAGAGCTAGCCGACCCGGTCTTCTTTCTCGGGCAACCTTCCTGGGTACTGTCCGGTCACACATTTCACCCAATAGATCTTTCAGCCATCCACAGGCTCTTCCAGTTTTTCGATGCTAAAGGCACCATGACCGTCAAGCTGGAGACTGTGCCTAAGTTTCTTGCAATTGATTTGCCAATCTTGAAAAAGAGAATGGATGTTGATCTGGACGAAACCGCGGCACCATTTCCGGTAGCAATCACTGAGCCACCTACCGTTGTCATTCGCCTGACCGAAAAGCGCTCGGTACGAGCCGGGGCTCCTGCGGCTGTAGCCGCCACGGTACCTGCCGAACTTGAGCTGATTCTCGGCTTTAAGTACGGAGTTCTTGTTCTGCCGTCACGGGATGAGACCAGTGCCGTTGAAGCTGAGTTGTACACGCGCACAATTGCCGACAACGGACAAAGTGTCTGGGTTAAGCGGCTGTGGGATCAAGAAGGACAGCTTCGTCGCTTCCTTTCAAACTTGCAGCCCACAAGAACTATAGCCGACCGCTTTTTCTTCCATGAAGAAGCGGCGCTGGATGCTGTGTATTATCTTTCTTCCGAAAGCGACTGGGATATTACCGGCTGGGATCAGCTAAAGAGCTACAAAGTATCGGCCGAGGCGATCAAACTCAAAGCTGTTCTATCGCTCAAGAAAGATACTTACAAGTTTGAATTCGATTTGCAGGCTTTGGAAGATGGCGTCAAACCGATTCCGTTCCTAGAAGTTATTGCCGCGGTTTTCAAAAACAAGAATTACCTAAAGCGCGGCGAAGGCGAATATGTTCGCCTGCCAGTTACGACCCTGCTCAGTGTTCTAAAGCAAATCGGTCAAAGTAAAGAGACCTCGCGTCCGCTTTACCAAGCGTTGCCGATTGCTCATGTTCTTGAGACACACGGAATCGAGATAGAAGCCGATCAGGGCTTCAAGGACTTCATTTACAAGTTGCGCAATTTCAAAGAATTGGCGCCGCTGGATGTTCCGAAAAGCTTCCAAGGATCCTTGCGCGAATATCAGAAAGAAGGCTTCAACTGGTTGGCATTCCTACGGGAATACGGACTGGCTGGTATTCTTGCCGATGACATGGGCTTGGGGAAAACCATTCAAGCTTTGACATTGCTCCTTTATCATCACAAAAATCACAGCCAACGTCAGCCGTCGCTTGTGGTGGCACCAACTTCAGTCGTTTACAACTGGCTTGCTGAGGCCGAGAAATTCACTCCGCAGCTAACCACTGCACTGTATCTTGGACGTGACAGGACTGAACTTCTTGCAAAGCTGAAGAAAGATAGCAAAAACAAACCGGATGTGATTTTCACCACATACGGTATCATCCGCCGTGACTATGAGACTCTCAAAGAATTCCAATTCGACTACTTGATTCTGGACGAAGCTCAGAACATCAAGAACCCAGAATCCGTCGGTGCCCAGGCCTGTAAGAAATTGAAATCGCTTCACCGCCTGGCCCTATCCGGTACACCGGTTGAGAACCGATTGAGAGAGTTGTGGTCCATTTTCGATTTCTTGATGCCGGAATTTCTCGGTCAGATCAGAGATTTCACTGAACAGTTTGAACGACCGATTGAAGCTGGGGTCCCCGAAGCCGGTCAGAAACTTCGAAAAGTGGTGCATCCATTCATCCTGCGCCGCCTGAAAAGCCAGGTTGAGAAAGAACTGCCTGATCGCACTGACATCATCAACGTCTGCGAAATGGAAGAAGAGCAGCGTTCGTTGTATCTCGATGTTCTGGATGAGTGCCGTCAGAAAGTATTCGGTGAAATCGCCAATCGCGGTATCAAGCGTTCGCAGATATCCGTGCTGGCCGCCCTGCTGCGCTTGCGTCAGGTCTGCTGCGATCCTCGCTTGCTGAAGAATCGCGAAGGTGAAGTGCCGCCATCATCCAAGCTCGCGGGACTTTTAGAAATGATCGGCGAAATTGCCGATTCCGGTCACAAGATTCTTGTGTTCAGTCAATTCGTTGAAATGCTCACTTTGATTCGCACGGAACTCGAGCGCGAAGGTTATACCTACGAATACATCGACGGTCAAACCCCAGCCAAAGATCGTCTCGATAAGGTGAACAAATTCAACGCTGACCAAAGTATCCCAATTTTCTTGATCAGCTTGAAAGCCGGCGGTACCGGTCTCAACTTGACCGGTGCAGATTACGTCATCCACTACGATCCATGGTGGAACCCAGCCGTAGAGAATCAAGCTACAGACCGGGCCCATCGTATTGGACAGACACGCCACGTATTCAACTACAAGTTGATAACGCGCGGTACAGTTGAAGAGAAAATTCTCGCTCTGCAGAAGAAAAAGAAAGACCTTGCCGATCTGGTTATCGGTGGAGACGAGAGCGTCGCCAAAGAATTGACGAAAGAAGATCTCGAGTTCTTGTTCTCGTTCTAACCTGATAGACGGACTTGTCCGCTTCCGTTTCGCGAGCTGCGCGTATACGCGGAACTTCTCGACGACGTTGCAGTCCACAAGCCCATAGCAGAAAAGGCTTGCTGGCCCGAGCTCTTGCAGAGCTGACCTAAACAAGGTTAGAGGTGCATGCCTTTTTTGTGTTACTAATTCCGTTCTCAGAATTTGCCCACTGAACGTTTTGCCGCAACGACACTATAAAGCCATTGAGCAAACTCGGCGCGTGAAGTCGTTCCGGACGGTGCCGACTCTTTGACCTTAGCCACAATCACTTCCGCTTCCAGCGCATCCATTACTTCATCTGGACGAAAGTGCAGCTCATCGCTTTTGCCGGGCATCAACCCCAAGGCCGCGACGAATTGCACAGCTGCGAAACACTGGTGCGTTGTTGGTACGTCATCGAACCAGAAGATCGGTGCACCGTCTGCAATTAGCTTGTGCTGGATATTGCGCAGCTTAATTCGGTTAGCCTGGATACTTGCTGGAGTTGTCCGTTTCAATACAGAGAAAGCCGCTACTTCACCCGCAGCCTCACCAATAGCCCATTCAATCGGGTGTAAGCGATAGGCGCCGTTCGTCACGTGAGTGGTACCAATATTTTTGCAGGCCGGCAGAAAGTTGCGCAATCGAGTTTGCACCATCGCAGCAAGTGGAATCTGGAAAGGCTTTGCCGCTTGCCCTGCTCCGGGCACGTCCTGGTGTCCGTGGATGTCAATCGGATAAAGGCCAATTCCCACCGTATCATCAGATAGCTTGGCACGAGCAGAAGGGTTGTCGACACTTGCGATGTCTTGCTCAACGATAGTTTTCTTCGCTTTAAGCCGTCGAGCTTCTCTGATGTAAGGATATTTTGAAAGTCCGTCAGCAGTATCGAGCACATCGATTCTGAGAGATAATTCCGGATAACCCTTGCCGCCTTCATCGCGCGGTGCCTCGGTTTGCAGCCAGTATAAGAAGCCGAGACTAACAAGCTTTCCATTTGCCAACCGATGCGCTTGCGTCGGTTCGTCCACGTCAATGATGTTCTCGCCGCGCAGATCGTTGCTGTCCCAGTTAATCATCGAGACATCAAATGGAAATTGCACAGGTGAAAACTTGTCCTTGGAAATTAGCCGACGATAGGTCCAAAACGGCAGATATGTGTTTGCACTGCCAGCAACAGGAGCGTTTCGGAACATTGCATATCCCTGAAATGAAAACTTGCCACGTTTGTTGAAGTCATCGTATTTCGCTGGTTTGTCGATAACGTGTCGTTCACCTGGCCGATACTCCACCACAAATGGATAAGTAAAATCCTGCACGTTGCCTACATTCGCTTGCCCAGGTGCATGCGGCTCTCCGGTCAGGTCCCGCGATTCAGCGCCAGAGCAGTACTCCACACCGACCAAAGGCATCAGGTCACCAAGCTCGGTGGCATCGACACAAAACCTTGTTCGAAACTCGATGAATTTTCCACTGTCAAGGTTGACCGCCAGTAGAGATTCAACGCGGTAATGCTTTACTTTGACGTCAACGACTTTCGTCCGGGTCCGAATGTCCACAGAACGCTTCGGTGTTAGTTGATCGATGAGACTAACCAGTTTGTCCAGAGCAACCCGCGGTTCAAACGAAAGCCAACTGACCCAGCAATCGCCGGGATTGAGCAGTTCCGCACTTTGGGTCGCCGCGGCGGCGCCTTCGCGTTGTCGATAGTGTTGGCGAATATCGGTGCGCAATTTTTGATAAAGTCGAGTAGCACCAGAAGTTTCAACAAAATGATTTTCGTCCAGCGCAGAAACGCCCTGTGCGGTCATCTGCCCGCCAATCCAACTGGTCTCTTCAGTTACGCAAACTTTCACACCGCGTTTGGCAGCGCGGATAGCAGCAGCGATACCGCCCATGCCACCACCAGCGATCAGCACATCGCAATAGACTACCTTCGGTTTGCCTTCAATCTGGAAGGTTCGAATGGCAGCTTCAGGATCAGCGATGTCAACTCGCTCGATATCAACAGTAGTAAAAACGCGCGCGCCTGCTTTCATCAGCACAACTATACAAACACTTGCTGCGAACTTTCCACCCTGCGACGATATGTCCGAATCTTGTTAACGAGGTGCTGGCTCATGAAAGGGCAGAATGGTGGTCTTCCGGCTTCCCAAGAAGTGCTGGACCGAGCCCGAAAGCTCAAGGTTATTCTCATGGATGTCGATGGAGTCCTCACGGACGGTAAGCTCTATTACCTGCCAGGTCACGATGGCGCGATGGTTGAGACAAAAGGCTTCAATACCCAGGACGGTCTTGGATTGTATCTCTGTGCCGATGCCGGTATCTCCACCGGCGTAATCAGCGGCAGAAACTCGCCGGCGACAGTCGAACGGTGCCGGATGCTGAACATGAAATACGTCTATCAAGGACACCTCGAAAAGGTCGCCGCGTTTCAAGAAGTTCTCGAGGACGCCGGCGTGACGGCCGACCAGGTTGCCTTCATCGGTGACGACCTGACCGATGTCCCGCTGTTTCGGCGCTGCGGACTGGGCGTTGCAGTCGCCAATGCTCGGGACGAGGTCAAAGCTGCTGCCCATTACGTAACTGAAACCGCCGGTGGCGAAGGCGCCGTTCGTGAATTCATCGAAATCGTTCTCAAGTCCCAAGGGCTCTGGGAGCAAGCAGTGGCAAAGTATATGGCGGCTCCAGTTGTAATCTAGGCAACGCTTATACCTGGGTGCAATGGGAATAACTAGAATGCAACAAAGCATGGTTTCCCGGGGGCATCGCAGCTATGGCCAGAGTTGATCGAAGGAGCAGGTGGGCTCTTGATGAGTCGTACCGTTACTATCGTGTTCTCGAATCAGGTGCTGAGCCTGGACTGTTTGAGCTCAATCGCTCTTTAAGCACTTTGTCGCACGCTTTGTATTTTGCCGAAACCGGTGAGTTCAAACTCACACGCCAACTGTGGCGCCGCTTGCAACAGGCGCTGTTTGAGCGCTTGGTCACGAATTTTCCTGGACAGTTTCGCTTTATGAGACCTGAAAGTAGAGCCGTTGTTGAGCCCAGTGCGGAAATTCCGGAAGACGGATTCATTTCCTTCCATGCGCATGGCAGCAAGCGGACGGAGGACATCGCGTTAATTGAAATCAGTCGCCTCTATCCAAAAACACTGATGGCCATTCGCCGAGCATGGGCGGAAGGGCGTTCAATAGTCGATCCGAAGGATTTCAACTTACCTGACTGTGATCGAGACACCGGAATATGCGCTCTGAGGCCTATGGTTCTTGGGCACGAGGTGATGTCCGAAGAAAGCCGGAGCGGCAAGGAAGACGCCTATCAGAAATGGTGGGGGCTTTACTTGCAAGCATATTGCACGCCAAGCAAGCGCGACCGCAGCATGCTCTACCAACACATGGTCGAAATTGAAGAAGTCTGGGGCAATTTGTACTACTAGCTAATCAGTCCGTTAGTCCGGGTCCGTTAAGCTACACGACTAGAGGACTTATGACGAACTCTCCAGTTACAGCTCCTCATCAATTTATGGCGGTCAACCGATAACGGTTTGGCTCCCCATCAATTTATGCCGTTCAACCGATAACGGTTTGGCTCCTCATCAATTTATGGCGGTCAACCGATAACGGTTTGGCTCCCCATCAATTTATGCCGTTCAACCGATAACGGTTTAGCTCCTCATCAATTTATGGCGGTCAACCGATAACGGTTTGGCTCCCCATCAATTTATGCCGTTCAACCGATAACGGTTTGGCTCCGTTTCAGTCCTATACTGATGGTTGCAAGGCTAAAGAGGCTGCAGATGAACTCTCCTGAGACGACTCAAGGATTCCCCGGGCGGTGGTGGACGAGGTTGGATGATGAACGCATCCTTTGCGAGCTTTGCCCACGGGCCTGCGTCCTGAAAGATGGCGATCGCGGATTTTGCTTCGTACGCCAAAATCTAGACGGGCAAATGATTTTGACGACTTACGGCAAGAGCACAGGATTCTGCATTGACCCGGTTGAGAAAAAACCGCTCAACCACTTTCTTCCTGGCACAAGCGTACTGTCCTTTGGAACAGCCGGATGCAATTTGGGTTGCCGGTTTTGCCAGAATTGGGAGATTAGCAAATCACGTGAGATCGAGAGCCTGAGCGAATCAGCAAGTCCCGGAGAAATTGCCGCTCAGGCACAAAGCAGCGGCAGCAGGAGCGTAGCTTTTACATACAATGATCCGGTAATTTGGGCAGAGTATGCGATGGACACCGCTCGCGCCTGCCACGAACGCAATATCAAAACCATAGCGGTGACTGCCGGTTACATCATGCCGGAAGCCCGTCGCGAGTTCTATTCAGTGATTGATGCAGCCAATGTGGATCTCAAAGCATTCAGCGAACTCTTTTACCAGCAAGTAACTTTGTCCAGTCTTGCGCCCATCCTCGAAACACTACGCTGGCTGAAAGAGGAGACTGACGTCTGGTTTGAGATCACGACACTATTGATTCCAACGAAAAATGATTCCGCAGAAGAGATCGACAGGATGTGCGACTGGCTGATCAACAATCTCGGAGACAGCGTCCCACTTCATTTCACAGCGTTCCATCCAGATTTTCGCATGCAAGATATTCCCGCTACTCCCGCTGCAACGCTGATACGAGCCCGCCAGCAGGCTCTTGGAATTGGGCTCAAGCACGTCTACACGGGAAACGTGCACGACAAATCCGGACAATCCACGTATTGTCCGCAATGCAAACTCTGTCTAATTGAACGGGACTGGTTTACACTTGGACAGTTCAACATCGAAAATGGCTGCTGCAAATTTTGCGGACAGCAAATTGCCGGAGTATACGAAAACGAGCCCGGAACCTGGGGTGCACAACGAATGCCGGTATTCTTCTCTAAGTAAAACAGGTATGAAATGGATCAGGTTTTGATGTTCGTCGTTGGAGTGACTTTTGTCGCAGGCGGTACCTATATCGCCAAGTCAGCTCTCGACGCGAAAAACATGATTGAATCTGCGCTGTTCGGACTGATGGGCGTAGCCATCGGATTGTTCCTGCTTATTTGCTCCATAAACGGTGCGCCAAACAGCTAGGTTGCAGGCTCCGGGCGGTTCGATCATTCGCTGCGGATCCTGTAGGGAGCGGCTCGAGAGCCGCCGCCCGTAAGCGCTCGACCACACAAACCGGCAATCACGACGGATTTCACAATGACGTTAAATGACCTACGTACTTCCACATTGAAAGTGGTCGCGCATTGCCGTTAGATACACTCAGGCTTTGATTCGGAGTTTCAACAGCATAGCCAACCGGAGTTCGCGTTAGCGAAGGAATGCCTGATGTTTCCAGTTTCTGATTCGCAACCAGCACCTGCCACTGCAGCCAGTGAAGCGGATGCTTCGAAGAGATTGCTTGCCTCGCTCATGCCAAATGAGCAGGAACCGGTAAGCAAGCAACCGAGCACAGCGGAATGCCTGTACACAGACTATAAGACCCCGGTTCTCATCAGCGCAGGCGTTTCAGGACTGGCGTATGGTGCTCACAGATTAGGATCGCCCATACCGGCTATGTTTGCAGAAAAGGCTTTGAGCGGCGGCTCGGCTCTCCTTCGTCGGACACCTGGTGCATTGAGCATGGGCGTTGGCGCGTACGGCGCAGGAAGATTCGCGCTCAACGATTTGGACGGTTTCTGCAACGCCGATACCGTCAATGATCAATTCAAGTATGGCTTGGCTTGCCTGGCGGATCTCGGCATGGCCGGTGGGGCCGCGGCCAGATTCAGTCCTACAAGATGGAAAATTGCCTTACCGGCACAGGCCCTTTCCCTGGCTGGTCGTCTTGCTATCGACACCTTCTGGGAAGACACATCATCGGGATACTACAAACCGGATGCCTCAGCACCAGAGCCGCAAGGAATCTCCCGACATTGGGTGACCAACCCGTCTGTTACAGGCGGTCAAACTGAACCACGTGGATACGATGTTTACATTCCCAAAGGTTACGATGGCACCAAGCCAATGCCACTAATGATGGTGCTACACGGGGTCGCCGCCGGTAACGGACGCGGTCTGATGGAGCAAGAATCTGGAATGAACAGCCTGGCTGACGAGAAAGGATTCATTGTCGTCTATCCGTATGCAAAGACGCACGCGCTCTCGTATACAGCTGGATTGGCGAAGATTCAAGATTGGAATTCACCAGGCTCCGGACTGACCGAGGCCCAAGCCGGTTACGACGATGTGGACTATATAAGTTCCATACTGAAAGACCTCAAAAACAACAAACACATTCAAATAG
>Ga0163151_10008629_pt1 | contig 11410 bp, 5 predicted proteins | sample OliLakLV19MP5IB2_FD_145596 | JGI IMG/M metagenome (GOLD analysis project Ga0163151, IMG submission 145596) | Freshwater microbial mat bacterial communities from Lake Vanda, McMurdo Dry Valleys, Antarctica - Oligotrophic Lake LV.19.MP5.IB-2 | ecosystem: Environmental > Aquatic > Freshwater > Lake...
CTCAGCAATGGCTTTGATGTTTTTGTGGTCGGGCTCAAATTCGTATTGCGATTTGCATAAATTGGTGAATACTTCTTTTTTTCCGGATTCCATCTGTTTAAAGAACGCATCGCCTTTGCACATCCATTTTAAGATGGTTGGGATGATATCTGGGAACAATTGGTTGTTGAGATATTCCGCATCTATGATGGTTTTATAGGCTAAAATCTCTCTATCCTGAAAGATAGTAGGTAAGGTTTTCTTGAGCGCCTCCTTGGTAGCATTGTCTTTTGCTACTTTAATACCTAAGCCATTGATCGGATTTTCTACAAAAGCCAGAATGCTCCATTCTCTGCCATTTTCCTGGGTAAAAACTGTGCCGGTGTACTGGTATTCTAATAGCGGCTTAAAATTGAACACGGCATTTTCAACATTGCGTAAGTCTGATTTTGCCACACCCGGCAAATAGATAATTGGAATCGATTCTTCGTCCCAATTAGCTTCAGGCAATGCTTTAGCAATCATACATTTTAGCCAGATAGCTGGACCTTGTTTTTTCGCTGGTTCAAAACTGCCGTAGATCAGCAGGTGAGGTATGTTTTCTTGCAATACCTCAATCACATCACTCCATTGATGCTCAGGGTCGGGCCATAGGATTACTTCAGGCTTTACCATCACATTGCTATTATGGTTTTCAGCCTGCTTAAGCGCCTGTAAAACTTTATCGTAAATGCTATTCATTATTATCTTCCATATTTTCGGTCCATTCGGCTAATAGTTTTTTCAAAATACCCTTATCTATCAATTTGGTTTGATATTCAGCAACTAGGGCAGGACTTATATTTCTACTCATGGCGTATTCAACTTCCGTGTTATCTTTTGTTTTGCAAAGAAGAATACCAATAGAAGGATGCTCATGCTCCTTTTTTACATCCCTGTCAAGGGCTTCCAGGTAGAAGTCTAGTTTGCCCAAATGCTCAGGCTCAAAGGCTACTGTCTTCAATTCGAAAGCGACCATACATTGGAGATCGCGGTGAAAAAACAGCAAATCAATGTTGAAGTCCTTTATGCCAACGATAAGCCGGTATTCTTCACCCATAAAAATAAAATCACGTCCCAACTCAAGGATGAATTTTCTAAGTTTGGCTATTAACCCCTTTTTCAAATCGAGTTCATTGAAGGGCTCCTGCAAATCCAAAAATTCAAAAACATACTTGTCCCTGAATATTCGACTTATCTTGTCTGCTTTGGGATGCTTCATTGGAGCAATATGCTGACAGCTCAGTTTCTGCCTTTCGTACAAACTACTCTCCAATTGCCGTTTCAGTTCTTTTACTGTATATTTTTCCTTATCGGTCAGCAACATGTAAAACAACCTTTCTTCAGCGTCTTTGGCTGCGGATAAAATATGTAAGTGATGTGTCCAGGGTATTTTGGTAAGCCATAACGGTATTTGAGGCAATTGGGGATTTGGCGAAACCCCAATTATTTCTTCTTTATTCCCAGTAGCTTGAATTTGGGGTTTTACCGAAACCACAATTAAACCCCCATCTGCAACTGTGCTGAAATTAATTGGAGAATAAGCCTGGAAAAACGATCTCATACGGTATATATTTCTCCGGTCGAAATTCTTAATCGCAGGGTCTTTTTGTTTGAGCCAATCCGCAAACTGGTCTACGATCTTTTCGCCCCAACTGCCTTCCGCAAGCTTTGCATCGATATAGGCGCCCACCTGCCAACACAGGTTCAAATGTTCCCGGTTAACAGACACAATGGCTCTTAACCTCGCTTTTTCAATGAGCTCGTAGAGTTGTTGAAAGTGGGTAACAATGGCTTTATCCAGCATTTTTTATTTTGATGTTTAATCCGCGGATTTTCTTTTCTCCTCCAAACTCAAATGTTTATCATTATCTCTTACCTCTCCCCAAGAACTATTCGGTGGATTTTTACCTCTATCAACACCCCATTTTACATTAAACTTAGTGCGTAGTACACCTGCTTCTACAAACGGACGAATATTTAACCGTACCCCATCATTCAAATCGGGTTCCCAACCAATGGGTTGTTGCTCTATGGGTTTCCATCTCACAAAAATGTCGTAAGGGGTTTCACCATGTAGTATAGCTTCCAGATTTTCTTTGAGTTTTTGTGCAGCACTTAACAAACCTTCTGCACCGCTTTCTCCGGCATTTTTCTTTGCAATGCACATACGTATCCAATCGCCCAGGTAGGTGTATATGAGTTTAGAGAGATTGTCTTTATCTAATTTGTGGTAGTTGACCAATGCCGAGAAACCATCCTTACGACCATCCCAGATATGCCAGAGGAAGGGACGGTTTGAAAACACTTTACAATGCTGTATGAAAAACTCATCACGCAACCAGGACTCCAGGTTGGTGGACTTTGCTCCTTCTTTTTGTAGCAACTGCGTAATGGTTTGGTTGTTCCATTCTGCGGCAAATATCTGCTGCAGGTAATCTCTCAGGCGTTCTGAACCGGCTTGTTCTGCATTTACTGATGGAATACAGAAAACTCCATCCTCATCGCTTAAATGGTCAAAGGCTTTTACTGAATGAATTAATTCTTTGGCTTCATCGGACAGGGTAGAGTAGACGCTGCTTCCAGCAGCGTTTTTAGTATCTAAGCCGCTGGAAGCGGCTTCTACTTTACCTTCTACTTCCGCAGGCCAACGATAGCCTAACATTCTTGCGATGGCAACTTGTAAGGGATTATCTGTTTTAATGGGATGCCCATGAAATAACCATTGGGTGTGGTCACCACTGTAAGGTTTGGGCAAACCATTGGGAAATATTTCTTCTGCTACTTTTTTCCAATAATCTAAATCGAATGGGACTTTGACTAATGTTTTATTAGTTACGGCAATTTTTTTATCAATCGCTTTTACAGAATTAATATACTCTTTGCTGTTTGTGAAGCACCATATTGCGGGCAAAATATTATCATCTTTTATTGAAATTACTGCTGCACTTTTTTCAAATAGACTACCTAAATATAGGCATGGCTTCAAACTACCAACCTGAGATATTAAAATACCGGGCTTGTTGTGAGCCATTGAACCAGCTAGAACTGCTAAGCCCTTCCTCGCTCTTTCATGTAACAATCCTAATCCTTTTTCCCACAGAACTATTTTCTCGGTGCCACTAAACATTTTACTATTATCTGATGCGGATTGCATAAGTTCCCATTTGTCACCATTTGAGGTTATTTCCCAGAAATACCTTATGAAATGGAAAGAGTCTTTAGTTCCTAAGCCATGAACGCCATCTGCTATATCTTCCAATAACGGAAAAGCAGAAACATCTTGAAGAATGATTCTAAAGTCTGGATTATTTAAATGTTTTTTTTGTTCGGACAACGCAATTGGGGAAATAGAAAGGTAATGCGCTTTCCCATCAGATTTTTTTATTTCAGATAAATCAATATAAAAAAAACATGCATCAAGCTTAGGCTTTGTTTTTGTTATTGCCGTACATATCACTTTTACAACTTCTCCCGTTATTTCTTCAAAAGCCCCAGCACCTAGATTAACGATAAAATCAATTTTCTTACTGTCAATTATATTCTTTCTAAAAGCTTTGTAAGAAGGGGATGGAGAATAAAGCCAATCTTGAGGCATTATCACAGTAATTACGCCATTACTTTTTTGTAATCCATTAAGCCGCTCTACAAATATTGTCGCTAAATTTTTATTGCTTGCTTTGTATTTAATATCTGCATACTTATTAAAGAAATCAGAATATTTACCCTTACCTAAAAAGGGCGGATTTGTTATTAACAAATAATAGCTATTAACCAAAAGGTTACCTGCTTTAGCAATCCCAGCAGCTATTACACCTCGTTCTAATTGCTCAGTATCTACTTCATTTTCCAAAGCTTTTTTTAGAACCGGTTCCAAATCTTTAAAGCTTGCAGTAAACAAAGGGTCTTCAATTTTTATTGATGACGGGTCAAGTAAGCTACCCAATTCGGGTGCCAACTGAAAATGTTCGTACAACATCTTCATGCCGTTTTCCATTCTACCTTTATCATCTCTTGGCACATTGCCCACCAACTTAATCCAATCTTCTACTTTGCCTTTTGGTGCAATGCCACTGCAAGCCAAATTCATTTCGGGTAGTTCTTTGTAATGCCCGCAAAACTTCCAGGCAGTGAGTGCTAAGTTAAAAGCGGCTATTTGAGTACATCGGGCATCTAACTCTAATCCATGCAAATTTTCTGCTATTACTTTATCTGTTGCCTGCTCTTTGGATAAGCCTTCTTCTTGCATGCGCAAAGCTGCAAATACAGGAAACAAGGAAGCAATAAAATGACCAGAGCCCATGCAGGGGTCTAATGCTGTTATTTCGGCTGCTTTATCTGGCCATCCTTCGAACTTACCGGCAGCAGGTATCAAAGTAGCTCCGCCATCCTGGCGGAAATTATCATTTGCTCCGGCTGGAAGCACGGAGCTACTTTTCGAAAGATTATGATTTAGTATATATTCCCTAAACTTCTCCAACGAAGTTTCACTCCTTACCAAATGGTCAAAATACTCCTTTTGCCAAAATGTGCCACTCTTGCCAATTATTTTGTTGATTTCATTTGCAGTAAATGATTTCCAGGAATGAAGAATTTCTGAAACCTGGTGTTCACCTGAAGGCTCTACCAACACATGTACATGATTGGCAGCCACCACATATTCATCCAACCTGTATCGTACTCCGTCAAAATGCCTGAGTGCTTGCTCTACTATCAATCTGGCTTCAGGTTTAGCCAGCTCACAGGCTCCATGTCCGGCATCCAGGTATTGTTGCATTTTTACAGAGAAGCGGTCATAATATTCTTTTTTTTGCTGTTTTGTGTGAGGCTCAGGATTTCGAGCCTTCCACCTATCTATCTCCTCTTGCCATTCTTTAAGCTTTTCCTGTGGCATAGAATCCGCAGTCCTGAAAGAGATAAAGTAAATTTTACCTTCTTGTCGCCAATGGGGTAAGTTTCCTTTTATGTGTTTAATCTCTTCGAAAGGATTAAAGTAACTCCGGCTTCCAGCCGGAAATTCATTTACTGTTATATTCCGGCTGGAAGCCGGAGCTACTCTTAAATACTCAAATTTTATTGGCGGTTTTACCCCAGGATTACGGCTTACCCACCATGCACCTAATGTATTGTCGATGAGAAAATGAACCATGTAGGGTTCGGTAAATAGCTGCGTAACTGCTGGTAGTTTTTCACCGTCAATTTTATCTCCACTTTTGTTGATTCTTTCCTTTTCTTCACTTTGCCAAAACTGGTAAACCCAACCCAATGCATCATCGGCAATAAAGATTTGTTTTTCTAAAGCATCAATAATTTCTTCCAGGTTTATACGGTCATTGGAGGCATAGGCCACCTGCATTAAAGGATCATCGGTTCTAAAAATAGCTGGCAACATTTTACTGGCATAGTTGGCCGCTGCATCCCATTTATCTACAAAACCTTCCTCTTTTGACAACTCCTCGCAATCCTCCATGGTTACTGCTACTCCATCCGGGTGAATCAGTAAACTATTGGCTTCAAGGAATTTGGCAAACAACATTTTGTGCCAGGTTTCATAAGCCAGTTCGTAACTGAGGTGGCCGATATTTTGTATCCCATTGGCGGGCAATACATCGCCCAGCAAACGGGCCTTGCTACGCAGGCTATTTCGGAGCTTGCGTTGCGCTGGTGTCATGTGAACAAAGGGCTCGGGATGATCCACGGCCATGGCATGCAGGGCGTTAAATGCACCCTGCTCTGCTGCTTTTCGTGCTTGCTTTACGGCTGATTCCAGCGTGTTTCGTTGTTGTGGGGTGAGTACTGCCATTTATTGTAGGTCTTTATTTAATTCGTTTTCAAATTCTTCTACGGTTGGCAAAGTGCTTTTGAGTTCGGCAGGTAAAGCCTGGGTTACGGTAAATTCACTTACCCCAATGGGTTTGCTCATACCACGCAGGGCATATTCCACTTCGATTTTGTTTTTACTTTTACAAAGGATAATACCGATAGAGGGCTGATCGGCTTCGGTTTTTAGCAGGTCATCTACAGCAGAAAGATAGAAGTTCATTTTACCTGCAAACTCTGGTGTAAACTCTACTGCTTTGATGTCAATCACTACAAAGCATCTTAGTCGAATATGATAAAAAAGTAAATCTAAACGATAATCTTTATCGCCTACTTCCAAAGGATATTGGCGGCCAATAAAAGCAAAGCCCTTTCCCAGTTCCAACAAAAATTTGGTGATGTGTTCGGTAAGTTGTTTTTCTATTTCCAGTTCCTGCATTTTTGGTTCCAGGGTGAGGAAACCAAAATTGTAGGGGTCTTTAAGTATTTGAGTGGCCATCAATGCCTGTTGCTCGGGCAAGGTTTGATTAAAATTGGTAATGGCTTTGCCCTGCCTTGCAAAAAGATTTTGTTCTATTTGTAGAGTTAGTATGGCCCTGCTCCAATTGTGTTCAATGGTTTGATTGATATAAAACAGGGCTTCATCCACTTGTTTTATTTTATTAATAATCACCACATGATGCCCCCATGGCACTGAAAACAAAGCCATTGATAGTCCAACAGGTTGTTGGACTGGATTTTCCAGGCTCAGTGCAACAGCTTGCTGCACTGAAATTTCAGTTGTTGGATTTTCGTTCAGTCCAACAAGCTGTTGGACTGAAGTATCAGCAGCATAAAACTGGTAAAACTTCCGCATAGAAAAAAGGTTAGACCGGGAAAAGCCTTTTATATCTGGAAATTCGTCCCGCAAGTCTTTCTCTAATTGCGTCACATAACTATTTCTACCTTCAAACAAAGCCTGGTTTTCGGCAATCATCTTACCGGTATTCCAATAAAGTTGAATGAGCGAAGTATTAACCGCCAGGGCAGCTTTTGCCTGCACAGAACGAATATGTTGCTTGAGTTGTACAAGCAATTCGTGGTATTGTTCCTTTATTGAAATTTCTTTATTCACCCGCAACAGTTATTTTAGAATGATGGAGCTAGATTCTTTCAATAGGGTTTCCAATTCGGTTTTTAGTGTTGATACATAGCTGTCAATTTCTGACTGAGTAGTGATGGTCCTGCGCGGCAGACTGAACGTTTTTGCCTGTGGAGCCGACAATAAAATAGCATCTTCCAAGGCCGATTGGAATTGACCAGACAAGGCTGCAATTTTAGTGTCCCAGGTAAAGAGATTAGCCTTGTTTAATTGATTAAGCAGGGTATGCGCATTCAAATCTTTGATTTCCGGTTTTGCCAACAACTGATGTTTAGCGAGTATGCTGTATTTCTGCTCGGGAGTTAGTTTTTTAAAATACTCAATGGCTTGCAAATCCGTCATACGCAAATCATAATGGGCATTGTATTGCCTTTTGCGTTGGTTGAGTATGGCCAATAATTTATCGGTAATGGCGGTTAATATGGGCTGTATAGGATCCGGCTCCTGAAGCAGCAAACGATTATTCCGGATGGCATCGGTTTCCATTTTTAGTTGCTCCATTTCCGGTTCATCAGGGGCTTGATTGTTTAAATCCACTAACAAATTCCAAAGTGGCTCCCTTACACTTACGAGATTTGCCTTTGCACTCCAATCGGTAAACTTAGCCTGGAGAATGTCCTTTTGCTGCAGGATATCCAAGAGTCTTTCATTCCCTTCCTTGTTTTCAATTTCCCTGATAAAATCTGTATTGATTGGTTCAGACCGGGGTGTATCGCCACTTACCTGTGTGGAAAAGGTTTTAAGTTTATCGAGGTATTCATTAGAGTAAGGGAATATTTCATGGTTGGGTGGGCAGATAATACCGGCATCCTGAAACAATTTTCGAATGGCAATCTTATCCTTGGCACCCAAAATGTGTACTTCCTTTTTGAAAGTAGCCTGGTTGATTTTGGCCACCTTCAAATCTGTTTCACTGGTGGAAATATGCTGCATGTTTTTCAGCATGATCAGTATGGCATCAACGGCATCCTGCGGCCAACCATATGGGGCTTTCATAAAATGGTTACGGGTGTCCTTACCCGTTTTCGAGCTGTTGCCCATAAACCGAAGGATTTCGGAAGCAATGGGATGTTTGTCTATATCACCTGTATAGTTGATGGCATTTAATGCATCAGGGTTTCCTGCCAGAGCTTTGGTTAAAGCCTGACCCCAACTTAGGTAATCCGCTTTGGCTTTGAAGTCTGGAAACTGGCGGTCGGCAATACTGTTCAGCGCCTCCTGTATATTGTCTTTTAAGGTACCGGATTGCACCTTGTTGCCACCTGCAAGAAACACGATGCTTTCGTTACAGATTTTCACAATCAATTCCTGAATGGTCGTATTAGCTTGCGATTGTCGAGTTTCCATGCTCCTTTTTGCTTGTTCCCCTTCAGGAGTGGAAGGTAAGCCCATGGCATTAATGGTTAAACCGGTTGCTAAGAATTTGATGATCTCTATTTTTAATTCAGGATCACGAAATTTTTTCACAAAAGCATACGCCAGCGGAGCATTGTTACCTACAGCACGAATTTCATTCTCCACTGTGGTTTCGTTTTCAAACCAGCCATCCCGTATCCACAAATTCAATTTATGTTCGGTGTTGGGCATGGTGTCCTTGTCCCAAAGCTCAAAGTCACGAACCATTCGTGAAGTACCTTGTGTAAGGCTTATACCACGGGTCTTGTCTTTGAAATGTGCAATGATCCTTTCTCTACGCTGCGACTGTATCTGGTCGTCACCGGAATTATTGAGCCTGATGTATTGCTTGGTAAATTCCTGTTCCCATTCTGCTCCAATCTTTGTTTGCAGTTTGTACTCGTCATTAATGGGCATGAGCCCCTTTTCCTCCACCAATTTTTGAATCCGCTCTTTTACTTTGGTGCGAAAGACTTCTGAGTTTACATTCAGGTCGTTTATCAACAAGTCGGCAATGGTGTTTTCATTGGATTTCAGGCCGGTATCCGTGATATTTGATGTAATTTGATCCAATAGGAAAACGGCACTTAAAATTCTTCCCTCGATTTCAGCATCCCCACCCTGGGCTTTCTTACCCTGGATTAAATTACTGGTATCGTTCAGCAACAATCCAGCCATTATAAGGTCTGAGCGGGTCTGTGTGAATATAAAATCAGCAGGAACAATATACCCCACCTCCTTTTCGGCAATCGTCTTTAAGCTGTCGTCAATTAAACGTAACTGGTTTCTTAATTGTCCTGAAGTACCTGCCACATCTACAACTTGTAATACCTTGTACCAAAACTTTCTGGTAGATGGGAGTAATGGATAATCGGCTACCAAGGTATTTTTGTCTTCGGTGAGATAACCGAACACTGTACCTGTCAGGTTACGAGATATTTCACCTGATGCCGCTTCGAGTTTAGTGCTCAATGGAGGAATAGAGGAAGGCTTCTTATCCAGTATAGTCTTGCGAATGACCGTCTGGATGTCCGTATTGGTTAACTGAATGGGCACCCTGAATCGTGCCATTAATCGCTGAAGATTAGGTGTATCTGAAAGTGCATTCTGTCCGGTGCCCACCAGGAGGAATTTACCATCAAAACGAGAACATAAATCTTCTGCCAATAATTGTACATCAAAGGCAAGATTGGCATCTGTGCCGATAAATTGTTGTACCTCATCAAGAATAATGATGGTGCAGGGAATTTTATCACCGAATGTATTTGGGAGAATTTCTTCTCGTATGGTTTTCACAAAATCTTCACGCCCTATGGTATCCACTCTTGCAAACTGAGCTCTGAACAGTTCCAATAATTTAGCTTCATTTTCTGCCATTTCGGGTTTCATTTCCAAAACCGCTTTCGCCAGTGAGGTAGAAACAAAGATTCTTTCAACTTCTGTTCTTATATCCTTTCCCGCAGTTTCTAAAATTGCCTGCACGCCATCATAAATACCTTCTTTCCTTAACCAATGAACAAATTTGAAGTGGTGGTATTGCTGAGGCAGGCCTAATGAGTTTAAAAAGATCTGTAAAAAGGAATATCGAATATCCTTCGATGGAAAATCACGTAGTGTACCGGCAACAGATAGTTTACCTTGTATTTTTTGTTTCCTTTCTATTTCAACAAACAGGTCCTGAATGTCCAACGGTAAGGGTTTAATATTTCGTGCTGATTTGCCATTCTGAAATTCAAAATCATTCCACAGGTAACTGGCCATTTTTACCAAATGCGATTTACCGCTTCCGTAAAAACCACTCACCCAAAAGGCGGGCTGTTCAGAACTATTATAATGCTGTAAATAAAACTCCAGTATTTTCCTTAATCCTTCATGGTATTCGCCTTCGCATACAAATGTTTTTAATTCGTACTCTACCAGGGAGAGGTCTTCCTTTTCATTGATGGCTCTGATTTTTGCAACCCCTTCGTTTTTAAGGTTTACCTGATCCGGATTCAGAGTAAATAGTTCTTTATTTTTCATTCCTTTGATTTATACTGTTATTGGCCTCGCTAAATAATCCCAGCCATCTCTGGCATCGAGCAAACGGTAATGATTGTGTTCAAACTCACCTGGGAAAAAGAGAAGTAATCGTCCTTTAATTTCCTTGTCGCAGCTTTTCAATACTTCCGATAAGCGGGCAAATCCGAAAAGAGATGACACATCTTTCAGCGCGATCAATGTTTGCTCGTCCCGCTCAACTTTGCTAATCTCATTTTTCAAGAACTGAATGGCAAATGGAATAAATTCGGCTTCTAATTGATCCACAATGAATTCGGGGTTTCTGAAATAGTCTTCCCGGTATTCGTGGTTGGCCATCCAAGTAGGAAAGCATTGCTTTAGAGAAATACTTTTCCATTTTTTCCCTGCTTTGATAGCCGCGGTCTCAAAGTCACCCATTCGTAAATCCACTTTTCTTTGCTCGCTCGGGTCATATACTAAAAACCAAATTCTTTCCTGGCCGGAAAGTGCAGAAGACCAAGGTTCCTTTACTACCTTTTCATAAGCATCGAGTAATAAATCAATTCTTGTTGCCATTTATTCCAATTTTGTTTAGCAGGTTGGTAAAACTGATAGCAGTGACACTGCCCGCATATTGATACTGCATAAAATCTTTCCTGGCACATTCAATAGCCAATTCTCTAAGTTTATTTTCAGGTAAACACAGAGCTTTCACTCCATTGTTGTTCCAGATAAAATCACCTCTATAGCCTTTTAGGTAGGCCAAGAAAAATGCGAAGCCAGCAACACGATAGCTGATATAGGGTTGAACTCTAATGTTTTTTACTTTCCCTTCGATAAACCCTGACTGTTTCCATGAGCTCGCCATATTTTTTGCCATCGACCTTCGGGTGTTGGCCGAATATTGATTAGGGTAATATTTTTCAATCATTTCTTCAAATAATTCAATTGCGGCTTTTTCCCCTGGTTTTGTGTTTTGCAAAACCTCAATACTTTTAGCCAATAAATCATCCTGGTTAATGGCATATACAAAAG
>Ga0163151_10008632_pt1 | contig 11404 bp, 9 predicted proteins | sample OliLakLV19MP5IB2_FD_145596 | JGI IMG/M metagenome (GOLD analysis project Ga0163151, IMG submission 145596) | Freshwater microbial mat bacterial communities from Lake Vanda, McMurdo Dry Valleys, Antarctica - Oligotrophic Lake LV.19.MP5.IB-2 | ecosystem: Environmental > Aquatic > Freshwater > Lake...
GTGTTGCGGAGCTAGGCGTTCAGCTGACGCCGAGCGTCTGCAGCATCGGCAACGACGGCGCGAAGAAATGCGCGCCCGTTGCCGCGCGGCTGAAATCCATCAGACGGTCGTAGAGACCGTCGCCGGCGGCGCCCATCATGCGCGCGAACATGTCTTCCGGGATGCCCGGCGTGCGGCAATAGGCGATGAAGAAGAGACCGTGCTCGTCGGCGTTGCCGTAGGGCAGCGACTGGCGGACCATCTTTAGCTCTTCGCCATCGACCTCGATGTTCGAGCGCGCGGCATGCGAGGTGTCGGGCTTGAGGTCGTCGGGGAGCTCTTCCGAGTCGGGCTTGCGACGGCCGATCACGTCTTCCTGCTGCGCGACGGTGAGTCGGCCCCACTTCGCGAGATCGTGCACCCAGCGCTGCGCGAAGACGTAGCTGCCACCCGCGAAGTCGGGATCGTCGTCGCCGACGAGCGCCCACTCGGCACGCTCGTCGCCTTTCGGGTTCTCGGTGCCGTCGATGAAGCCCGTGAGGTCGCGCGCGTCTTTTCGGCGGAAGGCCGCGACATCCTCCACCACCTCGACCATGGCTCCGAGCCTACTGCGAAGACCGAGGACGGTGTCGAAGGTGAGATCGCGGAGCGCCGACGTCACGTGCAGCAGCACGGCGCCGCCCGTGCTCGGTGCCGAACGACCGTCGACGCTGATTGCCTTGAAGGGCCGGAGCCCCTTCGGTCGGCGCGTCGGCGCGAGCGCGTCCCAGAAATCCGGCCCGATGCCGACGGTGACCGTGAGCTTCGCCGGGTGATCGGCGGGATCGAGCGCGGCGACGAGCGCGGGAATCGCCCGCAGCTCCGCCGCCACGGCGCGGGCGTCGCGCGCATGATCGCGCACGCGCAGCACCAGAAAATGCGCCGCATGCTGCGGCTCGGGAACGACTCCACTCTGCGGCTCTGGACGGCGCGCCATGGCGGTGGTTTCTATGCCGCGCTTTATCACCCCGCAATTCGCGCCGACGTTTCGTCAGAACAGTCGCCGGAGATCGCGCGCCGTATGCAGCACCCGAAGGATTTCGACGCCGACGGCGGTGGGGCGGTAGTAGATGCGGTAGCGCGGGAATCCCGGAACCGGCCAGACTCGCAGATCCTTCAGCTCGGGAACTGCGACGTTTCGCCGGCGCCCGATGTCCGGCAGCGCCGCGATTCGGCGGTACGCATCCTCGACAGCGCGGAGATAGCGGCGAGCGACGGCAGGTCGACGCCGTGCGAGGTAGTCGACCTGGAGCGCGAGATCACGGTCGGCGATCTCCTTTCGGACGACTCGTTTTCGTTGCACGACTCGGCTTCGCTTTCTTGCTCTCGCGCTCCACTCGGTCGACGTGCGCGTGCAACCGGCGGAACAAGGCCTTCACGTCGCCCCTTGCTTCCCGACTTTGGAGTCCCCTCGTCAGTCGCTCGGCCAGAAGGCGTTGCGCGGATTCGTCGCGATCCTTCCTGATGAGATGACGGACGTACTCGGTTGGCGTTCCGAATCCGCCGGCCTTCGTTCGGTCGTCGACGTAGCTCCGTAGCTCATCTGGCATGTTGACGTTCAGCGATCCCATGCCTCATGGCCTATCCGCTGCTGACGGATATCGTCAATATTCGCCCTAGCTCCGCGCTAAGCATCCGGGACCGTACACGTCCCGCCTGGCGTCCGACATCCGTACTCGGATATGGCGACGAGCTCGGCCAACTCACGGACGGAGGACACACCATGGCAACGCGTTTCGATCTCACCGACAAGGTCATCATCGTCACTGGCGGGAGCCGTGGGCTCGGCCTCGAGATGGCGCGCGCGTTTGCCGAGCACGGCGCCGACGTCGTGATCGCGAGCCGCAAAGCCGACGCGTGCGAGCGCGTCGCCGCCGAGATTCGCGAGCGCTCCGGCCGTCGCGCGCTCGCCGTCCCGTTCCATGCCGGCAAGTGGGAGGACTGCGGCCGCTTGCTCGATGCGACCTACGCCGAATTCGGCAGGCTCGACGTGCTCGTCAACAACGCCGGCGTGTCGCCGCTCTATCCGTCGCTCACCGGCCTCAGCGAAGAGCTCTGGGACAAGGTGATGGCCGTCAATATGAAGGGCCCGTTCCGCCTGGCCGCGCTCGCCGCCGAGCGCATGGCGGCGAAGGGCGGGAGCATCATCAACGTGAGCAGCGTCGGTGCCGTGCAACCGACCGTCGGCGAGCTGCCGTACGCGATGGCCAAGTCGGCACTCCACACGATGAGCGCCGCCCTCTCCCACGACTACGCGGGTCGCGTCCGCGTCAACGTCATCATGCCCGGCGCGTTCCTCACCGACATCAGCAAAGCCTGGCCCGCCGAGATGCGGAGCATGATGGAGCGCCAGATTCCGATGGGCCGCTGCGGTGAGCCCGAGGAGATCGTCGGCGCCGCGCTCTACCTAGCGTCGGACGCGTCGTCGTACACGAGCGGCGCCGTCATCAAGATCGACGGCGGCTGGGCGTATCGGGCGAGCTAGCTGATTTCTTTCCAAGACGGACGCACGACGGTCGCTCCGAGCGGGCCGCGGGGTGGCGGCTCGTCGGCTCAGCAGATCCTGGACTCCGAGAAGTTCAAGGGCACCATGCGTAGGGCCGCGTAGCGGATCTGACGAGCCGCCGAACCGCTACCCCACGAGACCCGTCAGCACCGCCGCTGCGCGATGTGAAAACAGACCAAGAGCACCCGATCGGCCCAGCGAGCGCCGCTGAGTCGTATTCACATTGCGCTGCGACGGGTGGACGTGGGGTGGGACGACGCTGCGTAGGCGACTAGATCGGACACGGGGGCCCTACGAATTCTACCCTTGAGCGGTGCGGGCGTCCGATCTGCGGAGCCGGAGCAGCGCCGTCCCACCCCACGCACAGCAGCGACCGTAGTGCAGCGGACACAGCACGACAGCGCTATTTGTCCGTCGCCGCGAGCTTCTTCCGCCGCCGCGCGTTCTTGATCTCGCGCGTGACGATGCCGCGGAGGTCGCCGAGACCGAACTTCGGCCACTCGAGCAGCGCCTCCATGACGGTGATCGTCTTGCGGCTCTCGCCGCGCCAGTCGCTCACCTGGCCGGGCTTGTAGATCTTGGGCGTTCGGAAGAGCGCGCTGCGGTCGAAGACGTCGCCTTCGCCGAGCCACTGCACGGTGACCGGGACACCGAGCGTCTCGGCGAGCCGAACCTCTTCGAGCGCGGTGGTCGCGGGCTTCGGCGACGGCGTCTCGACCAGCACCTCGATGCCGCGCTTCAGCACGACGACGAAGAAGACGCGGGCGCCGATCGCGCTGATGAACTCGTAGCACGCGTCGACGAGCGCGGCCGGCGTGATCGTGCGGCCGTTCATCTGGATCATCTCGGTGGCGCGACCGAGGACACGCACGGTCGGCGCGGTGCGGCCGCACGCGCAGGGCTCGTGCGAGATCTCCACGAGGTCGCCGGTGACGTAGCGCACGAGCGGCATCACCTCGTGCACCAGCGACGTGACGGTGAGGACACCCGGGCTGCCTGCGGGGACGGGTGTGAGCGTGGTCGGGTCGAGCAGCTCGGGCTCGAAGAGCTCGGTCGCCAGGTGCAAGCCGCCCTCGGGACAGCTGATGCCGAGCAGCATCGTCTCGTTCGAGCCGTAGATCTCGACGACGCGCACCTGCCACGCGTCGGCGATCCAGCGCTTGAACGCCGGCGGCAGCACGGCCCCGCCGAGCAACGCGACTTTCAGACCGCTGCACTCGCGCGCCACGTCGAAGCCGAGCTCGCGACCGGCCTCGCGCAGCAGCACCATCTCGAACGGCAACGTGGAGAGCACGCTCACCGGCAGCCGGCGCATGAACTCGAGCGCGCGCCCGAAGGGCACGTCCCAGCTCATGCTGCCCGCGGCGATGTGACAGCGTCCGGTCCGCCGCAGCACCTCTTCCATCAGGAAGTGGATCGGCGCGAACGACGGGAAGCGGTTCAGCAGCATCGCGTCGTTGGCCGCGAGCTCGGGCACCGCGCTCGTGATGAGCTCGGCCATGACGCCGAGCTCGGCGAGGCCACACCACGTGGAGACCGGCTGACCGGTCGTGCCGCTCGACTCGTGATAGTGCCACGCGTGCGCCGGCGGCACCGCCAGGAGATCGAACGCGCCGGCGTTCGCGATGTCCTGCTTCTTGGTGAGCGGCAGACACGCGAAGTCGGCCGGCTCCTCCAACCGCACCGTCGCGAGTGAGCGCGCGTAGTAGCTGCTCTGACGGGCTCGGCCGATGGCCGTGCGGACGAGCTCCCAGCGCTCCGGGGTGAGACTCATCGGCTACGCAGCCGAGTTCCGCTGCGACCGCCGCATCTCACCGAGGGTCGTTGCGACGCGCATGAGATGGATGCCCGGCGCTTTGTCGGGGCGGGAGGTTTCGAGGCTCTCACGCCAACGGGCGTCGACCTGCTCGATCGCCGTGACGTCGGCCGGGATGTCGCCGGTACCGGAGATCAGGCGCACGAAGGCTTCTCGCGGCTCGAGCGCCCCGTCGGGATCGACGAGCTTCCGCGCGTGCCAGAAGTAGGAGTCGGTCGCCATGTGGTGGTTGTAGAAATAGACGAGGAAGCGGCGGTAGCGCTCGAACGCGTTCCGATAGGCGGCGTCGTAGACCGGGAACGCGGCGTCGACGGTGCGACGGCCGGCGAGCACGTCCTCGAGACAATCGGAGGCGAGCAGCCCGGAGAGGCACGCGAGGTGGACGCCCGTCGAGAAGACGGGGTCGATGAAACACGCGGCGTCGCCCGCGAGCAGCGCACCGCCGTGATAAAAACGTTTGCTCGAGTACGAGTAGTCGCGGATGACGCGCACCGGCGCCACCTGCTTCGCACCGACGAGCAGGCGTTGCACCGGTTCGCAGCCGCCGATCAGCTGAGCGTACGTCGCGTCGAGGGTCGCGCCCTTGGCGCGCTCGCGCCAACGACTCGCGTCGACGACCGTACCGACGCTGACGGTGCCGTCGTGGAGTGGGATGTACCAGCACCAGCCTTCGCCGTGCGCGGCCGAGAGGATGTTGTTCTGATGCGGCTCCTCCATGCGCCCGGCGTCGGCGAAGTAGCTCCAGAGCGCCAGATTCTTGAAGAAGTCGTTGTACTCGCGGAGATGCTCGCGCCGGCCGATGATCGCGTTCTGGCCGCTGGCATCGACGACGTGGGCCGCATCGACGCGCAGCACGCTGCCGTCGTCGAGGCGCGCGGTGACGGCGAACGGCCCTTCGCCGTCGATCGACTCGACCGTCGCGCCTTCGCGGATGGTTGCGCCCTGGCGGCCGGCGTAGCGCAGCAGGATCTCGTCGAACTGCGATCGGATGACGTGGTACGCGTGCGTGTAGCCGCCTGGGTCCTCGTGGAACAGAAAGCTCCAGGGCTCGACGTTCGAGCCCCAGACGAACGTGCCGCCGGGCTTCCGGATGAACCCGGCCGCCTCGATGTCGGGCAGCACGCCGACGTGCTGCAGGATCGGGAGCGTCGCCGAAAGCAACGACTCGCCGATGTGGTAGCGCGGAAAGTGCTCGCGCTCGAGCACGAGCACGCGACGGCCGGCGCGCGCGAGCAACGACGCGACCGTCGAGCCCGCAGGACCACCGCCGACCACGACGACGTCATACGACGTAGGGACCGGGGACATGCGGCCCATGATTTAGCGGCTTCGACGGGGGCCGACAACCGAGCTTCCCTTCGCAAGTTTCCCCGCGCGGAGCGATGTCGTAAGGTCGTCGTTCCCGCATGGGCATCTCGCACGCGCTCACGATCGACGTCGAAGAGTGGTTTCACGACGACTGGCGACCGGATCGCGGTGCCGATTGGGACCGCCTGCCGAGTACGGTCGCTGCCGACGTCGGCGTCCTCCTCGACATGCTGGCAGCCGCGGGTGCGCATGCCACGTTCTTCGTACTGGGCGATGTCGCGCGCCGGCAGCCCGCGGTCGTGAAGCGGATCGCCGCGGCCGGCCACGAAATCGCGAGCCATGGCGACGCGCATCGCAAAGTACCGAGCCTCGGGCGGGAGGACTTCAAGCGCGACGTCCTGACGTCGCTCGACGTGTTGAGCGACGTAACCGGCGTCCGCGTCGCGGGCTATCGCGCGCCCTACTTCTTGAGCCGCGCCCGCGACCTCTGGGCGATCGACGTCCTCGCCGAGCTCGGCCTGCGCTACGACGCGAGCTACGTCCCGGTGCGTTGGATGCCCTACGTCGGCCGCAGCATTCCGCGCGTGCCCTATCGCCATCCCTGCGGGCTCTGGGAATTTCCGTTGCCGTTCGCCGAGCGCTTCGGCGGCTGGAACCTGCCGTATGCCGGCGGCGGCCCGCTGCTGCGCTTCCTGCCGGTCGGCCTCGTCGAGCGCGCGCTCCGCAGGCACGAGGCCGCGGTCGGCCCAGCCGTCGTCTATTGTCATCCGTGGGAGCTCGACCCCGAGGTGCGCGCGCTTCCCGGGACGCCGCGCTACGTGCAGATCTGGAAGCGGATCGGGCGCGGACGGACGTTGCCCGCGCTGCGCCGACTGCTCTCCTCGTTCACGTTCCGCTCGATCCGCGAGGTGTATGCGGACGAGCTGGCGCGCTGAGACGCCGACGGCGGCCAGCGCCGATACGTCGAGCCTGCGCCTCGCGCTGCCCGTGCTCGCGGGTGCCGCCGCCGCGTACGTGCTGTGGCGCTTCGCGACCGACGCGAGCCCGGTCCCGCCGCGCGTCGTGCTCGGCGCCCTGCCCCTCTATCTCGCGCTCTGGCTCACGACCGTCGTGCTGCATGCGTTTCGCTGGCAGATGATCCTCCGCCGCCTCGGGACCGACGTTCCGCTCGCGCGGCTCACCCGCCTCTGGCTCGCGGCGCGCGCCGTCGGCGCGGTCGTTCCGTCGGGTACGCTCGGCGGCGAGCCGGTGCGCGTCCGGCTCCTCACGGCGAGCGGCATGACCGGCGCGAGCGCGGCCGGTGCCGTCGCGCTCGACCGCGCGCTCGAGCTCGCCGGCAACATGATCGTCGGCCCGCTCTGCATCGCCGGCGCGATCGCCCTCGGTGCCGGTCCGGGCACGGCGATGGGGATCACGGCCGTCGGCGCGCTCGTGGGACTACTCGTCCTCGGCCTGGTCTACGTGCGCGGCATGCACGGACGGCCGGCGCTCGTCCCTCTGCTCGGGCCGCTGCTGCCGCTTCTGCCACGACGATGGAAAGACCCGCTCGTCCAGCACACCGTGCGGGCCGACGCGGCGTTGCGCGAGACGCTCGCCGCGCATCCGGGGCTCGTCCCGACCGGCATCGGCGTGTCGCTCGCGATCGAGGCGCTGCACTTGTTCGAGCTCGCCGCGCTCTTCGCCGTCTTCGCGCTCGCCGTGCCGCTACCGCTGCTGCTCCTGAGCTCGATGGGCATCGGGATCGCGCACGCGGTGCCGGTGACGGCGGCGCTCGGTACGCTCGAAGCGACCCAGATCGGCCTCTTCGCGATCGGCGGCGAGCCGCTCGCGACCGGGCTCGGCGTGGCCGTCGCGCTCCGGCTCGCCGAGACGTTCTGGATCCTCGCCGGCCTCGCGTGCCTCGCGTTCGCACCCGGCTGGCACACGCAACGGGATCGCGCTGGGTGACGCCACGATGCTGACCATGATCGCCAAAGTGCTCTTCACCGTCGGATGGCTCCCGCTGTTCGTGTTCCGCAGCGAGCGCTTCAACGAGCGCCGCGCGGTCGCGACGTCGGACGAACGCCGCGCGATGTGGAACGTCGCCGCCGCCGTCAGCGTGCACGTGACGCTCGCCGAGATCGCGCTCCGGGATGCGGGCGACGTGCCGGTCTTACGCGCGATCATCGGCATCGCCGTCTTCCTGATCGGCTTCGCGTTCTGGATGCTCGCGCGCCGCGCGCTCGTCGCCTACGGCCGCCTGCTCGATCCGTCGCAGCCACCGCCCGCGCTCGTCACCACGGGACCGTTCGCGGTGGTCCGCCATCCGCTCGCGCTCGGCGTCGTGATCCTGGCGCTCGGACCGGCCGTCACCGCCGCCACCCCCCTCACGTGGGTAAGCTTCGTCGCGGTGGTCATCGCGCTCGCGCGCCGCTGCATGCAGGACGAGGTCGAGCTCCGCGCGACGTTCGGCGCCGACTACGAGCGCTACGCGACGACGACGACCGCCCGCCTCATCCCATACGTCTGGTGACCATCAAGCTCAGAGCCCTGTGAGCGAGGTCCTCGGATTCACTCCGAGGACCGAGGGCCATCGGAGGATCGAGCGCAAAGCGCTCGACCGCACGGGGCCGAAATCGACTAGAATGCCTGGCGCGTCCCGAACAGGAACTGCACCCCGCTCTCATCCACATCGTCGATCCGCTGCGCCACCGCGAGGTACGCGACCGACGGATAGAACCCCATGAAGTCGTACATGCCCGCGACACCGACGCCGACACCGACCGCGAAGTCGCTCGGGCGATAGAGCGACGTGCGCCGATCCTCCACCCTGCCCGCGTCGAGGAAGAGGCGGAGCTGGCCGTGTCGGAACGTCACCCAGTCGAAGAAATTGTGGTCGACCTCGGGGTAGATCGTCTGGCGGAGCTCGATACGCGCGAGCGCGACGTTCTCGCCGAGGCGCTCGTCGACGGGCACGGCGCGGACGGCGAGGTCGCCGCCGAGCGAGTAGCGGCCCTGGTTCGGCACACGACTCGAATCGACGGGTGAGCTGAACGCGTTCATCAGCTGAACGGCAAGCAGCGTCCGCGGCGTGAAGAGCGGCTTCACGAAGCTCATGCGGACGCCCCAGTCGAAGTAGTCGTACGAGCTGCCGAGACCGCGACCGAAGTAATCGCCGAAGAGGCGGATCTTGGTCTGGTCGGTCGGATTGTCCCAGGCGTATTCGTCCGTGTAGTCGTACCGCAGGCCGACGCCCGACAGCATGCCGTCGTCACCGCGCCCGCGCCGCGAGTCGTCGCGGAAGTCGCCGCGCAAGCCGGCCAGCGTATAGAACCCGTAGAGATTGTGGCGGTAGGTGGTCCCGTCGTTGCGCGGACCGAAGTGGAGACGTGGGCCGACGTGCATGCCGGCGCTCCGATCGGAGAAGAAGCCGATCAGGCCGATGTCCTTCGTGTAATCGTAGCGCTGGCGCGCGACGAAGAGCCCCGAGAGGCCGAACTCGCTCGACGTGACCGTGACGTCGGCGCTGTCGAGCACGACCTGCGGCGCGCGCGGGACCGCATTGTCGACGCGCTCGTCCTCGAGCAGCTTGCGATCGGGATCCAGCAGGACGCGGCGAGCGCGCCACGGCGTCGCGATCGAGAGGTCGGTGCGCGGACGGTCGTCGTTCCAGGTGACGCGCGTGCGCTGGTCTTTCTCCGCGCCCTGCACCTCCACCTCGACGGCCTCGGCAACCGGACGCTCGGAGCGGCGGATCAAGCTGAAACGCTGCGTCCGCGTCGCGCCGGCCGCAGCAGGGGTACCTGGGCCGGCGTTCAGCGCGACGTCGGCGAGTGCGTAGTCGAGCGGCCTCGGATAGGGCTGCGTCCAGTCCGCGAACAGGGTGTCGAGCGCGCGGCCATGCACCGCGGTCGCCGTCGCGCGGAAGGTCGCGGTGCCGCCAGCGAGATACCGATCGATGGTCGCGGCGAAGTCGGCGTCGCCGACGTCGTTCCGGAGCTTGGTGAAGATCGTCCGTCCGGGCGGCCGGTCGCGTCCGAGGCTCTCGCGATCGTCGCGCAGCGGCACAGCCTGGCGGCCCTCCGGAAAGAACGCCCGCCCGAACGGCAGCTTCGGCGCCGACTCGAAGCGGTCGACGATCGCGAGCACGTTGAGGATTCCGATCCAGTCGTAGACCGTGCGGTGGTGGGGATGCGCAGTCGCGAGCCAACGGTCGGCGAGCGCGGCGCTCACGCCTTCCACCACCCACGGCGTGTCGGTTGGCGACTCGCGCGCGGCGATCGGCTCCCACACGAGCGCCGCGTAGACGGCTTGGCGAGCTCGCGCTCGTGGAACTCGCGCAGCAGCTTGTGCACGCGCAGCAGGCGATCGGAGACGACGACGAGGTGCGGGCCGCCCTGTGCCGTCAGCTCGAGCCGGAGCGGAGCTTCGACGATCAGGAGCGCCTTCGCGGTGAACGGCACGCCGGCCGGCCGCTCCTTGATGATGCGCTCGACCGCGTCGAGGACGCGCTCGTGATGCGCTTCGGCCGGCCAGAGCGCGAACGCGCGCCGCGCGGGCAGCTCGGCGAACGCGACGATGCCCTGGTCGACGTCGCGGCTGTGCGCGGCGTAATCCTCCGCTGCGAAGAAGGTCGGCGGCGACCCGGCAGGCACGTCGAAGCTAAAGCGATCGGCCGGCGGTTCGGGTCCGAGCGTCTCGCCGACGAAGACCTTGAAACCGGTCGGGGCGCGGAGATCGCCGCGCACGGGCGCGGGACGCGGCGGGATCGCCGTGTCCCACGTGCCGTCCGCGGCGAGCGTCGGCAGCGCGGGGAACCAGCCGTCGATTGCCGTGAAGCGCCCGTCGGCCGAGCCGAACGGACCGTAGCGCTCGGGAAACAACGTACGGAACCGAGCCCGCACGGTCGCGGTGGCGCCGGGCGCGAGCGGGGTCGGCAACGTGATGCGCAGCAACGTATCGGGATGGCCGGCGATGGCGTCGCGCCGCGGTGCCGCAACCGTCTCCCACGCCGGCTCCGCGGGCGGCACGGGCACGCCCTTCGCCCTCTTCGGCGGCGGCGGCGCGGCGACGCGCGTTTCCACCTGCGCGACCGTCATGCCGCCGGCGACGAACGTCTCGCGCGGGTAGACGAAGGGACGATTGATGTCGTCGATCCGCGAGTCGGGGACGGCGAACCGATTGGGGAAGAGCACGAGCGCCACGTCGCGGATCGGCGCCGGACTCGTATTGATGAAGTGAGCCTCGACCGTGCCGGTGATCGTCCGCGCGGCCGGGTCGAACGCGGCGTCGATCACGTAGGCGGGCAACGGCGTGGCGGCGGCACGAACGGGACCCGCGCCCACGGTCGACGGCGGCATCCCGAGCGCACCGAGCACCAGCGCTAGCGCCAGCGCGCGACCGAGAAACATGGGGGCAGCCATCGCATACGGGAATGTGGGCGACAAGTGCGTCCGCGGCTTGAGCGCGCCGCGCGAGGAGCTTATGAACGCAGCCCGCACACCGCACTTCGATCGCACTCGCCCTCGCGCTCGTCCTCGCGCTGTCGTTCGCCGCCGACCACGCGCGCGCCGACGACGACTACAGCCTCGAGAGCGAGAGCCCACTCCGCTTGCGCGGGCTCCTCGACACCCGCGTCGTGCACGGCGCGCGCGATCTCGGCTGGACCGACCGCGGCCCCGGGAAGACGCGCTACGGCGGCAATCCGAACGGCGACGGCGCGGGTCGCGACACGCGGCTCGTGCTCTCGCACCTGGCGCTCGAGATCGGCGGGACGC
>Ga0163151_10008634_pt1 | contig 11402 bp, 5 predicted proteins | sample OliLakLV19MP5IB2_FD_145596 | JGI IMG/M metagenome (GOLD analysis project Ga0163151, IMG submission 145596) | Freshwater microbial mat bacterial communities from Lake Vanda, McMurdo Dry Valleys, Antarctica - Oligotrophic Lake LV.19.MP5.IB-2 | ecosystem: Environmental > Aquatic > Freshwater > Lake...
CAAAGGCACCAAACTTTTACCGGCCATAGCTTGCCTGCTCAGCCTTATCTACAGGATGCCTCATCGGACCGTAGCCCAAGTTTCTGGCCCTCACCAACACGCGCCGCGCGTGTTCGTTTACTCTTGATAGCGCGCTTCCTCGCTTCGTTCGACGGGGCGTACCTGGATTTCCCTTAGCGCTTCGCTTGTGAATTCCGTCGATTCCATCCAAAAGATTTATACCAGAAATTCTTGGCGTTGTCCAGCTTGTTAGATTAAACCGTTGAATTTAGAAGGAGTCTTTAGAAGAGCAAATCCACCCTGGGGTAGCGCCCTCAACCCCTTGCACCAAACCTGCGCCAGATCCGAATTCAGTGCAGGGCGACACTTGTGCTTCAAGCTTGCATTCGCCCCGTCGCAGCTTTGCTAATGCCCCGGCCCCGCCAACCGCGTCGCTTGCCGCGCCACCATCTTCCAGCCGCCCGGACCCTTCACCCACACGTGCAGGATATTCATATGCACGATATTCGTCTTGCTGTGGTAGAGATCGACTCCGCCAAGGACCAGCGCCGTATTGCCATAAATGCGCACCGCGGTCCCCGCGTAATCCAGCCGTTCCACGATCGATTTGCCCAACGCAATCGACTTGACGAACTGCGCCTTGGTCTCCAACTGTCCCGCCGAGTGAGTATACGTCAACTCATCGCTCAACAGCTTCTCCAACGCCGGCCCGTCCTTATTCAGCATCGCCTGCTTCAGCGACTCCATCGCCGCCGTAACTTCTTTCACCGCCGCGGGATCCGAAATTCCCGCCGCCGCCAGATACAGCGTTCCCGCCAGCGCCAATAGAATCATTTTCATGTGGAAAGTTCCTTATCCGAAAATCTCTTTTACAACTTCGCCCGCCAGTACCGTAGGCCGCTCCGCGCGACCGTTGTGCTGATAGGTAAGCTGCATGTGATCCAGCCCCATCAGCCACAGCACCGTCGCATGAATATCATGCACATGCACCGGCCGCTCCGCCGCCCGCAGTCCGATCTCATCGGTCGAGCCCACGTACTGCCCGCCCTTCACGCCCCCGCCGGCCATCCAGGTCGTGAAGCCCCACGGATTGTGGTCGCGCCCATCGCTTGCTTCGTTAAATGGCGTGCGTCCGAACTCGCCGCCCCAAACCACCAGCGTGTCCTCTAACATGCCGCGCGCCTTCAGGTCGGCGAGCAAGCCAGCGATCGGCTTATCGGAGGCGCGGCACCACTTCGAGTGGTTGGCTTCAATGTTGTTGTGCGCGTCCCACCCGCTGCCCGATCCGCAGTAGAGTTCGAGGAACCGGACGCCGCGCTCGACCAGGCGCCGCGCCAGCAGGCAGTTGGTTCCAAACACGGAGGTCGCCGGCTCGTCGATACCGTAGAGTTTCTTTGTGGCCTCGGACTCCTTGGTCAGATCCACCGCCTCGGCGCCGGACGACTGCATCTGGTAGGCGAGTTCAAAGGACCGGATTCGCGCATCGAGTTCGGTATCTTCCTGCTTGTCCTCCGCCCAGATTTCGTTCAGCTTGCGCAACAGTCCGAGCTCATTCCGCTGTTGCTGGCCGCTGATGCCAGCGGGCGGTTTGAGATCGAGAATCGGCGTGTCTCCGCGGCGGAATTGCGTGCCCTGGTAGAGGGCCGGGAGAAAGCCGGAGTTCCAGTTGTTGGAGCCTCCCAAGGGATCCTGATCGTCGGTGAGCACCACAAAGGAAGGGAGGTTCTTATTCGCTGTTCCCAGCCCATAGGTGGCCCACGCGCCGAGCGACGGCCGCCCGGCAAGCACCGAGCCGGTATTCATCTGGCAGACCGAGCCGACGTGGTTGATCCCGTCGGCCCAGCAGGACCGGATAATGGCCAGATCGTCCACCTGCTCACCGACGTGTTTATACCAATCCGAAACCCACGCGCCGCTCTGTCCATACTGCTTCCACTGGCGCTGGGACGCCATCAAAGTATTGTCCGCCGTGCCGCGCGAGGTCTGGGACGGTTTGCGAATGGAAGCCGGGACGGGCTGGCCGTGCAATTTGGTGAGCAGCGGCTTTGGGTCGAAGGTGTCCACCTGGCTCGGACCGCCTTCCATGAACAGCCAGATCACTGATTTCGCGCGCGGTTTGTGATGCGGATTCCTGGGGGCCAACGGGTTAGCGGGCGCCGCCTCGGCGAGCATTTCGGCGAGGGCCATTCCGGCCAGCCCGCTGCCGGCGCGAGTGAAAAAATCGCGCCGCGATGAGACATTCCAGTGATGAAGTAGCTTGCGATTCACTGTCGGCTCTCCTAATTCATGTACAAAAATTCGTTCGAGTTCATCAACACATGGCAGAAGCCGGCAAACGCCGCCACCCGCTCGGGAGGCACTCCGGCTGGCATCTTCTCCGGCAGTGGAACCTTCTCGTTCCGCGCCAGGCGATCCCGGATCAGCGCCGTCTGCTCGTCCATGTAGGTCAATACCTGCGCTCGTTCGCGCTCGTTCGGCGGGCGCGACAAGGCAATCCGGTACGCCCGGTCCACCTGCTGCTCGGCCGAGAGTCCGGCATCGTTCAACACACGGGAAGCCAGCGCCTGCGACCAATCGAACACCAGTTGATCGTTCATCAGAATCAGCGATTGCGCAGGAATGACGGTCCGGAACCGTCGCGCGCAACTCTCCTGTGGATTCGGCGCGTCAAAGGCTTCGAACATCGGATACACCATAATCCGTTTCCCGAAAATGTAGACGCTGCGGCGGTCGGCTTCGGCGGGATCTTTCTCCGGTGTCCAACCTCCATACTTCGCTGGCACGGCACCCGGCGGCAGCGGCGGATGAATGCCAGGCCCGCCCATTTTCGTGTTCAGCTTTCCGCTGGCGAGGAGCATGGAATCGCGAATCGCCTCGCCCTCCAGACGGTGTCGGTCATAGCGCCATAGCAGTTTGTTGTCTGGATCGGCCTTGGCGGATTCGGTGCGGGCAGTCGACGAACGCTGGTAGGCGTCGGACAACATGATTGTCCGGTGCATCTTTTTAATGCTCCATCCGTTCTCCTGAAATGTCGCCGCCAGATAGTCGAGCAGCGGCTGGTTCGCTGGCCGGTCGCCCATCAGGCCGAGGTCGCTCGGAGTACCTGAAATGCCGCGTCCGAAGTGATAATGCCAGATGCGGTTGACCATCACGCGCGCAGTGAGCGGATTTTTTGGGTCCGCGAGCCAGTTCGCGAGCACTGAGCGGCGCCCGGTCGAATTCATAAGCGGCGTGACCTTCGGGTTGCCCGGGTTCAGTATGGAGAGGAACCCCGGCTGCACTTCCTCGCGCGGCGCTTCCCACGCGCCTGCCGCCAGGACGTGTGTTTTGGGAGCTTCGCCGCTGTGATCGATTATCGTCTGCGCTTCCGGCGGATCGGGCGGCTTAATGGAGTCGAACTTCTTTAATTCGGCCTCAAGTTCCGCATACCGCTTCTTGGGTTCCCCCTTCAACTCGCGGGCGAGCGCGCGCTCCTGATAGGTAATCTGCGGCATCGCCTTGATCGCTAGCAACTGCTGCAGCGGTGAGCGCCGCGCGGGGTCGGCCGCCAATGCTTCTTGCGTGCCCTTTGAAAAGCGGACCTTGTAAAAATCGGCCTTCCCCTTGGCGACAGGTGCCGTCAGCTCCTGCATCTGTGCGCGGAGATCCCTGGTTTTCTCTTCCCACACGGTGCGCTGGTTTAAATAATTCTGGAGATTATCGCCATCGAGAAGCGTCAAATGGTCATCCTCGCGAATGTTAGCGAAGAAGGCTTGCAGACGGTAATAATCCTTATGCAGGATGGGATCGAACTTGTGGTCATGGCAGCGCGCGCAGCCAAATGTCAGGCCCATGAACACAGATCCCACGGTGTCCGTAATGTCGTTCAAAATCTCCTGCCGGCGCAGTTCGATCACAGGCTGATTGGTCTCTTCGGTGAAGTGGCGATTGAAGGCGACCGCTATGCGGGCGTTCTTATCGTGGGGATACAACTCATCGCCGGCAATCTGTTCGCGGATGAACTGGTCGTACGGTTTATCGCTGTTGAAAGCCTGGATGACGTAATCCCGGTAACGCCAGATGTTGGGCCGGGGCTCGTCGGATTTGAAGCCATTCGAATCCGCGTAGCGCGCAAGGTCGAGCCAGTGCCGTCCCCAGCGTTCCCCGTAGTGCGGCGATCCGAGGAGCCGGTCCACCACTTTCTCAAACGCGTTGGCGGCGCGGTCGGAAACGAACTCCTGCACCTCTTCCGGTGTTGGAGGCAGTCCGGTAACGTCGAGCGAAGCCCGCCGGAGCAGGGTGATGCGGTCCGCGGCGGGATTGGGCTGAATGCCCTTTTCGGCGAGTTTTGCCTGCAAGAATGCGTCAATCGGATTGCGCCGACCTGATGGCATAGCGGTTTTGACCACCGGTTGAAACGCCCAATATTTCCGTTGCTCAGGGGTAAACGTAACCGCCGCCGACGATTTCGTTTCCAATGAACCTTCCCACGCGGCGCCGCTATCGATCCACTTTTTCACCAAAGCAATTTCGGCATCGCCAAGCCGGCCGCCAAAAGGCATCCGCGGCTGTTCCTGGCCAGTAAGGCGGCGGTACAAACGGCTGGCCGCGGCGTCGCCGGGAACAATGGCGGGTCCATGCTGCCCGCCTTCTATGGCGCTTTGACGCGTGCGCAGATCCAGGCCCGCCATCATGGGCGCCGTGGCATGGCATTCCATGCACTTGGAGGCAAGCAAGGGCGCGATGTCCTTTTGAAATGACAAGGGCGTTTGCGCGCTGGCTAGAGCACACCCAAAACCCAAAAGAAAGAGCCGCATCCTGCCTCCGCCTTGAGCTTATCTCATCTAGGGAACACCTGTGATAGGATTACGACGCAAATATGCGCACCATCTCCCGTATTGCCGCCACCCTGTTGGTCCTTAGCAGCTATCCGCTACTGGCCCAGGAAGCTCGAAGCCTTATCCTCGGCCGCGTTCTAGATAACTCCGGAGCCGTCGTGGCCGGTGCCGCCGTCGTGGCCGCCAACACCGAAACCGGTGTGCGCATCTCCGCCCAAACCAACTCCAGCGGAGACTACCTTCTCCCCTATCTCGTCCCCGGACCCTACACCGTAACCGTCCAATCCGCCGGTTTCAAGAAAACCGAGCGGTCCGGCATTCAAACCCGTGTCAATGACCAAATCACGCTTGATTTCGCTCTCGAAATCGGCGCCGTGACCGAAAGCGTCCAGGTGCGCGCCGACACACCCCTGCTCGACACCTCCACCACGTCCATGGGCCAAGTCATCGATAGTAAAGCCGTGCTCGAACTCCCGCTCCTTGCCGGCAACGTTATCCCAATGGCGGCTCTCGCGCCCGGCGTGCTCTTCATGCCCAGTTTTCCCAAGGACGTTCGCCCCTTCGACACCGGATCCGGGTCCGCCATTGCCGGCGACGGCACGCGCGTCGGCACCGCCCAGTTCATGCTCGATGGCGCCATGAATAACGCCAACCAGGGATTCGCCTATTCGCCGCCGCCCGGCGTCGTACAGGAGGTGAAGGTGCAGACCGCCTCTTTCGATGCCAGTTATGGTTATATGACCGGCGTAGTGGTAAACATGAGCCTGAAATCCGGCGGCAATCAATTGCACGGCCAGACCTACTACTTCAACCAGAACCCGCTTTTCAACGCTAACCGTTTCTTTCTCAACCGCGTCGGCACGCCGAAAATCGCGTATAAATCGCACCGCTGGGGGGGCACCGCGAGCGGACCCGTCATGATTCCCAAAATTTATGATGGGCGCAACAAGACATTTTTCATGTACGGCTACGAGGGAATGTGGACATTCGATCCCGTCCCGATTGGCTTTCAGGCCGTTCCCACTCCCGCCCACCGCACTGGTGATTTCTCCGGCCTCCTCGCCCTTGGCCCCCGCTACCAGATCTACGACCCATTCACCATCGCCCCCGCCGCCAATGGTCTGTTCAGCCGCCGGCCCCTGCCCGGCAATCGAATTCCCGCCAGCCAGATAAACCCGTTAGGTTCAAAAATCGCCAATCTCTTCGACACGCCCAATCTTCCCGGCAACGCCGATGGAGTGAACAACTATACCAACGGTCGAAACTCTTACGACACGTTCTACAACCACATCGTCCGAATCGATCACAACGTCTCCGACAACCAGCGATTCTTCGTTCGCGTCAACGCCACGCGCAACCTCCGCGATCAGGATAAGCGCCACTCGAATACCGTCGGCCACCAGCTCTATCGATACAGTCGCGGCGCGGCGATCGATCACGTGTATACGGTCTCGCCGCAGTTCTTCATCAACTCCCGCTATAGCTATACCCGCTACATAGATGGAATCACTCCGAACCAGATGGGTTTCGACCTGCAGGGCTTCGGTTTTTCTTCGGCCTATGTTAGTCAGATAAAGGCTATCGATCCGCGCCTTGTCCGCTTCCCTCGCATCGACACCACTGATTACTCTTCCCTGTCCGTTCAAAGCCTGAATCGCAACCCGGTCGACACGCACGACTTCGCGCTTAACGCCACGCGCATTTTTGGTTCCCACACCCTCAGATTTGGACCAGGGTATCGCGTCTACCGGCGTAACTCCCTCGACCTCGGCGCCTCCTCCGGCAGCCTCACATTTAGTACTGACTGGACCCGCGGACCCTTCGATACCTCCGGCGCCGCGCCGATCGGCCAAGGCATGGCGAGCCTGCTTTATGGCCTGCCGACAAGCGGCGCCTTCCCTATTAACGCCAACTACGCCGAGCAAGTGAAGATTTTTGCGGCCTACGTCCAGGACGACTGGAAAGTGAATCGCAAACTTACCATGAGCCTCGGCTTCCGCTATGAACTGCCATCGCCGATGACGGAGCGTTTTGACCGCAGCGTCCGCGGCTTCGACTTCGACGCAGCCAGTCCCATCGAAGCCGCCGCGCGCGCAAATTATGCCAATACCCAGATCCCGCAGGTCCCCCTCGACGCGTTTCGCGTCCGCGGCGGCTTAACCTACCCGGCCGTAAATGGGCAGCCCCGCAACCTGTGGGACACCACCCAGAGTAATTTCATGCCGCGCCTTGGCTTTGCTTATTCCATTACTCCCACCACCGTCTTCCGCGGCGGATACGGAATCTACTTCGAACCCATCGGCGTTCCCAATAGCGACGTGATTCAGACCGGCTTCACCCAAACCACGCAGCTTGTCCCCAGCGTGAATAATGGTCAGAACTTCATCGCCACTCTCGCCAATCCATTCCCGGCCGGGGTCCTTCTCCCCACCGGAGCCTCCGGGGGCCTTCGCACCAATCTCGGCCAAAACGTGAGTTTCTTCAACCCAACGCTCGATAATCCATACATGCAGCGCTGGCAGTTCGCTCTGCAGCGGAGCCTCCCCGCCGGCTCCGTCCTGGAGGTGTCCTATGTCGGCAATCGCGGCGTGCGCCAGCGCATCGGCCGCGACCTCAACGCCTTGCCGAACCGCTATCTCAGTACGTCCCCGGTCCGCGACCAAGCCACCATCAACCTCTTGAGTGCCCAGGTGGCGAACCCCTTCTATCCACTCCTGCCGGGAACCAACCTCTCCGGCACCACCGTTCCCCGCTCCCAGTTGCTCCGCCCCTATCCCCAATTCACCGGCGTCAGTATGGATACCAACCAGGGCTACTCCTGGTACCACTCGATGCAGACGCGCTTTGAAAAGCGTTTTTCCTCCGGTTTCATGTCGACTCTGTCGTGGACCTGGTCGAAATTGATGGAGGCTCGTTCGTACTTGAATCCTGGCGATCTGTTGCCGGAGAAAGTAATCTCGGATCAGGATCGGGCGCACCGCGTTGCCATCACCGGAATCTATGAACTGCCTTTTGGCAAGGGCAAGCGCTGGGCCAATCGCGCCGGCGGGTTTGGTTCGCGCCTCGTGGGCGGCTGGCAGCTTTCGGGTATTTACCAGTTGCAGACTGGTCCGGCGCTCGGATTCGGCAACGCCCTGTTTCGCGGCAATCTCGCCGATATTCCCATCGCCAAGGGACAGCGCACCATAGACCGCTGGTTTAACGTCGATGCCGGCTTCGAGAGAAATTCGGCGACCCAACTGGCGTCCAATCTGCGGACGTTGAGCACGCGGTTTTCCGGCATTCGCGGCGATGGAACCAACAACCTCGATCTGGCGTTCGTCAAGAATACGCCTCTTAAGGAGGGCCTTACCCTGCAGTTCCGCGCCGAAGGGATTAACGCGCTTAACCATACGCAATTCCTGACGCCGAACACCACGCCATTAAGCACCGCCTTCGGACAAGTGACGCAGGAGTGGTCATCGCCCCGGACCATCCAGTTTGCGTTGAAGCTCATCTTCTAGGGGCGGCACCCCGACGCTTCGCACAGGCTGGGGCCGGGAATGAAAAAAAACGAACAGGCTCGCAGACTGGCACAAGGCTGTTGAACATCGTGTTGCGCAGCCGAGTTGCCAAGCATAACGGACAAGCGTTTTCCGGTCAGTGGGAGAGAACGGAGAACTGAAGGATATCTCCGTTCTCGGATCGTGCCCGGGGAACGGTCACCAGGTGGTGCGGAAACCGAACCGGAAGGTTCGCTGATCGGCTACCGCACTCGTGATTCGCATAAACGCGGCGCTATTGAAGTTATTGGTCGGGTTGTCGAAGTGAGGTGTATTGGTGAAGTTAAAGGACTCGGCCTGGAACTGAAGCTTGATCCGTTCAGTGATCGGGAAGGTGCGGAACAAGCTGAGATCCAGGTTGACACTACCCGGTCCGCGGAGAGTGTTACGCCCCACCGTGCCGAATCGAGCTTGGGTGACGCCGGCAAAGGCCGTTTTGTCATAGAACTGATCGAGACTGCCGATCTTTTCAACGACGGGCTTTATCTGATCCGCCGTCTGGGAGTTGCCGGGAGCGTTGAGAGCGCCGCCATCGGCGAAGACGGTAAAGGGGCGTCCCGCGATTGCGGAGAAACCTCCATTGAGTTGCCAGCCGCCAAGCACGGCGGCAGCCACGCCATCGTTCGCCATAGCCTTTCCCTTACCCATCGGCAGCTCATAGACGAACGCCATCTGGAACATGTGGGGAGTATCAAAACCCGCCAAGGCACGATTCCGATTGAGATGGGGCAGATAGTTGAAGGTCATGCCAGCCCACCCGTCGTCGTCGGTCATGTTGATAGCCTTGGACCAAGTGTAGGCGCCTTTAAGCATCAGACCGCGGGAGATGTTCCGATTAATGGCAACCTGCAAGGAGTGGTAGTTCGTGTTCGCAAAACCGCTCCAGTACAGAGTGGAAGCAGTGCGGCCGAACTTGGAGGCGAAGGGCCGCCCGGAGGCGCCCGCGCCGGGAGCCGCCGCGTTGGCTTCCCAATCGGCAAAGGAACGGACGGTAGCCGTCCCCACGTATCCGACCGAAGTGATAAGGTCGCCGGGAAGCTTCCGCTCTACAATGAAGTTCCAGGACTGGACGTATCCGCGATCCACCTTGTTCCCGGCAATCGTTCTCATCTGAGCGGTGGGAGGCAGCGGAACAGATTCCAGGCTGAGATCGGGACCCGAAAATTCGGGAATACCCTGGCTGAGCGTTGCGAACGGTTGGAAAGAGTTGGGCGCGTTGAACTCCTGGGCGATGGTGGAAGGATAAAATCCGCGAAGCGGGCGGGCAAACGGCATGGGGTTATACGTAATGCCGTAGCCGCTTCGAACCACGGTGGAACTATTGACACGGTAGGCCATTCCGACTCTTGGAGCAAACATTTTCTTACTGGTTCCGATACCAAGATCGCGGGGGTTTTTGCCGCGACCGCCGAGCCGAACCATATTGGTTAGTTCATCCCACTGCTCGATTCCGCCGAATCCGTCACGCGTCATGAGCGGGTAGAGTTCATACCGCAGGCCCAGGGTCAGGGTGAGGTTGCGCGTGACTTGCCAGCGGTCGCGGACGTAAAATCCGACTTGATTATTGAAGGCGACCATCTTGGACCATTGCAGCGTCTTACCCATGATGTTCGGCATACCGAGCAGGAAAGCGCCGTAGGAATTGAACTGGCTGGTCGGCGACCCGGGCTGTCCGGTCACCGCCTGGTTGAAGATGAAGCGGCCGCGCGGCCCGAAGCCGATCTCCGGCTGCCAGTGATTCAACCAGTGGCGCACTCCTTCGACACCAAATCGTATGTCGTGGGAGCTTTTCACGACGCTGAAGTTCTGGTTGACTGTGTAAGAGGTATCGGAATAAAAGTAGGGATTCCAGCCCTCGGGGTTTCCCAGGTCGGTATAACCGCTCACAGCGAAGCTTGGCATGCCGCTCTCGCGGATGCTGGCGCCATTTGTTCCGGGGATTCCGAGCGTTTTGGTGCCGAAATCCGTTCCCAAATCCCTCGGCGTCCCGGAAGAACCGGTCCGCGTCCAACCCGCGACCCCGTCCCAGAGGAAGTTCGGAGAGAAAGTATAGGTCCAGCCGATGGTGGACACCTGGGCGGTCACTTTGGCGTCGCCGATGCCGCGGTCGCAAACGCACGGGCCGCCAGCGGCTCCCAGACCGAATTCACCTTTCACCAAGGCATTCATGACGCCGTATTTTCCGAACACCTGCAATTTGTCCGAAGGGTTCCAGTTAATCTTGGCGTCGAAGTTGTCCCGGTCCATGCTCTGGGTGCCGGAGGCGAAATAATTGTTGTTATCGCCAGACTGATTAGGCAGCGGCGTCAGATCGACGAGCCTGCGCGAGACGGGGCTGAAGCGCGCGGCAGGAATCACGTTCCCGGCGAACGGCGTGCGGCCCGTTCCGTTCAAGTTGCCCGTTGCCGGGTCGAACATTGTGGTGGGGTAACGGCTGAAGTCGCCCGCGCGCTGATCCGCCGTGGGCACGGTGAACAGGCGGCTGCGGTTGAGGCGTTCCCGCAATCCTTCCCACCCGCCGAAGAAAAACAGTTTGTTTTTAACGATCGGACCTCCGACGGTAAAGCCGGGAATGGTGACCAGGCTCTTGGGGGTCTTGGGGTCCCTGAAGAAGAAGTTCTTGGCGCCGAACACGCTGTTGTCCAGCATGGCGAAGGCACTGCCATGGAGTGCGTTGGTCCCCGACTTCGTAATCACTGTGGTGGCCGCGCCTCCGGCCATGCCCTGCTCAGCGTCGAAGTTATTCGTGGAGATATTAACAGTCTCGATCGTGTCGGCGGGAGCGACATACGCGGTGTGGTGGGGGAGCCATACGCCCAATGCCGCTTACTTTACGCAGAAAAGCACTTGTCTGCTGGGCGTGATAGCAACTGAAAAGTTTCCGCTGGACATTCTTGCCCCATCTCTGTATATTAGTTTGGATGGATCTACAAAAAATACAATAGAGTTTGACAAGACAGCGCTCAACGCCTTGGCGCTTTTTCAGGCGGCCGCGCCCGCCAGTTTCTTCGAACAGCAACGGCAGTTGGCCAACTTGCCGCCC
>Ga0163151_10008636_pt1 | contig 11401 bp, 12 predicted proteins | sample OliLakLV19MP5IB2_FD_145596 | JGI IMG/M metagenome (GOLD analysis project Ga0163151, IMG submission 145596) | Freshwater microbial mat bacterial communities from Lake Vanda, McMurdo Dry Valleys, Antarctica - Oligotrophic Lake LV.19.MP5.IB-2 | ecosystem: Environmental > Aquatic > Freshwater >...
TCGCTCGACGGCGCCCAGGTTTATTACGACGGGAAATCCGGCGACAAGCTGATGACCGTGGCGCCGTCGAGCGACGGCAGCCGGACGTCCTCCATCACGCTCCACGCGCAGGGAAGCCGAGAGGCCACGATCGGCGTCAAAACCGAGGTCGGCGAACTAACCACGAAGATCAACATGTCGAAAGGCGATCTGCAGTTCGTCGTGACCGAGGCCTCGGCGCAATACGGCGTCGCGGCGGAAACCACCGCCGGGCGCGAACTGATTCTGTCCAACCGCGACGCGATGGTCAGCCTCTCGCCGGGTGCTCGCAATTCCATCGATTCCGCCGATCGCGCCCCCGAGGGGTCCACGCTGTCGCTCGGCGTGAACGTTCGGGGCGGCCTGCCGGTGGTGAGCTATTCGTCCGGCGCCCCCTCCATAAAAGCGGGGCGCGGCATGGAGGGCGGGGAGCCCGCGGTCGCCGCGCCGGCGGTCCTCGCGCCGACGACGCGCGTGGCCGCCGCGCCGAGCGCCGCCACCCGATCCGTCGTGGCCGATCCGGCCGCGGTGTCCGCGCCCTCGCGCGGTACCGTCCCGCTACGGGCGACGGTCGCCGAACGGGTGCCGACCGTTGACGGGCCGGCCACGGCACCGCTTTCCCGTTCCGCTTCGGCGGCGGTCATTCGCGTTCCCGAGGCTTCCGTGGTTGTTCCCGCCGCCGGGGGCGCCGCCGGCCCCGCGGGCGTGACCCGCGCCGCCGTTCCCGAAACCGCACCGGCCGTGGACGCGGCTCCACAGACGGCGCCCGCCTTCACGGGCAACGGCGTGGTGACCCCGATTTCAGCGTTGTCGCCGGAAAAGGCCGCCGCGGCGGCGGATCTCATGCCCGCGCTGGCCGCGCTGGCTCAAGTCGCCACCGGGCGCGACCGGGGGACGTCGCCCGAGCGCATCACGGCCGTGGTGTCCGGCCTCGGCGCCAGGCTTTCGCCGCAGACCGGAGTGGCGCTGACGAACCTCGCCGCCGCGGTGACGAACCCGGCCGCGACGCGGACCGACATCATGCAGGCGGTGGGCGTCGCGAAGGCGGAACTTCAGAAGAGCGGAATTTATCTGGAGGCGGGATACCCGCAGCCCGAAGGCTCGGGTGAGCGGCAGACGGTGAACCTCGCGGTCTACCGGATTTCCGGCGGCGAGAACCGCAGCGCGCTGGGCGCCGAGGTTCCGGTGTTTCAGATCGAGCGGGTGGGAGGCGTCGGCCACACGTCGCCCGGGTTCCACCCCGATCAATCCAACCACGCGTTTGTGACGAGGGGCCCGCTGAGCGGCTCGATTCTGCCGAGCGCCGATTTTCTCTCCGGCAACGGTAACTTCGCGCTCGGTATGACCACCAACGTCGGCGTTCAGCCCCAGCCCGGCGGATCGGCGGCCGACGCGCCGGCGATCGCCCAGATCAACGGCATCGTGCGTGAGACCGTCACCACGGTCGGCCCGGGGCAGACCGCCGACCTCATTCGAACCGGCATCGGCGACCATGAGGCGTTTCACGCGGCGTTCGAGGCCCAGGGCGGAGAAAGCCGCGCGGCGCCCGGCGAGGTGTCGGCCGTGCAGGAGCACGGGGCCTACACCCATTTCATCGCTCGCATCGACACGGCCATCATGCCCGTCGCCCTCACGATTCTGGCCAACCAGGCCGGCGGCTCAAGCCACAGCGGCACGCAGGTCGGGGCGACGCGCGCGCTCGCCAGCCTTCAGCAGCAGATGCCCGACGTGAAGTTCATGACGGCCACGGGCCGCGTCGACGTGCAGGGATTCGCGAATCTCCTCAAGGTCGACCCCGTCCGCATCCAGGCCGCCGCGTCCCGCGCCATGGAGCAGGACATCATCCGCCCCTACCTTCGCCCCACCTGATCTTCCTCCCAACCGTTCACCTTTTTGATTGGTTACCCGCCATACCCCGGGCATGTGGCACCCCCGTACGGCGGGGACCGCCGGACAGCACGGGAACGGCAGACTGCGAGCGTCTTTAGCGAGCGATACCGTCCGTGAATCTCACATCGGACAAAATACTTCAAGATTCCAGTTGAATGCATTCCGGCGCACCCTTACACTCGGTTTTAACTTCCACACGTTTCAGACCTTAGGGGATCTTTATGACGGAATTAATCAAGGGCGTCGGCGGGCTCGAACTCACCTTCCTGGTTTTTGCGATCGTCGGCACGCTGTTCTTCCTGTTTCGACTGGTGGCCATGATCTTGGGTGGCTTCGGTACGGATGGAGGGGACGTGGACCTGGGGGCCGGGCATAGCCCAGACATGTCGCACTCCGCTCAACTGGAAGGCGCGGAATCCTCTTTTAAGCTCGTGTCGGTTAATTCGATCACGGGGTTTTTCATGATGTTCGGTTGGGCGGGCCTCACCGCCTACCGGCAATTCCACGCGGGTCCAGCCGGATCGGCCGCGGTGGGTTTGATCGCGGGCCTTCTCACCATGGTGGCCACGGGCGCTCTCTTCAAGGCGATGATGAAGCTGCAAAGCCGTGGCGATGATTTCGTGATCCAAAAAGCCATCGGAGCCGTTGGGACGGTCTACGAGAAAATTCCCGCCAAGGGTCGCGGCCAGGTGAAAGTCATCTGCGGTGGCGTCTCACGCATCGTCGATGCCATTTCCAGAGATTCCAAAGACATCGATTCATTCACCGACGTTCGTGTTGTCGAGGTTTCCGATCCTCGCACGGTCGTCGTCAAACGCGTTTAAGGAGCCTGCCATGCTCGATCTCAGCAACCTCAACGATTCCCTCGCTCTCATCACCGTCAGCCTTCTGGGCATCTTTCTCTTCGCGACGTTCGTGTTTCTGGCCAGCCGGTACCGCCGGTGCCCATCGAACAAAGTCATGGCTGTTTTCGGCAAGGTCACCGGCGGACAATCGGTTCGCTGTTACCATGGCGGCGGCGCATTTATCTGGCCGCTCATCCAGGACTTTCGCTACCTTGATCTCACCCCCATGACGATTAACATTCCGCTCAAAGGGGCCCTCTCGCTGCAAAATATCCGCGTGAACGTGCCCAGCACCTTTACCATCGCCGTGGACACTGCCGCCGAAGCGATGAACGCGGCTGCGATCCGGTTGCTTGATCTCACGCGCCCGCAGATTGAATCCACGGCGACGGAAATCATTTTCGGTCAATTGCGCCTGACGGTGGCTTCTCTCACCATCGAGCAGATCAACCAGGACCGCGAGCGCTTTCTTGAATCCATCCGGAAAAACATCGACGCGGAGCTTCAGAAGATCGGTTTAACCCTGATCAATGTGAATATCACCGACATCACCGATGAGTCGGGCTACATCGAGAGCATCGGCAAGAAGGCGGCGTCGACGGCGCTCAACCAGGCGAAGATCGACGTGGCCGAACAGGAAAAGAAAGGCGCGATTGGCGAAGCAGAAGCTTTGCGGGAAAAGCGAATTCAAGTGGCGAGCTACAACGCGCAGGCGGTGGAAGGCGAGAACACGGCGCAGGCCAGCGTGGCCAAGTTCAACGCCGACCTCGCTGAGAAGCAGGCAGAAGCCGATCGGCGTTCTCAGGTCGCCCAGCAATTGGCTTTCGCGGAAGTGCAAAAGGCGAAGGCGTCGGCAGAAGAGGAGCGCCTGGTCGCCGAACAGGTGGTGCCCAAGGAAATCGAAAAGCGCAAAACGGAAATCGATGCCGAAGCCGAAGCCGAGAAACAACGGCGCATGGCGCGGGGCGAAGCGGACGCTATTCTGTCCGTGAAGACCGCCGAAGCGGCCGGTATTCAAAAGGTGCTCGATTCGAAGGCCGCCGGTTATAAGGCGTTGGTAGCGGCGGCGTCCAACAGCGCCAAGGACGCGGCCACCCTTCTGATGGTGGAAAAGCTCGAAGAGATCGTTCGCCTTCAGACGGAAATGATTAAGAACATCAAGATCGACAAAATTACGGTTTGGGACGGCGGCAACAGCAATGGCAATGCAGCGGGGAGTGCCACGTCCAACTTCATGAGCAGTTTGATCCACACGCTGCCGCCTTTGCACGAAGTGGCCAAAATGGCCGGCCTCTCGCTTCCGGAATACCTCGGTGAGTTGGAAACACCTCCGGTTTCTCTTCCGCCACCCACCGCGCCCAGCAAGAAAGCCGCGTAAAACCGAGGGAGCATCGCCTTCGCCTCGGGCCCGGCTTAACATGCCGAACAACCTCGTTCCTAAAAAAGGTGAAGGCCCGTCCATCGGCTTCGTTCTTTGCAAACCGAAAGACCTAACCATCGTCGAATACGCGTTGCGAGACGCACGGGCATGTGGCGCCCCCGTACGGCGGGGACCGCCGGACAGCACGGGAACGGCAGACTGCGAGCGTCTTTAGCGAGCGGTACCGTCCGAAAATATCATTGTGAAACGGTGCGCTACGGACTTAAAAACCCCCATCCCTCCGACGAGGACCCCACCATTCCCGACGTTTCCGTCTAGCAGGCTTGGTCGCGCGTAAGCAGGTTAGGGCAGGTTTGGTAGGAAATAGATACAAAAAAGAGACAGTCCTTCCGGCCGGGCCCTCGCCTGTCGATTTCACCTTCAACCGCTCAAATCTTTAAGATAATCTCTCACCTCCTCGCCGCCACATCCCTCGTGGCCAATCAATGTTTAGGGGGCGTTATGACTGTTTCATCTAATTCGACCGTGATGACCTCGCCGGAATACCGACGGTTTGTTGAGGATTTAAAGGCGCGGGTGATTTCCGCGCGTATTTCCGCGGCGCGGGCTGTAAATCGCGACCTGATCCTGCTCTATTGGGATATCGGGCGCGGGATCGTGGAAAGGCAACAGACTCTGGGCTGGGGGGACGCTGTCGTGGAAATGGTGGCAGCTGACTTGCGGCGTGCGTTTCCGGCCAGCCAGAGTTTCTCGCCTGACAACCTTTGGCGCATGAGACAGTTTTATGTCGCTAATTCCACTGCAGAATTTCTGGGACAGCCTGTCCCAGAAATCGGGTTGGCAATCGTCCCTCAGGGACAAAGTCCAATTCTTGGTCTGCTGGCCGCTGTTCCTTGGGGTCAGAATCTTTTAATTCTCAAGAAGGTCCCCGACCCCGCTGCACGCCTCTACTACCTGCGCGCCACGGCCCAGTTTGGCTGGTCACGCAACGTCCTGCTCAACCAGATCAAGGTCAGCGCTTATGAGCGGGCAGTAAAGGAGAAGAAATCCCACAACTTCCCGCTCGCGCTGCCGGAGCATCTGGCCGAGCAAGCGGACGAGATGCTCAAGAGTTCCTACAACCTTGAATTCCTCGGCCTTCGCCGCGCGGTCAAGGAGCGCGAACTAGAAGAGCGCCTGATCTCGCGCTTGCAAGCCTTCCTTCTCGAACTCGGCTACGGCTTCTGCTTCGTCGGTCGCCAGCACCGGCTGGCGCTGGGGCAGAAGGAATATTTCATCGACCTGCTTTTCTACCACCGCTTCCTGCGGGCGCTGGTAGCCTTCGATTTGAAGGTCGGGCCGTTTGAGCCGGAACACGCGGGCAAGATGGACTTCTATTTGAATGTCCTTAACGATAAAGAGCGCGCCCCAGAGGACCGCCCATCTATTGGGATAATCCTGTGCGCCGAAAAGGATGACGTGGAGGTGGAATACGCCTTGCGCGCCAAGCGCAATCCCATCGGCGTGGCCGCCTATCAACTCCAGTCGAAGTTGCCGGTCGAGTTGAAGGGAAAGCTTCCGACAGCAAAACAGCTCGCCGACGTCGTCCGGTCTGTCCTTCCCGAAGAGAGCGCCTCATGACAGGAAGGCAGGCTCGTCAAATTGGTCAGCAGTCCGCTGACCAATTGCCCTGGTTCCACATCGTTACTCTCCTCACCAAGATTGCCGATGCCTCTGAACGCGCTTGGTATGCCGCCCAGGCGATCACCAACCAGCCCGGTACCGGTTCTCAAGGGGTTACTTTCCCTCGTCCTGCGCATTCTTTATGCACAAGGTGTTAGGAGAGGTTAGAATCCACGGATGCGTAAGAAGGCAACGGTATATGTGATCGGTGGTCCGAATGGGTCGGGCAAAACAACATTCGCCATGACCAGGCAACATCTGAAAACGTCAAACGACGCACTTCACGCGATGCAAAAGGCCGTTCGAGATGTGATTTCCGATCGCCGCAGGGCGGGGCGTCCGATTTTCGTTTTGAGAGATGGGAAGGTCGTGAAAGTTTTCCTTTCCGTTCCGGACAAGAAAAAGAAGCGATAGCGTCCGCCCCTGCGGTTCCCGTCCTTCCTGAAACTACCTTCATTTGACAATCTCCCTCCTTCGCTAAAGCTACGGAGGGCAGGCCCTCTTCTTTTGAACCGCAGCAAAGACGGGCTCGCCCACCGAAGCTTCAGCGTAGGTGGGCATGGGGCGCCCCCGTAGGGCGGGGACCGTTGGACAGCACGGGAACGGCAGACCGTGAGCCGCCCCGGCGAACGGTACCGTCCTTAAGTTCATGGTGAGACGGTGCGCTACGGACGTAAAAGCCCCCGGCCCCCCGACGAGGACCCCTCCATACCGGATGTTTCCGTCTAGCAGGCTTGGTCGCGACTACGCAGGGTTAGGCAGGTTTGATGTAGAAAAGAGACAAAAGAGATACAGTCGATCGCCGTGAGCAAGAAAGACGTCATCCTTCCCACCATCATTACTTCCTCCGAATATCGGCGGTTTATTGAGGACTTGAAAACGCGGGTGGTTTCCTCCCGTATTTCGGCAGCGCGCGGCGTGAATCGCGACCTGATCCTGCTTTATTGGGACATTGGGCGTGGAATTGTAGAGAAACAGCGGTTGCTTGGGTGGGGAGAGTCCGTGGTGGAAGTGGTTTCGGCGGACCTGCGGCGGGCGTTCCCGCGAATGACGGGCTTTTCGCCGCGCAGTCTACGCAGCATAAAACAACTTTACCTCGCCTATTCCGACCCAACAATTTGGCTACAAGCTGTAGCCAAATTGACTGAAGGGAAACTGATCGAATTTCTGCGACAGCTTGTCGCAGGAATTCCCAGGGGTCACAACTTACTGATTCTCAACAAGCTCCCCGACCCTGCTGCGCGCCTCTACTACCTCCGCGCCACGGCCCAGTTTGGCTGGATAATCACATGAAGAACAAAGCTCAATTCCCGTCCAACGCCACGTCCGGCCTTCCAGATGACTATGGAATGTTCCTGCAGCAGATCAAGAGCCGGGTTGAAACGGCGCGCGTTAAGGCTGCCTTGTCGGTCAACCGTGAACTTGTTCTTTTGTACTGGGATATTGGGAGGGGCATTTTAGAGCGGCAGAGCCGGGAGGGGTGGGGCGCCAAGGTGGTTGAGCGGTTGGCCCAAGATCTGCGGCGCGCTTTCCCGGATTTTAGAGGCCTTTCTCGTGCGAACCTGCTTTACATGCGGGGTTTCGCAGAAGCCTATCCGGATGGGACAATTGTCCAACAAGCTGTTGGACAATTGCCGTGGGGGCCACAACATCGCCCTCCTTGACCGCCTCAAAACGACGGAGGACCGCCTGTGGTATGCGCGGGCCACCATCGAGCACGGCTGGAGCCGGAATGTCCTTATCCACCAAATCGAAAGCGAGGCTCACAGGCGCAGTGGGCAAGCGCTCACGAATTTTGAGAACACCCTGCCGAAAGCGCAATCCGATCTCGCCCAACAACTGTTTAAAGATCCCTACGCCTTCGACTTCCTGACGCTGACCAAGGACGCCAAGGAACGGGAACTCCAAAAAGGGCTTCTGTTTCACCTTCGAGATTTTCTTCTGGAGCTCGGCAAAGGTTTCGCCTTCGTGGGAAACGAAGTCCGTCTGGCCGTCGGCAAGCAGGAATACTTTCTCGATCTTCTTTTTTACCACCTCAAACTTCATTGCTATGTCGTTATCGAGTTGATAAGGAACGCGATCATGTGGTGGTCGAATATGCTCTCCGCGACACCAAAAAACCGATCGGCGTTGCCGCCTACCGCCTGACCAAGGCCCTTCCCATGAAATTCAAGAAAACCTTGCCGACGGCAAGGCAGATCGAAGAAGGCCTCGGCGAAGAGTAAAGCGGTGGCGAGCGGTTCATAAAAAAGAGATTGTCTCTACACCGTCGAGACAATGAGGGAATTGCATCGGCGAAAAAATGACCGAACTTAGGTAAGTTCCTGCAGGTTGAGCAGGGCATGTGGCGGAATGGCAGACGCTACGGACTTAAAATCCGTTGACCTTCGGGTCGTGTGGGTTCGACTCCCTCCATGCCCAATACTGAATGTCCTGGTAGGGCTTACCCTGTGAGAGACCAGGGCCGCTGAGAAACGCGGAAATCCGTTGACCTTCGGGCCGTGTGGGTCCGCGCTCTGCGCGGCGCGACTCCCTCCATGCCCAAAATTTTGAAGCTAGGGGGAATGTGTAAAACATGACCATGAATACCTGCCCCGCCTGCGCGAAGCCGTACAGCGGTAACCCGCCCGATTGTCCGTCCTGTGGCATCTTTTTCGCCAAATGGCACGCGCGTGCCGCCGGCCCGGCTGTGTCACCTCCCTCCTCTTCTCCGGCGCCGTTTTTGGCCGGCAAACAGGTGAGTGGGTTCGCCCCCAAAATGTTTTTGGCCGTTCTCGTGCTCGGCGTCGGCGGTTTTTTCTGGATGAACATGCCCGTGCTGTCGCGAATGTGGGAACGCGTCGGAATTATGGGGCAGGGGAAATTAACGGAACAATCCTTTATTGAATTCATCGTGCAGGGAGACAAGGAGGTTGTGGCCTCTTATCTGAAGGCGGGCATGTCTCCGAATACCGAAATGAGGGGATCGACCGTCTTGTCGATGGCGATCGAGAAGGGAAATCCAGACGTGGTCGACATGCTTCTGAAAGCCGGGGCCGATCCCAACAAGCTCGATTGTTCCGGCCGCGACGGCGCCTGTTTTCCGCCGTTGATCGCGGCGCTTAATCGCGATTTTCTCCCTCGGAGCCGGGACGCGATCATCTCCAGCATGTTGGCCCACGGCGCCAATCCGGATCTGGCCGACAGTCACGGACGAACGCCCCGGTCCATCGCGGCTCAGTTCGGGATGAGCCATGTGTTTGGGGGACCAGCGACGGACGTGGCACCCACGGACGCGGCGTCCATTGCGCTGCTGGGCCCTCGGTTTCAGGCCGTTCTCCTTTCTCGCGACGCAAATGAGCTCAATGCCATCGCCGCGGCGGGTGCGCCGGCCGCGCGGATGTTCGCGGCGGCTTTGGCGCCGGCGCAGGCCGAAATAGCCAGCCTGGCCATAGAAGGCCTGAAACGGGTTCCCGAGTTGCCGTTGGAGGTGGAAGGCCCGCTTCTGGCGTACATCAATGATCCGATGGCCTCGGTGGAGAGAGAGGCCGTGCTGGTGATGGCGCGGCTTCCCGGAACGCCGCCGGAGCGCGTTCGGCGGTTTGAGGAACTCCTGAAAAGCCGCACCCTCTCTGTGCAGGGGATGGCGATGCGGGTGTTGGGCGATATGGGAAGCGATGCGCGTTCATCCGTCCCGGCCATTCAAGCCGCCGCCAAGACAAATCGAGGCCTTCAAGGGGAAGCGCGGGCGGCGATCGCGAAAATTGAGGGTCGTTAAGATGAATTAAATGTCCGGGGATGGGAATCGAATTGCCCGCCCCGGCACGGGCCGCCGGTCTTATCTCTTCCACCTTCCCCCTCTATTCGCCTTTCTAGGCGGATTAATAATATTTACTTATGTTCCATAACTGACGAATTACTTGAAAAAATAGCCATTAGTCGTCATACTTGGCACATTATGCATCTCACACAACAGCTCACGGACGATGTTATTCTTCACGAACTGGGGCAGCGGCTGGCCCACACGCGGTTGAATCGGAACATCACCCAGGCGCAGTTGGCCCAAGAGGCGGGCGTTTCGAAACGCACCGTGGAACGGCTGGAGGCGGGGGAAGTGGCCATCCAGTTTTCGGGGCTGGTGCGCGTGCTTCGCGCGTTGAACATGCTCGACCGCATGGAGGCCCTCATTCCGGAGCCCACCCCCAGCCCCATGGCGATGCTGAAGCTGCGCGAAAAAACGCGGCATCGGGCCCGGCGGTCCGGGACGCCCGGCACACCGGAGAAGTGGACCTGGAACGATAAGCCGTCGTGACCGTCGCCGAGGTCAACCTGTGGGGCCGCACCATTGGCGCTGTTTCCCTGGAGAAAGGAAGCGATGTGGCGGCGTTGGAATACGATCCGGCGTTTGCGAAAAGCGGCATCCAGGTGTCGCCCTTCGTCATGCCGCTGAGCGGCGATGTTTTTACGTTTCCGGAAATTTCCCGTCCCACCTTCCATGGCCTGCCCGGCCTCGTCGCTGATTCCCTTCCCGACAAATTCGGCAACGCCCTCATCGACGCGTGGCTCGCGAGCCAGGGCCGCAGCGCGGGTGATTTTGACGCCGTGGAGCGTCTGTGTTACGTAGGCTCCCGCGGCATGGGCGCGCTGGAATTCGTGCCGGCCGCCCGCCTGGCCCCCAGCGCCTCGACGGCGATCGACGTGGCCGCGCTCGTGCAACTCGCGTCCGACGTTCTCACGCATCGCAACAACCTGGCGGCCAGTTTCGCCGGCGCGGAAAGAGAGCGGGCGCTGAAAAACATTCTTCGCGTGGGAACCTCGGCCGGCGGATCGCGTGCCAAGGCCGTGATCGCGTGGAACCCGAACACGAACGAAGTGCGCTCGGGGCAGGCCACGGTCACTCCGGGCTTTGAGCACTGGTTGCTGAAGTTTGACGGCGTGTCCGGCAACAAAGACAAGGACATGGATGATTCCCAGGGCATGGGCGCCATTGAATACGCCTTTTTTCTGATGGCGCGCGCCGCCGGCATCACCATGAGCGAGTGCCGCCTGCTGGAGGAGAACGGCCGCCGCCATTTCATGACGCGCCGCTTCGACCGGCGCTCCGACGGACAGAAGGTTCACATGCAGTCGCTCTGCGCGCTGGCACATTTCGATTTCACGCAGGCGGGCGCGCATTCTTACGAGCAGGCGTACCTCGTCATCCGTCAGCTGGGCCTGCCGATGGCGGCCACCGAAGAACAATTTCGCCGCATGGCCTTCAACGTGGCCACCCGCAATCAGGACGATCACGTGAAAAACATCGCGTTCCTGATGGACAAGGAAGGCCGCTGGTCGCTCTCGCCGGCCTTCGACGTGTGCTACAGCCACGATCCTCAGGGAAAGTGGACGGTGACCCACCAGATGTCGATCAACGGAAAGCGCGACGGATTTACGCTGGACGACCTTCGCGCCTGCGCCCGGACGGCGCTGATGAAGCGCGGGCGGGCGGAAGCGATCTGGGACCAGGTGCGGGCGGCGGCCGCGCGCTGGCCCGAGTTCGCCGACAAGGCGGGCGTGAACGAAGCGCGACGCGCGGGGATTGGCGGCGAGATGCGGCTGTCGCTTACGGAGTGAGCTTGATGTCTTC